>Ga0210388_10003567_pt1 | contig 12176 bp, 9 predicted proteins | sample IncBWC19OmetaG_FD_155485 | JGI IMG/M metagenome (GOLD analysis project Ga0210388, IMG submission 155485) | Forest soil microbial communities from Barre Woods Harvard Forest LTER site, Petersham, Massachusetts, United States - Inc-BW-C-19-O ... | reverse complement strand
AGGATTCTTGAAGATGGCGTCGGCAACAGCCGCTGCTTCGACTTTAGTGAACAGAATTCCAGCCTGGGCCGACACCGCAACAGTTTCAGGGCCGGTGCAGGTTTGGAGCACCTTCCGCGATCGGCGACATACGCCCGGTGATCCCCTTGCGTGGAAGCCGGTTGCTCAAGTTGCTCCCGATGCAATCGCGCTCGATCCCGCGGCCACGCGCCAGGAGATTCTTGGCTTTGGCGCGGCGCTGACGGACGCTTCGTGCTATCTGCTTAGCCAGCTTCACGACGATGATCGTGCGGCCATGATGCATGAGATCTTCGACCCCGGCGAGATGGCCCTGAATGTTTGCCGCACCTGCATCGGGTCCAGCGACTATTCGCGGTCGGTCTACAGCTTCGACGACAGCGACGAGGACGATCCGGAGCTCAAGAAATTCTCGATCGATCACGACAAAGCCTACATCCTTCCCATTCTTCGGGATGCGCGCAAACTGAATCCGGATTTGTTCCTTTTCTCCTCGCCGTGGAGTCCGCCGGGGTGGATGAAATTCAACCGATCCATGCTGGGAGGGACAATACGCAAGAGCTCCCTCGAACCGTATTCGCGTTACATGCTCAAGTTTCTCGACGCATACAAGGCGGAAGGCGTGGCCATCGATGCAATCACGATGCAGAACGAGGTCGACACCACCGTAGACGGACGTTATCCCGCCTGCCAGTGGTCGCAAGAGGATGAAATTCTTTTTGTCAGGAAGTTTCTAGGCCCTCTGATGCGCAACGCTGGATGCGCGACCAAAATCTGGGTTCTCGATCACAATTTCAATCTGTGGGGCCGCGCCATCGGCGAGCTGAGCAATGCGGCGGCCTACCAATACATCGACGGCATAGCCTGGCACGGATACGCTGGCGAACCCTCGGGTATGACGAAGGTGCACGACGCGTTTCCTGAAAAGAGCGCGTACTTCACCGAAGGTGGGCCGCTGCGCGATCCGGATTCGGCTCGCGTGCCCGGCACGACCCCGCAGATGGGGTGGGCGCATTGGGCGACGTGGGCCAACAGTGTCTTCAGAAACTGGGCGCGTTCGCTCACCGTGTGGAATCTGGCGCTCGATGAGAATGGAACCCCATACATCGGCCACCCGGACCCGGATGACCCGCCGCTCGGTCCATCGACCGGCATCATCACGGTGGAGAGTGGCACGCACAAGATCACGCGCAACGCGCGCTTCTGGGCGATTGCGCATTACTCAAAACATGTGCGGCGCGGCGCCAAAGTCTTCCGCACGGATGGAGTGGCCGAAATCCCGGCGCAACCGTCCTCGTCGCAACCGTCTGCGGCTCAACCCTCCGCGGGCGGCGTCTCTCATGTGGGATTCCGCAACCCGGATGGAAGTTTCGTGGTCGTGCTCACCAACAGCGGCGAGGAAAGACAGATCCAGTTGGTGCTCAACTCGAGTGTTGGCTCGAGCGCTCTGGAAGTGGAGCTGCCGGCTGATTCGGTGCAGACGCTGCAATGGTCGTGACGAGCGCGAGTTGCGTGGCCTGATCAAATTCTTTCTGCAAAGCAAAGTGGCCCGCGGAGATTTCGCGTAAATCTGGCGCCCGCCCAATGCTCAAGCCCCCACGTAAGCCTCCACATCGCGCTCTATCGTCTTCTTCAGCTCCAGCCGTGCCTTTGAGAGGTCGTGCATCTGCTGAAGGTTCAGCCAGAACTCCGGGCTATTGCCGAAAAAACGCGCCAGGCGTAGTGCGGTATCCGGCGTGATCGCTCGCTTGCCGTGTACGATGTCGCCGATCCGTGTAGCAGGCACGCGGATCTTCAGCGCCAACGCATTCTGCGTAATGCCGAGAGGGATGAGGAATTCCTCAAGCAGCATCTCGCCGGGGTGCGTACTGACCCTCTGAAGTTTCCATCCTGAAGCCGGTCTGTTGATAGCCATACTTTGCCACTCCATTGGCAGTTTTTCTAGTGGTAGTCCGTGATCTCTACCAAATGCGCTCCATCCTCTTTCCAGATGAAGCAAATGCGGTATTGGTCGTTGATTCTGATGCTGTGTTGTCCAGTGCGATCCCTTTTCAGAGCCTCCAGACGATTACCCGGAGGGAAACGCAAGTCGCTCAAATTGATTGATGCCTCAATCTGATCCAGTTTGCGTCGGGCCACCGTTTGAATCGCGGCCCAGCGTTTGTTCGAGCCCGTTTCGTAGAGCTTTTTTGTGTCCGCGTCCTTGAAACTCTGAATCATTCTTCCATTCTCATCATATAACGCCGTGCGTTATATGTAAAGCATTACACTGAAGCTTTTCGCCCATCAAGCTTTTACTGGCCGCCGGTTCCTGCCCCGTTTTCCACATCGCCCCGTAACCTCACGGATACCCCCGCTCATCTCACTGAAAACTCACAACTCAGTGCGGTCTATATTGAAATCTAGCGGCGCACTCGACGCTGCTCGGGCGTGGCGAATCACTTGGCGAATCAAGGAAATACGACAAACCGGCCGACTTTATGGGAAGACGACCCGCCCACGGAGATTCGTGCGTGGCGCTCACGCGACGATTCCCCATTAGCCGGGCAGTTTCGTCCCGGCGCGTCGGGCAGGCGCGGACCGGGAATGCCACTCGAGTTTGACGACCCCGATGGCGACGGCGTTCTGCGTCCCAAGTCCGATCGTTTTGGCGCGTCCAAACGTCCATGGTGGCGTCCGGCCAGTACGGCGGGCCGCGTAGTTCTCTTAGCCGGCGCGCTGCTTGTGGTTGGCGCCTTCACTGCGGCCTGCCTCATGACGCGCCACTCTCTCGAACGCGACGCTCGCTTCCGCATCGCGGGCGGCGAGGACATTCAAGCCACGGGCCTCACCGAAGTCAGCCGCTCGGAGATGCTACCCGTCTTCGGCGAAGACATTGGCCGCAATGTTTTTTTTGTTCCCATCGAGCAGAGACGCCGCGAGCTTGAACAGATCCCCTGGGTCGAGCGTGCGACGGTGATGCGTTTGCTGCCCGACCAGATTCGCGTCGCAGTGGTGGAGCGGCAGCCGGTCGCGTTTACACGGCACGGCGAGCAAATCGGCCTCGTGGATGCGAATGGCGTTTTGCTCAGCATGGCGCCGGCGACAATGGCCAAGCACCACTACTCGTTCCCTTTGCTGACGGGCATCGATCCCGGCGATCCAGCCGATTCGCGCAAAGCGCGAGTCGATGTCTACCTGCGCATGATGGCGGAGCTGGACGCTGATGGAAAGCACAACTCCGAGCAAATTTCTGAGATCGACCTCACCGACCCTGAAGACGCGCGCGTGCTGATGCCAGAGCAGGGCGCAGACATTCTGGCGCACTTTGGCGAGGATCATTTCCTGGAGCGCTACGAGCGCTACCAGGCGCACATCGCGGAGTGGAGGCAGCAGTATCCGCATCTCGCCGCCGTCGATCTGCGTTACGACAATCAAGTCGTGCTGCAGATGGCTTCCGGCAAGGAAACTGCGGAGACCTCGGGCGGCGGCGCCGATGCTGCTGACGGACCGATGAATTTGCAGGCCAAACCTTCTGCCGCTGCGCCACTGGCTGGCGTGACTGCACCGAAAAGCTCAGGGCAAAAAGGCTCAGCGCCCAAAAGTGCAGGACAAAAAACCTCAGCGGCGAAAAAAGGCAAGCCCACGCCGAGCAACAAGCACATGACCCCGCAGAATCGAGCGGCCGCCCCGGACGCCAAGAATCCGAACACCAAAAACCAGAACGCCAAAAACCAGAGTGCAGCTAATCAGAACGCTGCAAAGCCGAACTCCGCTTCAACAAATCGTCCGATCACGACGACGCGTCCGGCGACGGCCACGCAGGGAAGCAAGACCCGTTCCCCGCAGGTCTCAACCGCGACCGTCACGCAGGGTGGGTGAGCAACCATGGGCCAGAAGCAGGACAACCTGATCGTGGTGCTCGATATCGGAAGCGCATGGACGCGCGTTCTGGCCGCCGATGTGAACGAAAACGTGTTGCGCTATCGCGGGCACGGCGTGGCGCAGTCGGCGGGAATGCGCAAAGGATTGATTGCGGAACTTGCGCCGGCGGCCAAGGCGGTGCGCGCGGCCAATGAGCAGGCCGAGCGCGTAGCCCGCGCCAACATTGACGAGTGTGCGGTCGGCATAGGCGGCCCTCACATTCGCGGCGTGAATACCAACGGCGGATTCCAGTTGAGCCGTGGCATGCGCGAGATTACCGGCGAGGACGTGCGCGCTGCAATCGGCCGCGCACGCGCTATCGAGCTGCCCGCGGACCGCGAGATTCTTCATCTGCTTCCGCGCCAGTTCATCCTCGACGAGCAGCCCGGCATCTTCGATCCCGTGGGCATGGTTGGCGCCCGGCTTGAAGTTGAGTTGCACATTGCCACCTGCGGCGGCGGCGCAATGCAGAGCACAGTCACCTGCGCCAACCGCGCAGGGCTTGAGGTTTCGGAGGCGGTGCTCGAATCCCTGGCCGCTGCCGAGTGCACGCTTTCAGCTGACGAGCGCGAGCTGGGCGTGTGCGTGCTCGACATCGGCGCGCATTCCACCGATCTCGCAGTCTTCTTCGAGGGTGCCGTCGCCTACACCGCATCGGTCGCCATCGGTGGCGCGCACTTTACCAACGATCTTGCCATCGGATTGCAATTGCCGATGGCGCAGGCCGAAGAGCTCAAGCGCCAATATGGAAACGCTGTGGTGACCGCGGTTCCGCAACTTGCAGAAGTCGAAATCACCAATCCGCAAGGCGCGCCCGCCACGCTGCCCCTGCGCACGATGGCGGAGATTCTGGAGCCGCGCGCACGTGAGCTGATGTACTACGTAAAAGAAAGCCTGCGCTATGGTGGCGTTGTGGACGCTCTGGGCGCGGGCTGCGTTCTCACCGGCGGAGGATCCATGCTGCCCGGCATGCTCGACGTTGCCGAGAGCCAGTTGCGCGTGCCGGCTCGCGCAGGTCTACCTGTTCGGCTTTCGCATATGCCGCAGGATCTGAATCATCCAGCCTGGGCCGTGAGCATCGGCATGGTTCTCTACGCGCATCGCACGCGAACGACGCGCGCAGCCGAAGACAACAACAGCAGTTTGCGCGACAGGTTGCGCGCCATGTTTGCATCGAGTTTTTAAGAGTCGGAAACAACGGAACGAGAGAACAAGGGAAAAAGGAAAAAAAGGCGACCGACTTAACGAGAAAGCGCAGAACCGGGAGCAAGAAATAGAAAGCAAACAAATCGCAGATGCAGCGAGGTGGAAAACTGTGAAGAAGCAGATCAGAGTTGAGGAGAGCAAAGTCCGGATGGAACAGCCAATTAACGCAGCCGGAGAGACGCGCGACGAAGCCGGTGAGATGCGCATTCAATTTCACGACGAGATTGTGCGCGGAGCGCGCATCAAAGTGGTCGGCGTGGGCGGCGGCGGTAGTAACGCTGTCAACCGCATGATCCAGGCCCACATGGAGGGCGTGGAGTTTGTGGCGGCCAATACGGATGTGCAGGCGCTCAAGCTTTCGCAGGCTTCGGTCAAGCTGCAACTCGGCGTTCGCCTCACCGCGGGTCTTGGCGCAGGCTCCAATCCCGACGTGGGCCGCCGCGCCGCGCTTGAAGATTCAGAAAAAATCATCGAAGCCATCGAAGGCGCCGATATGGTGTTTGTCACCGCTGGCCTCGGCGGCGGAACAGGCACCGGCGCTGCGCCAGTGATCGCGTCGCTGGCCAGCGAAATGGGCATCCTCACCGTCGCCGTCGTCACCAAGCCATTTGCCTTCGAAGGCAAGCGCCGCCTGATGCAGGCCGAGCGCGGATTGAGCGAGCTGCTCGACAGTGTGGATACGATGATCGTGATCCCCAACGAGAAGCTGCTCGCCGTAGCCAAAGACGCAGGATTCTTCGAGAGCTTCCGCATCGCCGATGACGTGCTGCGCCAGGGCGTGCAGGGCATCAGCGACATCATCACGATTCCCGGCATTATCAACCGCGACTTCGCCGACGTGAAAACGACGATGGCCGGCATGGGCCACGCTGTGATGGGCACGGCCGTGCGCTCGGGCTCGAACCGCGCCGTTGAAGCAGCGCAGGCGGCCATGGCGTCACCGATGCTCGAGGCAGGTGCCATCGACGGCGCGCGCGGAATCCTGATCAACATCACCGGATCGAGCTCGCTCAAGCTGTCTGAGGTCAATGAGGCTTCATCGCTGATCGAATCGGCCGCGCACGAAGACGCCAACATCATCTTTGGCGCGGTGCTCGACGAGAAGATGGGCGAGGACGTGAAGATCACTGTCATCGCCACTGGCTTCCGCGATCAGATGCCTGAACGCCGCGCGCGCATGCTGAGTGTTGCGGAGACGCCGGTGGTCTCAGTGCCCGTGGTCTCGTCCGGCAACTGGATGCGCGAGAGCGAGCACGAAACTGCCGCGCAGCCCGCGCGATTCATGAGTGAAGATGACGATGCGGAGCCGGAGAACGGCGACGACGGGTTCGTCTTTTCAGCGGCGGCGCCGGGAGTGTCCACGACGGTCACCGTTGCTTCCGCATCGGCAAAGGATGGAGCAGGGCACTCAATGGGGTTTGCGTCGGATGCCGACAGCGCAACGTCGAATGGGTCGCAATTCGGTGCCGGCTCATCAGAGTCTGAGACCGACCTCCAGCGCCGTGACTATGCGGGGGACTTCGCTGCAACTCCGCGCGGTGCCATTGAACCCGGAACTGAGGCTGCGGCAACGATGTTTGCGGGCCCGGTGGAGCAGCCTGAACGCGACCTGGATGTGCCCACGTTTCTGCGCCGCCTAAAGTTCTAGAAGATCCATCGAATCAATCGTATCTGGCCAGCGGCCGACCTAAGGGGAGGGTTCCAAATCGGGCGAAAAACGGGTATAGTAAAGACACCGCCCCCGAAAGTTGTATGGGTTGGGATTGCTAGTCGAGGGACACTACTGTCTCCAAGGCCACTTTGCCGGCAGCAAGATCCCGATTGACGGCAGTTTAAGTGATCGAGTTTTGCGATCAAAGGAGCCGGTTGCTGCATCTCTCATTTTGCTGCACGATTCCTGGTCTCACACTCTTCTGAGGGCGATAAGGAATGTGCAACAAGCCTACGAAGTCCACGACAGAGCGTCAAAGGCTAGAAGTAAGGGTTGGAAGATAGAAGTACGGGTTAGAAGTGCGGCGTCCCAGGGCGAACGCGCGGCAAGATATCCAAGTGCTGAGAGGTTGTTGACTGGATGAAGCTGTTTCGCGTTGGGCCTATTCATATCGTTTTTTTCATTCTGGGAGTCGGCGCCGCGGGCGCTGCTGCGCTTGATGCGCCGCAAACTCTGCACCATTCCAAATCAAAGTATTTATCGCACTTCTCCAGTACGCACCGCACGACCGCGAGCAGGTCAGCAAGTTATTCCGGCACTTCACGCGCAACCGCATCCAAAACATCGTTACTGCCCAAGTCTGCCGCTCACACCGCCGCATACCGGTCTGGATACCGGTCCACTTATAGATCTGCTGGCCACATTACGGCCGCGCGAACCACGACTTCGGCAACGTTGCGCAGCGCTACCTATCATCGCGTCCATCATTATTACGAGCGCTTCACGGCCAATTCTTTTATTCAAGGTGAGAATGGCGCGGGAGACGACACTGCCGGCGAGGATCCTGTAGTTCGCCAGGCGGCCATCGATGCGCTGGGCGACATGAATGGCACCGCGGTGGTGATCAACCCCGCCAACGGCCGCATTCTTGCCATGGTCAACCAGAAGCTTGCACTCTCGCCAGGAGCCGAGCCCTGCTCCACCATCAAACTCACCGTCGCGCTGGCCGCGCTTTCTGAATCGCTGGTCACGAGCGACACCATGGTGCAGCTTGCCGGCTTCCGCATGAACATGACCCAGGCGCTGGCCAAGAGCAACAACCTCTACTTTGAGGAGCTGGGCCGCGAACTAGGCTTCGAGCGCGTCCGCCACTACGCTACGCAGTTTGGCCTCGGCGAGCTGGCCGGCTACAACATTCCCGGCGAGCAACTGGGAGTCTATCCCGATCAGCCAATTTCTGAAGCTGAAGGCGGCGTTGCTCGCATGTGCAGCTTCGGGCAGGGAGTCTCCGTCACCCCGCTGCAACTCGGCGCATTCGTGGCCGCCATCGCCAACGGCGGAACCCTCTACTATCTCCAGCACCCCACCACTCCGGAAGAGGTTGCGTCGTTCCAGCCCAGGGTCAAGCGGACGCTCGATCTTGCACGGTACTCTCCCGACCTCGAAGACGGCATGGCCGGCGCGGTCGAGTATGGAACTGCGCGCCGCCTGCGCGCCAACTTCCGCGAGCTGCCGGTCTTCGGCAAAACCGGAACCTGCTCCAACGACGGAACCCGCTACGGCTGGTTCGCTGCCTACTCTCAGTCGCCCCAGGGCGGCCTGGTGACGGTCTTTTTCCTCGAAGGCGGCAGGGCCACATTTGGCCCGCGCGCTGCTGAGCTAACCGGCGCGTTTTACGCCAATCTCTGGGATCACGATTACTTTGGCCAGACAAACCAGGAAGCGCAGTCCGGCCCGGCTGGTACGCCAGCGCCAATCGCCGCTCCCCGGCCGCTTCCAACGTCCGACTCTGCCGCCCCTCGGCAGTAACAGCGCAACCCTTCGAAATTTCGATCGCACTTAAGCCGCCCTGTTGTTAGGCGGCTTTTTTGCGCCCTCGCCACGGCTGCGATTTATCCTTTCGAAAGCATGAACACCATCAACTGGGTCGTAGCCGGCATCGGTGACATCGCGCGCAAGCGCGTTATCCCGGCCATTCAGGCCGAGCCGCGCAGCGCACTTTACGGATTTGTCACGCGCACTCCTGCCAAGGCTGCGGCGTATCCCGGCGCGCGGACCTGGCCGACCATCGAAGAAGCCGTTGCCGATCCAACCGTCGATGCCGTTTACATCGCACTGCCTGTGGCTCTGCACGCCGACGCCGCAATCGCAGCTCTACGCGCGGGCAAACACGTGCTGTGCGAAAAGCCCATGGCGATGAACTTTGCCGAAGCAGAGCGCATGGTCGCCCAGGGCCGCGCGGCAAATCGCAATTCGGGCCGGCTCTTTGGCGTCGCCTATTACCGGCGTCTCTACCCCAAACTCATCCGCGCCAAGCACCTCATCGCCGAGGGCGCAATCGGCCAGCCGCTGCTGGCCGAGGCCAACTGTCACAGTTGGTTTGAAATTGCCGGCCGCGAATGGCTCGCCGATCCCGCGCTTTCCGGAGGCGGTCCGCTCTACGACATCGCCTCGCATCGCATCGACGCCATGAACTTTCTCTTCGGCAAGCCGGAACGCGCTTCTGGCCTGCGGTCGAACGCCGTCCATCGCATCGGAGTCGAAGACTCCGCGACCGTGCTGATGGGTTTCCCCAGCGGCATCCACGCAGTTGTCGATGTGCGCTGGAATTCGCGCGTACCCCGCGATCAATTCCGCATCATCGGCGAAGGCGGCGAAATCAACCTCGATCCCCTGAACGGGCCGGAGTTATGGGTCGGTCCCGAGCTGCGCGTGACCAATACCGCTGGCTCTCGCACCGAGCTACTGCCGCCCCACGCCAACCTCCACTTTCCCATCGTCGAGAACTTCGTTGACGCCGTCCTCGCGAACGACCCGACCCTCCTCGCCTGTCCGGCCGAACAGGCCGCCTGGGTAGACTGGACCATTGATCAGGTAGTTTCGGCGCAGGCCGAACCCTCCTGACCCTCCGCCCGCAGTTTTTTCTCATTCCTTGAAGCCAACTTCGCTAAGATTCATCTCATAGGGTGAGGCAGCTTCGGCCGCGATGAATCCGCACAGCCGAGCCGCCAAACGAAGACTAACGAACTCGATCTAAGAAACTCAGGTTCTGCCATGGCGCTTCCGACCGACATTCTCCTCGTATACGGCTATCTGCTCATCTTTGCCTGGGTGTTGGTGGAGCAGCTCGGAATTCCGCTGCCGTCGGCCCCGGTGCTGCTCGCAGCCGGAGCGCTCTCAGCCGAGAAGCAGATCAGTTTTCCCCTCGCCTTTGCAGTAGCAGTGGCCGCGGCGCTTACCGCCGATAGCGTCTGGTTCTTCTTCGGGCGCACACAGGGCCATCGTGTGCTGCGCCTGCTCTGCAAACTTTCGCTGGAGCCGACCACATGCGTTCGCCGCACGCAGGATTCCTTTGGCCGCCGCGGCGGCACAATGCTCATGTTTGCCAAGTTCGTCCCGGGCCTGTCGACGCTGGCGCCTCCCGTCGCTGGGCAAAACGGCATGGGGTTTGGCGAGTTCCTGTTCTATGACGGCATCGGAGCAACGCTGTGGGTGGGTGTGCTGCTCACCTGTGGCAGATTCTTTGGCGATCTGCTCAAGCGCAATACCTACGTTCTCGACTGGGTCGGCCGCTTCTCGGGCGCTCTGCTGATTCTTGGCGTCATAGCATTCTTCGTTGGCCGCTTGATTCGCCGGCGCATGGTGCTGAAAAGCCTCGTCGCCTCGCGGCTTGAGCCCGAAGAGTTGAAGAAGCAGCTCGACGCAGGCGAAGTGGTCTGCATCATCGATCTGCGCCATCCGCTTGAGCTGTTGCCCGATCCGTTCAAGCTGCCCGGCGCTGTGCACTTCTCGCCCGACTCACTTGCCGAGCGCCAAAACGAGATTCCACGCGACCGCGATGTGGTGCTCTACTGCACTTGCCCCAGCGAGGCCACCGCTGCCAAGACCGCCATGCAGCTGCACAAGCTCGGAATCGAGCGCGTGCGCCCGTTGCGCGGCGGCTTCGATGAGTGGAAGCGGCTCGGCTATCCGATGGATGCGATTCCGCCGGTTCAAACGATGGTCGCCACTATCGAGCCGGCTCACTAACAACTGACGCAGAGACGGCGAAACTCGTTACGCCGAGACGCCAAACAAGGCCACAATCTTGGCGGCGATCGGCGACCCGATTCCGCTGCATGCGTCCGGACCTACAGCCGCGCTGTAGAATCCGTTGCTTCCCACGGTGATGTCGTTAAACGCCTTCTGATTTTTCCAGAGCGTCGGTGTCACAAAACCGAGCTTCGTTCCGAGCGCTGCGAACAGCCCAGCATACAGCGGCGCAACCGCGCTCGTTCCGCCCACCACCGTGGCCGCTCCGTGTACAAAAATGTTGTATCCGGTGTCAGGATCGCCGTTTGCGCAAACGTCCGGCACCATTCTGCCCTTGCCGTACTTCGTGCTGGCGGGCGCCGGCGGCGCACCAATCTGGAAACTTTGCTTGGGGAACAGGGTCGAATAGCCTCCGCCCGTCCCCTCGCCATCGGTCTTGCCGGGATTGTCGTTCCACACCGTCTCCTCGGTCGCTGTCTTCGAGGTTCCGCCGCATCCCACCACATGCGGACACGACGAAGGGCAGTCGACGTTTGCCGGAGTTGACCCGCCGTCGCTCGAATCGTTGTCGCCCGAAGCAGCAAACACGATCATCCCCGCGGCCACAGCGGCTCCCGCGATCGTCTCCATCTGTTCGGCTGCGGTCGCGCCATAATTGGCTTCGTCTGAGCCCCAGGAAATCGAGCATACATCGCATCCGTCCGCTTGCGCTTTCTGCACTGCCGTGCCAATGTCCTGCGACCAGTAGACGCGAATGGTCGCCGCCCGGCCCGTCGCCGCGTAGTAGGCCGCACCGGAAACTTCAATGTCGAGCGCGACCTCATAGTCGTCGTCGCCCGCCGACCCGCTCTGGCCCGGCGTGTTTTTGGTGCCGTCCACTGAAACGTCGGTCACAGACGGCGTTGGCTGGCCGACGGACTTGAAGAACGCATCGATATCCGATGCCACCCAGCCGCCGCCCAGTTCCACGATCGCGATTACGCCGCCGCCGGCCTTACCGCTTGGCCAGTTGTACGCAGCGCAGAGATCGGGCACATTCCAGGAAGTCTCGGCCGCGGCTCTCGGATCTTTGGGCAGTTTGAAGTAGGGTTTGTTGTGGTATTTTCGCGATTCGGCGCGGGCGCGGGAAGAATTCATGGGGGAATCTCCTCTTCTCCAGACTAGAGTTCAAGGCGAGCATCGCATAGTTTGATGCACGAGGCAAAACCGGAACGTCATTCCTGTTCCCTGGTCTCTATTCTCTGGACTCTGATTCCTGCCGTACCATGGTTGAGGAACGGTAACCACCGTTCGGAGCACGACTTTGGCCTACGACGATCTGCGCGACTGGATCAAGACGCTGGAAAAACAAGGCGAGCACAAGCGC
>Ga0210388_10003566_pt1 | contig 12180 bp, 12 predicted proteins | sample IncBWC19OmetaG_FD_155485 | JGI IMG/M metagenome (GOLD analysis project Ga0210388, IMG submission 155485) | Forest soil microbial communities from Barre Woods Harvard Forest LTER site, Petersham, Massachusetts, United States - Inc-BW-C-19-O ... | reverse complement strand
TTTTGCCGCAATCCTGTGCGCACTGCGAGCAACTCAGGAAAGAAGCTCAACTCGAGGGCCTGGCGCAGGAAACCAACGCCTGAGGAGCCGCCAGTTCCCTGCCTGAATCCGATGATCCGCTCTACTGTCTTCATGTGGCGGAAGCGCCACAGCTGAAAATACTCTTCGACGTCGACGAGCTTTTCGCACATCTCGTAGGCATCCCAATACTCCTTGGGATGCTCGTAAATCACGCGGAAGACATCAACCAGAGAGTCCATCCTCTGGTGCGGTTCGCTCCAGTCGCGCTCGATGCACTCCGCGGGGACCGCCAGGCCGCGGCGGGCGAGATGCCGGAGGAATTCGTCATATAGGCTTGGCGCGAGCAGGGCGGCTTCAAGGTCGGCATGGATCGCCGGATCGTGAGCGAAGACCTTGAGCGCATCCCGGCTCTTGTTTCCGAGAAGGAATTCGAGCTTCCGGTATTGATACGACTGGAAGCCTGAGGCGTGCCCCAACACTCCACGAAATTCCATGTATTCAGAGGGAGTCAGCGTTTCGAGTACCGCCCACTGGTCGAAGAGCTGCATCTGGATTAGCTTGGCGCGGGAGAGGATTTTGAAGCAGGGGTCGAGCTGGTCGTGCGCGACGAAACGGATGGCCGCGGAGAGCTCGTGGATGAGCTGTTTGATCCACAGCTCCGAGACCTGATGCTGGATGATGAAGAGCATCTCGTCATGATGGGGAGGATCGGAGAGGGGGCGCTGCTGGGACAGGAGCTGGGGCAGGCAGAGGTAGCCCGAGTAACTTAGCCGATCGGCAAAATCCGTTACGATGCCCGGCTCCAAAGGCCGCTGATTGGTATCCATGCATTCTCCTCGTCTTGCGCCGCAGGCAAAAAAATGCCCGGCGGAAACCTTACAGAGCCGCCAGGCCAGGGAGGCATACTTCCCTCAGGAACGCTCCAGCCTGCCGCCTGACATCTACCTTTGTCAATATCAAATCAACAATTTGTATCTTCAGTGGCGGCAAATTCATACAGCCTTCCGTTTGGCCGTTTCTCGCCGCAACCTGCTCTTTCCTGATGATAATTGGCCCTTTGTCCGGTACGTGCGCGGCGGTGTTTATAATCGCAGCTACACGGCGGGAGGCTACGCTCTCGCTCGCCAGTCCTTTCACCTTGGAGACACGCACCCATGCGTGAGGTACCGTCCACGCCTGTGCTGATGCTCGACGGCTCGCACGAGACTCAAACCGCCATCAACCATAGTCCGTTCACGGTGGGACGGATGCCGGGCAGTGACATGCTGCTGGAACATCCTTACGTCTCGCGGAGGCACGCCGAGATCCTTTATGAGGATGGCGCTTTCGTCATCGTCGACCAGGGCAGCCGTCACGGGACCTTCGTCAACGGGCTTTCGGTGCAGCGGCATAAACTGGCCGTCAACGACGCAGTGCATTTTGGGAGCCTGAATGGGCCATTGCTTCGGTTCGGGGTTCGCAGCGGAGCTTCGGGATCGACCATGCGTGCCCTGCTCGACCAGCTGCACCCCAAGGCTGAGCCCAACAGCGCGATCGAAAAGCTGAGCTGGTTTCTGGAAGCTGCCCGCAAGCTAAACGATGTGGGCGCGGTCGACCAGATTCTTGCGGCACTGGTGGAGACGACGCTGGATCTTACGCGCGTAGAGCGCGGATACGTGCTTTTGTGCGACTCCCAGAGCAGCGGACTGAAGCTGGCTGTGGGCCGGGCGGCCGATGGATCACCGTTAAGCGACGACTCGACGATCTCGCATAGCGCCATCCAGCAGGCGATCCGGGGCACGGGCCAGTTTATAGTGACCGATACGCTTAGTGCGGAGAGCGGCGCGAGGTCGGACAGTATTATCGCGCAGAATATCCGCACTGTGATCTGCATCCCCCTGCGCAGTCGGAAGATCAATCCGGGGTCGCAGCGCGGGGAGGTGCTGGGGATTTTGTACCTGGATAGCCGGCTGAATCCGACGAAGTTTACCCAGGTGGACAACGACCTGCTGAAGACCATCGCGACCGAAGCCGCAGCTCTGATGGAGAACGCTCAACTAGCCATCGAAGAAGAGCACGCGCGGCGGTACCGCGAGGAGATGATTATTGCGGCCGATATCCAGCAGGACCTGATGGTAGTGCAGCTGCCGGAGATTGCTTATGCCAGCATCACTGCCCACTTTGAGCCGTGCAAGGAGATCGGCGGCGACTTTTACGATGCCGTTGCCGGCGACGATTGCGTTTATGTGGTGATTGCGGATGTATCCGGGAAAGGCGTTTCGGCGGCCATTCTGGCGCAGACACTGCAAGGCATGGTCTACGCCCAGTTGCTGGCCGAACAGTCGCTGGTCAAGATCGCGAGGGCGCTGAACCGCTTCATCTGCGCCAAAAATATCACCAAGTACGCCACGATGGTTGTGTGCAGGCTGGACAGCAAGGGCGCGCTCGAATACATCAATTGCGGGCACATCCATCCGCTGCTGAAGACGCCTGAGGGAGTGCAGTCGCTGGATGCTTCGAACCTGCCGGTGGGATTGATTGAGGATGCGGAGTTCCGGTCCGGCACGGCTCAACTGGCGCCCGGCAATCGCGTGCTGCTAGTGACCGACGGCGTAACCGAAGCCGAGAATGAGGCCGGAGACTTCTTCGGGAATACGCTTCTGGAGAATGCGCTGGCGAAAAGCGGCAAGCTCGAGGACGTTTTCGCGTCGGTCTCTACGTACTGCGGCGCCGCCCCATCCGCGGACGATTGCACTCTGGTGGAAATTCTCTACAAGGGTGGTACGAGCGCGCCCGCAGCGAGTTAAGCTGCGGATATGCGTAACAGTGTGCTGCTCCCGCTGGCTCTTTCTCTCTGCGCTTCCGCACAGACCACCCCACCACAACCGGATCACCTGGCGGACTCAATTCTGAGCCTGGAGCATTGGCGCGAGACAATGATCCCGACCTATATGAATGATTTCGGCCAGCTCGGCCGCTATCGCTCTGCGAACGCCGGGCTGCCTGCACCGAAACCGGAAGAGCAGCGCGTGATCTTCTTTGGCGACTCCATCACGGATGCGTGGCATCTGGATGAGTATTTTCCGGGCAAGGGCTATCTCAACAGAGGCATTGGCGGACAGACTACGTCGCAGATGCTGGTGCGCTTTCGACAGGATGTGATCGAGCTGCAGCCGGCGGTGGTGGTGATCCTGGCTGGGACCAATGACATTGCCGGCAATACGGGCGCTATCTCAATCGAAGATATCGAGGCGAATTTTGCTTCCCAAGCCGAGATGGCACGCACGCATCAGATTCGCGTCGTCTTTTCGTCGGTGACGCCGGTTCACGACTACACGCCGCAGTCGCAGCTTATGTTCGCCCAGCGGTCTCCGGCGAAGATTCTCGCGTTGAATGGCTGGTTAAAGAATTATTGCGAGAAGAATGGTTTGATCTATCTCGACTACTTCTCGGGCATGGTCGATGCGCAGGGTCTGTTGAAGAAAGATCTGGCCGTGGACGGACTGCACCCGAGCGATGCCGGATATCGAATCATGGCGCCATTGGCGGATGCGGCGATCCAACAAGCGCTGGCGCAGAAATAGCCTACTCTTCGCGCAGCACTTCGAGCGGCTTTTGGCCGAGGATGCGGAAGCTGGCTACCCATCCAGTTGCAGTTGCGAGCACGGCGGTGGCGATGACAGCAATGGTCGAGCCGGACCAGTTGATGCGGTAGACGACATCCATCTTGTGCAGGAGGACGCGCGCGAGCAGGTTGGCGAAGATCGTTCCCACGACACCCGAGAGCAGCCCGAGCACAATGAACTCCACGCTGAAGACCTGTGCGATGCGGCCTCGTGTCGCGCCGAGCGTTTTCAGAACCACGACTTCGCGAATGCGGCGGAAGCGGGTGCTGGCGACACTCGAGGCGAGGATAATGGCTCCGGAGAGGATCGAGAATCCGGCGAGGAAGCGGATGACGAGCGTGATGTGGTCCACGACGTCCTGGATGGTCTGCAGGATGTCCGCGAGGTTGATTACTGTGACGGTGGGATAGGCGGCGAAGAGCTCACGTTCCATCGCCGCAATCTGATTCGGTGCAACGTGCACTGCTCCATACCAGGTAGCAGGCAAGCTCTTGAGCAAGTCCGGAGCGAGGATGAACTCGCTGCGCGCGAAGGCATGCTCTCCATCGACCTTGTAGATCGCGGTGACGGTGGTTGCGATGGTCTTGTCGTCTGCCGAGAACTCGACTCGCGAGCCCACATGCAGATGCAGACGCTGTGCGACACGATCGACCACGGCGAGGCTAGGGTCCGAATCCTTCTGCCACCATTTGCCCTCCGCGATCTTGGTTCCGCGCGGGAGGCCGCTGGACCAGGTGATCGCGGCCGACCGCAATAGCCGCTTCGGGTAATTCTTCACCTTGAGTTCGTCAACGCTGACACCGTCGATGCTGACGATGCGGGATGAGATCACCGGAATCGCCTCGAGCTTACCCTGCACTCCGGGCTGCTTTTCGACGAAGGTGCGGACGCCGTTGACCTCGTCCGGGGAGATGTCTACGAGAAACATGTTTGGAGTGTCGGGCGCTGCGGCGCTGTGCATCTCGCGCACGACGGAGGCCTGCATGAGGAATACGGCGAGGATCAGCATGACTCCGGTGCCGAGGGCCGCGAGGACAGCGGAAGACTGATTGCCTGGCCGGTAGAGATTGGCGAGTCCATGCCGCAAGGCCGAGGGCAGGTGGAGGCGCGTTTTTGCGAGGAAGGCGCGGAGAAGCCGCAGCAGGATTGCGGCGGCTCCGAGGATGACGATGAGGACCGCAAAGAGGCTTCCGGCAAACCACTTGCCGCTGGTCCATGAATCGGAGAGAACGGCGGCGATGCCTGCGAGTCCGGCGAGGATGATGATGATGGCGCCCCACTGCAGCTTGCGCTCATTGAAGCGCGCCCACCATCGCTGCGCGCCGTTGCCTGCGGATGTCTCGACCATCTTGCGCAACACTGCAATGGGGCGAACATGGCGTACGTCGAGCAGCGGTGGCAAACAAAAGAGCAGCGTGGTGAGAACGCCGGTTGCGAGGGCTGCGGAGACAGGCCGGATGGCCAGAGCCAGCGGCGGGCGGAGCGGCAGAAGCGATCCGAGCAGCGATGGGAAGGCGTACTCCACGCCTAGTCCCAGCGCGACTCCGATGAGGCCGCCGACCAGACCGAGAAAGAGCGTCTGCAGCAGGTAGATGCGGAGGATGTCTGAAGAACGCGCGCCGATCGACTTCATGATGGCGAGGACTTCCATACGCTGCTGGAGGTGCGCGCGCATGGCCATAGCTACGCCGATAGCTCCTAGGACCATTGCGACGAGGCAGATGAGGCTGAGCAGCCCGGTGGCTCTGTCGAGCCCGTTGGTCAGCTCTGGACTAGTCTCGCGGAAGTCGGTGATCTGGGCGTCAGGGAGAATTTTTTCGAGCTCCGGGCGCAGATCTGCGATGTTCTGGCTCTTGCCGCTCAGCTTGAAGAGATAACGCTCGGTGGCGCGGCTCCCTATCCCTAACAGGCCGCTTTCCATCATGGCGTGGCGTGTGATCATCACGCGGGGGCCGAGTCCCACACCGGCAGACATGCGGTCCGGCTCGCGAAGAATCACGGCGGCGATGCGGAGGTAGCGGCTGCCGATCTTGAGTTGATCGCCGATCTTTGCATTCAATCGCACGAGGAGGTTGTCGTCGACGAGAGCGGTGTTGTCGGTCAACACAGTGTGGATGCTTCCTGCGGGATTGAGAACAACGTTTCCGTAAAACGGATACGCGGCAGGGTCGACCGCCTTGAGAGACACCAGAAGAGGCACGGGATCGCCGTGAACCGAGGCCATCGAAATGGTCTCGGTGACGTCGGTCCGCTGGACCCCCTTGGATGTGAGGGCATCCAGCTCCTGGTCCTCTTTTGGCGTGGCGATGCGAAACATGCGCGCGGAGAGGTCGGCGGCCATGAGGCTACGCGCGTCGCCGAGAAGGGCCTTCTGAAAGGACTGGCTGAAGCCTCGCACGCCGGTAAGCGATGCAACCCCAATCGCTACGGAAAGCAGGACGAAAACAAACTTGGCGCGGGAGGCTCGCAGCTCGCGCCACGCGATGCGCGCGGCGGTGGACCATGGCAGAGCCGGCTTGTGCATGGTTGCCATCAGAGCGACCTCGATGGGACTGTGTCCGGGATGGGCTCCGAAGCGAGCACGTCGGCGACTACGAGTCCGTCGCGGAGATGAATCTGGCGATCGGCGCGGGCTGCGATCTGCGGATCGTGGGTGACCATAACCAGCGTCGTGCGGGCCTCGCGCTGACGATCGGTGAGGAGATCGAGCACGTGCTGTCCGTTGGCTGAATCGAGATTGCCGGTGGGCTCGTCGGCCAGGACGATGGGCGGATCGAGCACGAAGGCGCGCGCCAATGCGACACGCTGCTGCTCTCCGCCAGAAAGCTGGACGGGGTAATGATGCATGCGATCGGCGAGGCCTACGGCGGTGAGCAACGACGTGGCGCGCGGCTTGCCGTCGCCACGCGCGTTCAACTCATGCGGCAGGAGCACATTTTCGAAGGCGGTGAGCGTTGGGATGAGCTGATAGGACTGGAAGACAAAGCCGATTTTGGTGCCGCGCACCTCGGCGAGGCGGTCCTCTTCGAGACCGCTGATGCCAACTCCGTCGAGCAGCACATCGCCCTCGCTGGGGGAGTCGAGACCCGCAAGGAGGCCGAGCAGCGTGCTCTTACCCGATCCCGAGGCTCCCATGATGGCGACGAACTGTCCCTGCGGGATGAGGAGATCGATGCCGCGGAGGATATCCACGGTCCTCGATCCGTTGCGAATCGATTTTTTGAGCCCGCGTACTTCGATCATTCCATCTCCTGTGTGGCCGGCGACATCACGCTACAATTTTTCTGTGAAGCTCTTTTGGTCCGCGCCGCTGCTTGCCTTTGCCCTGCTCTCTTTTGCCGCCTCGCAAAATGCTGCGCCGGAGCCGGTGATCGTCTGCTTCGGCGACAGCCTCACTGCGGGCTACGGAGCCGATCCGGGGCACGCCTATCCAGATTACCTGCAGCATCTTCTGGATGACCGCGGCTATCATTACCATGTCATCAACAAGGGCATTAGCGGTGATACTACGAAAGACGGCGTAGCACGGCTGAAAGACGTGCTCGCGGCGCATCCGGCGATTGCGGTGGTCGAATTCGGCGGCAATGACGGGCTGCGCGGGCTGCCGATTCCTGCGACACGCGCCAACCTTGACACGATCGTTGCTGCGCTGGAGGGAGCCGGCGTCAAGGTAACGCTGGCCGGCATCACATTGCCTCCCGACTACGGCGAGGACTACATCCGCGACTTCAACGAAACCTATTCGATGGCCGCCAGGAAGTACAAAGTGCCGCTGCTTCCCTTCCTCTATGTTCATGTTTACGAGGTGCCGGGAGCGATTCAGCAGGACAAAACCCACGCCACGGCCAAGGGGAACGCTCTGGTCGCGGAGAATGTCTTCGGCCTGCTGAAGCCGCTGCTCAGGAAGTAGTTCAGACAAGAACGACGGTGGGTTGAAAGAGCGTGCCAGCGATGCGTCTGCCAATGGCTACGAGCTCCTTCTGCCCCTGGAAGACCTTGACCAGCGGAGCCTGGGTGAACTCGGGCAGATTGATCTGCATGCCATTGCGCAGGCGTCCCACGGTTGCTTCGTCCGCGGTGACGGAGGGTATGTCGGGTAAGAGAGTTCGTGGATGCGGCAGACGAGCGGACAAGGCGCCCGCATGGGCGAGCGATTCCAACTGGTCGAGCGGGATTGCATCGCCGATGAGAAACGGTCCCGAAGCGATGCGGCGCAGACTGGCGAGATGCGCGCCGGTGCCCAGCGACTGGCCGAGCTCATGCGCAACAGAGCGAACATATCCACCAGCTGAGATACGCATTCGGAAGGCGGCCAGTTCCCCGTCCATGGATTCGATTGCAAACTCGTGGATGTGGATGCGGGCGGTTTTAAGACGCGGCGTCTCTCCCGATCGAGCGATTCTGTAGGCTCGCTTTCCATCGACTTTCTTAGCCGAGATGGGCGGCGGAAGCTGATCGATTTCGTCTGAAAATGCTTTCGCTGCAGCGCGAACCGCTTCTAGGGAGAGAGAAACCGCGCAAGACTCCGATGTCTGCTGACCTTCGGCGTCGTAGGTATCCGTGGAAAAACCGAAGCGGATGGTTCCGGTATAAGCCTTGGCGTGCGCACCGTAAAACTGCGCCAGGCGCGTGTACTTGCCCAGCAGCAGTGGCAGCACACCCGTCGCCATAGGGTCGAGCGTGCCTAGATGGCCAATGGAGGATTCGCCGGTAGCACGGCGCACTCGCGCCACTACGTCATGCGAAGTCATTCCGCCAGGTTTATCGACAATCAACAGTCCGTTCAGGACTGACCGTCCAGGCATATCGCCTTTGGCGCTTGCTCGTTCATGGATCGGGTCTGTGTGCAACTGTAAGATTCGTTCGCCCATAGAAGGAAGCTAGAACGAACTCGAAGCGCGTTCGCGTACGAGGGATAGAAATTCCGAACGCGTATTTTGCTTCTGGAAGACTCCGAGCATGGCCGAGGTTACCGTGGACGAGTTCTGCTTCTCCACGCCGCGCATCATCATGCAAAGGTGGCGGGCTTCGATAACCACACCTACGCCCTGCGGGTTGATGGCTTCCTGAATGGCATCCGCGATCTGCCGGGTCATGCGCTCCTGCACCTGCAGGCGGCGGGCGAAGACTTCTACCAATCGCGGAATCTTGCTTAGGCCGATGACCTTCCCATTGGGAATATAGGCGACGTGAACCTTGCCGAAAAACGGCAGCATGTGATGCTCGCAGAGCGAGAACATCTCGATGTCCTTGACGATTACCATCTCGTCGTAGTCCACGTCGAAGAGCGCGCCGCGCAGAATGCTGGTCGGGTCCTGGTTGTAGCCCTTAGTGAGAAAGGCCATGGATTTCTCGACGCGCTCCGGCGTGCGAAGGAGTCCGTCACGCGTGGGATCTTCGTCGAAGCGGCGGAGGATTTCGCGATAGATGTCTTCCGTGGAGACGGCTTCGAGTCCTGTAGGCAGGGATAACTCTTCTTTGCCGTTCTTGGCTGGCTCTTTCGCGAGCCGCATGGTTGCAACCTGGTTATTTTTCATGCTGCACTTCCCTTTGCGTGAGAGTGCGGGCTGCCGGGAGAGGGGAATCCCGGGACCGGATACTCGAATGAATTGTTCGCAGTCTCTTCCACGCGGACTGCCGTCAGCTCGGCCTTTGTAAATGCGGCCTTGAGCAGGCGGTGAACTACGATATTAAAGTTTTCTGTCGTCGGTACCAGATCCGCGAAGAGCGGATGCATGTTCAGATTCGTGTGATCGAAGCGATCGAGGATTTCTTTTCGCACGCATGCATCAAGTTCGACTAGATCGCAAACCATTCCGGTTGCCGGATCGACCGGGCCCCCGACAATTACCTCGACCACATAGTTGTGGCCGTGCCCGTGGGGGTTGTTGCACTTGCCGAAGACAGCCCTGTTCGCGGCTTCGCTGAGAGCATCGGCGTGGAGGCGATGCGAGGCGCTGAGCGTGTACCGGCGTCCGAAGTAGGCTCTCATGGCTCACCGTAGTAATCGGCGAAGAGATCGTGCAGCTCGTACACACGAACCCGATGCAGCGATGCGCCGGGAATCTTTCCGTCAAGACGCTTCCAGACGGCGATGGCTATGTTTTCGGTCGTCGGGATCGAGGATTTAAATTCAGGAACTTCGAGGTTCAGGTGGCGATGGTCATACACGCTCACCACTTCGTGCTCCATTACGTCCTTCAGTTGCTTGAGATCGACGACGAAGCCGGTAGTCGGATCGATCTCTCCTGAGACCGTCACCTCGAGCGTGTAGTTATGGCCGTGTCCGTTGCGGTTGGCGCATTTGCCGAACTTGCGGACATTCTCATCCTCAGACCACGCTTCATTCCAATAGTAGTGAGAGGCGGAAAACTCGGCTTTACGGGTTAGGAGGATCATAGGTCGGTATCAATGGTAGATGCACTAGCCTGGGGGCACGCTTCAGCGGTTGCGGCTGGTATACTCCCGTCCCTTCCAGCTTACCCGCTTCGTGACGGTATGGTGAAACCAGCTTCGATACAACAAAAATGCAAAGAGGGGGAGAGCCAGAGGGGTGAGCAGGCAATCCACGAAGGGAAAATTCGATTTCGCGACTCGCCGGTAGTAGCGCCAGAGATTGCGAACCCAGAGCAGGAGCAGCGCCAGAACGAAGAGGAGCCGCAGGTTGCGCTCGTAGAGAATCCAGGTGAGGACCGGTAAACCGACGAGGAGCAGCAAATCGAGGATGCGCCACGCTGCCAGCGACAACGGATTTCCGAAGAGCAGCGCTAGATTCTTGGTCCAGCCCTCCATCATGGCTCCGAAGGTGCGGTACATGCGCGCGGCCACTGCGTCCGGGGCGTAACGAAAGCGCAGCCCGAGCTTGCGCCGCTTGAAGATGATGGCCAGTCCGACGTCTTCGAGCACTGAGTCCTTGACCGATTCGTGTCCGCCATTGGCGAGATACACTGCGCGGCGAACAAGCAGGAATTGACCGTTCGCCGCCGCCAGGTGACTTGCCGGGTCGGAAACTTTTCCCGGCGGATAGGTGACCGAAAGCTCGCTGAAGACCAGAGGCATCAGCGCCCGCTGCGCGAATCCAGAGACAAGCTGGCGCGGCGAGTAGGAGAGCATCGCCACGCTGTGACGGTCGGCCTCGACGATTGCGCGGCTGAGATGCCCCGGCTCGTGAATTGTGTCGGCGTCGGTGAAGAGCAGCCAGTCGCCGCGTGCGGCCTGCGCTCCGGCCCACACGGCATTTGCCTTGCCCATCCAGCTTTTCTCTAAGGCAGCGGGACGCATCAGAGTGACCCCGGTGAATTCGGCCGCGATGGCGGCGGTCCGGTCTGTCGATCCGTCATCGACGACAAAGATTTCCCAATCTCGACCGAGCAGCCAGGTCTGATCCGACTGCCTGACCAGCGACTGGAGGCAGGTTCCCAGGCAGTCCTCTTCGTTGCGGGCTGGAATGATTACGGACAGCTTAATGGATGATGTTGGTTCGAGAGGGGCTTCCACGGGGTCTCCCCTTTTATTATAGGAAGGTGAGCAAAAGAAACCGAAATAGCCGTACACGCGTGGGGGCAGCAGCCTTGGGCCTGGCGATCCTGGCGGCAGCCGGCTGCGACCGAGGGGGACATCCTGCCCAGGTGGGCGCTGTTGCACCCAACTTCACCATCCATGATGAGCACGGGCAGACGGTGAGCCTCGACCAGTATCGCGGCAAGACGTTGGTGCTCAATTTCTGGGCGTCGTGGTGCCCGCCGTGTCTGGAGGAATTTCCTTCACTGATGCAACTCGAGCAGCAGGTGCCGGGTGTGGTGGTTCTCGCGGTGAGTTTCGACACCGATGCCGACGCTTATCGTCAGTACGTTGCCGACAATCATCTCGGCAATATGGTCGTCGGGCTCGATCTTTCGCAGAAGTCAAACCTGGCCTACGGGACAACGCGGCCGCCGGAGACGTACGTCATCGACTCCAAGGGACGCATCCGGCGGAAGTTCATCGGAGCGCAGGATTGGACGAGCCCGGAGATCGAGAACTATCTGCGGAATCTGTAGGGGCGTGGTGTTTCGGAGATCTGCTGTCTTGATATGATCGACGCATGACGCAGCTCGAAGTGCTCTACCGCTACGAACAGCATCCCGCGGAAGCGGCCATGATCGCCCTGGGAAATGCACGAGAAGTCTATGGGATCCGCCGCATTGTGATTGACAAGGAGTGGAAGACGATTCGCGTGGAGTATGACGCGACACGTCTGAACAAGCAGGTGGTTTCGGAGTTGCTGCGCCGCGCGGGCGTCGATCTGGCGGAGGAGATGCCGCTGATTCCGCAACAGCCGCAGGTGGAAACTCCGGTTGCTGCGCCTCCGGCTGCTCCGGCGAAGTAGCGGCGGCAGAACGGTGCAGGATGGCCGGCCGCGTGGGTCAAAAAAGCGGCCGCGGTGATTGCGTTCAAGTGCGTATCTTGATATCTTTAATGAAGTTCGCAGTCACCTTTCTTGATGTGCGCCCATAGCTCAGTTGGATAGAGCGATTGACTACGAATCAATAGGTCGGAGGTTCGAATCCTTCTG
>Ga0210388_10003563_pt1 | contig 12185 bp, 9 predicted proteins | sample IncBWC19OmetaG_FD_155485 | JGI IMG/M metagenome (GOLD analysis project Ga0210388, IMG submission 155485) | Forest soil microbial communities from Barre Woods Harvard Forest LTER site, Petersham, Massachusetts, United States - Inc-BW-C-19-O ... | reverse complement strand
TGAATGTGTATTTCGGCGCTTCCATGCGTTCCTGCAGCCATTTTTTTTCTTCGGGCCGCTGGATATACATGTACTCGCAGCCGATCTTGCCGCAGTAGGTCTGGCGCAGCAAATCGACCATCTCGCGCAGCGTCGCCTGTTTGCGACCGGCGAAGGCATGGCTGAGCGAATCGGTGTAGAAGTGGCGGTCGAGATCCCAGATCGTCAGGCCGTAGGTGAGCGGATCGAGTTCGGGGTTATAAGGCGGATCGTCGCCGAGAGGGTCGAGATCGGCCATCAGATGTCCGCGCACGCGGAAAGCGTTGACAAGGTGAATGACCGCGGCTTCCTTGACGGTTTCGATCGAAGGGTCGGGGACGGCCGCGAGCGCCGCGGGCAGCTTGTCCGGCGCCCACTTCACCGGATTATAAGGAACGCGCAGGGCTTCGAAGATTTCCTCGTAGAAGTTGTCGTCGCCATCGAGCAGCGACTGCATCGTGCCGAGGAACATGCCGGATTCCGCGCCCTGAATGATGCGGTGATCGTAAGTGCAGGTGACCGACATCACCTTGCTGATACCGAGCGATGCGATGACGTCGGGTGAGACGCCGCGATACTCGGCGGGGTAATCCATCGCGCCGACCGCAATGATGGCGCCTTGCCCCGAAACCAGACGAGGCATCGAGGCCATGGTTCCGACCGTGCCGGGATTCGTGAGCGAGATGCTGGTGCCGTGGAAATCCGGCGGGCTGAGCTTGCCGTTGCGGGCGCGCGCGACCAGGTCGTCAAACGCAGTCATATACGCTGCAAAGCCCAGCGCGCCTGCGTTGCGAATATTGGGAACGAGCAGACTGCGCGCGCCGTTCTTTCCGGCGACGTCAATCGCCAGTCCGAAGTTGATTTCGTTCTTGACCACACGGAACAATTCGCCTTCGGCATTCGATGCGAACGCGTGATTCAGCGCGGGATGCGCCTTGACCGACCGGATGATCGCCCATCCGATCAGATGCGTGTAGGAGACCTTGCTCTTGCCGAGCAGCGCGCGATGATGATTGATCAGGCGGCGGTTTTCGTCGATGACTTTGACGGGGATGATGCGCTGCGAGGTGGCCAGCGGAATGGTCGCGCTGATCGCCATGTTCTCGGCGATGCGGGCGGATACCCCGCGCAACGGCATGAGTTCTTCGGAGCTGGAAAGCACCGGTTCAAGTGCCGGAGGCTCGGCAAGGGCGACTGCGGACTCGGTCCGCGTGACGCCATTACCTGTCCGGCCGTTGCTTTTCGTAAGTGCAACGCCATTCGAGCCTTCGTGCTCAAAAATGTCTTTCCAATCGGAATCGACCGAGGTCCGATCGTGATGATATTGCTGCAGCAGCTCATCCTCGAGCCACGCATTTACGCCCGACTGTGGGCCTGGGTTTGCCATACGGAGGGAGACTTGACCTTCGATTCATTGTACTTGACGCAGTTCTCCGATCGACTGTTGCATTCGGTTAACAGCTGCGCTTAGGAAGCTATTGGCCATCCACTCGCTTCAACGAAACGTTAACGCTCCCCGCCGGCGGCACCACTACTTTCGACGCCCCTTCAGGCGCATCTCTCCGGATCGTTATCGCGTCCGTCGCATAAACGACGTACTCCCCGGGCGGAATTTTCATCGGTCCAATCCGGCCTTCATCGTTGCCGCCGAATCCGCGCGAGTAGCCTCGCCCGTCGATCCTTACCCCCGAACTCACGGGTTTACCTTCCGCGTCCGTAACGGTTCCGGTCAACGTTCCGAAGTCGTCCGCAAGCACAATATCAATCGGAGCGGCGCCTCCGACAACCGAGAACTCCCGCCCTTGAACATCCTGACCGCGCATCTGAACCGACTGGACATAAAACTCCGCTTCGCCCGCACCATCGTCCTGCAACGGCATGATGCCCAGCTGGTACTTCCTCTGCATTACGTTCGAGATGGTGAACGAGTCGCCCGCCTCATTCCATTCCACCGACCCGCTGCCGGGAAACAAGTCCAGCCGTACACGCCCCCGGTGCCCCGGCGACGATTTGAATCGCACCGAACCAGTGAGTTCGATGCTGGGCAAAAGCGTCAGCGCGAGGTTGGCAAGACCGCCAGTGCCCACCGTCACGTCTTCGCTCACAAAGAGCGCCTTGTCTCCAGAGACCACGGTGGCCTGCACCGTATACACATCCGGCAGCACGTCGCCGAAATCGTACAAACCGCCGACCGTGGATTTAACCGCCAATTCGGGCCCATCCTCCCGGCCCCGTTTGTAGATCGCGACAAACGGGACAGTTCCCTCCGGCGCCCCGGCTACCGAACCGGAGAGATGCACCGGCGGCAGTGCCGTGAGCGTGAAGTCAAGCCGCTGTTGCTGCCCGGGTTCGATGGTGACGTCGATGCAGCGATCCACATAACGGAGCTTGTGTCCGCCCCCGACCGGATAGACGCTCGCCATCGAATGGGCGCAAATCGTGTAGGGGAGCGGCTCAAGTGTGAGATCATACTCGCCCGATGCGTTCGCTATTGCCGTACCCCTCCCGAAAGGCACCGCGCCGTCCGGAAGTCCTGCCTGTACAAACGCGTCCGGAATCGGTTGACCACTCGCATCCAAAACGACGCCCGAAATGCCCGAAAAACGTTGCAGCCTGATGAGGATTTTCTGCCCGTTATCCCGCGAAATCCTCTGCGGCTGGAACCCGGTCTTACCGGCGACCAGTTGAACCTTGCCGCATGATTCCGTCGCGATGCTGAACTCGCCGTCCGCATCAGTGGCGGCGCCAATCTCCTGCCCGCCCACGACCGCAACCTGCGCCTGGCTGACCGGCTTGCCATTTCCTGCCCAACCACGGACCCGCTGGTTGCGCAATTCTGCACAAGACTTGTCGCCGCGATCATAAGAAGCGCGCCAGCAGGCATATAAGAATCGATATTAGTTCAATCCGGAATGGCGACAGAATTACCCGCTTTAGCGACCGTATTGCAGCCGCAACTCCGCCTTCGCGAGCACATGTTTCTTTAGAGCCCTGTCCAACGCATCCCGATGAGCTCGCCCTTTGATTTCGAGAGACGCCACGTCCACCGCGAGCAGCCGGAAGGAGTAGCTGTGCGGCCGCTGGCCCTGCGGGGGACAAGGCCCGCCGTAGCCGGGCTTCCCAAAATCATTCGTGCCGGAAACTCCAGCCGGCTCCGCGCCCTCTGCCAGAGAATGAACCGACGCCGGGACATCCCATAGAAGCCAATGATTAAAGTCCCGCGCGTCCGGATCGTCCATGATGAGCGCGAAACTCTGCGTACCTTCCGGTTCCCCCGACCAACTCAGTGGCAGCGAGACACCGGGGCCGTCACAGGTAAAACGCCGGGGCATTAAGCTTCCATCCGGGAGACCGGCCGCAGTGAGAAAGAAAGTCTGTTTTCCATGCACCGGCGCCGGGCGCTTTGGCACACCAGGGGACTGGGCCAGCAGAGCCACGGAAAAGATCGCTGTAACCGGCAGCATTACGCGCATGACGATATCGTAAGTCATCTCGTCGCACCAGATGCACGAATCCCGCAACGCTGGTAGCCTTGTGTGAAGCCTATGACCTCCCTCAGCAGAAGAGATTTCGGTCGCCTCACCCTCGTTCTCGCCACGCAGTCGAAGCGGTTATTCGCCGCTGCGAACCTCGACGCCACAATCCGCGAAAGCATGACGCGCAGGAAGATCCCCGTGGTCGTCGCCATGGTCGCGACGCCCGATAAGACCACTTACACAGGTGCTTTCGGCAAGCGCGACTCCGCTTCGGGAATCGACGTGAAGCCGGATTCCATCTTTGCCATCGCCTCGATGACCAAGGCCATCACCACCACCGCCGCCATGCAACTGGTCGAGCAGGGGAAGGTCAAACTGCATGACCCGGTGTCGAAATATCTTCCCGAACTGGCGAAGCTCGATGTCATTGAAGGCTTCGATAGCGCGGGGAAACCGAAGCTCCGGCCCGCCGCGAAACCGGTCACGCTGCATCATCTTCTGACGCACACTTCCGGGTTCGCCTACGACACCTGGAACGAAAGCATGCTGAAGTACAACGCGGCCAATGGAGGCGCGTCGGGCGCGGGCGTGGCGCCGCTTACCCCGCTGATCTTTGAGCCGGGCACGCGTTGGCAGTATGGAACCAGCCTCGACTGGACCGGCAAACTGGTTGAGGCCGTCAGCGGGCTCACCCTCGAACAGTATTTCCAGCGCAATATTCTGCAGCCGCTGGGCATGAAAGATACGACCTTCATTTTTCCCGCCGATAAGCTCGACCGCCTGGTGAGTTCCTACCGTCGCCAGCCCGACGGCTCGCTGAAAGAAGATCCGCGGACTCTGCCCGCCCCGCCCAAGGCCTACAACGGCGGCGGCGGATTGTTTTCCACTGCGCCTGATTATGTCCTCTTCATGCAGATGATCCTGCACCACGGCAAAGGACCGCAGGGGCAGATTCTGCAGCCGAAGACTGTCGCAATGATGACCACGAACCAGATCGGCGAGATCAGTGCCGGGAAACTGAAAACCTTCCGGCCCACCATTTCGAGCGACGTGGATTTCCACCCCGGCGTGACCGACGGCTTTACCTACGGGTTCCTCATCAACAAGACCGGCTATCAGGGAGGACGCTCCGCCGGTAGCCTCGCATGGGCGGGAGTTGAGAACACATTTTACTGGATCGATCCGAAGCGTGCTCTGTGCGCGGTCGTGATGATGCAGTTCTTCCCGTTTGTCGATTCGCAAGCGGTGGGCCTGCTGAGCGATTTCGAGAAGGCTGTCTACTCAACTTAGTGCTCGCGTTATTAACGATCGATGTGCAGGAGGATTTCGCGCGCCTGATCTCCGGCACTCGGGAATGCGTGCCTGCGATGCAAAGCGTCCTGGCAGCCTTCCGCCAGCGCGGTCTCCCGATCGTCCATGTCGTGCGCTTCTACCTGGCCGATGGCAGTAACGCCGACCTCTGCCGAAAGGAATCGATTCGGAACGGCACCGGCCTGGTCACGCCAGGCAGCGAGGGCGCTGAACTGGTCGCCGGCCTCACCCCCAATCCTTCGGCGCGCCTCGATGCGGACCTGCTCCTGAGCGGCGGTTTCCAGGAACTGGCGAAAAACGAATGGGCGATGTACAAGCCACGCTGGGACGCGTTCTATTCCACGCCGCTTGAAGAACATTTGCGAAAGCTCGGCGTGACCACCGTCGCCGTGGTCGGCTGCAACTTCCCGAATTGCCCGCGCGCGACAATATATGGAGCGAGCATGCGCGACTTTCACGTCGCCATTTTCCCCGGGGCCATATCCGGCATGTACGAGAAAGGTCTCGCGGAACTCGCGAATATAGGGGTTTCCACCATGAGTTGCGAAGATGTTTGAGCGCTACACCGAGAAGGCCCGCCGATCGATTTTCTTCGCACGCTGGGAAGCGAGCCGGTTCGGTTCGCCATTCATCGAGCCGGAGCACCTTGTGCTCGGGCTCACGCGTTGCACGGATATCATCGGCGAAGCGCTCCGGGCCGACGTTGAGCAGCGTGCCATCAAGAGCACTCCCACCTCGGCGTCGGTGGATTTGCCGGTTTCGAAAGCACTCCAGCAAGCGATGCATTTCGCTGCGGAAGAAGCGGATAAACTCGGCCACCAGCACATCGGCGTAGAACATCTGCTGCTTGGCCTGATGGCTTACGAGCCCGATTCCGCTGTCCCCGGCCTCTTGCGAAAGCATGGAATCGACCGCGCGCTGGTGCTGAGCCGGATTCCGGAGCCGCCAGTCGAAGACCCCGATGAGCGCGAGAGCCTGCGGACACTGGTGGACCGCCTGCCGCCCCGTTTTCTACGGCCTGCCAAAATGGCGCTCGAACATCTGCAGGGCCTTGCTGCCGCCCAGCCTGGCATCAACGATCGGTGGTTGAATCGTCCGCGTTTTGGTCCCGGAATAATATCCGGGGGCGGTGAGGCTGGCTGGGCTGGCGGGAAAGGACGCGGCCGCCGATCTTCCACCCGGTTCGAAGACGGCGTCGAAGTCGTGGAAACGCATCACTACCGCGATGGCATTGAGATCACCCTCATCGAACGCTTCCGTCTGAGCGAAGACGGCAAGACCCTGTCCTATACGCACGAAGTAACTGGCCCCGGCAATTCCGAACAGCACACAATCGATTTCGCCGTTGATTGAACAGCCGCCTGACTGGAAAATGCTGGAGGAACTCGCGGCGCGATAGTCGTTTCGGTCACTCCGTAGCCAGTCCCACATGAAGGCGTCGTTGCACTTCTGTCCAGTCCTCTGTGGTAAGCCCTCCAACCACTCGCAGATCCGACTGAAGCAGAGTAACCAGGTACAGCCGAAAACAAGACGGGGCGTGCAGGCCCGACGATTGCCAGTCGCGAATGTCACAATCGGTCGGACAAGAAGGGTCCGCAGGTCGGGAGGTTATCAGTCCGGGGATCACATCCGGCCGGATACGCTGATACAGTTCCGTGGACAGTACTACAGCCGGACGGACCTTCGTGATTCTCGCGCCAGGAAAGCTGCTATGACGATGTCGCCGGGCCTCAACGGTCCCCGGATTCCCGTTCATCAAACGCGGTCAGCGAAGCAGTTCGCGCATCCGCGATGTCTTCCCCTGTCCACTCGTCGGACCAGTCCACGTTCCTGCCGTTTCCAAGGTCGCGCAACCGCGTGACCCACCTGATGACGTGATCGGACACACCAGCCGGAAGAGCGCGAAGTGCTTCCACAAGATGCTCTTCATTTTGGGCCAGGGTAATCACAACTGAATTCTAACGCCGTGGCCCGACACCCCACTGAACCGGACAATTCCAAAACAGCATACAATCGATTTTTCAAAGCGGCAAAAAAGCGGGAAGAGCTCCTCCCCGTCAAACGTCAAACAAGGGATCCGTGTCGATGGTGGTGGTGGAACAGACCGAAAGAGAACTTGTCGAAGCGTGCCGGCACGGCGAACCCGATGCCTTCCGCGCGCTCTTCGAAAGGTACAAAGATAAGGTTTATTCGGTCGCATTACGCTACAGCGGGGACCCGGCGATCGCGCAGGATATCTCGCAGGACACCTTCCTGAAGCTCTTCTCGGTGATTGGGAGTTTCCGGGGCGAGTCGGGCTTCGAATCGTGGCTCTACCGGCTGGTGGTGAACCGCTGCTTCGATCAGAAGCGCGGCGCGCGCAGGCTGATGCCGCTTCTCGATGAGTTTCTCGGGGCGTTGCACTCGCCGAATCGGAGCGTTCTGGAGGACGTTTTGCGATCTGAGCGGAGCGCGCAGGTAGGGTCGGTGGTGGCGAGTCTGCCCCCGGAACAGCGTATCGTGATTGTGCTGCGCTACACGCAGGGTTTGTCGTATGAAGAGATTGCCGGAATACTGGGGTGCTCCACGGGCACGATCGGATCGCGGTTGAATCGCGCGCACCGGGTGATTGCGCGGCGGCTGGCGCACGTTGCGGGCGCGGGAAGGAGGAAGCGATGAACAACGATAATCCCTTGCTTGAGCGCGAACTGGCTCGTCAACTGGCTCCTGTGCCCGCGCCGGAAACGCTGTGGGACCGCATTCACGAACCGAAGCGTTCTCCACCGCGCGGTATTCCCATAACGTGGGTTGCCTGGCCGGCCACGGTCGTGGTTCTCATCGCCTGTGCCGGGGTGTATTGGAAGATGAACCGGGCACGCGAACCACTGGCGGAACTTCCGGCCGCCTCCCGCGACTTCGATTTCCGGTCCAGCGATTTTGGCGCGATCAGGAAATGGGTGAAGGCGGAGTCGAACATCGATATCGATCTGCCCGACGGGTCTTCCGCGACTGCCGCGCCGGTCCTGCTGCTGGGAGTTCGCTTAATCCGGTTCCGCGGCTCGCCCGCGGCTGCAATCGATTACCACGTCGGGGAAGGCGCCGCCACCCTGGTTGTATCGGGTAAGCAGGCGGGCCTGAGCGGCAACACCGAAGTGGGTAAGCATCTGTTTTCGGCCATGAAGTCGGCCGGAAAAGAGCATCTTCTTTCGTGGAATATGCGCAACCAGAATTACACCATCGCCTATTCAGAGGCGAAGGATCTGGGTGGCGCGTGCCTGCTGTGCCATGCAAATACGCGCGGCCTGCTCACCGTCAACTAGCGGCCGCTCGCCTCCGCAAATCGGTGTGCTACCTTACTACCGCCTCATGTTTTCAAGAATCTGCCGGTGGCTGGCCCTGTCCGGGAGCATTGTTCTGGGCGCCGCCGCCCAGCAGACCTCGCTTCCGGCCAAAGACTGGCTGAAAGTCGGGGGCAACTTTTCCAACCAGAACTACTCCCCGTTGAAGCAGATCGATCGCGAAAACGTGGCTGGCCTCAAAGCGGTGTGGCAAACACATCTGGATGGCTCCGGGCTTGCCAGCAAATATTCCGGCGAAGCACAGCCCCTGTTCGAGGACGGTGTGCTTTATATGATCACCGGGGCCGACGACGTGTTTGCCGTCGATGTTAAGACCGGCGCAATCCTGTGGAAACACCAGGCCAACCTGCCTCCCAGCATCTCCACCGTTTGCTGCGCCTGGGCCAGCCGCGGCCTTGCCCTGGGCGGAGGCAAAATCTACGTGGCTCAGCTCGACGGCCGCATCGCCGCGCTCGATCAAAAATCCGGCGCAGTGATTTGGTCCGTTCAGGCTGAGCGATGGCAGGACGGTTATACCATCACCGCCGCACCACTCTATTACGACGGCATGGTAATCGTCGGATTCTCCGGCGCCGAGTTCGCTACCCGAGGCCGCATTAAAGCCTGGGACGCGAAAGACGGCCACGCCCTTTGGACCTTTTACACAATCCCCGGACCAAACGAAATCGGGCACGATACCTGGCCGAAAGACAATGACGCCTGGAAGTACGGCGGAGCATCCGTCTGGCAGACGCCTGCTGTCGACCCGGAACTCGGGCTCCTCTATTTCACCACCGGCAACCCGGGCCCCGCCTTCAACGGAAAAATCCGCCCCGGCAATAATTTATTCGCCAGTTCCATGGTCGCGATCGAGGCGAGGACGGGGAAATATCGCTGGCACTTCCAGCAGGTCCATCACGATTTGTGGGATTACGACGCCCCCAATCCGGTGATCCTTTTCGACGTGAAAATCGGCGGTACGCTCCGCAAAGCCGCCGCCGAAGCGGGCAAGACCGGTTGGGTTTACATCCTCGATCGAACCAACGGCAAGCCGCTCCTCGGAATCGATGAAAAGCCGGTGGCTCAGGAACCGCGCCAATTCACCTCGCCCACTCAGCCCGTTCCGCGCGGGGATGCGTTCGTCCCTCAATCCATCGACATCGCCCCGGAAGGTTATGCCCTGGTGAATCAGGGGCGCATCTTCACTCCGTACTGGTCTGACGGAGTCGTCGCCAAAACCTCCTCGATCGGTGGGGCCAACTGGCCGCCCAGTTCCTACGATCCGGACACCAATTTTTACTACGTTTGCGCCACGGACGCCATGAACGCGTTCCACAGGGGCGAGAACAATCAAGCCCCGCGACCGGGCGAGGTTTATACGGGAAGCACTTTGGGGCTGCCTCTCCCCACCACCGGAATTTTCGCCGCGCTCGACATGAAGACCAATCGTCTGGTGTGGCAGCAACGCTGGAAGGAAGCCTGTTACAGTGGGTCGGTGACCACGGCGGGCGGCCTCGTGTTCACTGGTAGAAGCGATGGCCGGCTGACGGCGCTCGACTCCTCCAACGGCCGCCGCCTATGGGAGTTCCAGACCGGCGCGGGCGTGAATGCCCCGCCTGCCGTGTTCGAATACGAAGGCGACCAATACGTCGCGGTTTATTCCGGAGGCAGTCTGTACGCGAGCGCCCCGCGCGGCGACAGCCTGTTCCTGTTCTCCCTCAAAGGAACCTTGACCGGGTCCGAGACGACGCCCGCTCAATCGCCCGAACAATCGCCGCTACGCTGAGCTGAGCGATACTACGGAAATGCCAAAAACTCCCGCTGAAATGGTGAAGATGCCCGTGGTCTACACGCTGCCTGGCATGGATGCCGCGCGAGTCGTTTCAAACCTGACCTACAGCGACGTCGATAATCCTCACTTGCTGATGGACGTCTACCTGCCTGGCGACGTAGAGGCTGAGCGGCGTCCGATGGTGGTTCTGATTCATGGTGGGAGCAAGCCCGAATACCGCGCCAAGGACTGGGCCATTTTCCAGTCCTGGGGACGTTTGATCGCCGCATCCGGAATGATCGGAGTAGCGTTTACGCATCGGCTGGGTTACCCGGAGCCGTTTCTGGAAGAGGCGCCGGCCGATCTCGCCCATGCTCTCGCTTATGTGCGGACGAATGCGGAATCGTGGAACGCCGACAGTGACCGTATCGGTCTGATGTCGTTCTCGGGCGGAGGCCCTCTGCTGGCCGGTCCGATGAGCGAAAAGCCGCCGTTTGTCCGCTGCGTTGCTGCGCTTTATTCGTTTCTGCGCATGAAGCCGTCAACGTTGCCGATGTTCATCGCGAGAGCGGGGCAGGACGCAAATCCGGGCTTGAACGTCGGGATGGATCAGTTCATCGCGGCGGCGCTGACCGCCAACGCGCCCGTCACCGTGGTCAATCATCCCGTCGGAGAGCACGGCTTCGACATGATGAACGACGATGATCGCTCGCGCGAGATCATACGCGGGCTCCTCGCGTTTCTGCGAACCCATCTGCGCGCGTAGTTTCCCGCGCCGATCATCTTTGTGGCATAACTAGTGAGATGAGGAAATCCTACGCGGTGCTCGCCGTTCTCCTGATTGCAGCGGCGTGGGCGGGTGTGAGCCAGGCGCAATCGATGGCCGGGCCTTCCACCGAGGCGATCGACATCGCTCCGGACCGCGGCGCGGCGGGCATGTCGCGATGGCTGCGCGAACTGCAGACGCGCGCCAGTCTGTTGTTGGTGACCGCGCACCCGGATGACGAAGACGGCGGCATGCTCACCTTCGAAACGCGCGGGCAAGGTGTGCGCGCCGGGCTCCTCACGCTGAATCGCGGCGAGGGTGGCCAGAACGTGATGGCAATGGACATGTATGACGCGCTGGGCCTGACCCGCACCGAAGAGCTTCTCTCGGCCGACCGTTATCTCGGCGTCGAACAATATTTCACCCGCGCCGTCGATTACGGGTTTTCCAAAACACGCGAAGAAGCGCTGGAGAAATGGGACCACGAGCGCGTTCTTTCCGATGCCGTGCGCGTGGTTCGCATGGTGCGTCCTCTGGTGATCACGTCGGTGTTCATCGGAGCGCCGACCGATGGACATGGCAATCATCAGGTGGCCGGCCAGATGGCGCAGGAGGTCTTCGTAGCGGCGGGCGATCCCACGCGCTTCCCGGAGCAAATCCGCGAAGGACTGCGGCCGTGGTCGCCACTGAAGGTTTATGCGCGCGTTCCCAACTTCAACGTGACGCCGCAGGGAATGTACGACTCGGCCACCGATAAATATGTGCCGATCAAATTCTTCGATTACGTCAATCAGAAGTGGACGGAAACGCGCCCCGCGGCGAACCTCGAAATCCAGGAGGGGCAACCTGCGCCAGCCGCGGGGCTGACATTCCTGCAGATCGCACGCGAAGGCCTGGGGTTGCAGAAGACGCAGAATGGCGGAGGGCTCGTGCCTGCGCCTGCCCCGCAGAATACTTCTTATCACCGTTATGGATCGCGGGTTGCGGCGGCGGATCATGAGACGTCATTCTTCGATGGAGTTGATGTGTCGCTTGCGGGAATCGCAACCCTCGCCCAGGGCGAAACGCAGTTTCTGAAAGACGGGCTCGCCGGCATCGCGCGCGATGCGGCCGATGCCATGCGCCTGTACGCGCCGGATCATCCCGCGGCGATTGCGCCCCAGCTTGCCGCGGGTCTGAAAGCCACAAGAGCGCTTCTCGCCCAGACCGAGGCCAGCGGACTCGCCCAGCCCGGCAAGAGCGACGTCGCATTCGAATTAGGCGTGAAGGAGCGGCAGTTCCAGAGGGCTCTCGCGGCGGCACTTGAAGTTTCTTTGCAAACGTCTGTCGGAACAGGCGGAGGGGGCCGTGCCGGTCGCGGTGGAGGCGGCGGAAGAGGCGCAGCACCAGCACCAGCCACGACGGCCGAAACTACTCCACCTCCGGCGCCTCCAAATGGCGGAGCGCAGCCCGCGCCCAGTTTCACGATGGCGATTCCGGGACAAGGATTCAACGTCGAGGGCCGCATATTCAATGAGAACGCCGAG
>Ga0210388_10003562_pt1 | contig 12185 bp, 11 predicted proteins | sample IncBWC19OmetaG_FD_155485 | JGI IMG/M metagenome (GOLD analysis project Ga0210388, IMG submission 155485) | Forest soil microbial communities from Barre Woods Harvard Forest LTER site, Petersham, Massachusetts, United States - Inc-BW-C-19-O ... | reverse complement strand
TAAACCGCCGACGCCATGGCTTTGCGCCGGGCAAATCGCTTGACCACCAATACGAGCGCCCCGACGATGGAAGCGAGCAAAATCCCGCCGACAACTCCAATCGTGATATTCAACGGCTTGTTGGGCCTGCTCGGAACCTTTGCCGGTTCAGCTTTTTCAACAATTGGCACCATAAAGTTGCCGGGTGTTGTGTAGGCTGCTACTTCATCCGATTGAATTTTTTTGAAAGCCTCACTTTTTTCGGTATCACTCAATGGCGAACGAATAATCCCATCCAATTTTGCCTGGAATTTCTGTGAAACTTGTTGATCCACTTCCTTACGGTAATTCGCGTATGAGTCTGAAATAGCATTAGCGATTGCAGCCGCTTCGTTTTTATCCTCACTAAAAACCAGAATGGACGCGACCAATGAATTCCTTACGGACTTAACTGACAACCGCTTTCGTAAAAGCGTCAACGACTGAGCTGTAGTAAATTCTTCTCCGTTACCATATTTCTCTCCCCAAGTTTTATTTAAATTCAACTTTTGAACCACCGGGCCAAGAACGGTATCCGAGGCGATAATTTCACATTGCGATTTCATTAAATCAGGATCACCGGACGGAGGCTGATGCGTATTGTTTTTGGTCATCATCATTTTTACCAACACACTACTTTGACTCGCATACATTTGCGGCAGGAGGAAGGTCACCGCCGTGGTGATAACGACCACGATCAAAAACACCACCACAAAGACCCGCACAAAGGTTTTTTCTGGTGAATAATTTTGAAATGCAGATAAGTCTGCCAGTTTGTCATTCATGGTCTTCCTTTCTTTCAACGCCGCCAGCCGTTCCCTGATGGAACTGCCCGCCAGATCCGGCAGCGCGCGCAGCCAGAGTTTCAGCAGGCCGAAATTTCCCGCGTCCGTCCACGCATCACGGCACTGGTCGCGAAAAAGCTGCGCCATCGCCGCGCCGTAACATTCCCGGTGGGCTTTGGGAAACGCGTGCAGCAGTTGCGCGTATATCTTTTCCGAGACGGGAAATTCCGTTTTCACCAGGCACCTCCGGCCATCGCCATTTTGCCAATCAACTTCTTGCCCCGCGCCAGCGCGACGATTTCCTCGTAACGCCGCGCCTCCGCGCGCACCACCTGTTCGCCCACGGCGGTGAGACGGTAGTAACGTCGGCGCTCGTCATCCAGTTTTGGGTCGGGCCGCTCGTCGGATTCCTCGATCAACTTTGCTTCCAGCAGCCGCTTCACGGTGCCGTACAAGGTCCCCGCGCCCATCTTGATGCGGCCGTCCGTGCTCGTCGTCACTTCCTGCATGATGGCGTAGCCGTGCCGTTCGCCGCCCGCCAGCGCGAGGAGCACATGAAAAACCGCCGGTGTCAGCGGCAGCATCGTTTCCGGTTGGTTTTTGTCGTTTGCCATTTCAGTGGATATATCTGTTGCAGATATAATTGGGCGAAACGCTTCCGTTGTCAAATAATTCTGGAAATTTTATTCCACGCCGGGCGGCAAGGGTGGAGGCTCCTCACCTGTCTGGAGAACAATCGCCCGCTGGTTGCGTCTTTTTGAATAAGCAAAAAGTGCGGCGGCAATGGCAAAAATTCCACCAATAAAAATTCCTGTCATCACGCCCCAAAACATGTTCAAGGTAACATTTGGTCGGACGGGCTTATTTTCTTCGTAAGCATTGTCAATCACGCTGGCCGATAAATTTGGCGAGTTGGTGGCGACATAATTGACATAACTGTTAACCACGGCGTTCGCCAGGGCGGCCGCATCTTTTGGATTCTCATCGTAAATGCGGATCCGAATTATTGTGGTATCGCGAATGGGCACAACCAGCATCCGGTCATTGAGTATCTTTAAGCTCTCCCAAGTTTTGAGTGTTTCATCGTTGTCATATTTTTTGCCCCAAACATCATTTAGATCCAGATTGTTTATAACCAATCGCAACAAGGTTTCAGACTTGATGAATTCGGCCTCATTCCTGACGAAGTCATATCCAAGATAGGCAGGTTTCTTTTTGTCGCTATCGGAATACAGGTGAACCTCGATCTGTGCGTCACCAACATAGCTTCTCGGCTCAATTGCGGTCCTGATGGCGGCCCAGCCAAATACGAGCGAGAAAACCACCATGAACACTGAAAAGAAAATGCCGATCGGGAAGGGCGTCGGTTTCTTTTCGGGATTGAACACTTTTAATCCTTATTCCACGCCGGGGTCAAGCCGCTTGTCGAGCAGGAGATATTTGCGGACGTAATCGTGCACGGCGTTTTCCAGCGACGTGACCGGCGCGGCATAACCCGCACCGCGCAACCGCAACAGATTCGCCTGGGTGAAGTATTGATACTTGTCGCGGATCGTTTCCGGCATGGGAATGAACTTGATGACCGGCTTCTTTTTTAGCGCGCTAAAAACAGCGTTCGACAAATCAATCCAGGTGCGCGCCTGCCCGCTGCCGATGTTGAACAGGCCGTTCGCCCGCGGCGTTGCGGCGAGGTGCAGGGTCATCGCCACACAATCCTTGACGTAAAGAAAATCGCGCTTCTGCTCGCCGTCCTTGTATTCGGGCTTGTAACTTTTGAACAGCTGGATGACCGCCTTGTCGCGCACCTGCGCGAAGCTTTTATGGACGAGCGAACGCATGTCGCCCTTGTGGTCCTCGTTCGGGCCAAATACGTTGAAGTACTTTAACCCACAGATCTTGTTCAGGAACCCGGCGCGCTTGGCGTGCAGGTCGAACAGGTGCTTGGAATATCCATACATATTCAATGGCCGCAGCGAATCGAGTTTGGATTCGTCATCCTCCATGCCCTGCGAACCGTCGCCGTACGTCGCGGCCGAGGACGCATAAACAAAGCGCACCTTGTTCGCCAGCGACCAAAGCGCGAGGTCCTTGGTGAACTCGTAATTGTTTTTGGCCAGATAGGTCGCGTTCTTTTCCGTGGTGGCCGAGCACGCGCCCATGTGCAAAATCAGATCGAATTTCCCCAACGCGCCGCTTTGCAACCGCGGCAGCAGATCGGCGGCCTCGACGTAATCGGCATAGCGCAACGGCACAAGGTTGCGCCACTTTTCATCCGCGCCAAGGATGTCGCACACGATCACGTTGTCGCAGCCGCGGCGGTTGAGCGCCCAGACCAGCGCACTGCCGATGAAGCCCGCGCCGCCGGTCACCAGCACGCGCGCATCGGAGAAATCATTCGGTTTCATTTGAAATTAAAACTGCAAACGGATTTGGTTCGCCCAAGTCTGTTTGATTTTTTGCGAGTCGTTCAAGGACAAAACACCCAACTTTTTGCGCAATAAAATTTGCTCAAGGCAGTCCAACCGTGAAAGCCGGACGGTTGAAGCCGCACGCAAGCCGGCCGCTTTCCAGTCGGACAACGCGACATCTGATGCCGAACGCGGTGGTGCCGAAGTCACGGCGGCTACGACCGTATCATTACCATCGAGCCAGAGAACCAGAGCAGGCCGGATTTTGGATGCCTGCCCGTTGGTGAAAAGAATTTCCGCCAGCCAGATTTCACCGGGCCGCAAGGTCATCGTAAAGCCCTTCGTCTTCAGGAGCGTAGCCGTTCAGAAATGCGCCATGGTCGCGCACTTGTTGCGCGCGGCGGCGCTCGTCAATCCAGTCGGCAAGCTGCGCGAAATCTTTGGCAGGCAACTGCTCGACCGCATGTTCGATTTCTTCAACCTTGCTCATGACTGAAAATTATCACCGGTTCATCAAACTACCAACCTAAAATCATTTTGTCACCACGGCCCAGGCGAGGCCATCCGCGCCTTTGCCGGCGGTAATCGGTTTTTCGACAGTGAATTTTTTCAAGTCGATCACTGCCACCTGCGCGCTTGCGCTGCAGGAAACATAGGCAAATGCGCCGTCGGGAGAAATCAAAACTTCCTGTGGCGTTTTGGGGGCGTCAAAGATGCGGGCGATTTTCATCGTCTGCAGATCCACCATGCCGACCTTGCTGATGCCGCTCATGGCAACAACCAGCCAGCGTCCATCCGGCGTGACCGCCGCGCCGTAGCCGACACCCGGCAATTCGATCCAGCTGGTGACTTCATTGGTTGACGTATCAATCACCGCCATCTGCGGTTTGGTCTGGTCGGCGGTGAAAACCCATTTGTCATCCGGGGAAATACAGATGCGCTGGGTGGTTTTGCAGATGGGGATGATCTTGCTGACCGCCTTCTTTTCCATGTCCAGCACGGACACGGTGCCCGGCCCGACGTTCGCAGTGTAACCGGTCTTGCCGTCACTGCTGATACAGAGCATATGCGACTCGGATTGCCCGGTGGGAATGGAGCCGATGACCTCGAACGTTTTCGGATCAATGACAGAAATGGAATTCTCCAGTTCGGTCGTGACGTATAGCAGCTTGTCGCGCGGCCCGATCATGGCGCAATGCGGACGTACGCCCCTGACGAAATCCACCGTGCCGATCACGGCCTGCTTTTTCAAGTCGATGATACGGATGAGGCTGCCATCCGTGCCCGCGTGACCAACCCCCGAATTGCCATAAATCGGCACGAACGCCAGTTTGCCATCCGCCGAAGCAATGACTTCATGCCCCGTCACACCGTCCTCCGCCACGGCAGCGAGTTGCACGCCGGTGGCGGGATTGATGATGGAAAGCGTGCGGTCGCCTTTGTTCGCGACGAGCAACAGACCGCTGGAATTTTCAGAATGCGCCATAATCGCACAACTTGCGAACAGGGCGACGGATAGAAAAAACCTGTTCGCTTGCATAAATTACCAGCCCAGGACGTGTGCGAATATCAACGGCGCAACAATGGTGGCGTCGGATTCGATGATGAATTTAGGCGTCTTCACGCCCAGTTTTCCCCAGGTGATCTTTTCATTCGGTACCGCGCCGGAATAGCTGCCGTAGCTCGTGGTCGAGTCGCTGATCTGGCAGAAGTAGCCCCAGAGCGGAACATTCGTGCGCAGCAAATCCTGATGCAACATCGGCACGACGCAGATCGGAAAGTCGCCGGAAATGCCGCCGCCGATCTGGAACATGCCGATGGTGCTCTTCTTCGTGGCGTTCTTCGTATAGAACTCCGCAAGCCACGTCATATATTCGATGCCGGTGCGGACGGTGTGAACGTTCTTCACGTCACCGCGGATGACGGCGGCAGCGTACATGTTGCCGAGCGTGGCGTCCTCCCAGCCGGGTACGACGATGGGCAGGTTCTTTTCCGCCGCCGCGAGCATCCACGAATCTTTCGGGTCGATCTGGTAATATTTTTTATATTTGCCGCTCAGCAGCACCTTGTAGAAAAATTCATGCGGGAAATAGCGTTCGCCCTTTTTATCGGCGTCGGTCCAGACTTCGAGCATGGCTTTTTCCATGCGGCGCATGGCTTCGCCCTCGGGGATGCAGGTGTCGGTGACACGGTTCATGTGGCGGTTGAGCAAGGCTTGTTCATCCTCCGCCGTCAGCGAACGGTAGCCGGGCACGCGCTCGTAATAGTCGTGCGCGACGAGGTTGAAAACGTCCTCCTCCAGGTTCGCCCCCGTGCAGGTGATGAGCTGCACCTTGTCCCGGCGGATCATTTCGGCGAGCGAAAGGCCGAGTTCCGCCGTGCTCATCGCGCCGCCGAGGGTGATCATCATCTTGCCGCCGTTATCGAGGTGCGCCACGTAGCCTTTCGCGGCGTCCACGAGTGACGCGGCGTTGAAATGGCGATAGTGATGCTGGATGAATCGGGAAACCGGTCCGCCGGTCAGTTTCGGGGTCTGCTTTTTCTTGGGCATAAATTTGAAAATTACCTTCAAAATTTACGCGAGTACGCGGGAAAACCAATCCCAAACTGAAAAACCGCCGAAGAAAATTACCGCACCGTCAACAGATCCGGCGCGGCGAGCGAGAGATTGCCGGAACGGTTGCCATCGAACCTGGGTGCGATGATCACGTTGTGGGTGCAGCTCACGTTGTTCACGCGGAACGCCGCACCGCCGCAATCCACGGCGATGAGATTGGTGAAGGAATTTTGCGAACACTCGGTCGTCGGCGCCGGCAGCGCGATGCCGTTCACATAATTTTCCGTTTGCGCCATGAAAATGCCGTGGTTTTTGCTGTCATGGATCGAAATGCCGTAGAATTCATTCTCGTGGCTCGACCGCATGAAGATACCGAGGTCGTTGGCATTGAGCGTGGCGTTGCTGATGACGTTGTGGTTGAACGCGAGGTCGAGGGAGATGCCGGCACCGGGATTATCGTGCAGATAAAGGCCGCTGAACGTGCTGTCCTCCGTCAAATAACAGGCGAGGCCATCGAACTCGTTGTCAAAGGACTCAAAATTTTGCACCGTCAACCGGCGCACGCACAAAGTCGTTACCAGACCGCCGGACCGGTTATGTGCGCTGACGACATTTCTCACCGTTGAATCCGTGACGGCCTGGACCGTGATCCCGTTGTTGCGGATTTCCGAGCCTTCGCCGGACAGTTTCCACAGTTCGCGCGACTGGTTCGCGCGATTGCCGTCGATCACCAGGTCGCAAACACACAGATGCTTCAAACTGTTTGTCGGTGAATTAACGGATTCGCCCATGATGATGACGGGACAATTGGCGTTGTCCGCCAGTCGCAAGACTGTCTTTGCACCGGAACCACGCAAAGTTTGATTGTTGCGGCGCAAAACCAACGGCTGGCGGACCAAAAAAATTCCCGGCGGCAAAAACACCTCGCCGCCAGATGCAGGCAAGGAATTGAGGGTTTTTTGTATTTCACCGCCGGTCACGCCGGATGGCAGGACAATCTCGACAGGTCCCGCGGTTGATTGACCGACCGGTCGGGTCATGCCCGGCGTGGGTAAATTTACTATGAAGAAGCACGCGACGGTAAGAACCGCCGCTACCAACTTTCCAATCTGATTGGAGTTCCTTGTCATGGCTTTGACTCACTATATCAATCAGTGCTTCTGTCTCTAATGTCGTCCATTACAAAAATATTTCCACATAAATTTTCACTTTTTTTGGAAAATTTTCGCCCGGAAATTTCATTCTGCATTTTGCAATAAAAAGTTTATGCTGCGCCCGTCAACTATATGCCGAAGCAAAAAATTGATGCCAAATCCGCCTTCGCCGTACTTCAGCGCGGCACGCCTGCGGGATCCGGCTACCGTTTTCCCGCCGAATGGGAAAAGCACGAGGCCACATGGCTCGGCTGGCCGCACAACGCAAGCGACTGGCCGGGAAAATTCGAGGTCATCCCCTGGGTCTATGGCGAAATGGCGCGAAAGATCTCCGCCGGTGAAAAAATCAATCTCATCGTCCGGCACAAAAAGGATGAAAACCATGCGCGCCAGGTCTTCAAAAAAACCGGCGTGGATCTGCATAAGATCCGGTTTGTCACTCACCCCACCAATCGCGGCTGGACGCGTGACACCGGCCCGATTTTTGTCAAACGCAAGGATGAAACCGCCATCGTCCATTTCCATTTCAATGGCTGGGCAAAATACGACAACTGGCGCAAGGATACCAAGGTGCCGGAGACAGCGGCAAAACTTCTCGGAAAAAAACTGTTCCACGCGCAGGTTGAAATCCGAAATCCGAAATCCGAAATCCGAAATTTCGTGATTGAAGGCGGCGGTATCGAGTTGAACGGGCGCGGCACCTTGATCTCCACGGAGGAATGCTATCTGCATCCGAAAATCCAGGTGCGCAACCCCGGCTTGGGCAAAAAGGAGATTGAAACCGCGCTGAAAAATTACCTGGGCGTCACAAACTGTCTGTGGCTCGCCAAAGGCCCGAAGGGCGACGACACGCACGGACACATCGACGACATCTGCCGCTTTGTAAACCCCAAGACGCTGGTATTGGTGAAGGAAAAGAATCCGCGCGATGAAAACTACCGTCCGCTCGCGGAAAATTGGGAGCGCATCGCCGATCTGCGTCTGGAGGACGGCTCAAAACCCGAAGTGGTCGAACTACCGATGCCCTCGCCGCTTTATTTCGAAGGCGTGCGATTGCCGGCAAGTTACGCGAACTTTTACATCTGTAACGCCTGCGTCATCGTGCCGACGTTCAATGATCCGAACGACCGCGTCGCCCTCGGCATCCTGGGCGAACTATTTCGTGACCGGCCGGTTGTGGGCATCCACGCAGTGGACCTGGTTTGGGGCTTCGGCTCTCTGCATTGCCTCACCCAACAACAGCCGGCGTGAAGGGCTTTCGGAGTTTGTATCGTTTTAAGAAAATCTGTAGCCATCCTGGCTGGGTCGGGCGTTCTCCCTCACCCCAGCCCTCTCCCGCTGGGAGAGGGAGAAAACATGTCCCGCGTTTCGTCATGACCACGGCTGAATTCGGCAGAATGACTATTAAATTTAAAAACAGATCCAACTGCTGTTCCCTCTACCAGCGGGAGAGGGTCAGGGTGAGGGAGAGCGCGACGCCATGGAATAAAATCTTGAACCGCCGTAGTTAAAGCCCCGGCTTCGGAACGCGGCCGTGTAATTCGTGAAGTTATTCCGGGATGCTAAAGGGAATCATTTCACGTTCAACTCGCGCATGATCCCGAATTTCTCGATGCGCTTGCGCAAGGTCGCGCGCGTGATGCCTAGCAGCTTCGCGGCGTGCACCTGGTTGTTGGCCGTCTCCTTCAACGCCTGGATCACCAGCTCGCGTTCCACGGCGGGGATGACCTTCAATTTCGGATCGCGCTTGGCGATCTGAAATAGCTGGCGCGCGAGCGCGGACGCATCCGAGCCGGCCGCCTCGCTGACAAGGGTGGAAACCGGCGGTGCCGCCAGGCCGGCGCCGCCGGAAATCTCCGGCGGCAGATCGTCCGGCAGAATGGCATCGCTCTTCGCCAGCACATGCGCGTGGCGGATGGCATTCTCCAGTTCGCGCACATTGCCGGGCCAATGATATTTTTCCAGCGCCCGGATGGCGGCGGTCGCGATGGATTGCGGCTTGCGACCCTGCTCGCGCGCGAGCTTTTCCAAAAAGTAATTCACCAGCAACGGAATATCGTCACGGCGGTCGCGCAACGGCGGCAGGTGGATGCGCACGACGTTCAGGCGGTAGAACAGATCCTCGCGGAATTGTTTCGCGGCCACGGCGGCTTCGAGCGGTTTGTTCGTCGCGGCGATGACGCGTACATCCACCTGGATCGGGGCATTGCCGCCGACGCGTTCGAACGTGCCGGATTGCAGCACGCGCAGGATTTTCGTCTGCGTCGCCGGCGTCATGTCACCGATCTCGTCCAGGAAGATGGTGCCTTTGTTGCATTGCTCAAATTTGCCGATGCGCTGCACCGTCGCGCCCGTATAAGCGCCTTTTTCATGCCCGAACAATTCGCTTTCCAAGAGCTGCTCGGGAATCGCCGCGCAGTTCACCGCGAGGAACGGCTCCTGCGCGCGGTCGCTGTGATGATAGATCGCGCGCGCCGCCAGCTCCTTGCCGGTGCCGCTTTCGCCGGTGATAAGCGCGGTGGCATCCGTCGCGGCCACCTGGCCGATGAGCTTGAAAACCTGTTGCATCGGGCCGCTGCGGCCGATGATGCCGAGTTCGTAATCCTCGGATTGCAGGAGCGGTTCGTAGGAAACGACCTGCTTCATGTCGCGCGCGGCCTTGAGCGCGTTGGTGACCAGTTGTTTCAGCTTGGCGATGTCGAACGGCTTGAGGAGATAGTCGTAGGCGCCGAGTTTCATCGCCTCGATGGCCGTCTGGGTGGTGCCGTAGGCGGTCATGAGGATGACGAGGAGTTTCGGATCGTTGGCGCGGATTTTGCGGAGCGTTTCGAGGCCGGTCATGCCGGTCATGCGCACGTCCATCAGCACGAGGTCGGGCTTGAACTTGGGGATGACCTTCAAACCCTCTTCGCCGGACGCCGCCGTGGCGAGTTCGATCCCGTCGGCGGCGAGGGTGCGTTCCAGCGAATACCGCACGTCTTCTTCATCATCAATCAACAACAATTTGCTCATGCCGGTGACAGCTTAAACAAATTTTGATGGAAGAAACAGCCGGAATTTCAACCGGGCATTTGAAGATGAAGCCGGGATCACTCCTACCGTTTGAAGACGTGGTTCAACTTCAACTTCACCGTATCCAGCACCGACAACAGCGTGTTCCGCTTCGCCACCGGCGTCACATCCAGCCGCTCGGCCGGATTGCTGCATACGCGGCAGAGGAAATGCGGTTTGCCTTTTTGCAGGCGGATGAGTTTCACGCACACGTTGCACATGTGCTCCTTGCAAACCGTGCAGCGGAAGGTCGTCGCGTTCTCCGGATGCCGTACGCACATCGTCCGGCCGTCCTCGCGCAACACCGGGGTCGGCGCTTTCGGTTCGGTCCGGTCGAATTGCGGGATGGCAATGTTTACCGCCGCCGATTCCAGGAATGTTTCAACATGGCCAAAGCGGATTTGCTGGCCGCCTTCCAGCCAGGCCTCGGTGCAGGGATGGCCGTCGATAAAGGTTCCGTTCGTGGAATGATTATCCTGCAGATGCACGCCGTCATTGGTCAACGCCAGCTCCGCATGGAACCAGGACACGCTCGCGTGCGGCAGATAGATTTCGCAGTCCTTGTCGCGTCCCACCCGGTTCACGCCAAGATGCAATTCAACTGTAGTTTTGCCTAGTCCTTCGGTTTGGATTAAAAGCCTCGCCATGGTCTTTACCCTTCTGCACTAAACTTTGCTCCTAACCTTTTTCAAAGTCCAGCGCCAATTTTTCAAAATTCCGGCAAAAAACGGACCGCGTTATGGTCACTCTTGAAGCTTGAGTCTTGACTGAAAATCCCGGTTTGACCCCATCGGATTCAAATGACTGCCCCCAGGGGCCCAAACCCGTTTTGGCGGTGACGTTGGGCGGACGGTTTCCTGTCACCGCCGTAAATTCACGGAACTTGCTTGACGCGCGGCGCGTTTCGCGTTTGATTGTCGTCATGAAGAAGACGATTACACTTTTTGCCATTCTCGCTGGTGCGGCCTTTGTCATCACCGGCTGCGTCAACACCGTCACCGACCAATCCTCCTTTGCCCCCGTGCCGTGGACCCGCGATTCCGTCGCCGGCCGGTACAACCGCACCGTGGACCAGGTCTATCAGGCCTCGCTTTACGTCATCCAACACAATGGCGTGCTTATCACCGAATACATCCCGCACGACAACACCAATGACACCCGCTCCCTCTCCGGTCGGGTGAACGACACCAAGGTCTGGGTGCGCGTTTCCAGCGTGGATGCACGGACCTCGCAGATCGATGTCCAGGCCCGCACCAAGTGGGGCTCGGCCGATGTGGATCTCTCGCACGAACTGGAGAAGGAAGTCGCCCTCGAGCTCAGTGCTCACTGATGTTGCGGCGGACGGCCGTATTTCAGGCCGATATTTTGTTCATAAGCGCCGAGCTGCACGCCCGGCGCTTTTTCTTTGCTCTTGAAATCGTGTTTCAATCGTTCCAGCCGCCGCCGCGTCACCTCGGCGATCGGCAGGTCCGGATAATTTTCAATGATCCGCATCAGCGTGGCGCGCACCGTCTCCATGTCTGCGCCCAGTTCCACCTGGAAATTCGCGAGCAGGTTCAGCCAGCCCGCGACCTGTTTTGGCGAATGGCGCGGCTCGTTGATGAGGTGGCCCAGCTCCATCGTGGCCAGGTCCAGGCGCTGGAAATCCCGCGCATAGATGGTCGCCAGCTTTTCGCGCGTGTCGGAATCGTGGGGGTGCGCCTCGAGTTGCTTCACATGTGCCGCCGCCAGCCGGCCCGGCTCGATCTCCTGCGGCTTCAAAAATTCCGTCGAATCCAACAGCCCGATGTTTTTCACGCCCTCGCGCATCTGGATCTTCGGACGGTCGTGTTGTTCCAATAAAATTCTTTCCGTGGTGCCCAGGTGCGCGAGCCGCTGCTCCGCCTTGAGCGCCAGTTCCGTTCCGGGAAACCGGGCGCGGATCTTTTCCAGCGACACACCCGCCGAATCCGTATCCACGCCGTATTTCAGATGCCAGTCCGCCATGGCCGTCCATGCCGCCGCGACCTGCACATCCGGCGCATCCTTCCGCTCGCAAAACCGGTTCAGGATGGTGTCCGTGGCCGGCAGGTCGTTTTGATTTTCCGCGTGGATGCCCGCGAGCAGCATCACACCCTCAAAGTCGCCGGGGAATTTGTCCAGTTGCCTGCGCACCTCGGCAATGGCGACCGCATAATTGCCCTTTTTGCGCTGGGTGTTGGCGATGGAATAA
>Ga0210388_10003561_pt1 | contig 12188 bp, 9 predicted proteins | sample IncBWC19OmetaG_FD_155485 | JGI IMG/M metagenome (GOLD analysis project Ga0210388, IMG submission 155485) | Forest soil microbial communities from Barre Woods Harvard Forest LTER site, Petersham, Massachusetts, United States - Inc-BW-C-19-O ... | reverse complement strand
GGCATAAATCTCGATCTGGAGGGTAAAGCCATGTGGAATGTGTCTAAGTCGTGGAAATATTTCCCAGTACTTGCACTTGGGCTCTCTTTGCTTCCTGCTGTAACAAAAGCGCAGCATTACACGCAAACGAATCTGGTCGCTGACCAACCCGGCGTAGCTCCGATTACCGACCCCAATCTCGTAAATCCTTGGGGGCTGACCCGCAGTCCCACCACCACGGCGAAGGCTGGAAGTCCCTGGTGGGTTTCCGATAACAACTCTGGCTTTTCCACTCTCTATACGGGCGCCGGGGCGATCATTCCCATCAACGGCACGGGAACCGTCACTATTCCTCCGCCCAAAGGCTCTCCCGCAGGCACAATAGCTACGCCAACCGGCATCGTTTACAACGGCAGCCCTACGGACTTTCTGATCAGCCCAGGCGGCGCTGCGGCGGCTTTCATCTTCGTCACTGAAGACGGAACCATCTCTGCATGGGCCGGCGGAACAGCCGCGACGCTGGAGGTGGACAACTCCAAGGGTGGTTCGCCACACGGCGCGGTTTATAAGGGTGCCACTTCGGCTCTGGTAAATGGAAAAGTCTTCCTGTACGTCACGAATTTCCGCTCAGGCAAAGTGGAAGTCTACGACAATACTTTCAAGCCTGTGCACATCTCAGAAGAATTGTTCGATGACGATGCGCTTCCACGCGACTTCGCGCCCTTCAACATTCAAAACATCGGCGGAACGCTCTTCGTCACCTATGCAAAACAGGACGCCGTCAAGCACGATGACGTGGCAGGCGAAGGCAATGGTTTCGTTGAACTCTACCAACCCGATGGCAAACACATCGGACATCTGCAGCATGGTTCCTGGCTGAATTCGCCCTGGGGAGTTGTCTGGACGCCTCGCGATTTCGGCGTCTTTAGCAACTCGATACTCGTGGGCAATTTCGGCAGTGGCTGGGTCGCTGCCTACAACGGGTTCACCAAGGAATTCATCGGCTTCGTGAAGAATCCTGACGACTCGATTCTAACCATTGATGGACTTTGGTCGCTCACCTTCGGCAACAATGGCAGCGCGGGTCCATCCACAACGCTGTTCTTTTCCGCCGGCCCCGACCACGAAACGCACGGCCTTTTCGGCACGCTGACTCCTGTGGTCACCGAACAGACCGGATCCGTGGAGTAGCACTTCGCAGGATCCCGGTTCAATCGGTAAATAATTGAAAACGGGCGGCAGGGCAGAGATTCTCTGCCCTACCGCCGGTTCTCTTAAGCGCCCCAATATCGTCGGTGATGCAGTCCCACCCGCGTTTCCCGCTGGACGAAAAACCTCAGCTGCGTCAAACTTTTCCTGCATCAAATCCGTCTCGGCCGTTTGAACGATTGAGGTTCCTCATGGATGAAGCGCCGGAAATCGACCGCATTGTCAACGAACTGAACGACCTTCGCGAGCAGGATGGAGCCGAACCAGCTAGCGCGGTTCAACTCGACGCTTGGCTCAAGACTCTGATCGCCCGTGGCGGAAGCGACCTGCTCCTGGTTGCGGGCGCGCCTGCCTGCATTCGCGCAAAAGGCGTAGTGCAAAAAATCGACGCGCGTCCGCTCGATGGCCCTGAAATCGAAGCAGCGGTGCTCCCCGCGCTTACATCCCACGCGCTGGCGCGCTACCGTCAATCTCAAATTTCGGACTCTTCGTATCGCATCGCCGGGCTCGGCCGCTTCCGCATCAATCTTCATCGCGAACGCGGACGCGCGGCCGCCGCGATTCGCGCTCTGCCGCAAAAGGTTCCCACGCTGCGCGAACTGAATCTTCCTCCCTCCGTGGAAAACCTCGCGCATCTTCCCCGCGGCCTTGTCTTGATTGGTGGTCCAGCCGGTTCAGGCAAATCCACCACGCTCGCCGCATTGATTGACGACATCAACCGCCGCGAAGCGCGTCACATCGTCACCATCGAAGACCCCATCGAGTACGAGCACACGCACATTCGAAGCGTCATCGAGCAAGTCGAGATCGGCACGGACGCGCCGGATTTTCCCACCGCTCTCCGCGCTGCCCTGCGGCAGGCGCCGGATGTTCTTGTCGTTGGCGAAATGCGCGACCCGGAAACAATGCGCATTGCCGTCGCCGCCGCCGAAACCGGCCATCTTGTGCTCTCGACGCTGCACACGATTGACGTCGCTACGACAATCTCGCGCATCTCCGATTCATTTTCTGATGAACGCCAGAACACGATCCGGCAGGAATTGGCCATGGCCATCGTGGCCGTCCTGACGCAGATCCTCTTGCCCAGCAAGAGCGGCGAGCGTTTCCCCGCCGCCGAACTTCTGATGATCGGCTATGGCGCGCGACAGCACATTAGGCGCAACGCTTTGCAGCATCTCCATCAAGAAATCACGATGACCAAGAAAAAAGGTTCCTTCGCTCTCGAAGAATCTCTCGTCCAGCTGATCAGCAAAGGACACATCGACCGCGAAGAAGCGCTCCTCTGCGCCATCCATCCCGATGATCTGGACATTCTCCTGAGAACGGGCAGCCGCGGATAAATCTGTAACAAACGTTTCCTTTCGCCGCGTAGTTCAGGCAAAATACGTGCGCAAAACGAGGGGGTCTCATGAATCGCAGAAGTCTAGTTGCCACAATTGTGTTCGCAAGTATTTCTCTGGCGCCCGTTGGCAGACACGTCGTCGCCGACGAACAGCCGCTCGCCGGCTTCTCCGCCGAATCTTCGCGCGCTGAACGCCAGTGGGAAGAAAAAATGAAAGCCATTCCTGATCCGGACAAAATCCGCGGCTACATGGAACACCTTGCAGCGCGGCCGCATCACGTTGGCTCGCCGTACGATAAAGAAAACGCTGATTGGCTGCTGGCAAAGTACAAGGAATTCGGCCTCGACGCGCATATCGAAACTTTCGACGTGCTTATGCCCACTCCGAAGGAGCGAGCCGTCGAACTGGTGGATGCGAATGGCAAACCAATATTCACTGCCAAGCTGCAAGAGCCCGTTGTAAAGGAAGATCCGACTTCGAACCAGACAGCCGAGCAGCTTCCTACTTACAACTCGTATTCGATTGATGGCAACGTGACCGCCCCGCTCGTCTATGTCAATTTTGGCGTGCCCGCGGACTATGAGCAGCTCGACCGCATGGGCATCTCCGTTAAGGGCGCCATCGTTATCGCGCGCTACTACGGCTCTTGGCGCGGCATCAAGCCGAAAGTTGCAGCGGAACATGGCGCGATTGGCTGCCTGATTTTTTCTGATCCGCGCGAGGACGGATACACGCAAGGCGATGTTTTCCCGCAGGGCCCGTATCGCCCGAAAGATGGCGTGCAGCGCGGCAGCGTAGCGGACATGCCCCTCTACGCAGGCGACCCGCTGACGCCAGGCGTAGGCGCAACGAAAGACGCAAAACGCCTCGCCATAAAAGACGCTCAGACGATTACCAAGATTCCCGTCCTCCCGATTTCTTACGGCGACGCGGAACCGCTTCTCGCTTCGCTCAAGGGCCCCATCGCCCCGAGAGACTGGCGCGGCGGTCTTGGCATCAGCTATCACGTCGGCCCCGGCCCCGGGAGAGTACATCTGAAAATGATTTCGAATTGGAACATGGCGCCGGTCAATGACGTCATCGCGAAAATTCCCGGCTCGGTTTATCCCAATGAATGGGTCATTCGCGGCAATCATCACGACGGCTGGGTAAACGGCGCAGAAGATCCGATCTCCGGTCAATCTGCAATGCTCGAAGAAGCTCGGTCTTTGGGCGAACTCGTGAAGCAAGGTTGGAAGCCCAAGCGAACGCTCATCTTTTGCTCGTGGGATGGCGAAGAAGAAGGCTTGCTAGGCTCGACCGAGTGGGTCGAGACGCACGCCGAGGAACTTAACAAGAACGCCGTCGCGTACATCAATTCCGATGGCAACGGCCGCGGCTATCTTGGATTTGGCGGCTCGCATACGCTCGAAAAATTCATGAACGACGTCGCTAAAGACGTTCAAGATCCCGAAACGAAACTTTCCGCCTGGAAGCGCGAACAGTTGCGCGCCATTGAAGAAGCGTCCGCCGACAAGAAGCAAGACGTCCGCCAGCGCGCCGATATGCACATGGGCGCTCTAGGTTCCGGCTCGGACTTCACTCCGTTCCTACAGCACGTTGGCGTCGCTTCGCTGAACATCGGTTTTGGCGGCGAAGATGGCGGTGGAATCTACCACTCGATTTACGACGATTTCTACTGGTACACGCACTTCAGCGATACAAACTTCGTCTACGGACGCGCACTCGCACAGGCTGGTGGCAGCGCCATGATGCGTCTCGGCGACGCTGACCTCTTGCCATTCGAGTTTGGCGATTTCGCGGAGACGATGCAGACCTACGTCAAGGAACTGAAAGACTTGTCGAAGAAAATGCAGGACGAAATCCGCGAACGCAACAAGGAAATCGACGAAGGCGTTTTCACTGCCGTAGCGGACCCCAAGATAACTTCCGTTCCACCGAAAAAGGAAGAAGTTCCTCCCTACCAGAACTTCGCGCCTCTCGAAAACGCTGCCGATGCAGTCACGCGTAGCGCGGCCGAGTATCGCAAAGCCCTCGAGCACGCCAATGCCAACGGCGGCTCCGCGCTGGCTGCCGCATCGCTCGCGGAAGTAAACCGCCTGCTCATCGAGAGCGAACGAAAATTCATCACCGAGGAAGGCTTGCCGAACCGCAAATGGTACAAGCACCAACTCTATGCGCCGGGCTTCTACACCGGATACGCAGCGAAAACGATGCCTTACGTCCGCGAAGCCATCGAACAAAAAGAATGGAAGCAAGCCGATGAAGGCGTTCTGGTCGTAGCGAAATGCCTGCAAAATGAAGCAGCATTGATCTCCGACGCGGCCGCCAAACTCACCGCCGCACATTAATATGTATCCCTGTAGGGGCGGGGCTTGTTTACCCTGTAAGGGCCCCGCCCCCATGGTGGGACAGATATTCTTGTCTGTCTCCCCTACGAGTTGAGAGACAGCCAGGAATATCTGTCTCTCCGCAATCTCCGGAGGATCGGCACATGCCGTCCTACAATCTAGCCATCGTCGGCATGGGCAACGTCGGCCGCGCACTCTTGCGCTTGCTCATCTCCAAAGAGACCGACCTCCGCCGCCGCTACGACATCCGCTGGCGCCTCACAGGAGTAGCCACGCGCCGCACCGGCTGGATTGCCGACCCTGACGGCCTCAATCCACTTGCCGCTCTCCACGGCCACTCGCTAATTCAGCACGGAAACACATCTCAGCCTCACAATTTCCACGAATGGCTCGAAAAGACCCGCGCTGACGTCCTTTTTGAAGCGACCTCTCTTAACGTAAAAACCGGCCAGCCAGCCACGGAACATTTGAGGACTGCCCTCGAACTCGGCATGCATGCCATAACCGCCAACAAGGGTCCCATCGTTCACGCGTACCACGAACTCACTGCGCTCGCCAAAGAGAAGAACCGGCAATTTCTCTACGAGTCCACGGTCATGGATGGCGTCCCCGTCTTCTCGATGTTTCCGCATGGCCTGCCCGCAACGGATATTCGCGGCTTCTCCGGCGTTTTGAATTCCACGACAAACGTCGTGCTTACGGAAATCGAAAAGGGCCGCTCGATGGAGGAGGCCATTAAGCGCGCGCAGACCATGGGCATTGCGGAAACAGATCCGACAGCGGATTTGGACGGCTGGGATGCCGCCGTAAAAGTTGTGGCGCTAGCGATTGTGTTGATGGGCGCGAACGTGCGGCTCGAGCAAGTGCAGCGCACCGGCATTCGCGAACTCAGCGAAGAGAAAATCCGCTCCGTGCGTGCCGCGGGCATGCGCTACAAACTGGTATGCCGCGCCGAGCGCCGTGGCGATGGCGTCGATTGCAGCGTACGTCCTGAGATGCTGCTGGCTTCTGATCCGCTTGCCAATCTCGAGGGCAGCAGCTCGGCGATTCGCTTCGACCTCGATGTGTTCGGCTTATCGCTGGTCGAGCACAATCCCGGAGTTGAAGCTACTGGCTATGGCTTGCTCGCCGATTTCCTGCGTGCAGTCCGCCAGTGATTACGACACAGACTTGAAATCAGTTGCGATTCACCGGTTATAGTTCGCCGCATAAGCCGGCAGCGGAATGCCAAGGTCGCACCGTTCGTCGCGAATCGGCGCGCCAGCGACAGTTCGCAGCGGAATCACTCCCGCCCAGACGGGAAGCGCATAGTCGGGAGCGTCATCCTCAGGCGGGCCGATGCGCACTTTCGCGGAAGCTTCGGTAAGTGGCAGGCGAAGGATGCTTGTAGCCTTCAGCTCTTTATCATTCGGCTGGCGTGCATCGTCCCAGCGCTTTGGCAAGATCTTTTCCGTGAACGCGCGCAACGCTTCGAGCTTTTCTTGCGGCGCATCGACAAGCGTAGCTTTGCCAAGCGCCACGACGGAGCGATAGTTCATCGAGTGATTGAAAACCGATCGCGCGAGCACGATTCCATCCGTCAGCGTAACCGTCAAACAGACATTCGCGCCTTCGCTGACTCCCCGCAACATCCGGCTGACCGCAGACCCGTGAAAATAAATAGCGTCGCCGATGCGCGCGTACAGCGTCGGAATCACAAACGGCTGGCCGTCCGCCGAAAAACCCACATGGCATACCATCCCTTCATCAAGAATCTTGTAAATGGTTTCGCGGTCATAGACGCCGCGCTGCGGCTCACGCACCACACGCGTGCGCTCGTTCGGCGTGAAGGATTCGGACACGGTACACCTCTAGAAGAAACGTGGCGCGGAGACGGCCGATTCATGGCCGCTCATTTGATTTGTAGCCGGCGCCAAAGCGGCATGAGTGAGGAACAACCAGTTAAATGCTAACACGGTTGGGCGCGGCTTCATCCTCAGCCCGCGCTGTGAGAAACTAACGGTCGGAGAACACTATGGGCACACCGGAGATGCAGGGAGGCGAAAGCAAGCCGCTGGACGTCTCCTGGGTCAGAGAACAATTCCCATCATTGCAATTGCAGGTGAACGGGCAGGCGGCAGCGTTTCTGGATGGCCCTGCTGGCACGCAGGTGCCCAAGCAGGTGATGGACGCGGTTCAAAACTATTATCTCAAGTCGAATGCAAACACCTGCGGTGCATTCGCCACTAGCCGCAGCAACGACGCCTTGATTGATTCCGCACGAGCGGCCATGGCCGATTTTTTCAATTGTGATAAAGACGAAGTCATTTTCGGCCAGAACATGACCACGATCACGTTCGCGCTGGCTCGCGCCATCGGACGGACGCTCGAGCCAGGCGACGAAATCGTCGTGACCACTCTGGACCATGACGCAAACGTTGCCCCGTGGCGGGCTCTCGAAGAGTTGGGCATGGTGATTCGCCAGGTAGACATCCACGAATCCGATTGCACGCTGGACCTCGAAGACCTGAAACGCAAGATTAATAAGAACACGAAGCTGGTGGCCGCCGGATACGCTTCGAACGCCGTAGGCACAATCAATCCCGTCGCTGAAATCACAAAGCTAGCGCATGCCGCAGGCGCGCTGATGTTCATTGACGCCGTGCATTACGCGCCCCACGGCCCGATTGACGTCCGCGCTCTAGATTGTGATTTTCTGGTCTGCTCACCTTACAAATTTTTCGGTCCGCACATGGGCACGCTCTACGGTAAGCGCGAGCATCTCCTGAAGTTCAAGCCCTACAAAGTTCGTCCCGCACCAGATACGCTTCCCGATCGCTGGGAAACGGGAACGCAAGTGCAGGAGTTAATCGCTGGAATCGGCGCGGCGGTGGAGTACCTCGCCGAGCTCGGCAGACGTTGCGAGCCTGAAGCGAAAGATCGTCGCAGCGCACTACTCGCCGCCTATCGCGCTACTCGCGAACACGAAATGGCGCTTTTTTTGCGCCTAGCGGAAGGACTGCTTGCGATTCAGGGTCTCCAGTTTTTCGGCATCAGCGATCTCAAGCGGTTGCACGACCGCTGCTCGACGGTTTCCATAAGGCTAGTCAATCACTCGCCCGCCGAAACAGCTGCCTTCCTGGGTGAACGCGGTATCTTCACCTGGGACGGCAATTACTACGCGCTGAATCTGACGGAACGCCTCGGCGTCGAAACCAAGGGTGGCCTGCTGCGCATCGGCCTCGTCCATTACAACACCGCCGAAGAAGTCGATCGCCTGCTCGCTGGGCTAAGGGAGATTTAGTAGGGCAGACTTCAGTCTGTCGGTTTTCTCAAATTAGAATTCTAAGTAGAAGCCATCAAAATTAAGAAGGAACAAGCAGACAGGCAAGAATGCCCGTCCCACACACTATGAGCAAACGCCCGAAACCAATCGTACTAACCGTGCTGGATGGCTGGGGCTACCGCGCCGAAACAAAAGGCAACGCCATCGCGCTGGCTCGCAAACCTGCCTACGACGACCTCATGAAGAGGTATCCAAACACGCTCATCCACACGTCGGGGCCTTTCGTCGGCCTCCCCGAAGGCCAAATGGGCAACAGCGAAGTCGGCCACATGAACATCGGCGCAGGCCGAATCGTTCACATGGACATCACCCGCATCGATCTTCTGATCGCCAATAAACAACTACAAAGTGTCCCACTTTTTCAGCAAGCGATGGAACGCGGCCGTCAGCACCAGTTGCACCTGATAGGACTCTTGAGCGACGGCGGCGTGCACTCACACATCAATCATCTCTTCGCCCTGCTCGAAATGGCCAAGCAACAAAAGGTCGAGCGCGTATTTGTTCACTGTTTCATGGACGGCCGCGACACGCCTCCAAACAGCGGCCGCGACTTCGTGCGCCAGTTACAGCAAAAGATGCGCGAACTAGGCGTCGGCGAAATTGCCACACTCACTGGCCGCTACTACGCGATGGACCGCGACAACCGCTGGGAACGCGTCGAGCTCGCCTACCGCTCGGTAGTTCATGGCGAAGCCGAAACACATTCGAACGACCCAATCGACGCGCTGCAAAAAAGTTACGAGCAGGGAGTCACCGACGAGTTCATAAAGCCCATCGTCATCACAAAAGGCGAAGGCGCTTCCGCCTCTCCAGTGGGCACGATTCACGATGACGACGCCGTCATCTTCTACAACTTCCGCGCCGACCGCGCCCGCCAAATGACGCGCGCGCTAGTCGAACCCGCCTTCGACAAAATCACCGACGCGAAGCGCCCCAAAAATCTCTTCTACGTCGCCATGACCCAGTACGACAAAAACTGGCCCTGGCTGAAATACGTAATCTCGCCCGAAAAACTTGAGCACATCCTCGCGCAAGTCTTCGAAGAGCTGCAGTACAAGAATCTCCGCTGCGCCGAAACCGAAAAGTACGCGCACGTCACCTACTTTTTCAATGGAGGCGTCGAGAAACCTTTCGGCGGTGAAGAGCGCATCCTCGTTCCCTCACCCAAAGTTGCTACCTACGACCTCAAGCCCGAAATGTCCGCCCAGGGAATCACGGACACGGTTGTGAAAGCCATCGAAAAAGGTGAGTTCGACGCCATCATCATGAACTACGCGAACGCCGACATGGTCGGCCACTCCGGCAACCTCGAAGCCACCATCAAAGCCGTAGAAGCCGTTGACGCCGGCCTCGCTCAAATTTATCAAACGTTGAAAGCGCGCGGCGGCGTCTGGCTCATCACCGCCGACCACGGCAACGCCGAAACGATGATCGATCCAGCGAATGGCGGCCCGCACACGTATCACACAACAAATCCCGTCCCGCTAATCCTTGTCAGCGACAACGACTCGCTGCAATTGAAGCCGAATGGCTCACTGCGCGACCTCGCGCCTACCATGCTCGCTGCTCTCGATCAGCCCAGGCCAGCGGACATGACGGGTCAGGATCTGCGCGCCACAAAAAGGCCGTAATATGACGCTCAGCTACGAGCCTCTTAAACAAAAACCTCCCGAGCCCGGCCAAAATCGCGCGCGATCTTTTGGCACCATCACCATCCCCGGCACGCCGGTCGGAGCTATCGTTTCCGTGGGGCTAGTCGTAATTTGCTGGTTCGCACTCCCGCTCTCCCACTTGTTCATTCTCGGCACGGGCGGCCTCGGCCTAATCGTCGGTTTATTCCTCTACTGGAAACACCGCGGCTCCGGCGAATGAATCGCACCAAACCAGCCGAAACAAAACTCGTCATCTGCGTCTGGCATCCCTTCACGTTCTGGCGCCCGCAACCTGTGATGGCGCAAACCATCCGCGCTCGCTGGCCAGAAATGCGCGTCCTCCACTTGCCCAATTACGATCACCTCGCCGAAGAATTGCCCGACACAGATATTTTCGTCGGCTACTCTCTCCGCGCCGAACAGCTCACGCACGCAAAAAAGCTAAAGTGGATTCACTCCACTGCCGCCGGCGTAGCGCAACTCATGTATCCCGAGCTGCGAGATTCCGGAATCGTCGTCACCAACCCCAGCGGCGTTTTCTCTCCACCCATGGCCGAACACACCATGGGCCTCCTCCTCGCGCTCGCCCGAAATTTTCCCGATTCCACGCGCCATCAAGACCGTTCGCACTGGGGCCAGCAAGATATCTGGGACAAGCCGCAGCATCTCACCGAACTAAGCGGCCAAGTTTTGCTTATCGTGGGATTTGGCTCGATCGGCCGCGGACTCGCCAAGCGCGCGCGCGCCTTTGACATGCGCGTTTGGGGCATAACCCGCTCCGGCCAGGGCGATGCTACCCACGCCGAAAAAATCCTCCCTATCTTGCAACTGGAGGAAGCTCTCCCGCACGCGGACTACGTAGTCATCGCCGCGCCAGAAACAAGCGAAACGCGCCACCTGATCGGTGCCGCGCAAATCGCTCGCATGAAAACCGGCGCTCGCCTAATAAATGTTGGTCGTGGGTCACTTCTTGATGAAGCCGCGCTAATCCATGCTCTGGAAACAGGCGCTCTGAGCGGCGCCGCACTCGACGTAACTTCGGTCGAGCCGCTACCTCCCGAAAGTCCACTCTGGCGCGCCCCGAATCTCTTCATCACGCCGCACACCAGTGCCGTTAGCGATCGCCTCTGGCATCGCGAAACCGCTCTTCTCATGGATCTTCTGGAACGATGGTTTGACGGCCGCGAAATGTTCAACCAGGTAGATTTCGCGCGCGGCTACTAGAAGCTGTTTCATAAATGCCTTCCTAGGGGTCGGAGCTTTAGCTCCGACATAGAAAGCCGGCAAAACGGGGTTTTAGCCCCTGAGGAAGTTCCCTGCTTGGGCGCTTTATACATTCATGAGACAGGTTCTAGCAGTCCGCGCTCAACACAAACACACTTCACAAACCAGAACCGGAAGCTCAGTCTCCCGTGCCCGTTTTGATCGCCTCGTAGCCTTCTCGGGCGTACACCACATATTTCTGTTTCTTACCCTTCTGGTCCACCACCTCGAAGGGACTTCCATCGGGCTTCACCAGTTCAATCTTTACCTTGTGAAACTTTCCATCCTTTGCACCGGTCGTCGGCGTATACGAAAGGCTGTACTGATGGCGCAAATATGCAGTCAAGGTTTGAAAGATACCCGGCATTTCTCCTTCGAATTGCGGGAACCAGGCCTCGCCGCCCGTTTCATGCGCGAATGTCTTCAGCTGATTCTCCGCTTGCAGATAATTCATTCGCTGTATGCTGCCCATTCCACCTGGCCTGCTCATGTCCGCGGCATTCTGAAATACCTTGCCCAAACCCACGCAAAAAATCGTCACATCGCTCTGTCGCAACTGTTTCATGGTCTGGTCGAGGTTGTGCTTTGAGAATGTGTCGACCCCGCTGGCCATCAAAACGATAGCCTTTTTACCCTTCACATCTTTCATCTGCTCCGTGGTCTGCAGCAGCGCGTCGAAAACATTTGACTCGCTGAAGCCCGGAAAATAGAGGTGGCGTATCCCATCCATCACTTCTTCTTTGTTCTGCGTGAAGTCCACGTCCACGCGAGTTTGCATATCGAATGTTTCCAGAGCCACCCAATCCTGTTGTTTGAGCTGTGGAAACAGATACTGGGACCAATACTTTGCGTAGGAGGCGAAGAATCCCCCCCAACCCCTGCTGCTGAACTCCAGCAGCAGCACCATCGTTATCGGCGCATCCGTCGGTCCAAAGTTTGTGATGGTCTGAGCGACACCTTCATCGGTGAGCTTGAAATTTTCTTTTTTCAGTCCCGTCAGGATGTCGCCGTGTTGTGTGGTCGCGATCACGTCCAGCGTCACAACTGGCACTTCCACTGCGATGCT
>Ga0210388_10003560_pt1 | contig 12191 bp, 18 predicted proteins | sample IncBWC19OmetaG_FD_155485 | JGI IMG/M metagenome (GOLD analysis project Ga0210388, IMG submission 155485) | Forest soil microbial communities from Barre Woods Harvard Forest LTER site, Petersham, Massachusetts, United States - Inc-BW-C-19-O ... | reverse complement strand
GCGGTTTGATCGCGGGATCGAGGAGCGCCACCGCCCCCTCGAGCCCGGCGTCGGGGGGCGCGCCGGCGATCGGGCCGGTTCGGAAGGAGACCGCCTGCGCCAGCACCGAGCCCTGGCTGACGTGGGCCGCGATTTTCCCGAGGAAGGCCACCGGCCAGAGCGGCGGCTCCGCCGACGCGCGCTTGGCAACCCGCATCGACAGCTCACAGCGGATGCCGTTCGGCCCGAAGCTGGCGTCCGACTGGTCGTAGAGCTCGGTCAGGCCCAGCGTGACGTAGTGCCAGGCCTGCCCGGCGTCGTACAGATGCGTCCCCTCGACGGACGCGCGCCCGAGGCGCAGGTCGTGCTGGGGCGCGACGAGGGGCGCGGCATGCTTCGGGGTCTGGCCTGGGTAAAGCTCGGCGAACAGCCCTTCGATGAACGCCCAGCCCGCCGGCACCGGCGCCACCTCGCCCGCGCCGCCGCGGTCGGCAGTTTGTTTAGAACCGAAAATCTTGGAGAAGAGGCCCATCGGGAGGTTCCTGGATCATGACACGAGCTGCCTGCCCAACGTCGAGGATGATACGACAGGACGTCGCCTGCGCGCTCATCGGCGTAGACTTTTGCGATGACGACGCCGGCGCTGTTTCAGTCGGATGGGTTCGCCGGCGCTGGAGAGCGGGCGAAGGCGAAGGGGCTCTGGCTGATTGTCGACGCGACCGCCACCTGGTGCGGCCCCTGCCAGCAGATGGACAAGGTCACCTGGCGCGACGCGGACGTCCTCCGCTGGTTCGACGACAACGCGCTTGCGGTCCAGGTCGACGTCGACGCGGAGGGTGAGATCGCCCGGCAGCTCGAGATCCGGGCCATGCCGACGATCATCGCGTTCAAGGACGGTCAGGAGAAGGATCGCGTCGTCGGCTATCGCGATCCCCGAGGACTGCTCGACTGGCTGCGCGGCCTCGAGCGCGGCGAGACCGACCTCGATCGGCTGCGCCGCTCGGTGACCGATCCGGACCACGACATGAACGGTCGGCTCATGCTCGCCAAGGGGATGCTGGCGGCCGGGCGCTACGGCGAGGCGACCGACGAGTTCGACTGGCTGTGGCACAACATCGCCGGCGTCGACCCGGGCATGACGGGCGTGCGGCTCTCGTTCATGGTCTCGGAGATCGCCGCGCTGATCGCCGCCTACCCGCCGGCGCGCGAAAGGTTCTCGCGCGTCCGCGACCAGACGGCCGCCGCCCTGGAGGCGGGCGGGGACGCTGCCGTGCGCCTCGACTGGATGGTGCTCAACGGCATGCTCGACGACGACGATCGGACCGTCGCCTGGTACGACACGGTCAAGAACGACCCGTCGGTGCCCGTCGTCGCCGGGTGCGCGCACCACCTGGTCGGCCTGCTGGCCGAGCGCAAGCGCTGGGCCGACATTGGTCGCCTCTATCCCGATCCGCTGCGCGAGCTGGCCAACCACCACCGCATGTCCGAGCCGCCCCCCGAGGTGGAGATCCCGCCCGAAATGCTGGGGCCCCTCAAGATCATGATGGCGCAGCAATTTCGGGACGCGGCGGCCTTGCTCAGCGGATGTCTGCGCGCGGCCGGCCGTGGCCCCGACGCCGATGCCCTCGACCGCGAGGCGGTGCGCCTCGATCCGGGCGACGAGATGAAGCAGGCGCTCGCCGCCGCGCCGACCACTTACGCCTGACCTGCCTGCCCGTGAGCGGGCTGCGTCACGCTTCTGTTGTCCTCCGAACAACGGAATGGACACTTTTGAGTCAACAATTCCGGAAAACCGCCCGCAGGCCAGCAGCGCAACCAGTTGAATTTATTATGTTAATACTATTTAGTATTCTAGCCCACTTGTTGCACATCGATAGATATGATGATCACGCGAAGCTGGCGCCGGCAGTCAACCTTGGTTTCGTTGACCCTGGCGTCGGCTCTGGCTCTCCCCCTCGTCGGCTGCGCCGAGATGGACAGTGAAGGAGGGACGACCGAAGCGGCGTCAGACCTCGTCACGACCAACGGGCTCTCGACCGTCAACGGACTCTCCACCGTCAACGGTCTCTCCACCGTCAACGGTCTCTCCACCGTCAGCGGGCTCCAGAGCTTCAACGGCCTCATGACGACCACGCCAGGCCGGACCGAGGTCGCTTATCTCGTTCACTGTGCCCTTCCGACGAGCGCGTCGATCGTCAAGCAGGATCAGAACGGCACCAGCTACACCTTCCCGGGCGCGCTCGGCATGGCGCCCCAGTGGCAAAACGGCGCCTGCGATCAGACCTGCCAGGAGAACGTCTCGTCCTGCCTCCTCGCCAGCGTCAACACCGCGGGCATTCATGTTCCGCTCTGGATCGTTTCGCCGAACCCCACGGTCGGGTGGGGACAGGATCCCGGCTATCCCAACCAGGAAGCGACCTTCTTCGGGAACGTCTTCACGGCGGGCGCGCACGGAACCAACCCGACCGCCGACCCCATGTATTACTGCGCGGGTCCGCAGATCAAGCTCAACCCGCCGGCGGGTCGGCTCGGATCGAATCAAGTGAACCCACCGTACGTCGATCCGTTCGGCAGCCAGTACGCTCAATGCAAGCCGTCCTGCCAGGCGGCCGATGCGCCGCACCAGGCAGATGGCTTCAAGGCCTGCAACGGCTGGACGAATCCCGTCACCGTCTGGCGGCAGAACGTCGCCACCAACTGAACGAGCGAGGGCGCCGGTCAGCCGGGCTCGTCCTCGCTCAGCAGGTGTTTCCAGTACCGACCCGGGCTGTCGAGAATGCCCTTCGTGATCTGAAAGTGGGAGGTGTCCTCGAGCCGGGTCGGCTCGAGAGTTCCGCCGTCGAAGGAGAGCAGCGCCGCGCCCGGGTAGGTCATCAGGATCGGCGAGTGGGTCGCGATCACGAACTGCGCGCCGCCATCGCGGACGAGCCTCACCATCTGCGCGAGAAGGGAGAGCTGCCGCTGCGGCGAAAGAGCCGCCTCCGGCTCGTCCATGACGATGAGACCAGGCGCCATCCACGACGACAGCACCGAAAGAAACGCCTCGCCGTGCGACCGCGTGTGCAGCGACCGGCCACCGTAGCGGGCGTAGGGGTCTCCCGTGAATTCGGGGTCCGCTTTTCGCGCCTCCAGCAGCGTCGCGAAGTGAGCCTGGAACTCCGCGCGAAAGAAGTATCCGTTCTTCGGCTTCTTCTGGAACGCCGCCCGAAGGAAGGGGGCCAGCTCGCTCCGGCTGTGAGGCGCTTTCAGATCCGCGAGCTCGTTGCGCCCGCCTCCCCCAACCGGAAGCCCGCTCAGATCCGCGATCGCTTCGATGACCGTCGACTTTCCGGACCCATTCTCCCCGACGAGGATGGTGACCGGCCGTTCGAGCTGAAGGTCGAAGTTCCGCACGAACGGCAGCGTGCCGGGAAACTCACCCTCGGTGAGCTTGGCGCCCGGCCGCAGGGAGACCCGCCGTAGAAAAAGTGGAGCCGTCTGCCTTTCCAGCGCGCCTCTCCTCATCTGAACCTAGGACGAACGGTCTGCTTCCGAGCCGACCACCGGCGGCCAGAGCCAATGCTCGGTTCCCTGCCGCTTCGGCCCGTCGATCAGCGTGTAGAACACGTACGTCGTCGAAAGGGTCGGCTCGGGAATGACGACCTTTGCCGTCTCCCAGGTCGCTTCGGGATCATCGGAGTCAACGGTCAAGATCAGGTGGCTGGCTCCCAGATCCCGGCCGTGAACCGAATGTTGCGGCGCCAGCGCGCGAACGATCGCGCCCTCCAGCTTGGTGAGAGCGCCGCGCTCGAGGCCGGCCTCCGACGGGACGTGAATGACCAGACGAAATTTCACGGCGCGTCGGCATCATATGGCATCGAAGGGTTCATCGCCCGGAGTCTGGGCCGTTCATCGCAGGTGCTCCGCTCGCAGATCGTCCATTCGCCTGGCCCAGGCGCGCGGCCCGCCCTCTTGGATCTCGCGCAGGTACTTGCGCGCGGCTCCGTCGAGCTTCTTGGCCTCGGGAACCCAGCGCGATCCCCAGGCGCCAATCTGCACCACGATCGGCAGCAACGCGATGGACTTCTCGGTGAGCGAGTAGATCGCCTTCTGCTTGTGAGTCGGATCGTCGGACTTCGTGAGCAGGCCCTGCGCGACCAGCCGCGCCAGCCGGTCCGCGAGGATGTTCGACGAGATGTGTTCGTCGGACTGGAGCAGCTCGCGAAAGTGCCGCTTGCCCGCGAACATCAGATCGCGCAGCACGAGCAAGGTCCAGGTGTCCCCGAAGATCTCGAGCGACAGGTTGATCGGACAGTAAGAGCGCGGCTCAGCCGAAGGCATGTTCAACCGCTTGCAATTTACTACCAGTTGCGTACATTTCAAACTGGTTGCGAAATGCAATCACTCACAAGAAGGAGCCGCCGATGTCCGTAGAGACCTACCAGGGGAGCTGTCATTGTGGCGCGATCCGCTTCGAGGCCGACCTCGACCTCGCCGAGGGATCGAACCGCTGCAACTGTTCGTACTGCGCCAAGGCCCGCGCCTGGTTCGCCTTCGCCAAGGGGCCGCAGCGCTTTCGCCTGCTCGACGGCAGCGGCGTCTCCGAGTACCGCTGGACGCCGCCCGGTGAGCCCGAGCCCCACCTGACGTTCACCTTCTGCCGCACCTGCGGCGTCCGCACCTACGCGCGGGGCAACCTGGACGCGCTCGGCGGGACGTTCCACGCCATCTCCGTGCCCGCGCTCGATCTCTCGCCCGAACGGCTGGCGGCGCTCCCGGTCCGCTACGTCAACGGCCGCGACCGCCGCTACGACGAACCGCCCGCCCATCCCGAGGCGATCTGACCCATCGCAGTCCAGGTGAGGCAGATTAGAATGTAACCTTGCCAAGTTACATTCCATAAGACAGACTGGGCGGATGTCTCGCAGCGACCCGCCGGCAGACGAGATCGTCGAGCGGCTCATGGACCTCATGGTCGGCCTGAAGCGCCGGGCACGGTCCGGCTACGACGGGCAGACGCTTCCCTACCCGCAGCACGCCGTGCTCAAGTGGCTCGAGAAAGGCGGCCCGGCGACCACCGCGGATCTCGCCCGGGCGGAGCTCATCACGCCGCAGGCGATGGGCGGGCTCGTCGCCACGCTCGAGGAGGCAGGTTACCTGGCCCGGCGCGACGACGCTGAGGACGCGCGCCGTCGCCTCGTCACGTTGACGGCCGCGGGTCGCAAGATCCTCGCCGCGAACCGCGCTGCGCGACATCGCTGGCTGGCGAGCCTGGTGACGGAGCAGTTCGACGCCGAGGAGCGCCGCACGCTGGCGGCCGCGCTCGCCCTCCTCGGCAAGCTGTTCCCCCATCGCAAGAGCTGACCGATCAACCCAAGGAGAGACCCATGCGCTGGTACCACTACGTCGCCTACTTCTTCGGGGGCGCTTTTCTCGCGAACGCGCTCCCTCATCTCGGCAACGGAATCTCGGGACACCCCTTTCAGAGCCCGTTCGCCTCTCCGCCGGGGGAGGGCCTCTCGTCCTCGACGGTCAACGTCTTGTGGGGGCTCTTCAACCTCGTCGTGGGTTACCTGCTCGTCTGCCGCGTCGGGCGCTTCGATCTGCGCAAGACCCGGCACGTGCTCCTCCTGGGGGCCGGGATCCTGATGATGTCGCTGATGGCCGCCCGGGGATTCGGTCGCTTCCATGGGGGACTTCTGAGCTGAGCTTGCGTCGCCCGGCGGGTCGATTGGAACGCGGAGCTCGTGCGCGGGGATCTGGGGAAGACCGTTCAGCAGCTCAAGCGGGAGTCGGGAAGGGGACTGTTCGTGGCCGGCGTGAAGCTTCCGATGGCGTTGACGGAGCTGGGACTGATCGATGAGTACGAGTTCTTCGTGCAGCCCAGGCTAGCGGGCCATGGGCCGACGTTGTTCGCGGGGCTGTCGAAGCACGTCGACTTGAAGCTGGTGAGCCGGGTGGAGTTCGCCTCGGGGGCGGTGGCAATGCGGTACGAGCCGAGAAGGTAGCCTCCCCGGCTGAGGCCGGCCTCCGCCCTTCAGGAATCACCTTCCCCCGGCGTGGGCCATACTGGACGGATGGAAAGACATGTAGCTCTCGTCCTCTACGTGCTCGCGCTGGTCGCCGTCGTGGTCGGCGTCGACGTCGTGTTCTTCAGGAACCGGTTCTGGGAGCGGCTGGCGGTGAACATCGGAATCGTCCTGGTGTTCGGGGCGTTCTATTCGAGGTTCCTCAGGCGTCCATGAACGCTCGCCGCCGCGGCTCCGCCCTCCATCGAGACGCCGCGTACGGAGGGGTTGGGTGCGGTGAGCCTCACCAGCAGGTCGGACAGCTCGCGCTTGACCTCCGGCGGACCTCCCACGTGAGCCCCTTCGTAGTACCGAAACGTCAAGTGGAGGCGGCCGACCTCGTTGTTCCACGCCTCGAGCTCTCGGACGTATCGCACGGGTGTTTGAGCATCGTTGTTGCCCTGAAACACGAAAAGCCTGGCGGGTGGGGCGCGCAGGGCAATCCTCTCGAAGGCCGTGCGGCCCGATGGACGTGCATAGGCGTCCTCGAGATACTTGCAGGACACCGCCAGATGCTTCTTTAACACCGTCCAATCGCAGCTCTGGATTGCAGCGCGGATCGCGCTGCCCTGTTTGGCCGGCAGCTCGCTCACTTGGCGCTCGACCAGCACATCGAATGGCTCGAGCCCCACGCCGCTGAGGACCAGGCTCGACACGCTCGCGGCGAGCGCCGGTTCGTCGGAGAGCAGCTTGTCGTAGAGAAACAGCGCGACGAGCGAACCCTCGGAGTGGCCTCGGAGATGGAACTGAACTGCATGGCCGAATTGCTCCTGGGACCAGGTCATCGCCTGTCGCGCACACGCGAGCATGTGGCCTTGGGTGTATTGCTCCAGCTCGGCGTCGTTCACGCTCAACTTCGCTGGATCCTGAAATGGCGCACGAATCCCCGGCTTGTCGAAGGTCAGGTACGCCACCGGGTTCACCTTCAGCGCATCCTCGACGGACGGATGAATGAACGCGCTCGAGTAGACGCCCGTGCCGTTCATCCACAGGAAGACGTGGTGCACGTCGGGACTGTTCCAGCCGAGGTAGCCCCGGCAGGTGAGGCCATCCTTGGAAACCAAGTCGCGTTGCACGACATGTTTCAAGGATTGTCCCGCGCAGGCGCCGTGCGCGAGCGCCAGCAGACCGAGCGCAAACAGGACTGACAGGCGCACGGCCCTACCCTAGCGCCGCCGCCTCCGAGAGCAAGAATCGCGGGCGCGCATGAGGTGCCGCCGGTCAGAACGAGTAGCCGACGGCAGCGCCGAAGTAAATGAGGTTGTACCCGTCGTTCTGGTAATACGGCCCGCAGCTGGTGGCCGGCGGGTCGCAGACGAGATTGCCGGCGATGATGTGTCCGTAGCCGCCGAAGTAGCGGAGTGAGAACCCACTCGAGGACCGGAGCTCGTAGCCGATCTCGAGGTTGCCCCAGGCGACCGTCCCTGACTTGGTCGGGCAGGTGTCGTAGAAGCAGGACAAATCCGTCCATTTGTACTGGCCTCCGGAGATCCCCGCACCGATTGTGAACTTCGACCAGTGACTGCCGCCCAGCCAGCGGAGCATCGCCGCGCCCTGGGGTGCATTCGCCGCTCCCCACCCGGCGCCGGCGCTCAGCGACAAGTTCGGCAGGATCATCTCTTCCACCTCGACGCCCACCAGACCGACCGGCGTGCCGAGACCGAGCTCCGCGAAAATCGCCGTGGGCCGCGTTTCGAACGGGCTGACGCTGCCATCGTTGTCGGCGGCGGCGGCGCGGCCCGAAGCCACGACGACCAACGTGAGGGCGAGAACCGCGACGCGCATGCCGAGGGGATGAGCACGCCGTATGCCAGCGCGAAAGGCCAGAGGCCGCGCCACGGACACCCGCGAGCTGTTCATTTTCGAACGCGTCGCCTGCGCGATCGTCAACCGCACAGGAGGGTGCGGGCGGAGGCCGGTTCACGCGGTGGACCTCGATGAGCGCGTCGCCCTCGTCGAAGGCGGTTGTTGGCGAGCCGATCTCCGGATAGAAGAAGAAGAAAATGAATAAGCGCGTGGACTGGATCGGTGTCGTCGGGGCTGTCGCTGGTTTGACCTTGATGGCCTGCGGAAACTCGGGGAACAACAAACCTGGTGGGACCGGGACGGCGGGCGCGGGCGGCGGCACCGCCGGAGCGACGGGGGGACAAGGCGGAGGCGGAAACGTCGACGCCGGTTGCCCCGTGAGCCCGACGGTCCTGGCGTCCGGCCAGTCCTCTCCCACGTCGATCGTGTCCGACGGCGCCTACCTGTACTGGAGCAACACCGGCACGGTTAAAAGCGTGATGAAGGTCGCTGTGACCGGCGGCACACCCGTGGCGGTCGCGACCGGTCTCCGCCAGCCCGGCTATCTCGCGGTCGATGCCACCAACGCGTACTGGACCGACCAGGCCACCACCTTCCCGAACGGCACGATCCTCATGTCGGCGCCGCTCGACGGGAGCGCTGCAGTCGACGGCGGAGCGCCGGCAGTTCTCGTGGCGAGCGGCATCGCGCTGCAACAGTTCGTCGTCGCCGGCGGAAACATTTATTACTTCAGTGGTTCGACGCTGACGGTCATCACGACGGCCGGCGCCGCCGTAAAAACGCTGACCCCCTCCTCCACGAACGCGGTCAACGCCACCGCCGATGCGACGAACCTCTACTGGACCAACAACGTGCAACAGGTCCTCACGATGCCCTTTTCGGGAACGACGGCGACCGTGCTGACGACGCTGGTCGCTCCGGGGGATTTTCTCGGCGGCTCTCAGCCGATCTCGGTCGACGCGACGGGCGTCTATGTGCCCGCCGACCCAGACGCGGGCCTCGACGCCGTGTTGAGCGTCCCCCTGGCGGGCGGAGCCGCCACCACCGTGGCCACCTTCTCCTCGGCGTTCAACGGAGTGCCCGGCATCGTCTCCGACGGCAAGAACGTCTACTGGGCCAACAACTTCGGGTTCGCGGTGATGCGCGCTCCCGTCACCGGCGGGACGGCTGTCACCATTTCGTGCGACGTCGAGAAGCCCGAGGGCATCGCGCAGGACGCCACCCACGTTTATTGGACCACCGAGGGCGGGTCGGTGAAGGCGCTGGCCAAGTAGTCGTAGACTGACCCGGTGAACATCCTCGTGTTCGGCGCCGGCGTCATCGGGAGCGTCTACGCGAGCAAGTTGCGGCAGGCAGGCAACTCGGTCACCGTCCTCGCCCGCGGCGCTCGTCTCGAGGACATTCGACGTCACGGCCTGATCCTCGAAAGCGTCGTCGACCGACGGCGTTCAGAGTGTCGGGTCGAGCTGACTGAAGGTCTGTCTCCGAGCGATCGGTACGATCTCATCTTGGTCGCCGTCCGACGAGACCAGCTTGACGCGAGCATGGCGTCGCTCGCAGCCAACTCGGCCGTTCCGACGATGCTCTTCATGCTCAACAACCCGCTTGGGACCTCTCGGCTCGTGGAGGCGATCGGGAAGGACCGGGTTGTCCTGGGATTCCCCGGAGTGGGCGGCACGAAGGAGGGACACGTCGTTCGATACGCCATGATCTCACAGCAACCGACGACGATCGGCGAAGTGGACGGACGGAGAACGTCGCGCCTGGAAGAACTGGTCAACGTATTTCGCGCCGCGCAGCTCGCGACGAGGGTCGAGCGACACATGGACGCCTGGCTGAAGACGCATGCGTTCTTCGTCACGGCGGTGTGCGGAGCGATCTACCAGGCCGGAGGCGACTGTCGTCGTCTCTCGTTGGACGATGCGACACTGGAGCTGCTGGTGGCCGGTGTCTCGGAAGGGTTCAGTGTGGTACGCGCAACCGGACTACCAGTCACGCCGTTCGCTCTGAAGGTGCTGTTCACTTGGCTGCCGAGGTCCTTTGCGGTCGGGTACTGGCGTCGGTTCTTTTCCACCAGCACGGCCGATTACATATTCGGAGCTCATGCTCGCGCCGCGGCCGGCGAGATGCTGGAGGTGGCCCGAGATTGTCGCGCCCTGGTGCAAACGGCGGGCGCGGACGCGGTTTCCTGGCAACGACTCATGACATCGATCGAGAGCTACGTCCGGTCCTCCCCTGCCTAACTATCTCGATTTCCGGCCCTTGGCCGAGCGGGAGGTCGATGAGCCTCGTCGTTTCGCCTTCGGCTTCGCTTTCTTGTTCGCTTTTCGGGCTGCTGGCTTCCGCTTCCGCTCCGCCGCGAAGTGTCTCTGCGCGAAGCGCACGAAGTCGCCCGCGGTGACAATTCCGACGAGCTTGTCGTCCTTGGTCACAGGAAGGCTGCCGAACCGGTTGGTCTCGATCAGTCGCGCTGCCTCCGCGGCCGTGGTCTTAGGCTCGACGGTGACGACGTCCTTTTCCATGAGCATGTCGACGGAGATGTCTCCCGCGACCTCGCCGACGGACTCCGAGTTCGGTCGGCCGTGACTGAGCCAGGCCTCCAAGAGCCGGTGGTAGGTGATGAGACCGATGACGCGCTCGTCCTCATCGATGACGGGCAGGTGATGAACGCCCCCGCGCTCAATCTGTCGCCGCGCCATCGCCAACGTGTCCCCGACCCGCAAGGTCTGGACGATCTCGGTCATGATGTCCTTCACCGTCGTGATTGGCATCGGGGCACTATATAGCAAGGGCAGGAATTCCCGCGGCGGCGCTGCGCCAACACGCGAAAGACCTGCGCCACCGACGTCGCGCTCGTCGATCGGCGCCGTCTCGACGTCACGGTTTTGGCGAGTGACAGCCTTCCAGCTTTCGCTCCGGGATGTGGTGCTGCCCGACGGGTTCGATCGCGCGGACCACGGCGTCGCTGACGTCTTCGACGCACACCATTTGCATCGAGCCAGCCTTCTCGCGAGTGAATGGGCACACGATGAAACGGCCAACCACGTCCTTCCCGGAGGTGACCTCTTTCCGAAGACACTCCGGTGCGATTTCGTTTTCGGCCGGCAGAAGCCCCAACACCCTCTTGGTGTCCTCGCGCTGAATGCGGATGCTCGGAGTCCCGTTCGAAGCGAAGGCGCGCCCGCGAACCTCGAAGCAGGGTCCCACGACGGCGGGATTTGCTCGGCAGCCGCCCTTCGGGTGGATTCGCTCTGCTCCGAGCGGCCTCTGCGGTGCCATTCCCACCGCACCGAGAATCACGACGACCACCAGGACTCTGCGCATCACTTCGTCGCTCCTCCGGCGATCAGCGACTCCGTCTCTTCCAGGATGCCGTCGCGGCCGCCAACCCGTCGCCGCGGACATCCCTTCGACCGCCGACGAACTCTTCCGCTCCATCACCATCCTGCGTACGCCGCTTGGCAAGGCTGTCGATGAAGGTCTTGACCGCCTTCGTCTCCACCGGCGACAGGCTCGTCGTGAGCGGATTGGCCGCCAGGCACAACAATAGGACGCTCCACATCAGATACGGCTCCTCACGCCCAGCGCCGTCTCGACCGCGCGGAGGCCATCCTCTATCGCGACAGCCTCTGACTCGGAGAGGTCCGGTTCCCTGAGGCATCGGAGGTCGCGCAAGGCTCCGCGCAGCTCGTGCCAACTGTCCGACAGCGGCGATGCCATCGGATAGACGCGCAGGAGAATCCCCAGCGGCCGCAGCGCCCTGCGCTCACACCACCCGTCGACCAGGCCATCAAGGACCGCGAACAGTTCGGAGGTCGAGCTCATTCTCGTGCGCTCAACGATAAGCCATTCAGGAGTCGCGTGAAAAGCTGTCGGCGTGCGCGGCGACCCAAAGTCGACCGCGTCGGACGCCACTGCTATCGTTGGCCGGCGCGATGCGCCTTCGATCTTCGAGCTGGTCGATTTTGGCTCTGGCGCTATTCGCCGGGCCAGGAAACAGCGCGTGCGAAAAGCAGTCGGCCATCAGCTGTCCGACGTCGCTGGCGGCGGCGTGTGCTGCATCGACCATCGAAACGACCGTCGAGGGTTGCCTTCCAACCTGGTCCGCGGTGCTCGCGGGCAAGTCTTGCAGCACCGACGGCTATCCCGATTCGACGTACACCTGCGGGAGCTACGAGGTCCACCGCATCCAGTACGTTGACACAGAGACCGTCTCCTTCTACGACCCGGCGAGCGGTGCGCTGATCGCCGTCGTGAGCGGCAGTAACGGCCTGGACGCGTGCCAGGGTGGCCCAGCAGAGTTCGCGGCCCCGATCTGCTCGAATCCGAAAATCACTCTCGGGACCTGTCCGGACGCGG
>Ga0210388_10003559_pt1 | contig 12198 bp, 7 predicted proteins | sample IncBWC19OmetaG_FD_155485 | JGI IMG/M metagenome (GOLD analysis project Ga0210388, IMG submission 155485) | Forest soil microbial communities from Barre Woods Harvard Forest LTER site, Petersham, Massachusetts, United States - Inc-BW-C-19-O ... | reverse complement strand
AGATCATGCAGCTCTATCCGAATCCCAACCAGACGGTGATCACCGGCAACGCGCCGACCAATGATTATTACTACAACACCACTGGCGCGCTGGTTACGGATCAGGGCGACGCCCGCGTCGATTATCGCCTCAGCGACAAGGACAGCCTGTTCGGATCCTTGAGCTGGTCGAATACGTCAAAGACGGACGGCGCTCCGCTGCCGGGCGCTCTCGACGATACGGGATTTAACGGCGCTGGTGAAATCGACTTGAGCCGCAACGCGCAGCTCAGTTATACGCGTGTATGGAGTCCCAGCCTGGTAACGGAGAGTCGCATCGGCTTTACGCGCCTGGTGACCTCCCGCATTGGAGCGAATCCCAGTACCGACCTCTTCACGCAGTTCGGTATCGGCGGCTACGATCCGACGGGTGCCGCGTCTAATAACGGCGGCCTGCCGCAAATCGGTTTCTCGAACGGTTATCCGACCGTCGGCGCCACCGACTGGGTCCCCACCAAGGAGTACAACAACGTGTGGGATTTTGTCCAGAACGTCGCGCTGAGCAAAGGTGCGCACGCCTATAAATTCGGGTTCGAATTCCGCTCGATTAAATTTCCCTTCTTCCAGGTCCCCGATCCTCACGGAAACATCGGTTTCAGCAACAATGAGACCGCCTTCCCGTCTGGAAACAATGCTTCGAATGGATCGAGCATCAGCGGTCTGACGGGCGATGCCATGGCTTCGGCTTTGCTGGGCGTGGTGGATAGCGGTGCTATTTCGACGACGAACTTTGTTTCGTCCCAGCGCGTAGCCTACGCCGGTTACGCTCAGGACGACTGGAAACTCAATTCCAGACTGACGTTGAACATCGGTGTCCGTTACGAGCTACTGTCGCCCATCGGCGAGCAATGGGGCCGGCAGGCGAACTACAACATCCAGACCAACACCCTTTATATCCCGCAGGGTGGGAACTGCAACGAAGCTCTGCCGCCGAACTTCGGGGCCCTGTTCCCGACAGTGACGGTGAACCGGTGCCAAGTGTCCAATTATTTGATTCCCTGGGATAAGACCTCAATAGGTCCGCGCCTGGGCATCGCCTATCGAATCATGAATAAGACCGTTCTCCGCCTTGGATACGGCATGTTCTATGGTGGTGAGGAGAATCAAGGCGGAAGCCCCAACCGCGGGGAAGGCGTGCCGTTCAATGAGACGGTGAACCTGTCGCGCTATCAGGGCAACAGCAGCTTTGTGGGGATCAGCCAGTCGCAATGTCTCAACTGCGATTTCATGCCGGGCGGTTTTGCCGGTGGATATCCACTGAGTCCGTTCACGCTGAACGCCGGCGTTTCGATGCGCGGTGTGCAGCAGGATTTCCGCAATCCTCTGGTTCATAAGTGGAATGCGGTTCTTCAGCGCGAATTCCGCGGGGACATCGCTCTGGAACTCGGTTACGAGGGCAACCACTCGGCGCATCAGTTGATTCTCTGGAACTCTGATCCATATCCGAATCTGGGCACCTTCAACACTTCAATCAGTTCCGCGAATTTGCAGGAGATCCAGCCGGCTTGCTCGACTTGCCAGTCTGTGGGTAACGGCCTTTCCATGACTTCGACGTTCGGCTTCGGCAACTATGACGCAGCCTCAGTGAAGGTGGAGAAGCGCTTCTCCCATGGGGTGCAATTCCTTACGTCCTACGTTTGGAGCCACGCGCTTGCTGACAGCGGTACGCCGCTGAGCGGTTCGAGTAACCTGGCGCCGATTTCGCAGACCAATCAAGGGACTGCTTATTCCAGCGCGTCATGGGACATCCGGCACAGTCTGACGACCAGCTTCAATTACGAATTTCCGTTCGGCAGAGGCAAGCAGTATGGCGGCAGCATGAATCGGTTTGTCGATATGTTCGTGGGCGGCTGGCAGGCGAATGGCCTACTGACGCTGCGGACTGGCGCTCCGATCACCATGGCGGGCGCAAACTGTCACGGCGTCTGGAGCCGTTGCCTGCCCGACTATGCTTCGGGCGCCACCGGCGGCGACGATGCGGCCCCTCCTGGCGGACGCACTCCGAACGAGTGGTTCAATATCAACAACTACGCCGTTGCTTATTCGAGCCAGGCGGCCGGAATCGCCACAGGCGGCGATGTGGGTCTGCAAACCATTACCAGTCCGCCGACCAAGACGATGGACTTCTCGCTCTTCAAGGAGTTCCGATTGACTGAGGAGCGGGTATACCTCCAGTTCCGCGCGGAAGCCATCAATCTTGGCAACTTCACGGTGCTGAGTCAGCCTGACGTAAGCCTGGGAGACTCCAAGGCGCTCGGCGGCAACGGGAATTTCGGCGTCATTACCAGCAGCGTCGCTGGATCGGAGCGGCATCTCCAGTTCTCGCTTCGGCTGCGATTCTAAGGTGGGCTGGAATAATCTAAAGGGGGACGGCTCGCTTCGGCGGGCCGTTTTCTTTTTTGAAGGGACCCGGGAGCTGACCGCTCCCGGTGGTCGCGGTTCTGTGATTGGATTTATGGGCGGATTCACGGGCGTTCGCGGATCGCGACCACTCGATCGACTCCCAGATCCGTTTCTACCTGCGTCGCTCCACCTGGCCAAACGATCTCGACTTTGTCGATCTTAGGAGCCGCCCCCAAACCGAAGTGCAGCCGCAGATCGTTTTGCGAGAGATAACTTCCTCCGCTCCTCACTTCGGCGGTCTGCGCGAATCCGCCTGCCGTCACCCGTACCTTTGACCCAATCGCGCTCCGATTCGATTTCACACCTTCGAGTTTCAACTCGATCCAGTGATTGGCTGACTTATGGGTAAGCTTCAGCAGCGACGGGGGCTCATTCTGATTGTTCACCAAAGCCTCCACCGAACCGTCGTTATCGTAATCGGCAAATGCCAAGCCGCGCGAGGAATGTTTTTCTAAAATGCCCGGTCCCGCCGTCTCCGAAACGTCGACGAATTTCTTGTGATCGTTGCGATAGAGGATCGCTCGCTCCCGGTATTGGATGTCGATCTTCAGCCGGTCGACCTCCGGGAAGGCATGACCGTTCACGAGCAGCAAATCCGGCCAGCCATCGTTGTCGTAATCGAAAAACCCGCATCCCCAGCCGACGAAGCGCGTGTTCTGGCCCATGCCCGCTTCCACACTGACATCCTGAAACTCCCCCTTGCCCTGGTTTCGATACAGCGTTTCCAATTCGTCGGAAAAATTCGTGCGGAAGATCGAGGGCAGCCCCTCATGCAAGTAATCCGCCGCCGCCGCCCCCATGCCGGACAGAGCTTTGCCATTGTCGTCCAGCGCCGCGCCGCGGATCATCGCCTCATCTGTGAATTTGCCGTTGCCCTGGTTGATATAGAGGATCGAAGGCGTCTGATCGCACGCAACATAGATATCGGTCAATCCGTCCCCGTTGAAATCGCCGGTCAGAACGCTGAGTGAGTAGTTGCCATCGGGCTTCGCCACGCCGCTCTCCTCAGAAACGTCGCGGAAAATGCCGCCCTCGTTGTGATACAGAATGTTTCGATCGAATGGCAGCCCGCGTGGTCCGCAATTGACGGCAATCCCTCGATAAAAGCAATATGGATTGGCCCCTGGCTTCGGCGTGGTATTGAAATCGAACTTCAGATAATTCGCGACAAAGAGGTCCAGCTTCCCGTCGTTATCGTAATCGATAAAGGCGCAGCCGGTGTTGTAGCGGACGCGATCCTGGGTGAGATGAGCCTTCGCGGTGACGTCTTCGAATCGCCGGCCCCCTATGTTTCGATAGAGCGTATTCTGTCCCCAATAGGTGACGAATAAATCGGTATAGCCGTCATTATCGTAATCCCCGGCGCAGACTCCTTGTGCCCATCCTTCGCGGGTCAAACCCAGCGCTTCCGTTACGTCGCGAAATTTGCCGCCTCCTTCGTTGTGATACATGCGGCTCGGCGCACCCGGTCCGGAGGCGATGAAAATGTCGGCAAGTCCGTCGTTGTCGTAGTCGATAAACGCGACGCCGCTTCCAGTCGTTTCAATGACGAATTGTTTAGACGTCTTGCCGCCGTTCGGAATCGGTGTGGTCAATCCCGCTTCCGCCGCCACATTCCGAAAACCAGGACTTTGCGCACTGACGATTCCCACGCACATCAGCGCGAGGGTCTTTCTCACTTCTTATCACCCAGCCGCTTCAGGAAATCCGTAAACTCGCCTTCCGGAGGCTTTTGCAATTTATCGAGCTCGGCTTTTTCACGCTGCGCATCGGCGGTGCGGCCTGCGCTGCGGTAGACCATCATGAGGTTGTAATGAGCCGTCTCATTGCGCGGCTGAACTTTGACCGCGCGTTCCAGCAGCGCCACGGCGTCCGGATATCGCTTCGCATCCGCTCTTAGCTTCGCCACTGCGATCAGAGCCTCCGGAAAATCGGGACGCAATTCCACCGCTTTTTCAAAATGAGCCGCCGCTTCGGGCTTCCTTTGCTCTGCGATCAGGATCTGCGCCACCTGATATTCGGCGACAGCATCGGAGGGATTCAACGTTAGTTCCGCTTCGAACTCCTTGCGCGCCTGGCCCAGGGCCGCCGGATCGTGCGATTGCTGCAACAACGCGCGTCCCAAGGAATAGTGTAGATTGATCGCGCTGGGATTTTTCGAGATCGCCTTGCGATACTCTGCAACCGCCTCCGTGTACTTGCCCTGCGTCTCGAACACTTCCGCCGAAAGCTGGTCCACGCGATATGAAGACGGAGCCTTCTGATACAGGCGATAGATAGCGTCGTTCCAGGACTTCATGTGGAAATTCGCGGACACATAAAGGACGTCCGGGTCGGCGGGAAATTCTTTTTCGAGCTGCGTGATAATCGGAGCAGCCTCTGCGAAGCGTTTCGCACTGATGTGGCACTGGGCCAAGGCGAGACCTGCCAGCCGCCGGTTGTCACCGCTCGAAAATCCTTTCGCCAGCTCCGGGATTGCGCCGTCACACTCGCCCATCGCCGCGCGCGTCAACGCCAGAAACAACCGTCCACGCGGATCGCTCTGGGCCCGCTCCAAACTCAAACGGGCCGCCTTATAATCCCCCCGATTGAAAGCCGCGATCCCATCCGCGACCGTCTGAGAGAATAGCAACGACGAACCTAACCAAAAAATAATCAAGACCCCGGTGGCGTGGGCCCGCGGGCGTGCCGTGTCGATGTTCCTAATGCCCTGCATCGTCCGTCATCAGCCCGAGATTGCCGAATCGCCCCCGGTCATTCGCATCGAAATAACGGAAGCTCAACACCGGCGGCGCTCCCGGCGCAATCAACCGCGGAGGCGACAATCTCTCCGAAGGAGACTCGCCGAAACCAGCCACGCGCCCCGATAGGGCCGTGATCTCGAGCAGTAGAGCGAAGAGTAAAATCATCGAGCCTCCAATTCTCCCAGCGCTTTGGTCGCGATCGCGTTCCCCGGCTTCCGGTCCATCAACTCGACCAGCACTGAGCGAGCCTTATCCCGCTGGCCCATCGTAACGTAAATTCGCGCCAGATTCAGGTACAGCTCATCGTCATCCGGATTCGCCTTGATCCCGTACCGGAAGGCGGCAACGGCATCGTTCGGCTGACCCAGCTTCGCGTACAGCACCCCGAGATTATTGATCGCCCCCGGATGATCCTGCTGGGCCTCGATCGCCTTCTGAAACCATTTCCGCGCGCCTTCGAAATCGTCTGAACCTGCGGAAAGCAGCCCCAGTTGATTCATTGCATCCGCGCAACGTGGATCCAGTTCCAAGGCGCGCTCGAGCATTTTCCTGGCATTTGCGCGATCGTCCTGTTTCGCATAAGCCTCGCCGGCGCCGACAAAGGCCGGCGGATAGTCGCCCTTCTTCTCAATCAACTGCTGGAACGATTGAAGCGCATCGCGACTGCGGCCCAATTCCAGTTGAATCCGCGCCACTGCGTGCAAGGCCTTCCAGTTTTCCGGATGCGCGCGCAGCGTTTCCGCAAGATAAGGCAGTGCGCGGTCCGGGTAGCCCGCCCAATAAAACGCCGCGCCCAGCTTGAAATAATTCCGCCGCGGATTCAGATAATATTTTCCCGGGAAGGGAAGCGCCAGCGCATGACTCTGATCAATTCGCGCCAGATCGCTGTGCATCTGCGCAGTCGAGGGAATATCCGGATAAATTTTGCGAGCCCTACTTTCGCCATCCACCAACAAGACCAAAGGCAGCGACAGGTCTTTGCGATATTCGAATAGATATCTCCGGAACAACGAGTAGGCAGCCGCTACATCATCCTTCTCCATCTTGAGGTCGACCATCTCGACGGGCACACCCGCAGGCATTTGCGGACGTTGCCCACTGTGTAGCACCACGAATCCGGCCGTCCGCCGATCGGGGGTCGGCACCGGCTCCAGCAACCACGCATCGCCGAACTCCGGATCGTTCTTCCCGTGCACCACCACCGAAGGCATCGGTTTTGATGCGCGGAACGCCGTCCGCGTAGGTTCGCTCGCTCCCTCAACAATCGTATAGACATAGCCCGGCTCCAGATCGTGAGTTTCCTGCACCGCTCCCGATGGCCAAATAATCTTCACCCGCGCCGAGGGCAGCCCCGCGAGCCCGAAATGCAGCTTCTTGCTGTGCTGTGAAAGGAACCCGCTCCCTGCCGCGATCCACTGCGTCTGCCCGTTCACCTCGACCCGCGCGCCGATCGCATCGCGATTCGACTTCGTCCCTTTTAAACCAATCGCGATGGCCTTCCGCCCACTCGAGCAATCGTTCTGCATCGCGCGAATCTGCGGACCCAGCCGGTTCTTCAACACCAGATCCGGAACTCCGTCGCCGTCGAAATCCGTCACGGCGAAGGTCCGCGTATCCTCCGCAAAATCGAGCCCGCTCACACCGGACGCGTCTCGATACCGTCCATCCTTTTTCACATAAAACACGTTGGGCTCGCGCCCGTTCCAGCTATAGTCCTCGCGAATAAGCTGATTCAGCGCGTTCCATCCGTTCTCATAATCCCCAGCCGCGCGCTGCATCTCGGGCGTCTTCGCAACCACCCGGCGCCAGAAAAAACTATTCAAGTCTTTCTTCGACCGATTCGTCACCATCCCCGTGCCGATCAAAATCTCCGGCGCGCCATCCAGATCCCAATCGAATCCTCCGGAGCTCCACGCCCACCGCCCCATCTCCACGCCCTCAGTCGCGCTGGTCTCCTCAAACGTCCCGTCCCCCTTGTTCCGATACAGGCAATTGCCTTTCGTGTGCCGTCGAAAGGCTTCCGCATCGCGACCCGCGGGCTGAAACGCCGGATCGCGGATGACCCTCTGCCCCGCCGCCGTCCACATATCAGAGACGTAAAGATCCGCCCTCCCGTCGCCATCGTAGTCGAACCATGCCGCATTCATCCCCGGACCCGCGCCGTCCAATCCTGCCTTCGCAGCCTCGTCCCGAAAATGCCCCTCGCGATTCCGATAAAGATTTCCGCGCCCGAAATCGTTCGCGACGTAAAGATCCGGCCAACCGTCCCCGTCGAAGTCGCACCATGCTGGCGAGAAACTGAACCGGTCGTTATTTTCGTTGATCCCGGTCTCAGCCGTAACATCCTCGAACCGTGTTCCTGTGTTGTGGAACAGAAAATTCGGCGGACCGTTGCGGGCATCCTGATAAGGCGCGGGATACTGATATTGATCCTCGCTCTGAAAATAGATGTAGCAACAAAGATAGAGATCCAGCCGCCCGTCGCGATCGAAATCCGCCGCTGCCATTCCCGTAAACGAGCCCTGCGGCGTGGTCTTGAATGCAAATGCATCCCTTTGCTCCACGAACGTCCCATCGCCGCGATTCACAAAATACAGCGGACCGGACGACCGCAGCACTACCGCATCCTGATACCCGGAATTGCGAAAATCGCAAAAGAGGGCGCACGTCGTTTCATCCAACACTCCGAGCCCCGACCGGTCCGTAATATCTTCCGCCGTCCCATCCGCCCGAAATTTGTATAAACGATTCGGCAGTCCACCCGGCTGGCACACGTAAATCTCATCCACGCCGTCGTTGTCGATATCGCCTACCACGATCCCCTGGTTCCCGTAAACATCGATCCCGCACGCCGAATCCAGGCGCGCCCTCCAATAAGGATTCCCCGGAATCAGTTGCTCGCGAAACGAATCCACCCCACCGAACACATGCCCGGTCACGTCGCGGAAAAAGGGCTTCGGCGAAGTCGCCGCCTGCTCTGCGACCGCTCGAAAGTCCGGCAGTTGCCACACCCCTGTGTGATATTCGCGATCCAGCTTGATTTCGTAACGCACCCGATTTTCGGGCAAGGCATAAAACCGCGCCGCCCGGATCTCCGCGCGCCGCGCCATCCACGAACGCAATCCCGCCGGAGCTTCGTCCCGCCCGGCAAAAATGCGCTCCAATCGCGCCTCCAACTCCAGCGCATCTTTCTCACCCTTGAACTCGTCGCTCCCCGGGTCGATGTATCGCAGCAAAGCTTCATAAGGGCTCGGCTTCGCGTAATGAACCGGAAACGGCGTCGACCCCGAGGCTCTGGAATGCGCGAGCCCCGCGGCACTCACTGCCGCCATAAACTCGCGCCGCGTCATCGAATGACTTCCTGCGCCTTCACCAGTTGTGCATGTTTATCGCGCTCCGCCCGCGCGGCGTCATGCTTGCCGATGCGCTCATAATCGCGCGCTAAACGGTAATGCGCGGCAGGATCCTGCGGAGCCCGCTCCACCGCTTTTTCAAACGCCGACGCCGCGTCTTCGAAGCGCTGCAAACGATCCAGCACCGCCCCCATCTCAAAAAACGCGGACGCGTCGCTGCCATTGATCGCAATCGATTTCTCCAGCAGCCGCAGCGCCGTCTCCGGGTCGATCGACTGCGCGTTGAGAGCCTTGGCGTGCAGCAGGTATCCCTCCGCACTCGCAGGATGCGCCGCTTCATAGGCAGCGAATTGCGGAGTTACACGCGCCCACCGGCTGGGAATTTGATCCAGAACTCTGCCGAGAAACATGTATGGCTGCTCCGCCTCAGGCATAATCTCGATCGTCCGCAGAAAAGCATCCGCGGCCTCGTCGAATCGCCGTAGCCCGTAATATGCCACGCCCAGCGCCAGTTCGAGTTGCCCGCTGTTCGCAATCCGCGAAACCGCTTCTTTCAAAATGACTAGCGCGTCGGCGAATTTCTGTTGATCCAGCAACGGCCGCGCCGCCGCGAAATACAGCTCGACGCCACGCTCGCGTGCTTCACTGTTTTCCGGAACCTTCTCCGAATATTTCGCCTGCGCCCGCGCCGCCTTCAAAGTCTGATTCGTCTCCGAATAATAGATCGCAAGGCCCTGAAGTACCGCGGGATCTTCCGGCCCCATCGCCGCCGCTTTTCCTGCGGCCTCTTCCGCCTCCGCGTTCTTGTGCAGTCTCCAATACGTCTGCGAAAGCGCGATCCATACCCGCCCATCGCGCGGCTCGATCTTCGAAGCCGCTTCCAGATTTCTTTTCGCCGATTCCAGATCGCCGCTCTGCAATGCCGTCAGGCCGGTTCGAAACGAATCATCGATCCCGGCGGCGGCAAACAGCAATAGCAAGGCAGTTATCATCGACTCACTCACGCAATCCGCGCGATCAGGTCCGCCAACTCGATTGGCGTATCGCTGCGTTTGCCTCGCTCCAACCCCGGCGCGATGGCGACCGCTTCTTCGTGATCCTCGAACCACGCGAGAAAGGCTGACTTGTCCTCGCCGGCCAGCCGCTGCTGATTCAGCCAGGTATAAAAAGCGCCCATATCGGCGTCGATCAACGAGCCCTGCGGATCGAGCTCTGGTTTGCGCTGATGCTCGGCCAGCAGTTCGTTCATCTGATTCTCGCGCTGACGTGGCGCGAACCGTGCAAACAGCGTCCATGGCTGCGCTCTTCGCAATGCTTCTCGTGCCGCCCATTGAACGAACGTCGTCGAAAACACCTGTGTTCCTGAACCCTCCGTCAGCAGGCTAAGCTGGAACCGGTTGAGCACCTGGTCCCCGCTGGCAGCAAATCCCGCTTCCTCGGGTTTCATCCGCGCCAGCATCGTGCGAAAAGCTTCCGGATCGAAAACCGCAGCCTCGTAGGTCTTCTGCATCCGGTTTTGAAGCGCGGCGCGCGCGGCGGAAAGGGCGTTGTAGGAAATTTGTGTAACCCCATTTGGAGCATCCAGGCTCGCGGCGCCGTCGATATACCAATGTCCGTAGGGCGCCGGATGCTTTTCAGCGCGGGAAGCAACCGCATCCACCAGCACCTGGATGCCTCCCGTACGCTGGACCTTCGTGTAATAAACACCCAGCGGACGGAGCTTGCGAAATAACTGGTAATCGCTTTTCGTCACTCCCTGCCCAATTGCCGCGATCCCGAGCCGATGCGTGGGCAGCGCCGGATCGGCAGCCGATGCCGAAACGTTTTGAACGTAATCCACTGCCGCCGCGCGAAACGCGTCGATCTGGTGGGTCGCCCACAAATGCGCCGAGAGCTGTTCTGAAAAGATCGCCGGCGAATTCACCCAATCGGTCCGCTCCAGCTCGCCGCCCAGCTTCAATCGCGCGAACGCCGCCATCGTGGATTGAAACGCACTCGAAGGGAGTGTCCCCAGATAACGAAACTGCCGCGTCAAATCCGTGCGTTCTGCCGGAAATTTCCAATCGTAGACAATCAGTTCGCGCAGCAGCAGAGGCACGAATGCAAGCGGCAGCCTTTGCAGCAGTACGATATTCTTGATCGCAAGCTCCCGCGCCTCCGGCGGATAACCGCTAAAATTGCCGGGCGTCAATTGATCCGGCAGCATGGCTCAAGCCACCTCCGCGATCGGTTTTCCGGTCGAGAGCCGCGCGTCGAAACCGAAATATGCGCCCAAAGTCGGTATCAGGTCGATCGACTCCACCCTCCGGTCCACTACGACATTCTGTCTGACGTCCGGACCCAGCACCATCATCCACGTTGTTCGCGAGACGGCGTCGCCGGTGCGATGATGCTGGAAACCGTTGCCTCCGGATTCGATATCGGAGTCGCGCCCGAAATCCGGCATGATAAACATCGTCGTCTTGTTCGCATACTCGGGATCTTTCTGAATCGTTTGCCACAACTCCGCGCACAAACGATCGGAGCGTTTGATCCCGTCTACGTACAGCGAAAACGTCCCTGAATGTGCAATGTCGATATCGTGCAGTGTCACCCACAGCAGGCTGGGCGAAAGCTGGCGCATAAGCTGCTTCGCGATGTATACGGAGAGTTCGTCCGGACTAACCAGATTCCGGGCATGCGCCGCAAAATCGTCCACGGACAATTTAAGGACCGCGGCCATCTGATCCAGTTCGATCTGCCGCCCCGCGAGCGACGGCGCGTATAAAGGAGTTTCGTAATTATCGCGCAGCAGGTGCTGATACCGCGACCCATCGCTCGCCGTCGAGAGCGCCGCCGAAAGCAACCGCTTTGGCAAAATAACTCCCGCGCCCAATCCCGGACCGTACAGCTTGTTCGCACTCTCGCCGATGCGCGCAAATCCATTGCTCGGCGCCACCACCCAGGTATCCGTAGCGGGGCGTTTCAGATCCTTGCGGAAATACTCGAACACCGTTGGATTGTTCGGCGATACCGCGGCAAAATTGTTGAACGTCTCATAGGAGCCCGTCGCGATACTCGCCGTGGCCACGTAATGGCCAAGAATTCCTTGATTGACGACGTTCGTTAAAAACGTCGCCTGCGGCATCAGTTCATGCAGAAGGTGCGGGATATTCTCCTGCCCATCGGGCATAAACGTTTCGTCGTCGCGTGCCCCGCCCCCGAACGTAACCACCACCGCCTTGCGATTTTTCGAAGGAGCCATCCCTCGCAGCGCCCGCGGCCCAAAGAAAGCTGCGGCCGAACCCGCACCGGTGACCGCGCGAAGAAAGTTCCTCCGGCTAAGCGAAATCCCTTGCGAATTGCGGCCCCTCAGCTCATCAAGGCGCATACGTCAAAACCATCATACTGCCAGCCGAAGGCGCTCGCTGCCAATCATGTGGGGCGGCCACTTTTGACGGCAACCGCCCATTCAGGTGGCTCGGGTAGCTCTCACCAATTCAACTCTATCTCCCGAAACCTCTATCACATCGCGTTTTCACGCGCAGCGCATGCCGCCAACATCGAATATCTTGAAATCAGAAAGGAGTCCAGGCGCTCTTCCAACGGAGAGCGGGATCGACCAGTAGGGGAAATGCTAGCAACCTCCTCGATACGGGTCTGTGTGCGTTGGATTGCCGC
>Ga0210388_10003558_pt1 | contig 12200 bp, 11 predicted proteins | sample IncBWC19OmetaG_FD_155485 | JGI IMG/M metagenome (GOLD analysis project Ga0210388, IMG submission 155485) | Forest soil microbial communities from Barre Woods Harvard Forest LTER site, Petersham, Massachusetts, United States - Inc-BW-C-19-O ... | reverse complement strand
CCGGGTGATTTGGTCGTTTGGCGCGGGCACGTGGGAATCGTTGTCGACCCCGTCGCACATTCTTTTTACAGTTCCGTCAGCTCGGGCTTGCGGATTGAGTTCTATGACGCCCCGGAATGGAAGGCGCGAGGTTTCGCGAGATATTATCGCTATCTGAGTGCGAAATCGGCCCATCCCGTTTTGACGGGGAACTATTCCGCAAAAACCAGAAGAGATGCAGCGTCAACGATAAATCAGCCAGATGCTGACAGCTCCGAAGACAATTTGCCGACCCCTGCGCAAGCCGCCACAAGGCAATTCAATACACAAAGGGACGAGTGACGGGCTAAAACCACTTGGGTGCTGACATTGGACGCTTGACAGCCCATGTGAAAGTCGCCAAGAATATCGCGCAGTTTAACTCTGTACTTGGCGGTCAGCAACTCAAGTGGATACGAGGAGTCGGCGCCCTGGATTCCACTAACTAGGTTTTCAAGGGAGCGGATTCCATGGAAGATCGACGGCGGGCCAAACGGTATGCCTTCTCCGCGACGGCGGAAGTAGTGGAAATGATGACCGGCGCGCGTTTGTCCACGCGAGCAGCCGACCTGAGTGAAAAGGGATGCTATCTGGATTCGTTGAATCCCTTCACGATCGGAACCAATGTGCGAATCCGCATCGGTTGGGAAGGAGCCGAATTGAAGTGCCCGGCCACGGTGCGGGATGTACTACCCGGGATGGGCATGGGAGTGGCCTTCACGGACTTGAATGATGAGCAGAAGGCTCTCATCGCCAATTGGATCGAAAAGTTGGATTCCCCAGGGCAGGCAGGCCTTTCGCAATCATCTCCTCTTGAAAATGCCAAGCCTGCTCCTCCACCTGACGAAAAAGATGCGCTGGCCGTTCGATTAATTGACCTCATGCAAAAGAAGGGGATGCTCAGCGCCTACGAAGTCGCGTCGCTGCTGCGGGACCGGAATTTATAGGCGGGCGCTGAAAAGCGCCTAGTGTTTCGAACGTGTAGGCGACCGGCGGCGGCGGACGCGGTTCTTGGCTGACCCCGGCGGCGGAACGCAACCCACTTCAGCCAGCAGTTGGCGCAACCGTGCGCGATCCGTGAAGCTGATCTCGGCGATTTCGAATGCCAGGCTGCCGGAAAGATTCTCCCGGACAACCACTTGCGTATGCACCGAGCGCAGCCCAACGGTGAACTTTAGCGCCAGCACGGTGCCTACCGGAAATTGCCGTTCGACCGCGCCAAGGCCGCCACTGAGGTTCAACGAGCGCACTTCGAGGTTGCAATTCTCGCGCAGGTTAGTGGTCACGGCCGACAGAGGCCGCGTCAATGCCAGCCGCGGGTAACGCCGTTGGCGCACTCCGGAAGCGTCCCCATCGATATCGAGAGCCGCGAAGAGAAGTTGTTCCGGCGCGAGGTCCGCTCGTGCAGAGATACTTTGCCACGCTTGCGGATCGATCTTCGCAAGCGTTTGCGCTGCGACGATTCGCAATTCAGCGGGTTGAAGCCATCGGAACATTTGCTTTTCCTCTATGATTCGCCTCAGCAGGGGCGCCGCCTCTTTGACATGCAGCCGGCCGAGCGCCTCAATGGTTTTGAGACGCATCAGGGCGTTTTCGCTCTTGTCCATTTCGGCCATTTGTATCAGCCACGGGACAACTCCGGCGTCGCCGCTCATGCCCATTTCGTCGAGCGCCAGCGAACGAATCAGCGGGTCGAGTGAATCGAAGAGCGAAGCCAGCAACCTCCCTCGGTCCTTAGCGCCGGCGAGAGCGATGCGCCGCACGACCAGGTCGTGAATCGAGCGCGGGCATTCGCGCAAACGAGGAGGCAAGGCTTGCGTCAAAATTGCCGGATCAATGTGGCTGAGAATTCCGACTGTTTCGACGGCTTCGAGCGGAGGCCCTTCGTTCAGCGTTTCGTTGAGGTACTTCGTACCCTCCGGACCCAAATTGCGGAACAGGTTTAAGAGCAGTTCGCAGTCCTCGCGAAAACCAACCTGGCCGAATCGCTTCGTGAGTTGTTTCGCTCCGACGCGCGGCAGGCGCTGTAAAATTTCGACCAACCCGTCCGGTATTTTGCGGTCGCGCAAGGCGTCTTCCAGAAATTCCGCGAGCCGTTCCTCCAGCCCGATCCGCTGGTGCAGGCTCTGAATGAGTTCCGGTCCCTCGGACTCGAGCTCGCCCAGCGAATTGAGCACCAGCTGCAAGGCCGCATTGTTGCGGCGGATGGCCGCCTCCTGGCTCAACCGGACAAACGATGCCACGGCCAGGCTGCGGAGGTCGCGGTCGCCTTCCGCCTTGATGCGAGCCCCGGTGCGGGTTATGGCTTCGCCCAGGATGGCGGGCTCCACGCCGTAACACTCGGCGAGGTCGCAAAGCCCAGTAAACGTTTTTCTCCGGCTCTCGGGATCGTCACTTTCTATGCCTTTCAGGTAGTTCCATAGAATCTTGCGGCCGATATCGAGATCGCCGGCCCTCTGCTGCTCGCGCACGAAGTCGCTTATGTGGCGAGGCGGAACGCACCACGGCTCGGATGACAACAGAACCGAGCGTTTAGTCGGCTCCGGAATTGCGGCCCAAACCTGCCGCTCGAGCTGTTCGCCGTGGGATTCGACGGAGATACCCGCGTCCTTCATTTTTGCTTCGTGAGTATCCAGGATGTCGCGTAGGGCGACGATTTCGCGACCCATGCGCTCCAGCAGTTCCTGCACGGCGCTGACTTGCGCGTCGCCGCGCTCGTAGGTGTCCACGGCGTATCGGATGGCCAGATGTTCGGCGAGCCGCACCAGGAACATTTTGTCGTGCTTCACGGACGGGACTTGCGCGGACAAAGCGACCAACGCATCATTAAAACGCACGCGCGCGCTGACTGAGACCGTCGAAAGCCGGCTTTGAAATGCCACGGGCTCGAGCGAACCCGACGGGTCGTCTTCGTCCTTCACCGCTTGGCGCAAGAGCCGCAGGATTTTGCAAACATCGTCCTGCTCCGCCGTCATCAATGGGCCGCTTCCAACCTGAAGGCCGCGCATGGCTGCCTTGACCTCAGTCCAAAAATCACTCGGGCCCCGGCGACTTTGAATTCTGCCACTGGTTCGGCCACTCGAGGGTTCGCCGCTAGTTGGCCAAGCGGCGGTGCCGCCGGATTCGGAGGTGCTCGACGGAATCCCACTGGCTCCGCCGCCGCCTCCTCCTTCACCAGTACCGCCTCCCCCCTCGCCGGCGCTTTCTCCTCCGGAACCGCCGCCTCCCCGGGAGCCTTCTGCGGCTGCTATGAGTTGCAGCAGCCGTTCCGGATCATTGAACCACGGCTCCGACCCTCCATCGGCGGCCGCTCCGAGGATCCCCGCGGTGATCTGCGCAGCCACCTCGGGATTGAAGGTGCCGGAATCGGTCGGCACGTAGCAAATCTCGTTGACGCGTAATCCGGAAACACCCTCTATCCCGCGCTTGAATTTTTCCGCCAGCAATGCTGGCGCTCCGCCTTCCGACGGGAAATGTCGAATAAACTGGGCGAGGTCCTCGCGTGTGACGCTTGCCGAAAAGTGCACGCTGGAGAGGCCGATCCCTGTAAATAGGCGCGCGAGGCTGCGGTCCGTAGCGGAATTACCAAGGGGGGTGCCGTCGAGCAAAAGCTGATTGCCTGAGGCCGCCAGCAACAGGTCGCCACCGTGTTGGCTCGGCAGCGCCGCCTGCAATTCGACCCAGGTCTTGTCGATCTGCTCGGTCGTGCGGGCGTGATCGAATCCATACATTTTCGCGAACTTCAACGACATGTTGAGATTGCGAACAAAACTTCTGGTGAGAGTGGCGTGGTCGAGGGTATTCGTCGGGCTCACGATTGACTCCGAATCATAATCAAGCGTATCGGTAGTTCCGCCCGAAGACAACCGGAACGCGGTACAGGATTACCTAAGTCGCAACGAATGGATTTAAAGCAGCTCTGAGGCAACCAAGGGGGGCAAGGGATACAACGCCAGTTGAACTTTCTCTGGTGGACGCTCCGGGAGCGCGGCAAAGCACATCACCGGGCATTTCCTGCGTCCCAGGAAAACTGCACGATCATTTCTTCATTCCACGGGGATCTTTGTGCCGTGTTGCTCCGGTTTTGAGAGGTGCTCGATTCGCTCGTCAATCACCTCACGGATCGCCTTGAGAAATTCTATGCGCGAATTCGACAGGTGCCGGCGCACCTGCGGCGACACCCCCAGGCGCCCACGCAAAAGATCCAACACTTCAAAGCACAGGCATCGCTCGTGAGTTGCGCCTGTTCCGGTCGTGCTCTGCTGATTTGTCTGTTGTTCGTTCATTGCGCCTCCCGCATTTCGACTGTTAGGAGCCCGTTTTCCAGTTTCGCCCGCGATGGGAGCAGTGACGCCATCGACCTCGGAAGACCGACATGACGGCGTAAAGTCCCGATCTCGACTACGAGTTCATCGCCCTTCTTGAATAGTCCAACCTCGCCTCTTGTGGCGAAGGGCAGCGAAACCCGAATTTCATAAATTCCATCCCGCTTTCCGAAGGTATATGGCTTCTCCGTTCGGGTTACGGCCGCCGGGTCTTCTCGATCAGGATACAGTAAGCCGGCCAGATCATACAGCCGCTGCTTCCCTAAAACTTCATGTGCGAACAAAGGGACACGTTTGACCGGTACCGGCGCGAAATATTCCTCGATTTCACGAAGGACATGCTCCTGCGACATGTGCCAATCCTTGAACCAGGCGTCCATGACCTCGACCGGAAGGATACGATTCACGATGATCGAATCGACCGTCAACCCATGAAGCGAAAAGTACACGAAGGCGCGCTGCGTTTCGCGCATCACCATCTTCTCCGGATTGGTAACCAGGCGTACGCTCGTGGTTTGCGGATCCTCCATGACTTCGCCGATGCCCTCCAGCTTCTGGAAGAGATCGCGGATATTCACAAAGTAGCTGTCGGTGGGCAGCTCGAAAGGCGCCACTCGATTTGCGATGGGCCGCACGGCCTTGAGCAGATTCCGCTGAAATGGAAAGATATGCTTCATGTACCAATCGAGTGTCGTGGGCATGCTGATGAATCGAAGAGATTCAGCGGTGGGGGCGGCGTCGAGGACAATCACTTCATACCTCTGTTCTCGGCGGTACTGATTGATGTACATCATGGCGCTGAGTTCTTCCATGCCCGGAAGGATGGCGAGTTCTTCGGCTTCCACGCCGCTGATCCCCGTAGTGCGCAGCACGGAGCTTACATAAGATGAAATCTCCTGCCAGTGCCGCTTGATTTCCTTCTGAATATTCAATTCAAGGATGGAAAGGCGGTCGTTGATGGGAAGCGGATCGGAAGTCTGTGCGCCAAACAATTCATTCTCGAGGTCGAAACAATCGGCCAGGCTGTGTGCCGGATCGATGCTCATGATCAAGGTTTGGTGGCCAAGTTCGGCAAGTCTGACGCCGGTGGCGGCAGCAAGGCTGGTCTTCCCCACTCCGCCCTTGCCCGTGAACATCAGAATCCTCATAGCGACATTATATCCGGAAATTCTATTTTGAGATGTTAGGCGGGCATGCCTTAACACCCGGAAACTTATCGAGGATCAGCCACAACTTGGTGTGTTCATGCCTCCAGCTGCTCTGAAACGCAACAGAACGCTAATTCGTGGGAACAGGTTGGCGGAGCGATATAAATTAAAGATGGTGTATCCTTTGGCGGCTAGAAATAGAATGAAGGAAATCTTGGCCCACATGGTTACGCCAATTACAAAAGAAATGAGGATACGAAATGCGAGTTCAATTTTTCCTTGTTAGCATTTTGCTGCTGTCAGCCAGCGCCGCCGCGCAGGCCCCCACCGCGACTGATCTTCAACTGCGGGGCGACCGCTTTAAACCGCTCACTGCCAGCGAGCTCACACCGGAGCAAAAGACGCTGGTTGACCACCTGCTGGCGGGGGAGCGAGGGACTTTGAGCGGGCCCTTTAACGTCATGCTGCGCAGCCCGGAAATGGGCGACCTCGCGCAAAAGCTGGGAGCCTACCTTCGTTTCCACTCGACGGTCCCGCCCAAATTGAACGAACTCGCGATCCTGATCACAGCGCGCGCGCTGAACGTGCAATACGAATGGGCGGCCCACCACAAGAATGCCCTCAAAGCCGGACTGAGTCCGGAGATCATCGAGGCGATTTCTCTCGGGAAGCGTCCATCCTCCATGCAGCCCGACGAGGCCATCGTCTACAATTTCGCTTCGGAGTTAGTCAACACGCATCAGGTTTCCGACTCAACATTTCACGCTGCTGTGGATAAATTTGGAGAGCACACTGTGGTCGATCTGATTGGCACGATTGGCTACTACCACTTTGTCTCGATGATGCTCAATGTGGACCGTTACCCGCTGCCCGCGGGTGATCAACCGGAATTAAAACCGCTCCACTAGATCAGAGGTGTGGCGCAGGCTTTAGCCTGTGGACTTTAGTGCTTGCTAGGACCAAAAGCCACAGGCTAAAGCCTGCACCACCTTAGCCCATCAGTCGGGCAATTACTGCGCGACCCATTTGTCGAGGCGCGAGGCATACAGGTTTGCAAGATAGACGGTCTTCTCATCCGGGCATGCGATTCCGTGAACGGAGTCAATGCTGCCGATCATGCGCCCGGGGCGGCCGAAGGCACCCAGGATTTTTCCGTTAAGATCCATCTTGTAGACTCGGCCCACACTTCCCACGAACATGACCTGGTTTGGTCCACTCGTCAGGCAGAGCGCCCAGGGCGCGGTCGGCAAGTTCCAGACCGCTTTCTGATTTCCGTCCGTATCGAAGACCTGGATGCGGCTGTTGCCGCGGTCGGCGACATAGACGACGTCGCTGTTGTCCACCACCAAACTGTGAGGAGTGTTGAAATCGCCGGGTTGAGTGCCACGCTCGCCCCAGGCCTTCACAAAGTTCCCATCCTTGTCGAACTTGACGACGCGCGAATTGCCGTATCCGTCCGAGACAAACATGCTGCCATCCTTGCTCCAGCCAATGTCCGTCTCCTGATAAAAGGAAGCCTTGCCCGGCGCGGCATGCTCAATCACATGCGTGAGCCAGGTCCAGGGCTCCGGATTTGTTCCGAGCGTGCCCACCGTGCGCCCTTTGGAATCGAAGCGGTAAATAATGTTATCCGCGGCATCCACATACCAGAGATTGCCTTGAGGATCGAAGCGCACGGAATGAGCGCCCACGAACATCGTGGAACCCTCGCCCCAGGAGCGCACGAAGGCGCCTTCTGAGCTGAACTCCTGCACAGGATGATAGCCGCGATTGAGCGTGACGATCGTTCCTGTGGGACCGACCGCAATGCCGCTCACGCGGCCTATCACGGAGTTGGCGGGATAGTGGAAAAAGTCCTCGACCAGATGAAATGGCAGTTGCGGGAAGGACGCCGCGTCCCCTCCGCTGCGCTGCGCGTTCACCGGCCGGACGCCGCAAAGCAAAATCACCGCGGCGCAAAGCGCTAAAAGCAAGAAGCGATCCTTCATTGGAACCTCCCTGGCGCTGGATATGGGCGCGATCTTATGCCTGCTTCCCAAATCTAGCAAGCGCAGCGGAATCGCCTTCAGCAGGAGGACAGCGCGTCGTTTCTGCGTGCGGCTTCCTATTTCCCGGCAGCATCCACGCCGAAGCAGTACCCGTTTGGAATTGTCGTCCGGCTAATGCAGTATTCTCCAGGCGCTAATTGTGCGGATGGAACTGCTTTCAAAGAGGAATTTCCGTATTTCTCAACTCTCATTCCCAAGGAATCTCTATTCGAGAGTAGGTCGCTTATTTTCAGTAGGAATTGACGCTTTCCATTCTGCGACTCAAAGCGAAAGAGTTGCAAAGTCGAAACCGCTTTGTCGTAATTCTCGGTTACCCGGACCACAAACTGCATGCTCTCATTGGCGCTGAGCCGCACCGTGGATTTCTCGCCGTCGATCACAATCAAAAAATTCTTGCCCTTGGTGACTTGTTTTGGTGTTTGACGTTCAAGATCGGCGAGTTGTCCCTCACGGAGAAAGTAAAAAACTGAAGCGTACTCAGGTTCGACTGCCTTAACCTCTTGCGCTGGGAGCACAGCGATTGGAAGAAGAGCGAATGCCAGCGCGACCAATGCAAGCCTCATTTGCATCCTCATGTGAACGTCCCCAAGACTATCAGCTGCTACGTCTCGATCCCTTGTTTTAAGGCCCATCAATTCCGAAGCAAAATCCCGGAACCGCTTTAGGTAACTCGTTGCCCGTTTTCATGAGGAAGCAGTATTCGCCCGGCGCGAGAACCTGAATCGGGATGAGTTTAAAAGAAGAAGGACCGAATATCGCAGCGTTGAAGTCTATGAAGGCAGGTATCGTCATCTTGCTCACCCGCCCGAGAGCATCGAAATTATCAATCGGCAAGACTCGCGAGCCACCTACTACGTCTAGGTGGAATAACTGGATGGCTTCGACTGGGTCCTGGCTTCCCTTAAGCCGAACCACGAAATTCATTTTGTCGGCTGCCTTTATTCTTTCCGGGGATTTTTGCCCCCTCACTGAATACATATTTTCGCCGCCCGTCAGGCCATGCAACTTTTGATTTTTGTGAACGAGTTGGAACTCAAGTGGGATGAGTTTGGCGGACCCATCCAAGTAGTACAAAACCGAAAGCGCTTCCGGCTCGCCCGGAATCGCGCCATCTTGAGTGCGGGCGCTTGCAACGAGGACCAACCCCAGCAAAATCGCGGCACACATTAGCAGCATTGAGCAGGAGTAACGCTCGCTCTCGGGCAGATTTACTTCCCGCATAGTTAAGCATTAGTCTACATCAAATCGCGGCCGTACCAGATAGTTCCCGATAAACTTGTCGGTAACGGGGAATTTTTGCGTCGAAGGGTTCTCTACGTCCGAAACCTATCGGTCGTCCAGCACGCGAACGGGACCTCGGGCCGTAGAGCGAAGGTCGAAACGGATCTTGCACTCTTCATTGTGATTAGTGCTACCATGCGCCTCGCTTCGTGGGGTTTTCTCCCATCCGCTCAGCTAAGGAGGAAACATGCGCTGGTACCACTACATCTCCTATTTTTTCGGTGGAGCTTTCCTTGCGAATTCTGTCCCGCATTTCACCAACGGAGTTTCGGGCCGCTCGTTCCCGAGCCCGTTCTCGCACCCGCCTGGGCAGGGAATGTCTCCACCGTGGGTCAACGTGCTCTGGGGCTTGTTTAATCTTCTGATCGGATATCTGCTGGTCTGCCGCGTTGGGAATTTCGAACTGCGCCGCACGCGCGATGTGGTGGTTTTGGGCGTGGGCGCCCTGCTGATGGGTCTGATGCTTTCGCAGGCGTTCGGGAAAATTTACAGCCCGCGATAAGTAGTCACAACAGTGGGTTTGAGTGGCGCAGGCTTTAGCCTGTGGCCTTTGGTGACAAGCAAGGTCGATCGTGCTTGCGATCAGCTGCCAGCGTTGAAAACGCCAGTCTTGCATTCACTAAAGGCCACAGGCTAAAGCCTGCGCCACATTCCGTCGTCTTTAGCTCTTCTTTGAAACTTCCTTGTACATGATCTCGGTCATCGTCATCGCGGGTGGATTGCCATTCGGGTTTGGCGGGGGAGGAGCGGTGGACTCGCCAAAGGAAGTCTTCACATCGTCGAGAGATTTCCCCTGCGCCACCATGGCCTTAATCTTGTCGTATTTGTCCTGAATGAAATCGAGTTTCTTCTGCACGTCGGCCTTGGTCATCATGTCGCCGTGGCCGGTCAGATACGTGTCCGAGTTGAGTTTGAGCATGCCCTTGGCATTCTCGATCCAGCCCGCCGCGGAGCCATTCTTGTCCGCGTGGATGTTCGTGTCAGGGCGATTGGTGACGAGGAGATCGCCGCCGAACACGATTTTCTCGTCGGGGAGATACACGACGGTGTCCCCGCTCGTGTGTCCGGGGGCCCAGTGGTAGAGCTGGATCTTAACGCCATCAATCGTCATTTTGTCCGTCTTGTCGTAGGTTTTCGTTGGCAGGCGATCCTGCGGCGCCGGGGTGCGGCTCCCGGCGGAGGCTTCCATTTCTTTTTTGCAATTCTCCTGGGCAATGATGGTTAAGCCCGGGGGAAATGCGGCGAGGCCGTTGACGTGGTCGCCGTCGCTATGAGTGATGATGGCTGTGGTTACGGGCTTCGGAGTGATTTTGGCGATTTCGGCGATCACCAGCTTCTCTGAATCCACCGTCGTCTTGGTGTCCACGAGAATGACGCCGGTCTTCCCCACGATGACGCCGTCATTCGAGCCAACGCCGCCTTGAATCCAGTAGACGTTGTCCTTGATTTGCGTCACTTTGATCGGCTGAGGCTGCTGCTGCGCGGCCACGGTGGAAAACGAGATGAACCCCGCCAGAGCCGCCAGGCCTATGGCAATCTTCTTCGCATTTTTCATGGTTGCTCTCCTGAATTTTCCCAGAGCGGGGCTGAGACGCCGTGTCATTTTCCGGCCAAAATGCTCAACGCTTTCCCACGTCCTCAATGAACGCCTGGGATTTCTATGTAGACCCTCGGATAGCCTCTTATACACCGGGGAACCATTCGAGTGAACCCAAATTGTTCCGGCCATGCGGGCGAGGGAAGGGCATGTCGGAATTTAACGCGTCGAGGAGTTTGTTTTCTTCAATGTCGCGCCGGCGAGTTGCGCGGCGGCCGCAAGCGTCGTTTGCGCCGCGTTCAGGCCGAGGCGAAAGTCCTTGTCATTGTAAGTCGCATAAAGATCGGTGGGCTGATGCCACTGCGGGTCCCAGCCGTTGCCGATCTGCGTGCCGCGCTCGTTCTCGCGCACGCTGATCGCAGGGGCTACGTCCATGAAGGGATTTGAATCCGTGTTCGTCATGTGGTTGCTGACGGTCGCCGGATAATCCGTCGCGTATTTTTCGTCGGCTTGCTCGAACGTCCACGCGAGGGCCTGCGACTGGGCTGCCATTTTTGAATTCACCTGGAACTCAATGTTGATGTCCGCTTCGGGGCGCTGCTCCTTGCTCATCGTGCCGTCTTCGCGCGGAGCGCCGTGATCGAAGAGCATCATATCGTGTTGAATCATGCCGAGCCATTTCGGCTCGGGGTATTTTCCTGATCCCGGCGGCGTTTCTTTTCCTTGAAGATCCTTGCGCTGCTCGACATAAGCGGTGCTGCCATTCAGTCCCGATTCTTCGTTGTTCCATAAAATAAAACGAATCGAGCGATCGGTTTGCACATCGGGACTGCTTAAAACGCGCGCGATTTCCATCACCAGTGCCGTGCCCGATCCGTCGTCGTTGGCGGCCTCTCCCCAGCCGATTCCGTCCATGTGGCCGCTAAGGATGTACATTTCGTCGGGCTGCGTTGTGCCGATTTTCGTGCAGTAGACTTCTTCTCTCACGCCAGGAACCGACGGCGGGGAATCGAGCGCGCGCAGCTTTGGGTCGGGCTGTGCATTAGGGTCATTGTTCACGCCGACGCGCACGCGCAGGCCTCTTGGCCGACCGCCACCAACGGATTTGGCATCGTCCGGCGTCGGCGTGCCCGGGCCTCCTGCTGTATTGGCCTGGGTGTCTCGGATGTTTGGAGAAGGCGGCTGGTAGTTGTATTTCAGGCGCTCCGTGTTTGTGCAGCCGTAACTTTTCAGTTGTGTCTCGATCCAGTCGATGGCCTGGCGATTGCGTTCGGTTCCCTGTCGGCGGTCGCCGAATTGCGTGAGCGATTTGATGGTGGCTTTGTAGCGATCGAGATTGAGCCGACCGACGAGGATTTTAATGGAGTCGGCGGGCGACTCCGCCTGAGTCTGCTGGGCGGATGCGCTGCCTGGTTTCGCGTATCCGTGTAGGGTGAATCCAGTCGCGAAAACGCAAATCGCGGCAATCGGTAGCGCGGATCGCATGTCCTACCTCCCTCGCTTGGAAGAGCGAAGCCGAGCTTAGCCCGAAATTCGCACTGGATCAACGGGACGCGCAGCGAGGCTCGGGCTGCGGCGCTGCGCGCCTGTCAATGAAACACGCGAGAATCGCGAATTACGGGAAAAGCAAAATCCGGCCGCTGACTTCCCGGCGCTCGAACGCTTCGTGCGCTTTGGAAGCTTCCGCGAGCGGAAATGTTCGATCGATCCTCACCTTGATCCGGCCTTCGTTCACCCACTGTGCGAATTGCTGCGCGTACTGCGGAAACTCGGCTGCGTAGGGAAGGCCATTGATACGTGTGAGGTACGGCGAGCCTTTTTCCTGAAGAATCATCAAGTCGAA
>Ga0210388_10003557_pt1 | contig 12200 bp, 12 predicted proteins | sample IncBWC19OmetaG_FD_155485 | JGI IMG/M metagenome (GOLD analysis project Ga0210388, IMG submission 155485) | Forest soil microbial communities from Barre Woods Harvard Forest LTER site, Petersham, Massachusetts, United States - Inc-BW-C-19-O ... | reverse complement strand
GGCAGACCGAACCGCACTTCTACTTCTTGTGTTTTCGCTAAGCGCGCTTCTCGCGATCTATCTCCTGCCGGGTGTGCGGAGGACGGAGGGAGGACAGGCTGATGTCGCCCGATAGTTTCCTCACCACCGAGATGCAGCTTCGGGCAGGAGCTTTGTCGATCCATGCGCAATTTGCGCTGTCCGAGCCTTGGACCGTGCTGTTTGGACCCTCCGGCAGCGGAAAGACGACTGTGCTGCGTACGATTGCGGGATTTGTTCGGCCGGATGCCGGACGGATTGTGCTCGGCGAAAAAATTCTCGTGGACGATGCTTCGGGCGTGTTTGTCCTGCCGTACGAGAGACCGATTAGAACTGCGGGGCAGATGGCACGGTTGTTTCCGCATCGCACCGTTCGCTGGAACACGATGTATGGAAGCGGATGGGCTTCGAACCAGGCGGATAAGGTGGAGATCGGTCAAGCGACGATGAAGTTATTTCGCCTCACGGAACTGGCAGATCGAATGCCTCGCGACCTGAGTGGAGGCGAGCGACAGAGAGCCTCAGTAGCGCGGGCCGTGGTGTCTGCGGTGACCTATGACGGGCCTGGCAGTCCACTCCTGCTGTTGGATGAGCCGTTCTCCGGGTTGGACAACGCCATGCGGGACGAACTCCTGGTCGAGTTGCAGAAGTGGCTGCAGCGCTGGAGGATACCTGTGCTCTCGGTGACCCATTCTGTGGGGGAGGCATTCCAACTGGGGGCTACGGTGATTAAGATCGCCGAGGGCAGGATCGTGCAGCAAGGTCCAGTAGGCGAGGTCCTTGCGGATGAGCGGAATCGGCTGATGGAACAGCTCGGCGTGGAGCAGCTCAACGGCTTGAACTGAAGCCGAGCATGACCGGTTCCTGTTCGAGCTGGACGCCGAATTTTTCCTTTACCGCTCCTTGGACTGCGTCTCGCAACGCCACAAGTTCAATGGCCGTGGCGCCGCCGAGATTCACCAGCGCAAGGGTGTGGCGCGAGGAGATAGCGACCCGGCCCATGGAAAAACCTTTCTGGAATCCGGCCTTTTCGATCAGCCATGCAGCGGGCAGCTTCACCGTACCGTCGCCCGCGGGGTAGCGCGGCAGCTCTTCGTCGCGGCAGCCGCCCTCATGAGCGATTTGCGGCAGTCTTGTTGAGGAGACAACAGGATTTTTGAAGAACGAGCCGGCGCTTTTGCCGTCTGGGCCGCCCTGTCCGGCAAGCATTCCCTTCTGCTCGCGGATGGAGCGTACGGCGTCGTAAACCTGGCGGAGCGTGGGTTTCTCACCTCGTTCGATCTGCGAGGCGAAGTATCGCTGAACATCGGCATAACGCAGAGCCGGCTCACCGTTGAGACGAAGCTCGTAGGTGACCGCGGTGACGACGTATCGCCCGCGCGCTTCTGTGTTGAAGAGGCTGCGACGATAACCGAACCGGCAGCCTTCATGGTCAAGATCGACGAACGTGCGAGTATCAAGATCGTAGGCGCGAACCTGAACGATGGTCTCGGCGACCTCCTGCCCATAGGCACCGACGTTCTGGACTGGAGTTCCTCCGACATCGCCGGGAATTCCCGCGAGGCACTCGAGACCGGCATAGCCTCGCTCGACGGCGTAAAGGACGAGGCTGTCCCAGTCTTCTCCGGCCCCCGCTTCGAGGACGACGCTGTTCCCTTCACCGCGCTCCTGCTTTTTCGACTTGGTTGCGACCCGGATAACAACTCCGTCAAATCCTGCATCGCTGACCAGCAGGTTGCTTCCGCCGCCGAGGATAAAGAGGGGAAGATGGCGGTCGCGGGCGAACCGGGTGGCTTCAACCACGTCCCCTTCGGTCTCCGCCTCGCAAAAGAAACGAGCCGGCCCACCGATTCCGAGCGTCGTATAGGGGGCAAGCGGGACTGACTCTTTCCAGCTAACAGGGGGAGATGGCACGGCTTGAGAGTACAACATCGCCCCGGGCAGAATGACTTCTTGCCCTGGAAATAAAACATGCCCGGTTGACAAGACTGTTAGACTTTTAAACACGGATAAGGCTGGACTCCGGAGACCGACTTGAGTTTGAAGACCAACTGAAGTCCAGACTTAAAGTATCTACTTTGAATACTTTGCATACTTTTCGCCGGCAGGCGGGGTAGCGAGGTTCAAAACAAGTCCGTAGAATCGCAACAGGCGCGGCTTGGACCGTAGGCCGAGGGGAGAAACAAATGTATCCAGAGATTATGGTGATTCCGATGCGCGAGGAGCTGACTCGTGCGGGCATTCAAGAGGCGCGCACTGCGGCCGATGTGGATAAAGCGTTGGCGCAGCCGGGCACGACGATGGTGGTGGTCAACTCAATCTGCGGATGCGCAGCCGGCAAGATGCGTCCCGGCGTTCGACTGGCGATGCAGCACGCAGCCAAGCCCGACCACTCGGTGACGGTGTTCGCAGGGCAGGACCGCGACGCGACCGAGAAGGCGCGTAGCTACTTCGGCGGACATCCCCCCACCTCCCCGGCAATCGCAATTCTGCGCGATGGGCAACTGGTGTACCTGATGCAGCGCTCGGCGATCGAAACTTCGACCGCTCCTGCGATTGCCCAGGAGCTGACGCGGGCGTTCGACACCTACTGCGCCCCGACGACGGCTTAAAGTCGCAAAATCATTGAAGCCAAGCCGCAGACTAGCCCATGCATAGCGAGTCTGCGGCTTTCCGTTTGAGCTCATAAGATGGCGTGATCTGCCGATGAATAGAGCAGCCATGCCAACTCCATATAAACCCCCTTCGTGTCTTCCTGTAGGTGCGTCCCAAACCGCTTGGGAGCCGCCCGCTGGACGCGGCGAGCCGGAGCTTGTGGGACATAGCGCAGCGATAAAGAGGCTGCGACTGCAGGTCCAGCGTATCGCACCCCATTTCCGCTCGGTGCTGGTCCGTGGAGAGCGCGGTTCTGGCAAAGAGCTTGTGGCTCGCATGCTGCACACTGCGCGCGGGGTGGCGGGCGAGCCCTTCCTGCTTCGCGCTACAGAGAAAGTGGAAGATTGGCGCAGAGCGGACGCCCCGGTTAGCAGGTTTTTCGAGGGTGTGGAGAAGGCAACGCTGTTTCTCGATGGCGTAGACGGACTCTCTCTGCCCGCGCAAGATTGGCTGTTGCGGACGCTGGGCTGGGAGGATTCAGCTCAGAGTTTGAAGAGGAATGTGCCAGAAATCGAGATGAGGGTGATTGCCTCCACGACAGAGGATCTTCGAACTCTGGCCGCCGCAGGGCGGTTTCGACAGGAGCTCTACAAGCGGCTTGCTACGGTAGAGATTGCATTGCCGCCGCTAAGGGAGAGAATGGAGGATCTTTCTGAACTCGCGGGATATTTTCTGGATCGGTTTGGAAGATTAGACGGGAGAAACGTGCAGGAAATCGCGCCGAAGACGATGCTACGGCTGCGGGAGCATCACTGGCCAGGAAACATTTGCGAACTAAGCAACGTGATTCGAGGCGCGGTTCTGCGAAGCGATGGAGCGTTGCTGCGGGAACAGGACTTGGCTTTGTTGGCAAGGCCAGGTGAAGAGGAGCGCGTGCTAACGAACGGGCCCGCAAGCGTCCGTTTGCAGGATGTTGTGGAACGGCATGTGCTCGATGTACTGAAGGGCTGCGGAGGGAACAAGCTGCGCGCGGCCGAAATGCTGGGGGTCAGCAGATCGACGCTTTATCGAATGTTGGAGACAGGAAGTTCGGCGGCTGCTCTGCGATAGGAGGATGGTGTGAATGCCTCAACGAGAGTCACGGTAGACTTGGCATGTACGTTGAGGATGAATATGTCGATGTTTTCGTTGCACAGATTGGGCTGTTTGGTGTTGTTGGGCTGTTTGGGTGTGGTGGGTGGAAGAGCGCAGGGTCAGGCGAGTAGTGGCGCACAGCCCAGTGCTTCGGTTGCGGCGCGGAGCAAGGCTTTGGCGACGCTTTTCGATGAGATATGGCAGGACCGGCTGAGGCACTCGCCTGAGTTTGCTTCGCTGATCGGCGACAAACGGTATAACGATCAGCTTTCGGACTACTCGGCCAAAGAGGTCAACGCGGAGCTGCAGCGGGGGCTGGACTACATTCAGCGACTGGGCGCAATCGACACGACTGGACTGAGCGATCAGGAGAAACTCTCTGCAGAACTTATGATGCGATCACTGATCGACGCCCAGCAGGGAGCAAAGTTCAAAGAGTGGGAGATGCCGGTAAGCCCGGTTTACGGCTTTCAGACAATGCTACCGAACATGGTCAGCCAGCTCTCCTTTGACTCAGTGAAGGACTACGACGACTATATCGAGCGGCTAAAGAAGGTGCCTATAGCATTCTCCCAGGTGATGACGAATCTGCAGCTTGGCGTGGATGAAGGACGCATGCCGCCGAAGGATTCGCTCGAGGAGGCTTTGAAACAAACACAGGGTATCGCGGCTCAAAAGCCCGAGGAGAGCGTCTTTGCCCAGCCGCTGAAGAAATTTCCAAAGACAATTCCCGCCGCGGATCAGAAGCGCATCGCGACGGACCTGATGGCGGTAATCCAGACGGACGTGCTCCCGACATATCAGCGGTTCGCTAAGTTTATGGCCGCGCAGTATGTGCCGAACGGGCGAAAAGACCCAGGTGTGTGGGCGATGCCCGGCGGCGATGCCTACTATGCGTTTCGGATCCACCAGATCACGACGCTCGATAAAACGGCAGCGGAGATTCACCAGATCGGGCTCGACGAGGTGAAGCGCGATGAGGCGGAGATGCTGGCGATTGTGCATCAGCTTGGGTTCGCCGACCTGAAAAGTTTTCGTACGGCGTTGGTTGCGAATCCGAAAGAACATCCGCAATCCAAGGAGGCGCTGCTCGATACCTACAAGGGTTACATCGCGCAGATGCAGCCGCGCTTGCCGGACCTGTTCGGCCGGCTGCCGAAGGCAAAGCTCGAAGTGGTCGTGATGCCGACGTTCGCTGAAAAGAGCTCGCCAATGGCGTACTACGATGCGGGCACAGCCGACGGAAGCCGACCGGGACGCGTGGATGTTAATTTGTACAATTTTGCGGATCGCTCGCTGACTACGGTGGAAAGTGTGGCGTACCACGAGGGAATTCCCGGGCACCATCTTCAGATCTCCATTGCGCAGGAGCTGACGGGTCTGCCGGAGTTTCGCAAATATCAGGACTACACTGCCTTCGTTGAAGGCTGGGCGCTGTACAGCGAGAGACTGGGCAAGGAGATCGGATTCTACAAGGACCCGTACAGTGACTTCGGTCGATTGGACAACGACATGTGGCGAGCGATTCGGCTGGTAGTCGACACGGGCGTGCACTCGCAACACTGGACACGGCAGCAGATGGTGGATTACTTCCATGAGCACTCTTCCCTGGATGAGACAAACATCCAGTCGGAGGTGGACCGCTACATCGCGTGGCCAGCACAGGCCTTGGGATACAAGATGGGGCAGTTGAAGATTCTTGAGCTGCGCGACAAGGCGAAGACGGCGCTGGGTGCAAAGTTCGACATCAAGGCGTTTCATGACGAGGTGCTGGACTCCGGCGCGTTACCGCTGGATGTGCTGGAGAAGCGTGTCGACACATGGATTGCGGCGCAGAAACAATAACCTCTGATAGCCTTTGGGAATGAGTGAGAGCTTTGAAATTCCTATTTCGGCAGTAGCGCCGGCGATGTCAGGGCTGCGCGTCGCCGTGCTGGGCGCAGGCAAGATGGGCGGCATTCTGCTACAGGCGTTTTTGAAGAACAACCTGCTGGCGCCTGAGCAGATATTTGCAACGGTGCAGCATGCGGAGCGCGCGAAGGCCTTGTCTGCGCAGTCTGGCGTTGAGGTGACGACAGATAACTTGGCCGCAGCGCGGCAAGCGGACGTGATTCTGCTAGGCGTGAAGCCGGTACAGGTACCCGCGTTGATCGAAGAGATAAAGTCTGCGCTGACGCCGCAGAAGATGGTGCTGTCGTTCGCAGCTTCGGTGATGACGCGCAGTATTGAGGACGGCGCGGGGTGTGAACTGGCGGTGATTCGCGCGATGCCAAATACTCCGGCGATGCTTGCAGCGGGCATGACGGCGCTTTGCGCGGGGCGGTTTGTCTCCGCCGATCAGATGGCCGTAGCGCAGAAGATCTTCCAAACCGTGGGCAAGACGGTCGTCGTCGATGAGAAACATATGGATGCGGTGACGGGACTCTCGGGCTCTGGACCGGCGTTTTTGTACATCATCATCGAGGCGTTGGCAGAAGCGGGCGTGAACGTCGGGTTGCCGCGCGATGTGGCTACGTTGCTGGCAGCGCAGACCACGCTGGGCTCGGCGCGAATGGTTCTCGAGACCGGGTACCATCCTGCGCTGCTGAAGGACGCGGTGACGACGCCCGCAGGCTGTACGGTTGACGGAATTCTGGAACTGGAAGAGGGTGGGTTGCGAGTAACCCTTATCAAGGCTGTAAAGCGCGCGACGCAGCGAGCAAAGGAATTGGCGAAGGGATAGTTCCTATCGACTGCACCGCCGTTGGCCGGACGTAGAATAAAGCCATGGCCACATCAACGACGGTTCCGGAAAAGCAGACTTCCAGGGCTCTGCGAAGGTTTGCCTGGGGAGTCGTCGGGTACAACATCCTGGTAATTCTGTGGGGAGCTGTGGTGCGTGCCACGGGGTCAGGTGCAGGATGCGGAGATCGCTGGCCGCTCTGCAATGGAGATTTCTTTCCCCATCATCCGCGGCTCGCTACGGTGATCGAATTTGCCCACCGGTCGATGACAGGCGTATGCACATTTCTGGTGGTGGCCCTAGCTATGTGGACGTTCTACGCCACTAAGAAGGGACACCGAGTGCGTAAGGCCGCGTTGGCTTCGGTGGTGTTGCTGGTGACCGAGGCGATTCTAGGTGCAGTGCTGGTTCTGGGTGGCTACGTAGAGCACAACATATCGACGGCGCGAGTGGTCATGCAGTCCGTGCATTTTACAAACACAATGCTACTGTTGGCGGCTTTGAGTTTAACCGCATGGTGGCTTGGTAATTCGAAGTGGCTTGAGATCCCTCCTTCCGATAAAGGCCCCTTGGTCTGGACTGCGTGGATCGCCGTCGGCGCAACGATAGTGGTTGGTGCAACGGGCGCGCTGGCTGCATTAGCAGACACGCTCTTCCCCTCACCTTCATTGCATGCGGCTCTGGCCTCGGATTTTGCCGCGACCTCTCCGTTGCTGGTGCGAATGAGGTGGATGCATCCGGCAGCGGCAGTTTTGGGATTCTGCTGCGTGATTTGGCTTGTGCTCGGAGCGCGCTCGCGGCTGAGCTGGCTTGTGGCCGCGTTGTTGGGTTTACAGTTTGCGTTGGGAATCGCGGATGTTTTGCTGCTCGCACCCACCTGGATGCAGATTACCCATTTGCTTGGCGCGGACCTGTACTGGATCGCGCTCGTTGGGTTCGCGGCGGGGACAATCTGGCCGAACGATAGATCCGTTCGCTCGGCCTAGCCTGACAAACAAACCGCCCTAATTCGGTCGGGCTTGCCAGCGACCCTATTGCGACCTTCTTGTCGTATTGCTCCGGATTTTGTCCTGAACCCATTAATAATTCGGTGTTGTATAGTGGCAACGTTCGGTCATTGGCTCTTGAAGCATTTCGGGGTCGCCGATCGGACGGTTCAGCAGCGCTATTTTTTGAGTTCCGAAGTTAGCCGGAGTGAGGTTTGGCGGAACACCGTAACAAGTAGGTATGGAGACGTTCGGGGAGAGGCATTGATGCAGGTTTTTGCGGCGCTTTTACTGATGAACCAGCAGCTGACCAGATTGGCGCCGGTGGATGTTTTCATCCTCGTGCTCTATTTCGCGCTCGTGATCTTTATCGGGTTTTACGCGAAGAGCAAGGCCAATACCAGTGAGGATTTCTTCCTGGCCGGCCGCGAGATGACAGCGTGGATCGCCGGCCTTAGCTTTGTCTCCGCCAACCTGGGTTCGCTTGAACTGATGGGATGGGCCGGCGCGGCGTATCAGTATGGAATCTTGGCGACGCATTGGTACTGGATCGGCGCAATTCCAGCGATGCTCTTCCTGGGCATCGTGATGATGCCGTTTTATTACATCTCAAAGACGCACTCGGTGCCGGGTTATCTGCAGTTGCGCTTCGGCGAGGGGGCGCGAGCGCTGTCGGCGATTTCCTTCGCGGTGATGACCATCCTGATGAGCGGCGTCAATATGTTCGCCATGGCGGTCGTCATGCAGACGGTTCTGGGTTGGAACATCACCTTCTCGATCTGGGTGGGCGCGGCAACGGTAGCTCTGTATGTGATGCTGGGCGGGCTCCGGTCCGCCATTATCAACGAGGTCCTGCAATTCGTCCTCATCTGGGCGGGTGCAGCGATGATTCCGATTCTCGGCCTGATCGAAGCAGGAAGCTGGACAAATCTGAAGGCACAGATTGCGGCCAACGTGGGCAGAAGCGACTACACGCACCTGTGGAGCACGCTCGGTCACTTCAAAGATAATCCGATGGGTGTGCACTGGACGGGAATAGTGTTTGGCTTGGGCTTCGTCATCAGCTTTGGATATTGGACGACGGACTTTCTCGTGGTGCAGCGTGTGCTGAGCGCTCACAATCTGCGGGCTGCCAAAATGGCTCCAGTGATTGGCTCTGCGTTCAAGATGGCCGTGCCGCTGATCGTGATACTGCCTGGCTTGTTGGCTCTTTCGGTCTTAAAGAATCCGGACGGCAGCATGATGCATCTTGTGCCCGAGGGCACGGCTCTGGCAGGTCAGCATACATACAATCAGGTGCTGCCGCTTATGCTGATCCGCTACTGCGGACCTGGATTGCTCGGCCTCGGGATTACCGCCCTCATCGCCGGCTTCATGAGCGGCATGGCCGGCAATGTCAGCGCATTCTCCACCGTATGGACGTACGACATCTACGGCGCGTTCATGAACAAGAAAGCCAGCGACAAACACTATGTCGCCATGGGCCGTTGGTCAACTATCGTCGGGATGTTGGTATCGATTGGGGCGGCATATTTGGTGCAACACGCTGCCGGCATCATGGACTACGTGCAGGCGCTGTTTAGCTTTTTTATCGCACCGCTATTCGGCACCGTCATACTGGGAATGCTTTGGAAGCGCGCTACTCATTGGGGCGGTTTTTTGGGTCTGCTGGCGGGAACAGTGGCCTCGATCGGAATGTTTGTCTGGGTGTACAAGGTTCCCGGGGCCTTGCGTTACATTGCGATGAGTCCTGACGCAAAGCCGATGGCGGAAAATCTGTATCGCGCGCTGTGGAGTTGGATTATCTGCGTCGTCATCACGGTCATTGTAAGTCTAATGACAAAGCCGGTCCCGGAGGAACAACTCTCCGGCCTGGTCTACGGCGTGACGCCGATTCCTGATGATGGGGCGAAGACGATCTGGCAGAAGCCGGTCTTCTGGGCCATTGTAGTGATTGTTGTCTTCTTTATTCTGAATCTGATCTTCTGGTAGGGGTGGAGTGTGATGGATCAACACGAACGCGAAGTAGAGTCGGCAGAACTATCAATTTGGTTTTTCTGCGGCATTCTGATGCTGGCTTATGGCATCGTGCTGGTGATTACCGGGATACTGGAGTTGCATAACCCGCCGCCGAATGAGATTTTGCTGCCGTGGCTCCAGTCACTTCATCCGACCTTGTGGTGGGGCGTGGTGTTGACTATTTTTGGTGGCTTCTACTCGGTCCGGTTCCGGCCAGGTCGGTAGCTGGCTGACCACCGCATCGGTGCGGCAACGTAGGAAATGAAATCATCCACAAAGGGCCTTAAGCGGCCAGGAATAGGAACGTTATGGCAAAGCAAATGACCATGGGAATAATCGTTGGCAACCGCGGATTCTTCCCGAGCCACCTCGCGACGAGTGGGCGGCTGGAGATGATCGCAGCGCTCGAGGCAGCGGGAATCAAACCGATTACGCTGACGCCAGAAGAGACCGCGCATGGAGCCGTCGAGACCTACGAGGATGCGAAGAAGTGTGCGGCGCTGTTTAAAAAACATGCGAGCGAGATCGATGGCATCATCATCACGCTGCCAAACTTCGGAGAGGAGCGCGGCCTGGCTGATGCGCTTCGTCTGGCGAACCTGCAGGTACCGGTGTTGATCCAAGCAACGCCGGACCACGCCGGCAAAATGACCATTGCGTTCCGGCGCGACAGTTTTTGTGGAAAGATGTCGATCTGCAACAACCTGAAACAGTATGGAATTCCTTACTCACTGACACGGTTGCATACGGAGGCGCCAGATTCGACCGAGTTCAAGGCCGATCTAGATTGGTTTGCGGCGGTTTGCCGCATTGTAAAAGGATTGAAGAACGTGCGCTTTGGAGCGATCGGCGCGCGCCCCACGGCGTTCAATACGGTTCGCTACTCGGAAAAGCTGCTGGAGCGGTCGGGGATTACGGTGGAGACGTTGGACCTGAGTGAGGTGATGGGCCGCATCGGACGAATGAAAGACAGCGACGATGCCGCGCAGGCAAAGCTGGCAGCGATTAAGAAATACATCCCAGTCGGAGATACACCAGACGCCGCGCTGCTGAAGATGGCGAAGCTGGGAGCTGTCATTGATCACTGGATGAAGGCGAGCGAACTGACAGTGAGCGCGGTACAGTGCTGGACCTCGATCGAGGAATACCTGGGAGTCGTTCCCTGTACCGTCATGAGTATGATGAGCGAGAATCTCATTCCGTCGGCATGCGAGGTCGACATCCTTGGCACACTGAGCATGTATGTTTTGACCCTCGCCAGCGAGACTCCTAGTGCTCTGCTTGACTGGAACAACAACTACGGCGACAACCCCAATAAAGCTGTGTGCTTCCATTGCTCCAACCTGCCGAAGCACTTCTTCCGCGAAGGCGTGAAGATGGACTTCCAGCAGATCATCGCAGGCACGGTCGGCAAGGAGAACACGCACGGGACACTGGATGGCACCGTGAGGGCCGGGGCTATGAGCTTTGCGCGTTTTTCGACCGACGACTTTGCCGGGCAGATTACAGGCTATGTTGGCGAGGGAGCATTCACCGACGATCCGCTTCATACCTTCGGCGGAGCGGGCGTGGTGGAGATCCCTAAGATGCAGGAGTTGCTGCGCTATATTTGCGAAAACGGGTTTGAGCATCACGTTGCTGCGAACTTCTCGACGACCGCCGGGCCCGTGTATGAAGCTGCGACACAATATCTCGGCTGGAAGACCCACTGGCATCGATAGGAGTTGCGCCGTTCAGTCCGGCTTGCGAAGTTGCTGGTTTTTGAGCAAAAGCTCGGCAACCAATCGATGCAGACGAGAGTTCTCGATCTCGAGCTCGGCAAGGCGGCCGTCGTAACCGGTGGCGGATGGTCGATAATCCATCGCAGAAGGCGAATTCCGGTACGCGCCGGACTCGCCTTCTGCAGTGTTGGTGCTGCTTAAATCTAACTCGTTCATACCTGAGGCTCCACAGTTGAGGCGAAGGGAGCGCGGCCGCAACGCATTCCTTTGCGAAACTTCTCGCGCTCCTCGGGTGTCATCTGCTCCCAGCGATCTTTCATACGCTGCTTCCAACGATCGCGACCTCCACCGCCGTGGCGATGGAAGCCACCAAAGAGAATCTTGCTTAGCAGAAGCAGCCCAAGCGCTTGCCAGAAGGTGATGGTGTGCCACCCAATAATTGGGGGCACAAGAACATTCCATAAACCCTTCACGATGAAACCAAATACGATGCTGCCCACGACGACAAACAGAGCAATTTTGATTCCTTTGACTATCGGATGATGACCCATGCTTAACTCCTTATTTCTTGGCATAATTTTCGTAGATCGATTGCAGACTCTGCCGTAGATGTAGTACGGCGTAGTGTTTTCGAGAGAGCAAAGTGTTGACGCTGAGACCGGTTTCAGCGGAGATGTCTTTGAAACTCCGGCCCACCAACTCATGAGCGATAAAGACTTGGCGCTGGGCCACAGGAAGCTCTTCGAGCGCCTCGTCCAGTGCGTCGAGCAGCAGACTCCTTGCATAGGCCGCTTCCGGGCCTGCATCCGGTGATGGGAGGAGGTCTTCGAGCGTGTCGCCGCCTTCGTCGGCAGACAATGGATTGTTGAGTGAACTAGGTTTCTTTGTGCGGAAGAGATCGACCATACGATTGCGGGCCACACGGAAGAGCCATGCGGTTACATGCTCGATGGGCTTCATGAGGCGATAGGCTTCGAGGAGTTCGTAGAAGACGTCCTGCAGGAT
>Ga0210388_10003552_pt1 | contig 12208 bp, 8 predicted proteins | sample IncBWC19OmetaG_FD_155485 | JGI IMG/M metagenome (GOLD analysis project Ga0210388, IMG submission 155485) | Forest soil microbial communities from Barre Woods Harvard Forest LTER site, Petersham, Massachusetts, United States - Inc-BW-C-19-O ... | reverse complement strand
TGATTTGTCTTGGTGGAGTGGCGGCGGCGCAGGCGCCTCCGCTGGCCACGGTTGAAGACACTTTGCCGGCGATGAATGTGGGGGTGGAGTTTCATACTCTTCTTCATGCCAAAGGGGGCGTCCCGCCTTATGTTTGGAGCGTGGCGGGCGGGGAGTTGCCGGAGGGAGTTACGCTGACGCGGGACGGGTTGCTGAGCGGACGGCCTACTAAGCCGGGGAGCCTTGCGCTGACTTTGAAGGTGGAGGATTCGGGGCAACCTGCGCACAGCGTTAATAAGGAGTTGCAGGCGGTGGTTACGGCGGCGCTGCTGTTGGAATGGGAGGAGGCGCCGAAGGTGCACGACAATCGGATCGATGGCTCGGTGAAGGTGTCCAATGGGTCGAAGGATGATTTCGATCTGACGGTGGTGGTGGTTGCCGTGGCGGAGAATGGGCGGGCTACGGCGATTGGGTATGAGCACTTTGATCTGAAGGCGGGAGCGACGGATGTCAAGATTCCGTTTGGCAACACGCCGGGATATGGTGGGTATGTGGTTCATGCGGATGCGATTGCGGAGATTGCGGCGCGGAATGTGATACTGCGGCAGAGGCTGCAAACGGCGGGGGCTTTGCAGATCTTGCAGGGGCCGTGAATAAGGGCAGAGGCGAGAGGTTTGCTTGCAGAGGCCAGAGGCGAAGGCTTTTGCAAGTAAGGTCACTAAAGGTTCACCAAGGAGTTCACCTTTAGATCCTCGTAGTTTAGATCGTCTAGATCGTCTAGATTGTCGTCATTTATTTTGGTGAATCTGCTTCACCGGGGCTGGCTGGAAATCCGGGTCCGCGAACTGCCATAGTGCGAACGAGAGTTCATCGGCGATAAGCTGGTTTCTTTGCGCCCTGCCTGATCCGAAACCGTGTCCAGCGTCGAAGTCGACACGAAGCAAAATCGGTTTGCCGCTGGAAGTTGCGGCCTGCAGGCGCGCGGCCATCTTGCCTGCCTCCCAGGAATCCACACGTGGATCGTTAACACCCGTGGTCAGCATCACGGCGGGGTAGGGCGTGCCGTCTTTAACGTGCACGTAAGCGTCCATCGCAAGCAGACCTTGGAAGCCCTCTTCGGTTTTCACAGACCCGAACTCGGGAATATTGGGTGGGCCGTTCGGTGAGGTTTCAGAACGCAAGGCGTCAGAGACGCCCACGTCATCCAGAATGACGGCAAAGAGGTCTGGCCTTTGGGTAAGCACGCCACCGACGGTGATGCCTCCGGCGCTGCCACCCTCCGCAGCCAGATGCGCCGGTGAGGTGTACCTGTCCTTTACCAGGAACTCGGCGCAGGCGATCATGTCAGCGATGGTGTTCTGCTTGGTGAGCTTGCGTCCCGCGTTATGCCAATCTTCGCCATATTCGCCGCCGCCGCGAACGTGCGCAATCGCGAAAACGCCGCCTCGCTGCAGCCAGGGGATGAAGCGCGGCACAAACGAAGGATCAAGGGTAAGGCCGTACGAACCGTAACCCTCCAAGAAAGTTGGACGGGCGCCATCTTTGGCGATCCCACGCTGGAAGACGATGGATAGTGGAATCAGGGTGCCGTCGGGCGCGGGCGCTTTCACCTCAATCGATTCCAGTTGCGAATAGTCGAACTTTGGCTTTGGAATCAGTTCTAGGTCGGTTGCGCTGCGATTGGCCACCTGCGCATAGATGGGCGGACGAACCCACGACTCGGTGCGGATGATGGCGCCCGGCTCGCGGGGATCGACGAACAGCTCGCTGATCGACCCCTGGAAAGGCAACTGGATTGGCTCGGGATCGCGGCCATCGAAGCCGACAACGAAAAGTTTGGCAATACCACCGTCGAGTTCCTGAACATAGAGTCCATCTTTCGCAATCTGGTGCCGCACCAGAACCGCGTCACCGGGGGGAATGATGGTAAGGGCGGACGCGAGGTCGGGATGCTCCATATCGACACGGATGATTTTGAAGCGCGACGCGTTGTGATGGGTCATTAAGTAGAGGTAATTGCCGCGTAAATCGAAGCCAGTCACTCCATCGCTGTCATCGGCGACCTTTTTCCACTGGGTTTTTGCGCCTGCAAAATCGGATACGCGGGCGATGTAGAGGGGGAACTCGCGTTGCACGCCATGAACCGCGGATGCGATCAGCCACGGCGACGAGAGCGAGTAAACGACGGTGGGAAAATCTGATTCGACGAGGGGAATTCCTGGGGCGTGGCGGCGGTCGAGCACGAGAACGTCGAGGTCAGCGTCCTCCCCTAGTGTGTGTAACCACGCCTGCGAGTCGAGATACTTGGCGGTGGGAGGATCGCCAGGGCTGATTTTCTGAAGGCGGTTATAGAAAAATGATCGATGGTCACCGCGCCAGCTCGGATTGGGATATTGGCAACGATCAATAACTTCGGGAAAATCGTGGTTTGCGTCAACATCAAAGATGCGCAGAACGCTGTTCTCAGAACCCCCTGGGGAAACACCATAGACCACATATTTTCCATCGGGTGATGGGGAGATGTAGTCGAGTGCGTAATGGGCACTCTCGTTCGCAGGTTTGAACCGGTCGGGATCGACGAGCAGACGTTCCTGCCCGGTCTTGGCGTCGCGCATGTAAAGCTTGAAGTTATCCTCATTGGGCTCGATTTTGCGATAGAAATAGCGCTGGCCGTACTCCTGGAGGTCAATCACGGTGGTGCGAGAATTGTCATATTCGGCAATTGAGGTGAGGAGTTTCTGGCGCCCGGGGATGGGGTCGATGATCGAGCGGGTGTAGTCATTCTCGGCGGCGATCCATGTCTGGAATTCGGGAGACTTCATATCCTCCATCCAGCGATAGGGGTCGGCGATCTTGGTGCCGAAGTAGTCGTCGACGACGTTATGGACGGGCGCGACCGGCGGCCTCGATTGGCCAGAAATGTAGGGCCCGGACTGGAGGAGGAGTGCAACGCATAGAAAGACGGCACTGAGACCGGAGTGGAGAGCTCTTCGCATAGAAACCTACCCTATTGTTCCAATAGGTTGAGAATGGCGCAACGGATTCTACAGCGGTCGATGGATGCTGTCCACGCCGTGGGGGGACCGGGTGAATGATTCCAGCGGCAGGGAAAATGAGTCAGGGTACGAAAGTCACTTGGCGCTTCTGTGCTATGCTGATTATGCTGAGCCGGTTGCACGAAATTGTGCGCGTGGCTACTTATCCAAAATAATCTGAACGGTTTGAGATGGAGCTTTTTCTTAATCTCTGCTGGCTGTCGCTGCTGTTGCCTGCATATTTGTTGTGGCGGGAACGGTTGGCTGGGGCTGCCGAGGGTCGAGCGAAAGATTCGGCGGCGCGGCCGCTGATCTTTATTTGTACGCTGGGATGCGCGTTCATTCTGTTGTTTCCGGTGATCTCGGCGTCTGACGATTTGCACGCGATGCAAGCGGAGATGGAAGAATTTTCGCCGGGCAAGCGCAGCGTGTCGCAGGCCGCGGGGGAGAAGGGTTCGGTTTGGCACAATCGCTGGCAGACGTTGACGGCGACGTTGACGGCGACGGTTTCGCTTGGATTGATCCCAGAAAACCGGCTTGAATTTTTCCCGGCAGTAATTGCGTTAAATGCGGCTCCATTGATTGTCCACGGTGGCCGCGGTCCTCCAGTTTCTTCCCGCCTTGTTTACCTCGCTCGTCGCTGATTGCGATCCGTTGCATTCCAGAGTTGAATGGCGATTGCAGTTTCATTTTTGCGAAATCCATACGGCGGAAACGACATACTCACAGGGGTGGTGTATTTTCAGCGCGGCCCAGCGCCTAAAGGCGCGAGGATGATGTGGCTTGACGGTATGCCGGAAGGCATACCCTGATAGGAGACGCGACTACGAATTGCAGTGGGTGATCCAGATCACAGGTAAGCCTTCGCGATGATGCGAGAGGCTTTGCGGAGTTAGTGGATGCAGAGAAAAATCCAGCGAGGTTTCTGGCTTGTCGTGGTGACTGCGCTGGGCGCGGTTGCGTCGGCGCAGCAATCGGGACAGCAGCCGGCGCCAACGCCTGGCCGGAGTCTGACGTGGGAGACGGTGAAGGATCGTTTTGAGCAGAACAATCCTACGCTGCTGGCGGACAAGCTCAGCGTAGACGAGTCGAAGGCGCAGGAGATCACGGCGCATCTGCGGCCAAATCCGCAGCTCGGTCTGCTGTCGGATCAGATCACTCCTTTTAACGTTGGGCCGGCGCATGGAGCGTTCGCATATTTGCTGCCTTCGGCGACGGTGAGCTATTTGTACGAGCGGGATCATAAGCGGGATTTGCGGCTGGAGAGTGCGAAGAAGGCTACGGGGATCGCGGAGTCGACGCATCAGGACCTGGAAAGAACGATGCTGTTCACGTTGCGCGGCGCGTTTGTGTCGATGCTGCAGGCGAAGGCAGTGCTCAAGCTGGCGACGGATGATCTTGAATATTACGACCATGTGCTGGTGATTAGCCGGGACCGTTTTCAGGCGGGGGATATTGCGCAGATCGACTTGGACCGGCTGGAATTGCAGCGCGTGCAGTATGAATCGGATGTGCAGACGGCGCTGGTGAATCTGCGGACGGCGAAGATTCAGCTGCTGACTCTGCTCGATGATCGAACTCCGGTGGAACAGTTTGATGTGGAAGGAGTATTTGATTTCAGCGATCAGCTGTTGCCGCAGGATGATTTTCGGAAGATCGCTTTGGACACGCGGCCGGATTTGAAGGCGGCGATGGAGGCGGTGGACAAGGCGCAGACGGATCACAAGCTGGCGGTGGCGAACGGATCGACGGATCCGACTTTTAGCCTAGATATGGGGCGGAATCCGCCGATTGATTTGTATTTTGGCGTGGGGGTGAGTATTCCGCTGCGGATCTTCGATCGGAATCAGGGCGAGAAGCTGCGCACGAAATTGGATATTGACCGGAACCAGAAGCTGCTGGACGCGGCGCAGGCTCAGGTATACAGCGACGTCGATTCGGCGTATGTGACGGTGGTCAGCAACGTGACTTTGTTGCAGTCTTACAAGGCGAAGTATCTGCAACAGGCGGTGCGGGTGCGGGACACGATCGCGTTTTCCTACCAGCAGGGCGGGGCTTCGCTGCTCGATTTTCTTAACGCCCAGAGTGAGTATCGCGCCACGGAGCTGAACTACGTGAATCTGGTGGGGGCGTACTTGACGGCGGCGGCGCAGCTGAATATGGCGGTGGGCCGGGAGGTGATTCAGTGACGAAGCAAACGAGAGTTTCTTGGACTTCAAGAGCCGCCGAGCGGAAGAACACGGCGAGCTCTTGCGGCGCGGCCGACAGTTTACCTCCTCCTGGGGCCGCGCCGATTTTTTCGCCGGGACGGGGCCGAGCTGCGCTCAGCGGGACGGGTGAGGGCGCCCGTCTCCACGTGATTCCTGCGCTTGCGGGGATCTTGCTGACGCTAGCTTCGCTGGTCGCTTGCAGTGAGGGCAAGGGTGATCCTAAGGCGGAGGCGCCGCCGCCGGTTACGGTGCAGGCTGATCTGGATTCGAACAATTTTAAAGTCGATCATCCGGAGCAGTATCCGGTGGTGGCGGCGGCGGAGTATAAGGCGGCGCCGGCGTTGAATGTGACGGGCGTGGTGCAGCCGGATATTTCGCGGGCGGTGCCGGTGATTTCGCTCGCGGCGGGGCGAGTGGTGGAGATCAAGGCGCGGCTGGGCGATCAGGTGAAGAAGGGGCAGTTGCTGTTGCGCGTGCAGAGTAATGATGTTTCGGGAGCTTATCAGACGTATCGCAAGGCGGTGAACGATGAGCTGCTGGCGCGGATTCAGCTGGAGCGGGCGCAGCTGCTTTACAGCAAGGGGGCGATCGCGAAGAGCGCGCTGGAGCAAGCGGAGGATGTCGCGCAAAATGCGCAGGCGGGTTTGAATGCGTCGTTGGAGCAGTTGCGGCTGCTCGGAATCGACAAGGATCATCCCTCGGGGATTGTCGATATCGTGGCGCCGATCTCTGGCGTGATCACCGATCAGCAGGTTACCAACTCATCGGGCGTGCAGGGGTTGGGATCGCCGAATCCGTTTACGATTTCAGATCTTTCTTATGTGTGGATTGTTTGCGATGTTTACGAAAACGATCTGGACGCGGTGCGGGTGGGCGAATTTGCTGATCTGCGGCTGGGCGCTTATCCCAATCAGCTTCTCAAAGGGCGAATCGATAACATTTTGCCGGTGCTTGATCCGAATCTTCGGACGGCGAAGGTGCGGCTGGAGGTGGCGAATCCGGGGATGATGCGGGTGGGGATGTTTGTGACGGCTACTTTTTATGGGAAGCAGCCGGAAGTGCGGGCGGCGATTCCGGCGACGGCGGTTTTGCATTTGCACGATCGGGAGTGGGTGTATACGCCGCTCGGGGCGGGGCATTTCAAGCGGCTGGAGGTGGTGACGGGAAAGATGGTGCCGGGGGGTTTGCAGGAGATTGTTTCGGGGCTCAAACCAGGAGATCAAGTCGTTTCAAATGCGCTGGTGCTGCAAAACACGGTGGAGCAGTAGATGATTCGACGCGTGGTCGATTTTGCTCTGGATAATCGCCTGCTGGTTTTGGCCCTCGCACTGATACTTTTCGCCGCGGGCATTGTCGCATTCCGCGACCTTCCGATCGAAGCCTATCCCGATGTGGCCGACAACTACGTCGAGATTATCACGCAATGGCCGGGGATTTCGGCGGAGCAGATCGAGCAGCAGGTGACGATTCCGCTGGAAATCGTGATGAATGGGATTCCGCATGTGGTGCATCTTCGGTCGTTCTCGCTCTTTGGGCTTTCGGATCTGAAGCTGATTTTCGACGAGGAATCGGATAACGCTTGGAACCGGGAGCGGGTGCTGGAGCGGCTGAGCGAGGTTACCTTGCCGCCGGGCGTGAATCCGCAAATGGGTACTGACTGGAGCCCGGTCGGGCAGATTTATTTTTTTACGTTGCGCAGCACGAATCCGGCGTATGACCCGATGGAGCTGAAGTCGCTGGAAGACTGGGTGGTGGAGAAGAGTTTTAAATCGGTGCCGAACATTGTGGATGTTGCGAGCTTTGGCGGGCCGACGCGCGAATATCAGGTACGGGTTGATCCTAGTAAGTTGATCGCTTATGGACTCAGCCTGGCGCAGATCGAGCAGCAACTTACCAACAACAACGCGAATGCGGGCGGAAGTTTCATACAAGAAGGATTGCAGCAGATTAACGTGCGGTCGGTCGGGTTGGTAGATCGCTCGCAGGATATTGCGGAGACGGTGCTCCTGACGAAGAATGGCACGCCGCTGCGAGTGAAGGATATTGCGGTGGTTTCACAAGGGCCGAAGGTACGGCTTGGGCAGTTTGCCAAGGCCATTCATCGCGATGACGGAAAGATTGTCGACAACGACGATGTGGTGTCGGGCATCGTGCTGCTCAGGAAGGGAGCGACAGGCGAGACGGCGCTTGCTGACATCCACAAGAAAGTACAAGAACTCAACGATCACATCTTGCCTCCGGGGGTTAAGATCGTCCCTTTTCTCGATCGCAGCGACCTGGTCCACTACACCACGCACACCGTTCTTCACAACCTCACCGAAGGCATGATCCTGGTGTCGGTCATTCTGCTTCTATTTCTGGGTAACATCCGGGGTGCCTTCATCGTTGCGGCAACCATTCCCTTTGCTTTGCTTTTTGCGGCCATTTGCCTGAACTTGATGCACATTCCAGCCAATCTGCTTTCCCTGGGCGCGCTGGACTTCGGGGTTATCGTGGAAGGCGCCATTGTGTTGATCGAAAACATTGTGCGCCACATGAGCCACGCCGAAGGGGTCAAGACTTCCACCGAACGCATTAGCTTTGCGTCGCATGAAGTGCAGCGGCCGGTGTTCTATGCCATCGTGATCACCATCACCGCTTTCTTGCCGATTTTTACGCTGCAGCGTGTCGAAGGCAGGCTCTTCCACCCCATGGCTTGGACGGTGGCGTTCGCGCTGCTCGGAGCCTTGCTTTTCTCGATCCTGGTTGCACCCGTGCTAGCCAGTTATGCCTTCGCCAAAGGCGCGAAGGAGTGGGACAACCCAGTCATGACTTTCGTGAGCGAACGATATCGAGTGGCCCTCCGCTGGGCGATTCGCAGACGTTTGATCACGGTCGGTGTCTGCTTGCTTCTGGTGGCCTTCGCCGGTTATCTCGCGTTCAGTGGCGTCATCGGTTCGGAATTTCTCCCCCACCTGGATGAGGGTGCGCTGTGGGTACGCGGTACGCTAGCACCCAGCACTGGACCGGATGAGGGAATCCGAGTCGCAAACCAGGCACGGATCGTACTTTGCGCCTTTCCCGAAGTTCCGCAATGTACGAGTCAAGTGGGGCGGCCGGATGACGGAACGGATAACACGGGGTTCTTTAATACTGAGTATTTCGTGGACCTGAAACCGAGAGAAAAGTGGCGGCCTGTGTTTCACGGAAACAAGGATGAACTGATCGCAGCCATGCAGCGCGAACTGGATAAAATCCCGGGCGTGGTCTGGGGTTTTTCGCAGCCGATCGAAGACAACATGGAAGAGGCGGTCAGTGGCGTGAAGGGGGCGCTGGCTACGAAGGTTTATGGCGACGATTTGAAGGTGCTGGAAGACAAAAGCGATGAGATCGTCAACATCATGCGGCAGATCAAGGGCATTGAAGATCTGGGAGTGTTTCGCGTGCTCGGGCAGCCCAATCTTAACGTGGCGGTTGATCGGGCGGCGGCGGCTCGTTATCAGATTAATGTGGCTGACGTGCAGGATGCGATTCAGACGGCGGTGGGAGGGAATGCGCTGACGCAGGTTCTGAAAGGCGAGGCGCGCTACGATCTGACGCTGCGCTATCTTCCGAAGTATCGCGATACGCAGGAGGCGATTGAAAACATACGGTTGCTGGCGCCGAGCGGGGAGCGGGTTTCGCTGGCGCAGTTGTGCAAGATAACTGAGACGGATGGGGCCTCGGAGGTGTATCGCGAGGGGAACCGGCGCTATGTGGCGATTAAATATAGTGTCCGGGGACGCGACCTCGGCAGCACGGTGGAAGAGGCAATCAAGAAAGTGAATGGGCAGGTGAAATTGCCGACGGGATACAGCCTGGATTGGGAGGGCGAATACGAGAGCCAGAAGCGAGCGAATGCCCGCCTCCTGATTGTGCTCCCGATTACGATCTTCATCATCTTTATCATTTTGTACACCATGTTCAAATCCTTCAAATGGGCGCTGCTGATTATGGCGACGATTGCCATTGCACCGATTGGCGGTCTGCTTGCACTTTGGTTCACCGGCACGCATTTCAGTGTGTCGTCGGGCGTGGGTTTTCTGGCGCTGTTTGGGGTGTCGGTGCAGACGGGCGTGATCATGCTGGAATACATCAATCAGCTGCGGGCGCGGCGCTACACGATTGAGGATGCGGCGGTGGAGGGCGCGGTGTTAAGGCTCCGTCCGATCATGATGACGATGTTGGTGGCGACTTTAGGATTGCTGCCGGCGGCCTTGTCTCATGCGATTGGATCGGATTCGCAGCGGCCGTTTGCGATTGTGATTGTGGGAGGGCTGATTGCAGCGCTCATCATGAGCGTGTTTCTGCTGCCAACGCTTTATGTTTGGATTGCGGGAGAGCGCGATGTGCTGCCGGCGGCGGAGGAAGGGTTTGAGGTGGGAGAGCACGTGGACTGAGGTCATCGGGCCAGCGGGTGATCGAAGCTCAAAAACAGAATTCAGATCGGCCGATTTTTCTTCGGCGCCTTTTGCGACGGCCGGCGAGACGCCATACGATGGGCGGGCGTTTGTTGCTTTTTGGGGGCGGTTCGGCTAGATTTCATCTTTCCCTTGATTCGACGGACGGGCTGGCCGTGGCTTGCCTGCAGGAGTTGTGGCGATGAAGCGTGGTTATATTGGGATGGCGTTGTGCACGCTGGTGGCGGTGGGAGGGGCGTTGAGCCTGCCGAGTTGCGGACATTCGCAGAAGCTGGTGAGCCTTCAGGTGCAGCCGCCGACCTTTACTTTTCTGGAGGCATATCTTCCGCCTCCTGCGGTCAACGGCACCGAGCAGTATACGGTGATCGGCACCTACATTCATCCGCCGGCGACGATGGACCTAACCAGCCAGGCGACCTGGAAGGTTGATGACGGAGTCGTAACCATGTCGACACCGGGTTTGTTCACTCCGGCGCCCGGCAGCTGCGGTGGCGGGGATATCTCGGCTAGTGTTCCTGAGGGCACGGGTGGTTCCGCGAACGTTATGTTTGCCTTCGCAACCGTGACGGTGGACAATCCGGCGAGTGAGCTTTGCCCAGGCGGCGGCAAGCTGGCGACCTTGGCCGTCGCCGTGGTTGGGAACGGATCGGTGGTGAGCCTGCCCGCCGCGATCAGTTGCACGCAGACCGGGGGGACGTGCATTTCGACCTATGACGTGGGATCGTCGGTCTTGCTTACGGCGAGCTCGGTCAATGTGACATGGGGAAATTGCCCCGGTCAGTCGGGCGACACTTGCGTGGTCAGCATACCGACCGGCGGCACGGCGGTGAGCGCAACCTTCAATTGAGCGTAGGACGCCTGACGCTACTCATCCGACAATAGTTTGCCCAGGGTGGGCTTGTGGCGCTCGGGCTTGGTCTTTTTGGCGGGGACGAGGCGGGAGGGTTTCGGACTGCCTACGCGCTCGCGGGCCATTTCGCGGACTACCTTGGCGGCGGAGAAGGTTTTCTTCTTTGGTTTGCGCGGCATGGGTTGGCTCCGGGATGATCCAAATTGCATCCGGCGAAAAGCAGGTCCTTCGCTGCGCTCAGGATGACACCTTGTCAGAACGAACAAACAAAGTGAGCCACTTGCGGGCATTCGCATCTTCGCACATTCGTGCGGCAAAAGTGCAATAATTTGGAAGCGGGAGTGCAGTTCGAGCTTTCGCGCTGGGGTGAAAGCTGGCTGGAGCTTTCACTCGGGCTAAGTTTGGAATTGAGGGATTCCTAGTTATGGATGAGCGTGAATTTTTTGACGAGCGGTCGGATAAGAAGCCGGCGAACTTAAGTTGTCCGCATTGCAATCAGTCGGCGGAGTATGAGATTCAGTGGCTGGTGCGGACGAAGAAAAAAAGTTTGCCGCCGCGAGCCGATGATCGGGATCGCGCGAAGTTTGCCAAGGCGCAGTCGTATATGTTGCGGCGCGATGACATGATGATGTGCAAGAACATGCGCTGCCGCAAGCGCTTTGAGATTACGGGGGTGCAGAGTGTGGCATTTTTGCAGGATGGATTGCCGGCGGGCGGACGTTAGTCATTGGTCGGTTGTCGTTCGCTGTCGTCGTTCGCGCTGATTCTTGTTCATGTTTTATTCGCCGAGATTTGTCGTCGGTTGTTTCCTTGTATTCCACATTTTATTCGAGCACGAGATCCGCCTACGGTGGATGCTGTATCCCGAATTTTCCTGGTGAGAGCAGAATTTCCCCTTCGCAGACTTACGGCAAGCTGATTGCCGTTCCTTCCAAGCTGCTGACATGGTGAAAGATGTCACTTGATCGAACTCCTTTGGCAGGCGGGTTGCACTTCTCACGGGTGGTGAGCGTCCACGCTTGCCACTGGAGGTTTTGTGGATATGGCAATCAAGACGAAAATTTATGCTCGCGGTTCTTTAGCCGGCACTTTGGCGCCGTTGCTTGCTTTCGGAATGTTGTGTTCGGCGGGAAGCGTGGCGAGTGGACAGACTTCGCCGGCGCCTACCCCCATGCCGCCGGGGGCGACGACTGCTCCGGCGACGCCGCCAACGAATGATCGCCCGATGAGCGATCGCGACGATATCACGCGGCGCGATATCGCGGAGATGGATCATTTTCTGGATGAGCATCCGGAGATTGCGCAGCAACTGCGAAAGGATCCATCGCTGATCGATAATCGGAAATGGGTTTCCGATCATCCTGCGCTGCAAGAGTATCTGCAGAATCATCCGCAGATCAGCGCGACCTTCCGCGCCAATCCGAATCTCTTCATGCGAGATGAGGAGCGCTATGACCGGGAAACGAGTGATCGCAACATTTCGCGCCGGGACATAGTGGATATGGATCGCTTCCTGGACGCGCATCCGGAGATCGCAGAACAGCTGAAGAAGGATCCATCGCTGATCGATAACCGGCAGTGGGTGGCGAATCATCCGGCGTTGCAGGAGTATTTGAAGACGCACATCGACGTGTCGGCGGCGTTCCGCGCGCATCCCGATCAGTTTATGCGGGATGAAGATCGCTATGACCAGAA
>Ga0210388_10003551_pt1 | contig 12211 bp, 15 predicted proteins | sample IncBWC19OmetaG_FD_155485 | JGI IMG/M metagenome (GOLD analysis project Ga0210388, IMG submission 155485) | Forest soil microbial communities from Barre Woods Harvard Forest LTER site, Petersham, Massachusetts, United States - Inc-BW-C-19-O ... | reverse complement strand
GCCGCCGAGGCAAGGTGTGGACGGTATGGATTGGCAGATGGTCGGTTCCAACTCATGCTGGAACACTGCGCCAAACGATCTGAGATTGACACTATCGGCTTTATCGAAGTCGAAATATTCGTAACTCGCGCCAACGAAGATCCTTCGCCTACCGAGAGTTTCAGCGCGATCTGCGAGCACTGGTCCAAAGCTCGTAGCTTCCTGCATCACTCCGTTGGCAAAGATGAACCCGGAAACGGGGGATGCCAGCGGCACCTGGCTGAGTTGCACGCCGATCTCTGCATTGATGGGACCGAAACTGTTGATGCTGGAAGCCTGGAAGTGAACCTCGTGAAACTTTGTAGCGGTGAGGGGCCCTCCATTGTCGACACCGACCAGACCGCCCGGACCGTACACCTGCGGGACAATGCAAACCAGGTCAGAGGATCGTTTGGCGGTGGAACCCAGTATTTCCTGGGTTGGGCAGGGGCTTTGAGCCAAGGCCGGTATAGACGTAGAAACTAGCAAAATGCAAAGCACCGTTGAACGTGACATTCTCAATTTCTCCATTGTGGATTGGGCCCCCGTTCACAACAAGATGTGCCGAATGGCTGTCGATCATGATGGTGAAGCGCAAGCGGAACCCGTAACGAAAAATTCCGAGCTCAAAATCTCCACGAGTAAAATCGTCCACAATGCAGCGAATGCCTTAAACTCCAACCGCCGCTTAGTAACCCTGGGCTAGTATTTCTGCGGGACGGAAGGCCGTTTAATCCTACAAATTGTTGCCGTAAATGGCTTGGAGCCCGAGGGAAGGGTTGGGTGAAACCATAGCACAACCGGGATCCCTGAACACCTTAAGAAAGCGGAGGCGATGCCGTGGCGGCTTGGTACGGCGGGAAAGGTTCGTGTAAGCTACGGTTATCCACGGAGCGCTTAACTCAGCGTAGAGTGCCACATTCGCACCGGCGGAAGTCGATGTTCGAATCCTGCAGCGCCCACCAATAAACTCCTACACCCGCTGAACGCATACCTCGGTTGTCCCTAACATGATGCGGGATGCATGGCGCGGCATAAACATTGCGTTCCGCAACTTAACTTGCGGATAGTTCGGGTAAGTAGGAACCGCGAATGCCCACTGAGTCGTCCTTGGTCAGCTGCAAGCGGTTCCCGCAGGTACGGCATGCCCATTCGCCCCACGGCCCCCGAAAGCTACCACGATCAAAGAATGTTCAAGCTGTGTCCTTGCGCGAGATCGTCCAGGCACTCAACAAACGACGTCAGGAATTACGTACGCTCCTCAAGAATCGCCAGAAAGCTGTCGACACCTTAATCAGTCTGAAACGTGGTCGCACGCCGGAGGAAGCCCATGCAAGCAGCCCCGTTTCAGGAGAGCCCACTGCCCCAAAGCTCAAACGCTCCCGCAACGAGTAGCGACGAGAGCTTTGTCGAGACGCTCGAGCACAAGCGGTTTGTCGAGTTCGTCCTGTGACGCTTGCTGTCAGTATCGATACATCGGGCTCTGCTTCGGACCGCCGGGTGTGGGCATGACGCTCTCCGCGCTCCGCTACAGCCGTAACGAAATGATTGGCAAGATCGATTCCTGGACCGCCGAGCAATCGCTACAGCCCGCGCTCGATACGGTTCTCTAGACTCCTTTGGTCATGAACTCACCCTGCTGCGTATGCCCTAATTGTTCCCCGGAGCGACCTCATCGTGGTGGGTTCGAAGACACATTGTGAAGCAGATGTACGAAAGGCCGAAATCCAGCCATGTTTTTGTGGCGGGATGGGCCGGAATGCGTGGCGTTGTCGCGCTGGCCACTGCGAACTCGTTACCTTTCACCCTCAATGATGGAAGCCCGTTTCCTCAACGAAGCTTCATCATCTTCCTGACCTTTTCTTTCATACTGGTGATACTCGTTCTGCAGGGTCTCGCTTTGCCTTGGCTCGTGCGCGTGCTCGGGCTGTCTGGAGAAAATGCGCAGTTCTGCGAAGAAGGAGAGGCAAGACACTCACTCTTGCAGGCGGCAATCGACTTCCCTCGGTGAACGCAGAAGGTCAGCGGAAGGAGACCATGACGAACATCTTTTTGAGGATCTGCTGCACGAGTATCGCCATAAGCTCGAAGAGATTGACTAAATGCGGGCCGGCTGGCAGCGATCCGGAGAAAGACTCGCATGGCCTGACAATGAATCATCTGCTGCTGGAGACAATCCGGCGGGAGCGCGAGACGCTGAACCTCTTGCGGGCAAATGGAAGAATCGGGGTAGCTGCATCGCAATCTGGAGAGCGAGCTCGATCTAAGCGAGGGTCGACTGGCCTAGTCACTACCCGTGCATAAAGAATTTAAGGGACAGGAATGCCGTAGGCGGCAGTTGTTTGCAATTGCTGGCCGTCCGTTGCTGGCGCTCTGCGCGGGGAGTAGATGAGCGGCCTCGGCAATATCGAAGAGTATCGTAGTCGCAGATACAATGAGTGAAACTCGGTACTCTCCAATGAACCACCCCAACGAACTCATCGTTGTCGATCGATTTGCCCCTTTGCGGGTTCATCTGCAGGGGCTGCTCGCCGATCTGGGCGAAGGCGACTGGGCACGGCCTACTGCCGCGCCTCGCTGGTCTGTTAAGGACGTGGCAGCACATTTATTAGGTGGCGATATTGCGATTCTTTCCGGGAAACGCGACGGATTTCATTTATCGCAGAGTATCGAGAGCAACGATCAACTCATCGAGTCGGTGGACCGGTTGAATGCGGAATGGGTGCTGGCAGCACACAGGATGAGCCCCGCGTTTACTCCGCGAACTGCTTTCGATTACAGGACCGGAAGTTGAGGCGTGCTTTGCATCTCTGGATCCGATGGCGATGGGAGGCGCGGTTAGTTGGGCGGGTCCCGATCCGGCGCCCGTATGGTTTGATCTCGCTCGCGAATTTACGGAGCGGTGGCACCACCAGCAACAGATTCGGGATGCGACTGGCCGCGCGCCGCTCTATGATCCGTACTTTCTCTCGCCGGTGCTGGATACATTCGTACGAGCTTTACCATACGCATATCGCAATGCCAGTGCGCCTGTTGAAACATCTGTGAAGTTTGAAATTTCAGGAGAAGGGGGCGGCATATGGTTCATTTTCAAGGGAGAAGAGGCATGGACGCTACTTCTTGATCCAACCTGCGAGCCAGTAACGAACGTGGTAATTCCTCAGGATGTGGCGTGGCGTCTGTTCACCAAAGGCATGGATCGCGAAAAGGCCCGCTCCCTGGCCGTGATCCATGGAAAAGCTGGCCTGGCTGCACCAATTTTTGCTACGACCGCCATCATCGGTTGAGCCTTCTTTTGTCACAATGACCACGAACATTGTCAAACCGCGCACTCTTCGTCCCGGTGATCGTGTTGCCGCCATTTCACTTTCTCGCGGATGGCCGAGTGTATACCCGCGCGCGTATGAGGATGGAAAGCGCCAATTGCGAGAAGCGTTCGGCATCGAGGTAATTGAGAGCCGCCACGCAACGGCTGACATGGAATGGCTGGCTTCGCATCCTGAAGCTCGTGCAGCGGACCTGATGGATGTGCTGAAGGACTACGCGATACAAGGGATTATTTCCACCATCGGTGGGGATGAGTGTATGGTCTGTCTCAACGCCGATGCGCGCAGTAGACTCTGCCGAACGGGCGGTAGTACTAGTGCACCGCAGGCCGCAAGCGCATCAACGTTCTGTGCCTTCGCAGGAACACAACCAACGCACGTCGCAGATACAGGGCCAGTAGAGGCATCGCAACTCCAGCTACAACGGCCCAGACGATCAGCGCGTGCCACTCCCATTGCCAGATGTCGTGAAACAGGCGCAACGGATGATGGCTCAGATGTTCCAACTGCTTTCGGTCCATCGGCAACTTGCGCGTGTGAAACAGATGGACTCCAATCTCGATAAACGGCAGAAATAACAGCAGATGTAGCGGCGTCACCACATGAGTCCCAATCAGGGATGCGGCCTTGCTTAGGCCGAAGACCCACGCCAGAAGAATTACAAACAGTGTCGCCAGCCCTACGGACGGATTGACGCCCACGACCATTCCAAGTGCCAGACTCCACGCCAGTCGTCGCGGCGTTACCCCGCCCCGCAGCGTTCGCAGAAGAGGTCGCAGCACATGACAACGAGCCCACTCGCGCATCGATTCTGGCATCAGCACATAGGTTTCGATGCCGGCCAGTCCCATCCTGGTAGGCACGAAAGGGGCGATCAACATTGTTTGAATTCATCCGGGCTAACTTCGTCAAAGATGCGAGGCCCCATTCCCCGTATTTATCGCTTAAAGTTGGAGAGTCACCTGGTCGCGTATCCTTGGCAGCTGCAGCAGGGTGCCCAGGTCGGCGAGCAATACGCCACACCATTTATTACGCTTCGCCGCGTTGCGGAAGCCGTGATAGGGGGCATCCAGGCATAAGAACGTAGTCTGAATTGGCCGTGGCTTCCCTTCTCTTAATTTTTGCCCGCCTGTCTGTTGACACTCAGGACCACCTGGAATGCGCCGTGAGATCGTGCGTCAATATATTGCGCAGTGCCCGAATCACGCACTACACCATCGATCCCGCCGGTGTCATGTTGCACAACCAAACGAATATGGTCAGCCCAAAAAAGCGACAGGGTGACTTCCCTTGCGGGACGCCGCCCTGTCTATCCGATTTGTCGAAGATTTGGTTCGGCGTCCAAATCACAACACCGGCATTCCGTAATCATGCGAGACCCACAAGTTTGCGCCCGTATTTCCCTCACTCTTCCGGGTAGCACTCGTTGTAACAGCATCCACATTGCCACGCTTAAGCGACTGGTTGCCCGAACGTTTTGAGAATCGTTGCCTCTTCCCTGATGGCCGCAGTTCGCTTTCTTCTTTGGAAGATCACTCTCCCGTTGAAAAAAATATTACCCCGTAACCGCGACAAAAAATACGGCTTCCAAAAAATAAAGCAGGGTGGAAATGGCGGCTGATTGTGGAATATTCCGTGAGACAGGCTGATGTCGGGATTAACAGGTCTGAGATCTGAATAGGGCCTAGCCTGAGCAGAGCCAACCCATCCCGACTGGGCATCATCTCAGAAAGTCTGTCACATATATCCCCACGAAAGCTCCGGACGCAAAAAGCCGGTGTCGGATCTGCCGAGGTTCCCAAAATGCCGCTAATTCTCCTTATCATCGTTCTAATTCTCGTATTTGGCGGGGGCGGCTATTACATGGGCCCAGGATACGGCTATTATGGTGGCGGCGCGATCGACCTCATCCTGATATTCGTGCTGCTCTTCCTGTTGTTTGGTAGGGGCAGGCGCAGCATCTGATGCAGGATTCGCTTCCCGGTAACATGCAGGGAATGCCGTTGCGGCTGAATTATGCTGACAGAACCTAGCCCCTCAATGGGGACATCGTAATTGGCTTGACGGAGTCGATCCGAGCGAATCGTTCCAGGGAAGCAACTTCTTAAGTGATCCCGGACAAACGAGACTTTCACCGATGGTGCGCGAGCCAGCGTCTACTTATTGCGAGACGAAGACTGGTGTTGAGGGTTCGAGCGGCCGTTGGGTCAATCCAAAGAACAGGAAGATCAGGCGACATAGCCTTGCCACACTTTGCGGCAAGCACAGAAAAACGAACATCGCTTTGATCTCCGCTCGTTGAGTCTTTACTACAAATTTCGTATTGCCTCAATCAGTTTTGTCGGATGTATCGGTTTCTCCACCAGAGAGAAGATCTGGCCTGCTCGACCTGGAATATCGTTCAGATCCGAAGCACCGACCTTCCCGAAAAAGAGGAGAATCTTGCGTGCGGGAATCTCGTGTCTGATGGCGATGGCAAGTTCAATTCTCGTACAGTAAGCCGGTTGATGATTGCTCGATAGACTAAACTAGTCTTCGTTTCGTGAGGTCGAAGGCGAGCAATCCTCGAATGGCAATCGGCGGAAATCGCTGAGTCACTCGCGAATCTGGTTCAGTCACCGATGGCGATGCTCAATTCTCAGCTCATCACCTGCTAGCTTTCACCCGTCGGAACCCCCGGCTTTTCCGCAGGAACCACAGACCTATAGAAATGCTTAACCAGATCACCGTCGACGCCGAGATCACCAGATAGGCATTGTAACCAGGCAAAGCTCGCCACACAGTGACGGCGAAACCTATATAAGTCCAATGCAGCCGATCGAGGCCCCGGCAGAATCGACACTTGCAGCGACGCAGCCTCGATTGGCCCCCTCGAAGCCAGCCTTGCGCATCTTTTGCCTCTCATGGCTCTCGAGTAAGCTCGCGCCAGCAGGGAAGATTGCAGGAAACGCGAGAAAGAGACCACCGACCTCAGGACCGAAACGTTCAGCGATGAGTCCAGCCGCTGCTGTACATAGGCCGCCGAAAAAGAAGGCGCAACGCATAGTCCCGAGGTTGAACATCCTTCAGCGATGTCAGCTTCGCGTCGATCATTCCTAGGCTCCTTTGGAAAGTAGAAACAACAGACCGAAGAAAGCCACGAACCACACCGGAAGTAGGGTGAGAGTTGTCGTTAGAGCGTGTGGCTTGTGGCGCATGAGGACGAAACTCGCCGCGCAGGCATAGAGGAAAAATGCAATGGACCCATAAATCATCGAGCGCGCTTCAACGGCGGCATAGGCTTTCCCATGTTTGGCGATTGTAAGCCCAATGTCGCCAGTGCGATGGACGGGGCAGCTCCGAAAAGACCAGCAAAACTCTTCGGCTGGAATACCTCGCTCAAAAGCGCAAAGGAACTGACAACTATTCCTCCAATCAAAAATCGAATCATAACGTCGGTCATTGTGAGTGCCTGAACGCTCGATTGCTACGCTGCCTTCCGAGCTTTCTTTATTAGGCTTGCCGCTGCCGCTGTCCCTTTACAGCCAAGTAGTCGGTACTCTTTCCCTTCGAGCTTGTGATAGTTGACGAAGAAATCCTGAAGCTCCCTCAAAAATTGATTTGGTAGATCCTTGAGATTCTTTATGTTGGCGTACATGTGGTTCGCCTCGGCGATAGCTACAAGTCTGTCGTTGCGCGTCCTCTTCCTTCCGTCGATTTGCTCTCCTTCAATGATGCCTATGAGCCGTGACCTTATCGCACAGCCGGGGAATGCCGGCTCGTCCATCAGGAGTAAAACATCGATGGGATCGCCGTCCGGGGCTATCGTTCGAGGAAGAAACCCAAAATCGTACGGAAATGCCATTCCCGCCGGCAGCACTTTTTTAAGCGCAAATATCTCCTGCTTTGGATCAAACGCGTACTTGTTTCGGCTACCTTTGGGAGTTTCGACAATGACCTGAAGTGTACCGTCTTTGCCGCCGACCGGCTTCAGCTGGGTAGGATCCATCAGGTATTTTGGGCGTTTTGCCATGTCACTCCCTTCGTTAAAGCCGCATTAATCGATGGATGAGAATGTACTTGCGCGGCAAAGGTTGGTTAGGCTGCGCAGGTTTCTGATTACGAGAAACGCGCGAGTGGAGTACTCGGCTCGAAATGGCCCACCGCGATATGCTTCCGACATGGCCGAAGGAATTCCGGAGCGACTTGATCGATTGCCATGGCGACGGTGGCATTACCGTGTTGTCGGGGCTCTAGCGGTCACGTGGCTTTTGGATGGGCTCGAGGGAAGCCTCGGCGGCTCCTTGGCCGGAGCTCTCAAATCTCCACACACTCTTGGTTTCACCGACGCTCAGCTCGGCCTGAGCTCTTCCTTCCATTTGAGCGGTGCCGTCGCTGGTGCTGTGGTATTCGGATACATGGCTGACCGATATGGACGCCGCCGATTGTTCAACTGGACCCTGCTGCTTTATCTCTGCGCTACTGCTGCCACCGGTCTTTCATGGAACCTTGCAAGCTTTTCCTTTTTTCGCGCTTTGACCGGAGCTGGCATTGGTGGCGAGTATGCCGCCATAAACTCTGCGGTGGATGAGCTTATTCCCGCTCGCCTTCGAGGCAGAGTCGACATTTGGATCAATGGGACGTTCTGGGTAGGCATCATCCTAGGCTCCGTCATTTCCACGGCGTTGCTATCAGGTAAGACCTTTGGCATTGAATGGGGATGGCGCGTGGCATTCTGTTCAGGGATACCGATCGGCGTTCTTGTGTTGTTCATGCGGCAATACATCCCTGAGAGCCCCCGGTGGCTGCTCAACTGTGGCCGAAAGACGGAAGCAGAATCCGAGATGCAGCGAATCGAGGAAGAAGTTGCCGGTAATACTTATGTGCGATCCTCGCGCTTCGAACAAGCGGTCAATCGACGCGCGGGCACATCCCCGCGCACCTTTTTCCACCTGATGGCAGGCCCATACCGACCCCGTGCCGTCCTGTGCCTGTTCCTGATGATTGCACAGGCCTTCTTCTACAACTCCGTTTTCTTTTCGCTGGCTTTGGTTCTTTTACGCTTTTACGGCATGGGCGCAGATGACGTAGGATACAGTTTCATTCCTATAGCTTTTACCAATTTCCTCGGCCCGATAGTTCTCGGGTCTTTGTTTGACACAATCGGACGGAAGCAGATGATTTGCACGACCTTCGTCCTTTCAGGCGGGAGCCTATTGTGCTCCGGCTGGCTTTTCCTGAACGGACGCCTCACGATGCATGAACAGGTCCTGTGGTGGTCTATAACGTTTTTCTTCGGCTCTTCCGCAGCAAGTTCCGCATATCTAACGGTGAGTGAATTGTTCCCCCAGGACATCCGCGCCACAAGCATCGCTTCCTTCTACGCGATCGGCACTTTGATTGGTGGTACCTGTGGGCCATTCATATTCGGAAGGCTGATGGGCGATGGCCGTAAGCCGCTATTTGAAGGATATGCAGTCGGAGCTGCGATGATGATTGCTGCAGGCATCGCAGAAGCAATCTGGGGCATAAAGGCTGAAGGACGATCCCTGGAAGCACTCAACTCTGACGCCCGACGCTCGGCGGAATCAGTATCGCCGTGATCTCGTCCGGGTATGTCAGCCCTAGTGAGCTACGCGTATCACTCCTTCCTCGTAGTTCCGTATATCTGGCAGGCATGCATCACTCATCTCGCAACCATACCCAGCTTATGCTGAGAATTCCCTTATAGGTCAGCGGCTGGTTTAGTCTGACGGAGCAGAAAAGCTCTATGTCCCCCGCCCTGGTTTCTCCTGCCTGAAGAACGATCTTAGAGTCGACCGCCTTGGCGTGTCTTCACATTGGCCCCTAGCTATATTCCCCGGCATGCCTCTCATTATCATGCTCATCGTTTAGACTTTCGTTTTCGGTGCAGTGGCTATTACATGGGTCCCGGAGTCGGCTACTACGGGGACGGCGGAATTGATCTCATCTTGGTACCGGAAAACGACGGCGTTTGAACACGGAGATCTGTTGGGCTCCTCGACTCGTCTTTCACCTTACACAACCTCGGTTAATGCAACAGACCCGCGATGCGTCGTCCGCGGTTCTCACAATATCTTTGTAGATTGAGTGTGCCAGAAGTGCGTGGTGGATGGACTACCTCGGGAGAGGCGCAGTTAGGATTTCTAGATTCGCAGGCACCGAGCAATTGTGTCCGCGACTTACTGAACCTTTTTTTCGAGACGGTAGCTGATACCAACTCTTGTGCCCAGTTCATCCATGCCAGGATTGCTTGCCGCCAGGTAGCCATTCGAAACATGAAAAAATTCGAACGGGTCTACGCGCAGGTCAACGCGGTTCGTCATTCTGATTTGGACGCCGAGGGCTGCCTGGACGTTGAAGTTTGCATAGCTGGCGTTGGGTGAGAATGCCTTCTTTGCAAACACTGCGGTTCCGAGCTTGCCGATGATGTATGGCTTGATTGCCTTGTCGCTTCGCCACAGAAAGCGGAAGCCGAATGGCGATAGCGACACTCCGTGCACCAGCTCTTGGTTGGGGCTATAGGCATTACCCCAGAAATCGGAAATAGCAGGTTGGCTCAGAAGAACGAAAGGAAGGGCTTCAATTACATAGTCCACGCGTGAATTGAGGAAATGCCCCCAGCGACGGTCGTACTCCATGCCCACCGTCCAGGCCGTACAGCGTACCGTGGCGCTAAACAGCCTATAGTCGCCATCCGGTATCATCCCCATCAGAGAGAGCTCACTTTCCATGGGCTGTTTCCCCCGCATCGTCCTCGTAGATACGACAGCGTCTGTCGCCGGCGGAGTAGTCGCTTCTCCCATGTTCGTCGCGGGTACAGTGCCCCCCGCCACTGCAGTCTCCGCCTCCTGGGAATGCACTGGTTGTGAGGCAAGAAGGCAGACCGCGGCAAGCACGGAAAGACCACAACAGCGAAGGGTACAGGCTCGACTGCATGCACTTCTGCACGGGACGAATGCAGACTCACAATGTCGAGCACATGCCAGCGGATGCGTTAAAGAGGCACGGGGAAAAAATTCGGAGTCAGCCGAATGTCTTTGGTGAGAAAACTTATCTATGGTGTAGTTTTCCAGGTCGTCTCCCAGAGGCATGCCCTGGATTTGATGCGGCAGGTAGCACGTGCGTAGACACGAAATCGTAGGATAAGTTTCGCCATCCATACCGGTCCCCTTCGATTGGCCGTGGCCGTTTTAGGATGAACCTGCGAATGCCCACTGATACGCCGGAGTACAAAAGGTATAACCATCCATGGCAGCACGCTTCTGGGCGGCCATTCCTTTGCGGACAGGTACCCGAATGTGAGACACGGCGGAAAGCCAAAAGAAATGCGGCCCACGCTCGACTCAAGGAGAAATTCAGGTACATATAGCACATATTGCTCCGCGACGAAGGGCACAGCGCCCTTGAAACCAAAATTGCTGGCCTTGCTACTTTAAATGTTGTGAAGAGCAAAGTACCCAGTGACTTGGCGCAAGGGCTAGGTGACACGACCGCGTCTTTCAGGAAGTGACCTCGACTACGCTGAAATGGTGATCAGACTTGTTACCGTGTCAGCTTGAGCGTCTTACGGAGAAAGTCATCACGATCGGCGCTCGCTTTGGTGTTTAGCGCGTGACCCGCATCGTAGAACTGAGCTGTTTCCTCGTAGCAAACTTCACGAATGCTACTTTGACGGCCACTCACCGCAGTTCCACTAACGAACAATTAGCCTGAACTACGTTGCTCCTGGGGGCTTCCAAACTGCGGTATCCGCCAGCGGGCGCTATTCAGGAGGCATCTTTTTCGGCGGAATACAGACTAAAGTTCTTGATAATTTGCTACTGAATTTGATGCAGGCAGATTTTTTTATCTATTACCTGACGGCTCTACAACGAATAGTTTTGTGCAGCTGATTGGACCGAAAGTCGTCAGACACGTCTTCAGAATCTATGCACTAACGCTCACGCAGCATCATTCGGTCATAGAAAACATATGCGGCAAGTACCTGCTTGTGTTCCCTTTGACCACGTCGCTCAATGCACGTATCTGGAGATCTAGAGTAGCGAGGGTACTCGCCAATTCATCTTAGTCATATTACGAACACTTTTCGGTCCTTGCGCAGGCCGCCGATGTGCAAAGGGGATGCAATGCTCGCTTTTCGCGACAGCCAAGGTGTGCAGATTCCAATAACTGCTTCTTAAACTAGATCAAACTTTCTTAGACTAGATCAAACTGCTGGCAAAAGGCTCTTATACCTTTCACGCAGGAAATGACTAGGAATTTGCTGTACGTGGTCTATCGCACGGCCGATGATTGTGTTGCCGTTCGGATTTATCTAACGGCGGCGATGGAAGGGCTTCGAAAGACGCATCCGGTGGTCCGTGCATATAATTCCCGATTGCACGACTTCAATTTGATCGGAGTGAACATCCCCTTCCGGCGCATCTTTGGCCTATTCTGCAATAAGAGGAGGGCCCCGAATCGGGCCCGGATTCGTTCCAAAAGTCAAAAGTGCGATTTCATATCAACGGAGCGCAACCAATCCATCGCAATGGCCGGTTCCATTAATCAGACCACTTTGATTGCGCCATTCACTCCATCGGGGAAGAACCCGCCTTTGGACGTACCAGCTTTACTATTTCCATAGACAATCGACAATACCTGGCTGGTGTTGCGAATGACGGACAAGGCTGGTCCGACCGTTTCGAAATAAGCATTTCCCGATGGGGGAGGAAGTACATCCTGCGAATCGAGCGCCGACGTTTGTATGTGATTGGCTGCGATGAGCAAGCGGAGGTTCGCGGAATGGAGCGCCTCGACCTGCCCGATGCGCATGATAAATCCGAAATTGTTTTGACTCGTGATTAAAGAAGCGGCGCCCCCGT
>Ga0210388_10003550_pt1 | contig 12217 bp, 9 predicted proteins | sample IncBWC19OmetaG_FD_155485 | JGI IMG/M metagenome (GOLD analysis project Ga0210388, IMG submission 155485) | Forest soil microbial communities from Barre Woods Harvard Forest LTER site, Petersham, Massachusetts, United States - Inc-BW-C-19-O ... | reverse complement strand
GTTCGATGACGTTCGCTTCGATTACACCGAGACGGGGGTGTCGAAGCTCGATGGCTGGTGGATTCCAGCCGAGCCTGCTTCACGGTGGAGCGCGAGCACCGTGTTGTATCTGCATGGCGGGGATGGCTCGCTGTCGAACTCGCTCGACGATCTGGTCACGTTGCACTCGCTCGGCATCAACGTTTTTGCGTTTGACTATCGCGGTTTCGGGCGCAGCGTGGGGACGCGTCCAAGCGAGCGAGGGATGACCGAGGATTCGGCGGCCGCGTGGCACTATCTGACAGACACCCGGCGTATTGATCCCGGGGCTATCGTTCTTTACGGTATGGGCGCCGGTGCGAGCCTGGCGGCGGAGCTGGCGGCTCAGCACAATCCTGCGGGGATGGTGCTGGAGGGCCCATGCGAACCCGCGCGGGAGATCATCGGACGAGATCAGCGGGCGAAGATTCTGCCGCTTTCGCTTTTGCTGACAGAGCGCTTCGATCCCGTGGACGCACTGCGCGACTCGAAGCTGCCAAAGCTTTTTCTCGACCGTGATGGAGCGAAGGCGCGAACCGAGCAGCTTTACCGGGCGGCGGCGCTTCCAAAAGAGTATTTTGAGTTGAAGCAGAGCGGGTACGAATCGACACTGCGGCGATTTTTTGATGAGGTCTTACGGTGAGGATCGGCCTCGACGTCGACCGATGAGGAGAATGGAATGTTTGGTTCGTTCGAGGTGATCAAGCCGGTGGCTGCACTGATGGCCCGGCTGGTGCTGGGCGTCATTATGGTAGTCCATGGCGCTCACAAGATCTTTCCGCGCGGCGCACTCTACCAGTTTGCGCAATCCGTGGCGCACATGGGCATGCCGTACTGGCTGGGGTACGTCTCAGCGTTTACCGAGCTCTTCGGCGGCGCCTTTCTTATCCTGGGGCTGCTGGTGCATCTGGCCGCCCTGGGCGTAGCGATCGACATGGCAGTGGCCATTCTCAAGGTACATCTGCCTCATGGCCTGATCGGGCCCCAAGGGTACGAGTTCCCTCTCGCGCTGTTTGCACTGGCGATCGTGCTGATCGGGACGGGGCCGGGTCATCTGGCGGCAGACAGCTATATGTTCCGGGGACGCGGCGTGCGTTGAGGAGCTCCAACTCGCCTTTCCACATGCCTTTACATCTCAGCGTCGGCCTCTAAGATAAATATGAGTGTAATTCACTCACTTTTCACCTTTTGAGGCGGGCGCTGGCCTTGACAAGCGTCTATCTCGACCGATACGTTAGCAGTCATAGGGCGGAAGTGCTAACCGCCATACCTGGAGCAGCAAACGGCACCTGCCGGTCGGACTGCCAGGTTCCATTTGAACTCTGTATTGAAAAACCGCGAGGTGAAACCTCGCGCGAAGGAGAAGCAACGCAATGGCAACTGCAACCGTAGCGACCACCTTTACACCGCTGCACGACCGCATCCTGGTTCGGCGAGTCGACGAGGGTGAGACGATCCGTGGCGGCATCATCATCCCCGACAGCGCCAAGGAAAAGCCGCAGGAAGGCGAAGTAATTTCCGTTGGCAAGGGCAAGTCGAACGATGAGGGCAAGACATTTCCCCTCGACGTGAAGGCTGGCGACCGTGTTCTCTTCGGCAAGTACTCCGGCACCGAGATCAAGATCGATGGCGAAGAGTTCCTGATCATGCGCGAAGAAGAAGTCCTCGGCATCCTCAAGAAGTAGGACTGCGCGTCCGGCAACACGCGGCTTCGCCGCATAAACATTGGTTCAGATTCGTTTCAAGCAATCAGGAGAAATTGAAATGGCAAAGCAAATTCTGCATGGAGAAGATTCGCGCCAGGCAATTCTGCGCGGCGTGAATGTTCTGGCTGACGCAGTGAAGGTGACCCTCGGCCCCAAGGGCCGCAATGTGGTCATCGAGAAGAAGTTCGGTTCGCCGACCATCACCAAGGACGGCGTGACCGTAGCCAAGGAAATCGAGCTGAAGGATGCGCTCGAGAACATGGGCGCACAGATGGTGCGCGAAGTGGCGTCGAAGACCTCGGACGTTGCCGGCGACGGCACCACCACCGCGACGGTTCTGGCGCAGGCCATCTATCGCGAAGGCGTGAAGACGGTTGCCGCGGGTGCGAACCCGATGGCGCTGAAGCGCGGCATCGATAAGGCTGTTGAGGCCATTGTCGGCAAGCGCGATGAGAATGGCGTCGTGACCGGCGGAGCGCTCTCGAAGTTCTCGAAGCCCGTCACCGGCGACATGATTGCCCAGGTGGGCACCATCTCGGCCAACTCCGACTCGACCATCGGCACCATCATTGCCGAGGCCATGAAGAAGGTTGGCAAAGACGGCGTGATCACGGTCGAAGAGTCGAAGACGCTCGAGACCCAGCTTGAGGTTGTCGAGGGCATGCAGTTCGACCGCGGCTACCTGAGCCCCTACTTCGTCACCGATCCGGATCGCATGGAAGCCTCGCTCGAGGATCCGTACATCCTGATCCACGAGAAGAAGATCAGCTCGATGAAGGATCTGCTTCCCCTGCTCGAGCAGGTTGCCCGCAACGGCAAGCCGCTCGTGATCATCGCGGAAGACGTTGACGGCGAAGCGCTCGCGACCCTAGTGGTCAACAAGCTGCGCGGCACCCTGAACGTCGCTGCAGTGAAGGCTCCCGGCTTCGGCGATCGTCGCAAGGCGATGCTCGAAGACATTGCCAAGCTGACCGGCGGCAAGGCCATCACCGAAGATCTCGGCATCAAGCTCGAGAACGTGAAGGTTGAAGACCTGGGCCGTGCGAAGCGCGTCACCATCGACAAGGACAACACCACGATCGTTGAAGGCCGCGGCGAGCACAAGGCCATCGAAGGCCGTGTGAAGGAAATCCGCAGCCAGATCGACAAGACCACCTCTGACTACGATCGCGAGAAGCTCCAGGAGCGCCTTGCGAAGCTGGTCGGCGGCGTCGCCGTCATCAAGGTCGGTGCAGCTACCGAAACCGAGATGAAGGAGAAGAAGGCTCGCGTTGAGGATGCGATGCACGCAACTCGTGCAGCGGTCGAGGAAGGTATCGTCCCAGGCGGTGGTGTGGCCCTGGTTCGCTGCACTCCTGAAGTCGAAGCCCTCATCAAGACCCTCCAGGGCGACGAGAAGATCGGTGCGCAGATCATCCGCCGCGCGATCGAGGAGCCGCTCCGTCAGATCGTCAACAATGCGGGCGTCGAAGGCGCAGTGATCGTGGGTAAGATCCACGAGAGCAAGAACGATCACTACGGATACAACGCAGCCTCCGACGAGTTCGAGGACCTGGTTGCGGCCGGCGTCATCGATCCCACCAAGGTCACGCGCACGGCGCTGCAGAATGCAGCTTCGATCGCCGGCCTGATGCTCACCACCGAAGCCATGGTCTCGGATATCCCCGAGCCCAAGTCCGCGCCAGCAGGCGGCGGTCACGGCGGCGGCATGGAAGGCATGTACTAGAACTTCGCGTTCAGCGACACGCGCCTTCGGCGCAAAAGCATAAAGCCCCGCAGCGATGCGGGGCTTTTGCTTTGTAGATCTTCGTGGAATATCGAAACTTGGGTCTTTGCATTGCTTGGGCCTGCGCAGATCAAAATGCAATTCGCCGACTATCTTCCTTCTGTCAGATGATTTACGAAGATAGGTCTTGCGCGCTTGTGGCGACTTAGATAGTCTGTCGCCACAAATACAGCGAATCCGATGGAGCGGCAAACCTGAAAAGGTTTACCGATGGCAGGATCGATACGCCTGAAGTTGCAGGTATCGAGAAGGCGCCATGTTATCGAAGTTTCCTACGACTTTATTCGAATTTATCCGTGCTATCACTGCGAGATAGCACGAATCAAGTCTTGCTTATAGCCAGGTATTCATTCCCTCCAACAGCTTTTCCGGATCGCTCGTCGGCGGAAGACATGTATTTCCTTTGCAGAGCACGGCAAAGGTCTTGCCGGAGTTCAACTCCGGGAGGGCGGGGAGCGTTTCGGCCAGCATGGGCGGCAGATTGGTCTTCGTAACCTGGTCAGGCCGCAGATGCAGGACCTGCTTGTTCACTGCGTAGCGCGCGGTGGCCATTGCCGTGAGCTGACGGGACTCCATGCCTTCTCCGATGACCACGACCTGAACAGGCGGCAACAGCAGCAGTTCGAGTGCGAGACCGTAGGTGCCGGCATAAAGTCCGAAGTGTTCCACCACTCCGGCGAAATTCTCCAGCGTCTCCTCGGCCTTCTGCCGGAAGTCTGTGCGCCCGCTCAATGCTTCCAATCGCAGCAATGCGGCGGCTGCAGAGGGATTGCCTGCGGGCGTGGGTGAATCCTGCAGCGGCTTGCGCCGCGCCGCAAGGACGCCCAGAGCGGCGGCTGTCGTCGCTTCCGTATCGAAGAAGCCACCGCCTGTTGCGTCGTAAAAGCGGGCGACCATGGTATCGGCGATCAGCATTGCGCGGTCGTAGCAGGAGTGGTTCCCTGTTGCCTCCCAGGCGTCAACGAGCGCGTGAATGAGAAAGGCATAGTCGTCGAGCACGCCAGGGATATAGCGCGGCGCGGCCTGCTGGCCGGATGCATTCTCCGAGTACGCGATGACATGGCTGAGGCCTACCTCGGGATCCCAACCTTCCCTGAGGATGCGATCCAGCGTTTTGAGGGCGAAGGCGCGAGGTTGTTCGAGTTCGAGGACGTGCGCGGCATGCAGGTATGCGGAGATTGCGAGCGCATTCCATGAGGTGTAGATGGTCTTGTCGATATACGGTTCGGTGCGCTTCTGGCGGGTGGCCAGGAGCTTTCGCTGTGCAGACTTGAGGATCTCTTCGACGTCAGCCGCGTTATTTTGGGCCCGCTTCCCGACTTCCTCGATCGAGTATTTGCGATGCAGGACATTCTTCTGGGGATTGTGGTGCATGTCGCCGAGTTCCCCGATGTCGAAGTACGGACCGGCAATGCCCAGCTCTTCCGGATTGAGAACTTCGGCCGCCTCTTCGCGCGTCCAGGTGAAGTAATCGCCATCGTCATCGAGCGAGACGTCCGCGTCCTGCGAGGCGTAGAAACCGCCATTCTCGCGATCGGTCATCGCCGTATCGAGCCAGCGGATGATGTCGCCAGCGACACGCGCGGCATCGGCATCGACGAAGGACTGAAAGGCATGGACGTAGTTGCCGAGCAGGCCGGCGTTGTCGTAGAGCATCTTCTCAAAATGGGGAACGACCCAGCGCTCATCGACTGAGTACCGATGGAAGCCGCCGGCGAGCTGATCATAGACACCTCCGCGCGACATTTGGGTGAGCGTAACGGTCGCGGCTTCGCGCGCAGCTTCGTTGCCGGTACGCGCCGCTATGTCGATGAGCAGGTCGATGGCGGAGGGATGCGGAAATTTCGGCTGCGTTCCAAAGCCGCCATGACGCGGGTCAAATTGCTTGATCGCACTTTCGACGAGCTTGTCGACTATGCCGAGGGAGAGCGATCCGGAGCGGCCCGCGAAGGTTTCACCGTGTTCAATTGCCGAGACTACGCTGGATGCAGTCTCCAATGCCTCATTGCGGCGATTCTTCCAGACCTCGGCCATGGTGAGGAGCACGCGATCGAAGCCGGGGCGCCCGAAGCGGTTATCGCGGGGAAAATAGGTTCCACCGAAGAAGGGTTTGCCGTCGGGAGTAAGAATTGCTGTCAGCGGCCAGCCTCCCTGCCCGCTGATGGCGGAGACGGCTGCCTGATAGCGGCTGTCGACGTCGGGGCGCTCATCGCGATCGACTTTGATGGCAACGAAGTGCTCGTTGATCAGCGTGGCCATGGTGGGATCTTCATAGCTTTCGCGGTCCATGACGTGGCACCAATGGCACCAGACAGCTCCGATGTCGAGGAGGATAGGCTTGTCTTCTTCGGTCGCACGGGCGAAAGCTTCGCTTCCCCACTCGTGCCAACCGATGGGCTGGTGCATTGCGGAGCGCAGATAGGAAGAGTGGGCCCGGTCGAGGGAGTTCCGGTGATTAGGCATCCAGTTGAGTTTATCCCGGTCAGGAGAGAGATGTTACAGCGGTGGAAACGGCGAGGGCTTTCTTTATCTGCCGGACATAGATTTCGGCTGTCACTGCGAAAAAGACGGAGGCGAAGAGGGCCCACAGCCAGAAGTTGGCCAGGCCCACTCCGTCATGTTCGAGAGATGTCCAGACATGCGCCCGGAGAGCCATCAGCGCAAAACCGAAAAGCGCGTTGAGCGTTGTCCAGGTGACGCGGTGCGCGAGGATGGTTGCGGGAGAGAGGATCCAGATTGCGGGAAGAAGAAAGATGCAGCAGCAATACGACGAGACGGCGAAGGTGAGCAACGCGTAAAGGGCGATTGAGAAGGTGAGCATTTCACCGAAGAGCCGGGTGTCGAATCCCGCGTTCCGGATCGCCTCCAGAAGCTGCAGCGGCAGGCCAGCCAGCCAACCCGCGATCCAGCCGAAGAGGGCAGCGCGCACCACGCTTCCGAGGCGAAGGCGGAATGTCATGCTTCGCCGTTGACCAGCCTCTGGGCTACCTGAACATAGAGATCGATGGCCTCGGCCAGCTCTCGCTTGCTCAGCTTTTCGTGCGGAGTGTGCGCGACGTGGATCGATCCCGGACCGAGCAGGAGCGGCTCTCCCCAATTGGTGAGCCAGGGAACGTCGGTGGTGAAGGCCGCGACCATGGTGGGCAGCCCTTCGAGATGACGCAGACGCTTGAAGGGGATCTCCAGGGTGAAGTCGACGGCGGCCAGTCCGGCGACGGCCTGCTGGATGGCACTGCGCGTTTCCTCTGACGGACCGACGAGGCGGATGAGCAGGTGAGCCTCGGCTTTGTCGGCGATGACATTGGTGGCACGGCCGCCTTCGATGGTTCCGATATTCAGGGTGCTCGGCCCAATTCCCTCCGCTACCGGTAGATTGATGTCGAGGAGGCGGTCCAAGGCCTCGACGAGCTTGTGCACGGCGCTGTCTCCGAGCTCCGGATACGCGGAGTGCGCCATCTTTCCTGAGGCGCGAATCGCGGCTCGGAGCGCCCCCTTGGAGGCAACGGCGACGCGGTTGTCGGTGGGCTCTCCATTGATGAGAAAGCGGCTGCCGCGGGGATGTTCGTTGGCGACCTTCGCTCCCGCGGAGTCGCGTTCTTCTCCAACGACAAAGAGCAGCCCGACCTTTGCGCCGAGGGTGCGAAGTTGTTCGGCGGCAGCGACCTGCGCGGCGATGATGCCCTTGGCGTCACAGGCTCCGCGCCCATAGATGTATTCGTCATCTTCGCTGGAAGCGATGAAGGGCGGGACTGTGTCGAGATGCGTAGAGAAGACCACGTCAGGCTGCTCGCCTTCCGTTCCCGCATAGATATTGAAACGGCTGGTCGTGCTGCGGCTTTCGCTATCCTGGCCTACGGGCATGGTCTCGACGTGAAAACCGCGCGAGCTTAGGAAATCGACGAGAAAGCCGGCGACCGCTCCCTCGTTATAGGTGATCGACTCGATATCGATCAGCTGACGGGTCAGCGCGACTGCATCGAGTGCAGCAGGGGGGCTCGTCCTGTGGAGGCTCATGGACTTTCAGAATACCTGAGGATGATGATGGAGCGGCCGGCGACCGATGGTGAACCGGAGGCGGCGACATCTTCTTTCTCCGGATGATGGCACGAACGCCGGACTTTCATACAATAGCGGGAGACATGGATCAGACCTTGAACTACACCTCCACGCTGCAGACGATTACCGACCTTCGAGGTCCCGCGGGACGGCTGGAAGCGCTGCTCAACACCGGCGCGAATATCGGCGCGCCGGATGCAGGCTACTCGGTTCTTGTGTGTCATCCACATCCGCTGGGCGGAGGAACGATGCACAACAAGGTTGTGTACCACACGATGAAGGCCTTCCAGGGGTTGGGTCTGCCGGTTCTGCGGTTCAACTTTCGCGGAACGGGCCTGAGCGAGGGCGAGCATGACCAGGGACGCGGCGAGCAGGAGGACGTGCGCGCAGCTCTCGATTGGTTGGAGGAGCGATTTCACCTTCCGACGCTGTTTGCCGGATTTTCATTTGGATCTTACGTCGGCATGCGCGTTTGTTGCTCGGATTCCAGGGTAAGGGGAGCGGTTTCGCTGGGACTGCCGGTTCACGCGGATGGCCGCGACTATACCTACGATTTTCTCTGCGCGTGCGAGAAGCCGAAGCTGTTCGTCAGCGGCACTCGCGATCAATATGGGCCAAAGGCGCAGGTGGAGTCGGTGGTAGCACAGGCATCTCCTCCGAAAACTCTCGTCTGGGTGGAAGAAGCCGATCATTTTTTCGTTGGCAAGCTTGACGAGGTGCAGCGCGCGATCACGGCATGGTGCAGCGCAAACTTTCCTGATGTGGCCGTGCAATGAGCCAGACACGACTGACTACCCTCGAACAGCTTCATGCCGATGCCACGTCGATCTTTAGCCATGCGTTGAAGGCCTGCGATATTCCAGGCGCGTTTGACAGGCATCTCCATTTCGAAGGCAAGACGCTGATCAGGCATCCTTCTCCGCAGATGAGCCCCGCTCCGCTTTCACTCGAAGGGCACAAGCGTGTGATGGTGATTGCGCTGGGGAAGGCTGCGTTGACCATGTTGAATGCGCTGCTCGATCGACTGCCTGCGAAGCCGCATTATCGCGGTGTCTGCTCTGCTCCGGATGTTCCGAAGAAGCATACGTGGAGGATCAAGTATTTTGCGGGCGGTCATCCGCTGCCGAATGAGGACTCGTTTGCCGCAGCGCGCGAGGCGCTGAAGCTGCTCAAGCATGCGCGCAAGGACACATTCGTGTTTTTCCTGATCAGCGGCGGCGGATCGGCCATGATGGAACTGCCCCTCGACCCGAAGATTTCGCTTGATGACACGATCGCCTTTCACGAGACACTGATTGCTTCCGGCGCGAGCATTACGGAGATCAACACGGTTCGCAAATATTTTTCCGCAGTCAAGGGGGGACGACTCGCCCTTGCTGCTCCCGAGGCGACGAAGCTTTCTCTTTTGCTGGCGGATGTGCCGCTCAAGGATCTGGGCGCGGTGGCATCGTCGCCGACTTTGCCGGATCGTTCGACGCCCCAGGAATGCCTTGAGGTTCTTCGCCATTACCATCTGCTCGAGAAGTTTCCTCAGTCGGTCCGGGAGTATTTCGAACAGCTGCATCTCGAGTCGATGCGCGGGCATGAGAGTCCTGAGGACCAGCAGGCTTTTGCGAAGGCACAGTTCGACACGCTGCTTTCCAATCACGACTTTGTCAATGCTGCCCGGGATCATGCTCAGGGCCTCGGATACAAGGTTGTCATCGATAACAGCTGCGATGACTGGGATTATCGGGATGCTTCGGCGTATTTGCTGAAACGTTTTCACGAGCTGCGGAGGGAGATTCCGCGGCTTTGCCTGTTGTCGAGCGGAGAGGTGACGGTGACGATCGACCGGCCCGCCGGTTGCGGCGGGCGCAACCAGCACTTCGCGCTCGCCACGGCGCTTGAACTGGCGCGAGATGAAAAGGCGCCCATCGCGGTATTGAGCGCAGGCTCGGATGGCATTGACGGCAATAGTCCCGCGGCTGGAGCGATTGCCGATCCGACGACGATCCGGCGCGCCCGTGATTACGGGTTCGATCCCCTGACAACTCTTGCGGACTTCGATACCTGTCCGCTGTTTACCGCGCTGGGAGATACGATCATGACCGGACCTACCGGCAACAATCTGCGCGATCTTCGGATATTGCTGGCATCGGGTTAGCCCTTTTTCGTCCGAATCTCTGAACTTCCGCTCTCACGGACGCGTATTTGTGAGAGTTGCTGGAGGCTTAATGATTCCCTTCATCGAACATTGGGTCAGCGTTTTCTGGCTGGCGTTCACGATCCTCTGGGTTGCCGCGGCGTTCACCTCCAAGCGCTCAGTGCAGGTCCAGAGCGGCGGCTCGCGACTGCTTCAGGCGGGCCTAGTGGTGATTGGCGTGGCGCTGATCTTCAATTTCGGTAACTGGCTGGAGCGCGGATGGCTTGCGGTGCGGGTGGTGCCTGAAAGCACGCCTGTGGTCGTTGGCGGCGCTATCCTGACGGTCGTGGGGATGTTGTTCAGCGTCTGGGCGCGTCTGACTCTGGGAAGAAACTGGAGCGGCCTGGTAACCATCAAGCAGGATCACGAGCTCATCCAGCGCGGCCCTTACCACATCGTACGGCACCCCATTTATACCGGGATGCTGGTTGGAATGTTGGGCACCGCGTTCATCTATGGCATCGCACGCTGCTTCGTCGGCGTTCCGCTCGTGGGACTGGCATTCTGGCTGAAGATGCAGATCGAAGAGCGGTTCATGGTGCAGCAGTTCGGCGCGCAATATGTTCACTACCGGCAACAGGTGCGCGCCTTGATCCCATTTGTGCTCTGAGCGGCGACGATCTATTTCGCTGCCGCTCTTGCCGCATGCAGATGCTGCAGCGGATTCACGTTGATCTGGTGCTCCTGCAATGCTTCGATTCCCTCGGCTGCGGCGCGGGCCGCGGCGATGGTAGTGATGGTCGGGATGCGCTGCAGCACCGCAGCGCGGCGGATTGCTTTTTCATCGAAGAACGTATCCTGACCGTGGGGTGTGTTCACGATGAGTTGGATGCGCTCGCCCTTGATGAGATCGACGACGTTGGGACGGCCTTCCTTCACCTTGTAAACGCGCTCGACGATCATTCCAGCCTTCTGCAGGGAGTTTGCCGTGCCTTCCGTCGCGACGATGTTGAAACCCAGTTCGATGTACTGGCGCGCCAGATCGACGAGCTGAGATTTGTCGCGATCGTTGACGCTGAAGAAGACCGTGCCCTTGAGAGGCAGTCGCTGACCGGCGGAAAGCTGTGCTTTCGCGAAGGCTTCGCCGAAATTGTCGGCTACACCCATGACTTCTCCGGTTGATTTCATCTCCGGACCGAGGACGGTATCGACCCCTGGGAACTTATTCCACGGGAAGACCGGCGACTTGACGTAGTAGTGGGTGCCCGTCTCAAGATCGAGTCCCGACGCGACCTGCTCAGGGAGCAACTCACGCAGTTTGCGGCCGGTCATGAGACGCGAGGCGATCTTGGCCAGGGGAATGCCTGTCGCCTTCGAGACGTAAGGCACAGTGCGCGAGGCGCGCGGATTCACTTCGATGACGTAGACCTGATCGGGCTGCCCGGCCCTGCGTTGAATCGCGAATTGCAGATTGACGAGGCCAACGACGTTGAGGGCGAGCGCGAGTTTGCGCGTGTACGCGCGAATAGTGTCCAATGTCGCGGACGCCAGATCGACGGCGGGGAGCACGCAGGAAGAATCGCCCGAGTGGATGCCGGCCTCTTCGATGTGCTGCATGATGCCGGCAATGACGACGTCAGTCTTGTCGCAGAGAGCGTCGACATCGACTTCGACCGCGTCTTCGAGGAAGTGATCGACGAGGATGGGCCGCTCCTGTGAATACTCGACGGCTTCTTTCATGTAGTGCGAGACGGCATCGGCGTCGTAGGCAATGACCATCGCGCGTCCACCGAGGACGTACGAGGGGCGCACGAGAACCGGGTAGCCGATCTTCTCCGCGCCGGCGAGGGCCTCCTCGACACTGGTGGCCATCACACCGGGCGGCTGGGGAATGTCGAGGTCTTCGAGAAGCTTGCCGAAGCGCTTACGGTCTTCGGCGAGATCGATGGATTCGGGCGAAGTGCCGAGAATGGGCACGCCTGCGGCCTTGAGGCGCAGGGCGAGGTTCAGCGGTGTCTGTCCGCCGAACTGGACGATCATGCCGATCTCTGCGCCGCTCGAAGCCTCGTGCTCATAGACTGCGAGGACATCTTCGAGCGTGAGCGGCTCGAAGTAGAGGCGATCGCTGGTGTCGTAGTCGGTCGAGACGGTCTCCGGGTTGCAGTTGACCATGATGGTCTCGTAGTCGTCTTCCTTGAGCGCGAAGGCGGCGTGGCAGCAGCAGTAATCGAATTCGATTCCCTGCCCGATCCGGTTGGGTCCGCTGCCCAGGATGATGACTTTGCGTTTTGTGGTTGGAGCGGCCTCGTCCTCTTCGTCGTAGGTCGAGTAGAGGTAGGGGGTCTGGCTTTCGAATTCTGCGGCGCAAGTGTCGACGAGTTTGAAAACGGGCCGGATGCCGTGCTTGTAACGCAGATCGCGAACGACGGCGACCCCGTCGTTGGTGGGCATGTTCCAGACTTCGGCGATGCGTTCGTCGGAGACGCCCATGCGCTTGGCTTTTCGTAACAGTTCCGGTGACATTTG
>Ga0210388_10003548_pt1 | contig 12225 bp, 10 predicted proteins | sample IncBWC19OmetaG_FD_155485 | JGI IMG/M metagenome (GOLD analysis project Ga0210388, IMG submission 155485) | Forest soil microbial communities from Barre Woods Harvard Forest LTER site, Petersham, Massachusetts, United States - Inc-BW-C-19-O ... | reverse complement strand
GCCAAATACCTTACCCAAGAGTCCCTCACTGTAGCTAGGATTCCAAGCCGCAGCGACGCGCGGGGAGAAAGCGCCGTAGAAAGGATTGTAAGGATATTTCTGGCCGCCCCCCGTGTTGCCTACGAGAGCAAAACCGAGCTCCGGATTGTATACCTGGCCTTGCAACGCAGCTACTTCGCGGGCCTTGAGGTAGGCCTGCGAATCGATCTGCTGGCCCGCTTGGTCTACTAGTTCGACCTGACGTCCTAGTTGCTCAACGGGAGGCATCTCGAGAGTCCAGCCCAAACCGTAAGTGAGAGTAAGAGTCGGCTTCATCCGCCAAGAATCGCTGAAGTAGACGTTGTAGTAGGGAATGGTGCTCTTATCCTGAGCGGGCGTGAGAGGAGGATTGAGCGTCAAGCTGCTGCCCGAACGGGTGAAAGCGGTTTGAGAGATGGATACGATGCCCAGTACCGCGGCGTAATCGCGTCCAAAGTTAGTTGCATCAGCCGCAGCGATGGTCGCAGGAACAAAACCATTCATATTGATTCCTGAGCTGGTGGTGATACCAAGTTCGTAGACGGGCTGGAAGTTAATGCCGGCGCCATTGTCACTGCGTTCGTGAAAGTCCCAGTTGCGCTGATAGGTGCCGCCGAACTGGAAGAGGTGGTTGCCATGAAGAATGCTTACGTCATCGCGAACCATGTTGTCCTGGCCATCCCAGAAACGCGTGCGAGTGTTCTGCGTGTCGACGTTGTACGGACTGAGGGACTGGGCTTGCGACTGGCCGAACGGCTCCAGTGCGCCGCCCAAACCAGCGAGTTGCGGCGTATCGCCACCTGAGCCCCATTGCCAGAAGTTGCGTAGATAACTGTAGTGTAAGTCGTTAGTGGTGTTGGTGGAGATGTTGGTGGTCAGGCCAGCTGCGTAAAACCAGGGTACCTGCGGGCGTGCCGAGAGAGAAGTGGGCGTTCCGCCAGCAATGTCAACTTGGCTGTCGGTAGCACGGACGAGCTTGTAATAGCGATAGCTGCTCATAAAGTGCCACTTCGCTCCAAAATCATGATCGATGCGAGCGACGCCGAAATTGCTGGTCTGGGCAAGGCCGACGTTGCCGGTGAAAGTACCAACATTGCCTGCTCCCGAGGTGTTGACGTCGCACAGACTGAGCCCTCCGCTGCAGCCAGTCGTATTGGTAGGCAGCGGCATCTTGGACCACATCTGCTCGACTTGGGAATTGATTCCAACGCCTCTTGGGTCGAGGTTCGTTCCGGGGTAGGTGACGCCGTTGAAGGTAACCGCAGTTGGATTCAGGTTGTAATAGGTTCCCCCGAAGAACAGCAATCCCTCGCGCATGGAAGCGGTCGGAACGTCCCTGGTAATTGATTCCGAGTTGGGCCAACGGAAACCCTCGAAGTTAGCGAAGAAGTAGGTTTTGCCGCCGAGAATTTCCTTGGGAATGATTGGGCCACCGCCTGCGAAGCCGAAGCGGCTGTAGTGGTAGCTAGGCACCGGAACCGGCTTGCCGGTCAGCGGATTCACGTTGGAATTATTGTCGAACGTGTTCGCGGACCAGTTGTTGTCCAAATAATATTCGTAGCCAGTGCCGTGCCAGGCGTTTGTACCGCGCTTGGTAACCATGGAAACTTGAGAACCAGCAGAGCTGTTGAAGTCGGCGGTTTGGTTGGTGGTGCTGACTTTAAACTCTTCGATGCTATCGATAGGAGTGGGCATCACGCCAGTGGGACCGCCACCGGCGTTTCCGGTGACTTGGTTCTTAATGAGGCCGCCGGTGACGTCACCAGCGAAACTCGGCGTGTAAATGTTCATGCTGCCGTCCATATCGTTGGTGTTCTGTCCACCATCAAGCTGGAAGGAGTTTTGATCCATGGCCGCGCCAGCGACGCTGCCATCCGGAGCAACGCCTGGCTGGAGAGTAAAGAATGTCGCCGCGTCGCGGCTAATGCTGGGGAGGGATTCCAAGGCCGTTCCAGAGATGGTGTTCCCCACGGTGGCGTTCAGCGTTTGGAGCTCGGCATTCGAGGCGGTGACCTCGACGCTTTCCGCGACAGAGCCAATTTCAAGCGTGACATTAAGAGTGAGCGCGGAGCCGACGTTGACGGATTGACCGCTGAGCCTGGAGATGCGGAAACCCTGTTTGCTGACGCTAACATCGTAGGTGCCAGCGGGAATATCAACGAAGATGTATCGGCCATTTTCATTGGTTGACGCAACACGCGGTATATTCGTGGCTTTGTCCGTCAAGGTGACCGTCGCGGCCGCTATAGCCGCGCCAGAAGGATCCGTGACGGTTCCCGCGACCGTACCAGTAGAGGCGCTCTGCGAAAGAAGAGCGGAGGGAAGTAAAGCGCAGATACAGAGAAAAAGAGCGATCGCAAAGAGGCGTTTACTAGACATTCAGAATCCTCCAAATTAAGTGCATGTAAAGCGAAAAAAACCAGCCTGTAGATCCGAATTAAGCGGCATCTATGCCGCGATGAAGCTGTCTGCTGAAGTGCAAGCGTCATACCAATTCATAAATTTCCCCGGTTTTATTTGTTTTCAACAACATCGAAGAAACTTTGAGAATAAAAATATGGATTCGTGGAGGCCGCAAGAAAATGATTCGAGGCAGATATGGAGGAGTTCGCACCGACTATCCGACGCTTTGTATCAACGAGAAGTTAAAGCGTCCCAGAAGGATGAGAGGCAAACGAGATTCCAATTCCTGGAGAATGTTGAGTGCAAAAATATGGTGAGAAAAATCTAACCGACAAGATAATCCAAAATAAACTCTGTAAAGTCTAAATTGTTTCTAAAAGCAAGAATCGGTGACGCGTTCGACTCAATCATTGGGCCAGAGGGGACAAAAACACCGAGATTGCGGTCGATTATGCTAGTGATGGAATTCTCGGGATTGATGTCCGAGTTCGGCGCCCAGCAACTGAAAGTAAGTTACTCGTCCACGAAAGAATCTGTTCCGATCCAGGAGTGGGCCAGTGATTTCAGATTATTTTTGAAGGTACGAGAGACCATGTATTCCCTGCCGCCAGAGATGCGAAGCACATACTCGCCATTGGTCCCGGATTGAATCTCTTCCACAGCGGAAGCATTAACAAGGACGGATCTGTGGATGCGGACGAAGCCATAAGGCTGCAGCTTCTCCGCCATTGTCGAAATCGATTCGCGTAGCAGGTAGGAATCAGCGGGACGTCGAAGCAACACGTAGTTTCCTTCCGCTTCGACAGCGAGAATGTCTCCCGGATGAATCAGGAGAATTTTGCCCTTGGTTTTAATAGCGATTTTGATCGGCTTCACCTGCGGGGTCTCCGCCCGCGGACGTAATTCCGGCGCCTTATCGCTTTTTTCAGCACTCACCGTGTGAAGGGTTGGCCCCAGGGGTGTTTCTTCGGTCTCCTCGAGCGAATCTTTGACTCCTGTTCCATGAAACTTAGCGCGATATACGTCATTCATAAGGGCCCCGTGCGGAACATCCATCTAGGATTCCCGCTTAAATCACAATAGGTTCCTTTGCTGAGTGCTTACTTGGACCCCGAATTGATCATCACTCCGACAAAAAGAGTCGTCGCTCAAAAACGTACTTTCGTTAGCAGAATCAGGCGAATCCGTTCCAGACTTCGCCTTCGAAAATAGTGACGCGGAAGTACGGTTTGTGCCGGCCGGAACCGTTCGCGGGGTTTTCATATTTATTGATCCGAACGCATCCTCAGCCGTTTCTAAGCTCCTGTGGCGTTACTCCCATAACGCGGCGTATGTGCAGCGAGAGGTGGCTCTGGTGGCAAAAGCCATTCTCGAGGGCGACTTGGCCAATGGGCGTTGTCCCCTTGCGCAATTGCAATGCCGCGCGCTCGACACGTCGACGGATCAAGTATTGATGGGGAGGCACGCCCAGCGATTTACGAAACAGTGTTTTAAAATGTGAAACACTCAAACCAGCTGCTGATGCAATCTCTTCAAGTCCGAGATCACGCCCCAGGTTGTCTTCGATGAATCCAAGTATCAGTTTGAGTTTGCGGCCGGACATTGCGGCTCTTGCAGAACGAGTGGGGCGAGCCAACGAACTGTGACTTCTAACGATCCTCGCCGCGAGAGCTGTTGCCAAGGCATCCATGTAGGAGAGGCCGGACGGATAACCGCTTTCCATCTCGGCTTTCAGAGCCCATCCGATGTGCTCAATCTGAGCGTCCCGAGCTTGAAATCGGTTGAAGACCTGCAGTTTGCCCGGATCGACGCCTGACTCTTCGACGATTCGCTCGAGGATACGAAGTTTCAGGCCTATGACCAAGGCCGTATCCCGCGATTTGATCTCCCAGACACCGCCAAGCTGGGGCGGAATGATTTCCAAGTCGCCGTGGATCGTGGTTCCGCGATGCCGCTGGTTACCTCGGCGGCAATCAACTGCAACGGAAGGCCCGACGTGAAGGGAAACGAGGACTCTGGGCGAACCGAGGAACTCGACTATTCCAGGCTGATCCGAGATAAGACTGAGGCGAAGACTTTCGGTGGCACCGATGATTTCTTTCCTGGTGGGCCCGGAGGTGCCGTCCTGAAAGTAGCTTCTGGCAAAGGCGCCCATACTTGGGATCCCCTTAATAAATGCTGACAAATCATCTCGACCAAGCACCCTGCGCCCTCCGCGCAGATAACCCCTCTAGATACACAATTCCTCTGAAGGTCCAATGTCCGTCGATAGGTGGTGCTCCAGGCTTTGGCACTTGGACGTATGAAAAGCGCAAACGTTTCAAGGAATTTAATGAATTTTGTGGATCGGGAGCATCTTAGGGTTCAAGGGCGATGCGGTTGGCTCAAGCTCTATCTTTCATTGCGTAACAAGAAATGAACCTACTTCAGAGTTGAAACGCCCAGGGACTTCAATATTAGAAAGGTGCGCTGCATTAAGCTCCACGTAACGAGCGCCAGCGATCCTGTCGGCAAGATAGTGGCCGTCGGCGGGAGTCGTCGCGGCGTCGTGCGTTCCAGCAATCACCAGAGTTGGAACCCGAATCGTGGCGACGGCCTGGCGGACGTCGAAGTCGCGGATGGCGACGCAATTGGCGATGTAGCCCTCGGGATTTGTGCTTTCAAACTTGACTTTAATAGCGGCGACAACTTCGGGAGAATTGGCGCGAAAGGCCGCGGAAAACCAGCGCTCCATAACTGCAGTGGAGATGGATTTCATGCCGCCTTTGCGAACCGCGTCGATGCGTGCGTTCCAGATTTCCGGCGTGCCGATTTTTGCCCCGGTGTTGGAGAGAACTAAACTGTGAAGACGATCCGGCGCGTTGATGGCCAGCCACATGCCAGTCTGTCCGCCCATAGATAGTCCGCAAAAGTGAACGCGATCGAGTTGCAACGCGTCGAGCACAGAGAGAACGTCACGCGCCAATTGCTCGATCGAGTAGGGACCCGGCGTGGCGGGGGATTCTCCATGACCGCGGGTGTCGTAGCGCAAAATCCGGAATTGCTTTGTCAGGGCCGGAATCTGTGCATCCCACATGGAAAAAGTTGCGCCGAGGGAATTCGAGAATACCAGTGTTGCCGCGGACGCGGGACCGATGAGGTCGTAGTGAATTCGAACATCCTTTAGTTGAACGAAGGGCATGGGGGCTCACTTTTTATTTTTAACTGTTTTTTTCTGATCACGCTGCACGGTGCTCGATGCCAGCACGCGGTCGATGAACTGATCGGCGACTCCTAAATAGTTGGCGGGCGCAAAGAGTCGCTCAAGCTCTCCATCAGAGAGATTTGCTTTCACGATGGGGTCTTGCGCAAGGACGGAGCGAAGATCGCGGCGCGAACTCTGGGCTCGACTGCAGGCGCTTTGGACAAGTTCGTGAGCATCAGATCGTGGCATTTTTTCGGCGAGGGCCATCGTCACGGCTTCCGCGAAAATTAACCCGCGAGTGATATCAAGATTCTCGCGCATACGTTCGGAATCGATCTCCAATTCTGAGATTGTGGTGGTGAGATGATGCAAAGCGCCCGCGGTCAGACGGACGATGTCGGGCAGAGTTTCCCACTCGGCGTGCCATCCACCGAGACCACGCTCGTGCTCTTGCACCAGAGCGGCAAGCATGGTGTTTACAAGCGCAGGCACACGCACAGCGGCGGACAGCACGATGGCACACGTGACCGGATTGCGTTTGTGCGGGAGAGTAGATGAGCCACCTCGCCCTTCGGCGGACGGTTCAAAAACCTCTCCCACTTCAGTTTGCGCATGGAGGGAGATGTCGCGAGCAATTTTACCGAGCGTGCCCATACAAAGACCGAGCGTCGTGGCGATTTCCGCCAGACGGTCACGATGACTATGCCAAGGAAGCTCCGGCAAAGGAAGCTGCAACTCTTTGGCGAGATTGGCAGCGATGTCCAGTCCTCGCGCGCCGAGGGCCGCCATAGTTCCGACTGCGCCGCCAAATTGAAGAACAAGGCAACGCGCCTGGGTTTCCGCCAGCCGGGTCCGATGACGGTCGATCGCATCGAGCCAACCTGCGAGTTTCAGACCGAGCGTGGTGGGCAGCGCCTGCTGCATCCAAGTGCGGGCTGCAATGAGCGTCGCGCGATTCTTGTGCACCAGTTCGGCGAGGACCACGGCGAACAGATCGAGTTCTGTGGAAACCAGTGCGAGCGCTTGACACAACTGCAGCACACGGCCGGTGTCGATCGCGTCCTGACTTGTAGCTCCCCAATGTACATAGCGAGCGGCTTCTTTGTTCTTTTGAGAGACGAGTACGGTGAGTTGATTCACGAGGGGGATGGCGAGGTTGCCGGATTTGACTGCGGAGCGTGCAAGGACGGTCATATCGTAAAGTTCGGCGCGGCATTTCGCTTCAATCGCGGGAGCGGCAACAGCAGGAATGAATCCAGCCCGCGCCTCGGCTCGGGCGAGAGCTGCTTCGAAATCGAGCATGGCCTGAAGGGTCGCCCGATTAGAAAAAACCTTTTCGACTGCTTGAGAGCGAAACAAGGGGTCAAGCAAATTCATGCGCTGAGTGTAATCACTCCTGGCACGGAAAGAAAACGGTTTTCGCCGAAGTTTGCGAGATGGATAAACGTCCGTGGACTGGAGATTCCGGACAGACTCACTCCCGGCGTAACTTGCGATTAGACGCGCTCGAGGATGATTGCGATTCCTTGGCCCACGCCGATGCACATGGTGCAGAGGGCGTACCTCCCCCGGGTGCGAAGCAGTTGATATGTCGCTGTGGTGATTAAGCGCGCGCCACTGGCGCCAAGTGGATGGCCCAGGGCAATAGCGCCGCCGTTCGGATTTACATGGCTCGCATCATCGGGGACGCCAAGCTCTCGGAGAACGGCGAGGGCTTGCGACGCGAAAGCTTCATTCAGTTCGATGACGTCCATCTGGCCGACCGTCAAGTGCGTTTTCGCAAGCAGCTTCCGGGAGGCAGGGACGGGCCCCATGCCCATGATTCGCGGCGCGACTCCCGCGGCCGCAGAAGCGAGGATACGCGCTTTCGGCGTGAGACCGTGTCGCTTGGCAGCCGATTCTGAAGCCACAAGGACTGCGCAAGCTCCGTCGTTAATCCCAGACGCATTGCCCGCTGTCACGGTTCCGCCGGGTTTAACTATGGCGGACAATTTTGCAAGTGCGGCCAGTGAGGTATCCGCGCGCGGATGTTCATCGGCGCTAAACGAAAGGGAGGCGCCTTTTTTTTGAGGGATCGGGACGGAGATGATTTCCTGCGCGAGCAGGCCGCCACTTATCGCTGCGGCCGCACGTTGCTGGCTCCTTAACGCAAAAGCGTCTTGATCGGCGCGCGAAACATGGAACTCCTCGGCGACAATCTCGGCAGTTTCCGGCATTGAATCCACGCCGTATCTTGCTTTCATGAGGGGATTGATGAAACGCCAACCAATGGTTGTGTCTTCGATCTTTGCGGCTCGAGAATAAGCCGCGTCCGCCTTGCCCATCACGAAGGGAGCGCGCGACATGCTCTCAACACCGCCGGCGATGATTAATTCCCCTTCGCCGCTTTTAATGATGCGTGCCGCAGTAGCCACCGCATCCATACTGGAACCGCAAAGGCGATTGACGGTGGATCCCGGAACTTCTATCGGAAGTCCAGAGAGCAGCAATGCCATGCGGCCGATATTACGGTTGTCTTCACCGGCTTGATTAGCGCAGCCGTAAACAACATCGTCCAGCGCATTCCAATCCGCATTGGTATTGCGCTCCATCAGGGCTTTAATGGGGACAGCTGCCAGATCATCCGTCCGGACGGATGCGAGCGCCCCAGCGTACCTGCCAATGGGCGTTCGAATAGCGTCACAAATATAGGCGGCTTCCATCACGATTCTTAAAGTCTCCCAAACGCTCTATCCTAACAGGAAGAATCGGTGCGGCAAAAAATCTGAGAGAATGTGCGATGTTCGAAACCGCGTCCAAACGCTTCGCGTTTTGGTGAGGTTCCAAAGGGCTGAAAGATTCCCAGAATATGAGTACAAACATTAACCGGCTTGTGGGATTGCGCCATTCAGAACAAGATAGCCGCCCGATAAGAAGCGATGTTTGCGGACTTTAACTTGGGTGTCCATTCTAGACCGTGCTCGTGCAGAAGGAGAATGTCTATGCACTTACTTAGATTGGCGACTGTAGCGTTGGTGCTCAGTTCGGTGGCGAGGGTGTCAGTCCCTGCTCAGACGAAGGCGACCGAAGAGGTCACGACGCTCTTGCGTGAGTTTATTACGGGCGCAGGGAGCGGCGACCGCGCGCTATTTGATAAGTTTTTTGCCGACGACGTGATCTATACGAGGGCGTCAGGAGTCGTCATCACCAAGGCCGACATTATGGGAAGTCTTGGGAAACCCGCGACGGCGTCCGAAGGGAAAAGCAGCTACTCGGCGGAAGATATTACCGTTCACGAGTACGGCGACACCGTGATTGTAGCTTTCCGGCTAATAGGCCGAACGGACCACGGCGACGGAAATGTGGAGACAACTCGCTACCGAAATACAGGCACGTTTCTTCGGCGCAATGGCAAATGGCAGGCAGTGGCGTGGCAGGCGACAAAGATCAGCGAGCCCGCCAAAGGCCAATGACATACGCAACGACCTCGGAATCTTGCTGAGTTGATCTCGGAAATGTGATTTGCAAGCAGTCGCGCGCTGGTTTCTTTGCAAATCTTAATAACAAAAGAGACTAGAACACTAAAGTTCTACCTCCCGCCGCCGATGAATGCGGAGAAGAAGAAGGTTGGACACCGAACTGCCACGCGTCCAACGCCGCCGGGTAACATGGAAAGCCATCCGGCAAGATATGCGCTCTAGATGTGTGCGCCTGCATGGAACATTGTTCCGAGCAGGAGCACTCTTAGTGTGCGCACCCCCACCTAACCTCAGTCTTTTCAATGTAAGTGTTTCATTCCCTTTGGCCATTTAAAAGCAATTCTCTTTTTGCACTGCAGCCCGGAAAAGTTTTCCGAGCGCAACACACAGGAGCAAGCGGCTGATTGATGGAGGTAGTTGCCGCTCGACAGGGAGAATTTATGGCCGCTGCTGCTACACCAACGCTTGCACGTTGCTACTCCCGCATTCTTGTTGCCAGTGCCGATCCAGTTTTCCGCAGGCAATTGATCCAGCGCCCAGCATACGTGCGAGCGCTTAGCGAGGAAGCCGTCGGAGGAGCACAAGCAGCTGGCGAAACTTACGCACTTTTGCTGCGACAACGTTCTGCTGGACCGACATTTGCCGGACTTGGACCCCGCCGAAGTAGCCGCCATCATTCGGGAACGCTATCCGCGGATTGAAGTTGAGTTTGTTGATTCGAGAGCAGGGGCCGACGTTATTGCTCATGCCGAAACAGGACAGTCGTCCGATTGTCGAACACCGACCGCTTGCACACCTGATTTGCTAGCGTTGGAATTGCAAGACACCACCTTCCGCAGCGAGGCTGCAAGTGCATTACCAGGAATGCTGGGCTCGAGCCGCGCCATCCAACAACTTTATCGGTTGGCGCGAATGGTCGCCCCTCGCGATACGGCGGTTCTGATTACAGGAGAAACAGGAACGGGTAAGGAACTGGTCGCCGAGGCGATCCACAAGCTGAGCCCGAGGGCGGATCATTCTTTTGTAGTCGTCAATTGTGCAGCGATACCAGAGGCCTTGTTCGAGGCCGAGCTGTTTGGATATTCCCGCGGAGCTTTTACTGGCGCCGTGCAGTCGCGGCTTGGGCGAATTCATGTGGCGCAGGGAGGGACGCTTTTCCTGGATGAAATTGGAGAGTTGCCGTTAAGTATGCAAGCGAAACTGCTGCGATTCCTTCAAAACGGCAGGTACAAAGGCTTGGGAGCTCAGAAGTATACCGGGTGGACGTGCGCGTAGTGTGCGCGACGAACTTACATTTGTTGGATCACGTCCAAACGAAACAGTTTCGTCAGGATCTTTACTACCGACTGGCGGTTTTTCCGCTATCGATACCTCCGTTGCGGGAGCGCACCGAGGACGTGGCCGCCTTGAGCGCTCATTTCTTGGCGCACTTTTCTTCCGACAATTCCGTGCCGTGCAAATATCTGACGCCTTCGGCTTTGGAACTGCTGCAGCGCGCCAAATGGGAAGGAAACGTGAGAGAGCTGCAACATGCTCTTGAGCGCGCGTTTATTCTCGCGGGAAATGAAGCGACATTATCCGTGGAACACTTTCGGCCCTTCGGCGAGAACACCCATCTAAGAGAAATTTAAGCCGAGAGAGAGATGCCTGGCAGAAAGCGTGCAGCAATATCCATGATGCCAAATTTGCCTAGAACCCGGCAAAGAACGAGTAGCGCCGCGATGGAGATGAAAGGCCGAGTGGCCGCGCAAGAGAATTTGACTCGCGCGTTCATGACGTTTACTCAAGCGGCCGGATCGCTGGAGAAATCGTACACGCAGTTGCAGGCCGAAGTGGCGAGACTGCATCGGGAATTGCAGTGCGCAAACTCGGAGTTGGAACGAAGCCTGGAAGAAAACGCCCGGGTGCGGGCGTACCTTTCCCGCGTTTTGGAAGATTTGCCATGCGGGGTTTTGGTGGTCTCAATGGACGGAGCCTTGCAGATCGTCAATCCGGAAGCGAGAAGGTTACTTCAAATGCCACTCGATTGTGTTCCGGGCGAACAATCCGGGCTTCCGCCTGCTTTTGCGAAGCTGATTGCAGAAGTTCCAGCCAACAGTTTTTTTTCCGAGCAGGAATGGGCCGTGCCAGAGAATGCCCGCTCATATCCTACGCGGACTTCATCACTCTGCTCTTTGCATTTTTCGTCGTGCTTTATGCTTCCTCGCAAGTGGATAAACGCAAAATCGGCAGACTAGCGCTTTCCATTCAGGTGGCTTTTCAGGAACTCGGCGTATTTGAGACGTCGAACACCAAAATCCCCTTGAGCGATTCGGAATCCGTCCCCTTTTCGCAAGTCCAGGTGGTGGAGAACACCGAAAAAACAACGGACTTAGAGCACTTCGTCCAGCCGATGAAAGGCGTCCTGAGCCCCAATCACTCCGCTGCGCCGATGAAAGCGTTGCAAGCGGAACTGGAAAAGGCATTGGCTCCGGAGATCGGCAAGCACACTGTCGAGGTGCAGTCGAGCCGCGAGGGCATCATAGTCAGCTTGCGCGAAATTGGATTCTACGAAAGCGGTTCGGCAAATATTCGTCCGTCCTCGAAGGAAGCCATCGATCGGCTCACTTCCGTTCTTCGCGCACACACGGAAGGCTTGCGCATCGAAGGACATTCCGATAACCAGCCCATTCACAATGCGCGCTTTGATTCCAATTGGGAGCTATCGACGGCGCGCGCCGCCGACCTCGTGAAACTTCTCATCACGCAATACCATTTCGATCCCTACCGTCTCTCGGCCTCGGGCTATGCCGAATTTCATCCTGTTTCTCCGAACAACACTCCCGAAGGGCGGGCGCGCAACCGCCGCGTCGACGTCGTGATTTTGAATCCTCCGCAGCCTGAGCGAGTTACTCCCGACATCTCTCCCGCGCCGGCCGCCGCCCCTGCCGGAAAATTGCCGGCGAGCGCGCCGTCCAACTAATGAGACTCGCGCTCGCAGTCCATAAGAGTGAGCGAGGGGATACTCTTTGCGGCATCGTCCTTCGATACTTCGTTGACACGCTTCCGCGTCGCGCTCATTATCGTTTTACCCCCTTCCAAATTTAATGTGCGGTGTGAGCCGATGCGCATTCTTGTCGCTTAAGATGACGCACCGCTGGCGGAGTTTTTCCAACAGCGGCT
>Ga0210388_10003547_pt1 | contig 12229 bp, 11 predicted proteins | sample IncBWC19OmetaG_FD_155485 | JGI IMG/M metagenome (GOLD analysis project Ga0210388, IMG submission 155485) | Forest soil microbial communities from Barre Woods Harvard Forest LTER site, Petersham, Massachusetts, United States - Inc-BW-C-19-O ... | reverse complement strand
TCGCCTGCGCGATCACACGCGCCGACTGTTTGACTCGGCGAAGATCTATCGGATCCCGATGCCGTTCACGCCGGAGCAGATCAGCAACGCGTGCCGCGAAGTCGTGTCGAGCAATGGATTGGTACGGGGCGCATACATTCGTCCGGTGGCCTTCCGCGGTTACGGCGAGATCGGTGTCGCGCCCAGAAACGAGCCGCCGACCGAAGTCGCCGTCGCGGCGTGGGAATGGGGTAAGTATCTCGGGCATGAGAGCGACGACCAGGGCGTGGATGTGTGTGTCTCCTCCTGGCAAAGGGTGGCTCCTAACACCCTCCCCGCCCTGGCGAAGGCCGGTGGCAACTATCTCTCGGGTCAACTCATCGGCGCGGAAGCGCGTCGCCTGGGTTTCTCGGAAGGCATCGGGCTTTCCACCGACGGGACGGTGAGTGAAGGTTCCGGCGAGAATATCTTTCTCGTGAAGGACGGCGTGTTGCTGACACCAGCGCTGGCGCACTCGGTGCTCAGCGGACTCACACGAGACACGATCATCCGTCTCGCGAAAGAGCGTGGCATCGAGGTTCGCGAGTGCGCCATCCCCCGCGAGCTGCTCTATCTCGCGGACGAGGCATTTTTCACCGGTACCGCGGCCGAAATCGCGCCGATTCGCTCGGTGGATCGACTCACGGTGGGCGCTGGCAAGCGCGGGCCCATCACCGAGACGCTGATGAACGCCTTCTTCGGTTTATTCACGGGCAAGACCGCCGACAAGTGGGGCTGGCTCGATCATGTCGATATGGCGGCCCCGCCCCGCGCCGCCGCCCCCGCTGGGGGTTCCCTCGCTGGCCGCTCGGTCGCCGCCGGCTGAATGACTTACGGATTACTCATGGCACGCGCACCGCAAACGATGTTCGAAAAGGTCTGGGACCAACACCAGGTCACGACCGAAAGTACTGACACGCCCGCCGTCCTCTATATCGACCTGCACCTGATCCACGAAGTCACCTCTCCCCAGGCGTTCTCGGTCCTGCGTGAGCGGGGTCTGCCGGTTCGCCGTCCGGATCTCACCCTGGCGACCATGGATCATTCCACTCCGACGCGCACCGAGCAGGTGTTCGGTGGGATGCCGATCACGATCGATTCCGCCGCGAAGCAGGTGCGCGAGCTCGAGAAAAACTGTGCTGCTTTCGGATTGGAGCTCCTCGGTCTGCGGAGCGCGCAGCGGGGTATCGTTCACATCATTGGCCCGGAATCAGGGATTACCCAGCCGGGCAAGACGGTCGTCTGCGGCGATAGTCATACGAGCACGCACGGCGCTGTGGGCGCGTTGGCGTTCGGGATCGGCACCACCGAGGTGGGGCATGTTCTAGCCACGCAGTGCCTGTTGCAGCGTAAGGCACGCACCTTTTCAATCAACGTGACCGGGACGCTGCGTCCTGGCGTTACCGCGAAAGACCTGATCCTCGCCATCATCGGCAAGATCGGCGTGTCGGGCGGCACCGGGCATGTCATCGAGTACCGCGGCGAGACCATACGCGCGCTCGACATGGATGGCCGGATGACCGTATGCAACATGTCCATCGAGGCCGGCGCCCGTGCGGGGATGATTGCGCCCGACGAGACGACGTACGCGTATCTCCGCGGCCGGCCGCGCGCGCCGCAGGGTGCGGATTGGGATCGCGCAGTCGAGCGATGGAAGCAGTTGCCGACCGACCCCGGCGCCCGTTTCGATAAGGAAGTCGAGATCGATGGAGCATCTCTCGAGCCCATGATCACTTACGGCACGCATCCCGGGATGGTTGTGCCGATCTCCGGCGCCATTCCCGTTCGCGCGGGGGACGCGGTGTTTGCGAAGTCCCTGGCTTACATGGGTTTGGAAGCCGGGGCACGCATCAAAGATCACGAAGTAAACGTCGTTTTCCTCGGCAGCTGCACGAATGGGCGGCTGTCGGACCTGCGCAGCGCCGCCGACCTGCTTCGCGGCCACAAGATCGCCAAGGGTGTGCAAATGCTCGTGGTCCCGGGATCACAGCAGGTGAAGAAGGAAGCCGAGGCCGAAGGACTCGACAAGGTGTTCATCGACGCCGGCGCGGAGTGGCGCGAGTCCGGGTGCTCCATGTGCCTGGGCATGAACGGCGACCTCGTCCCTAAGGGGCAGTACTCGGTGAGTACGAGTAACCGTAACTTCGAAGGCCGCCAGGGCGTCGGCGCCCGTACGCTGCTGGCGAGCCCGCTGACAGCGGCGGCCAGCGCCGTCCGCGGCCGGGTTACCGATCCACGCGAACTGATGAACGGTTGAATCCGATGGAACCGATTAAGACTTTACGCTCGCGCACAGCAGTTATTCCGTCGTCGAACATCGATACGGACCAGATCATCCCGGCCCGCTTTCTCACCACGACGACTCGTGAGGGTCTGGGGAAGAATCTGTTCGCGGACTGGCGTTACGACGCGCAGGGCGCGCCGAAACCTGACTTTCTGTTGAATCGTCCCGAAGCCCAGGGATGCCAGATCCTGGTGGCGGGGCGGAACCTCGGCTGTGGCTCATCGCGCGAACATGCGCCGTGGGCGCTGTTGGATTACGGGTTTCGCGCGGTCGTCAGTACCGAAATCGCGGATATTTTCAGGAACAACTCGCTGAAGAACGGCCTGTTGCCTGTCGTGGTCGACGAGGGCACCAGCCGATGGCTGCTCGAAAATCCAGGTGCCGAAGTGAGCATCGATCTCGAATCGACGACCCTCACCCTGCCCACCGGCGCCCGGGTGCCATTTCCGATCGAGGCGTTCTCGCGCTACTGCCTGTTGAACGGCACCGATGAGCTCGGATTTCTGCTCGGGCGCATGGATTCGATCAAGGCTTACGAGCAGCGCGTATGAAGGCACAGATTGCGGTTCTCGGTGGTGACGGGATTGGTCCTGAAGTCGTCGCGGAGGGGTTGCGCGTCCTGCGTGCGGTGGCCCAAGCCTTCCAGCACGAGTTTTCAGTGACGGAGCTGCCTTTCGGTGGCGTCGCCATAGACTCGCACGGCGATCCCCTGCCCTCTGAGACCTTGGCCGCCTGTATGAAAGCGGATGCCGTGTTGTTGGGCGCCATCGGCGGGCCGAAGTGGTCGGCGCCGTCCGCGAAGGTACGGCCGGAACAGGGACTGCTGAAGATTCGCAAGGATCTGGGACTCTACGCCAACCTGCGGCCTGTGAGGCTGTGGCCGGCCCTGGTGGGTGCTTCGACCCTGAAGGCGGAGGTCCTCGAGGGCGTTGACCTGGTCTTCGTGCGCGAGCTCACCGGCGGCATCTATTTCGGCGAGAAGAAGCGCGACGCCAACAGCGCGAGCGATCTGTGCACCTACACCGTGACCGAGATCGAACGGATCACGCGCGTGGCGGCGCGACTGGCGCAACAGCGCCGGCGCAAGCTCACCTCGATCGACAAGTCGAATGTGCTCGAGACGTCGCGCCTGTGGCGTGAGGTTTGCGAGCGGGTCATGAAGGCTGAGTTTCCGGACGTGGCACTGGACCATATGTTGGTGGATTCGGCGGCCATGCATCTCATCCGGAGGCCGCGGGACTTCGATGTGCTCGTGACCGAGAACATGTTCGGTGACATCCTGACGGACGAGGCTTCGATGCTCGCCGGGTCACTCGGGCTGTTGCCTTCGGCATCGCTCGGCGAAGGTAAGCGGGGCCTCTACGAGCCGATCCACGGCTCGGCACCCGACATTGCCGGGAAAGGCATTGCCAATCCCATCGGGACGATCATGAGTGTGGCGATGCTGCTGCGGCATTCGCTTGGGCTGAATGCCGAGGCCGAAGCCGTCGAGAAGGCTGTCGGCGGCGCCATCGCCGACGGCGCGCGTACGCCGGACATCGCAACGCCGGGGGGTAAGGTGCTTTCGACTCGCGAGGTTGGAGATGCCGTTCTGGCACGGTTGCCGAAGGACGCGGCGCGGTAGAGGGCGAGCCGCCAGGGAGTGACTTGGAACGTCTACGGTCGAGGGACCGAATGGCTCCGATGCGACTGAAATGGTTTGTCGCCTGCTTTGCGACGGTCGCACTGGCTGCATGCGCTAGCAAGCCGCCGCCGATCGCCCGCGGTTTATCCCCTAACATTCATGACGCTCAGCGCGAATTCGCCGAGCTCGTGCCAACACGATTCCCGGTTGGCTCAGCGGCAAGTGATCTGGTTGCAGAGCTTCATCGTGAGCACTTCAAGATAGGCGCAGATGCACGGCACCCGACCTTCCAGTACACCGCCGTGGTGAATCATCCAGGCCTCGGCTGCAGGACGGGCTGGTATATCTCGTGGTCCGCCGAGGCCGACCGGATTACAGCCATCGAGGGCTATTTCAGCGTCGAGTGCTTGTGAGGGATCCGGGAGGCGAATTCTGCCTCGGCGGCTGGCGGGACAATATGTAAGGCAAGCGCCCCAGGGCTTAGCGGGCGGCGCGCAGGATGCACGGCGGCTGCAGTTGCGCTACCGTACTTGGGAAGTCCCGGCGAACACGGAGTGTTATGAGCCTGACGAAAGCACTGTTCTGGTCGATCGTCGCTTGCCTTCCCATCTGCTCACTCGCAGCGTCGGACCCCGATTGCCCTGAGGGGCCATTCGAGACGGACCCCGATGTCATCGCCCTCTCCTTTCTTTTCGAGCCTTCAGACTCGGACATCCTCAAAGTCACCGATAATGATCCCAACAAGACGCCGGAGATCGGTCGAATCCGCGCCGGCGTCCTATGGCACTCCGCCGGCGGTTTGGGTAGTTACGGGTCGGAGGGGTGGCTCGCCTATGACGCTGAGCGACATCTCATTTTAAGCTTCGGCATGGAGACGCGCCGGTACGCGGCGCAATATGCAGAGCTGGGCGGCGGTAGTGTTATTCCACCTCAGGGCGACGTGGTAAGACCGGACGGCAGTGTAACGTACGTGATGAACTTCGCTCGAGCGACTCCTGACCAAGCAAGGCAGTTCGCGTGTCTCGCCAATACGTTGGCCAACCGGTATGCGGCCTGGGAGGCGGCGCACCCACCGCTACCCTCTAAAAGCGACCCGCAACGTGAGCCAGGAGGCTTGATGCAAGTGACGGTCCCGGCTTATGTGCCGCACCGCTGCGATGATTTAGTCGGCTCCGATGAATTCATTCAAACATTCTCGTTGTGGAAGGACGCTCAGTGGTTCCCGGGCGTCTGCGATGCAACGGGCGCTGGACTGAGAAGTCAGCTCAGCGGATTGGTCGGGAGCGCCCTGCAGGACGCACATCGCGAAGGATCCGGGAAGCGACGCGTCAGGGTGGCCCCTCCGCAAGGGGTGGGGCCAATCATCGACCCGTACGCAGGCCGCAAATTCAACTTCGTTCACTGACGGCCGTCCGCAATGACGATGCGGGCGCACCTGGCGTGGGTCGCTGCCGATGCCGGCTCGCATTGCGGCGAGCCGGGAGGACCGAAGCTGAGGGCTCCCTTTCCGGAGCCCTCATCATGAAGCGTTGGTTCGCTAGCCCGTCGTGCCGAGACGCCGCGCAGGCGCCGCTTCCAGGGTCGCGGCAGCGCGCTCCAGGCCGGCTTCCAAATCGGCGCGCAGGTCTTCCAGCGCCTCGATTCCCACTGACAGACGGATGAGACCGTCGACCAGCCCGGCTTTCTGACGGGCGATCGGGTCCATCGCGGCGTGGGTCATCGTTGCGGGGTGCGCGACGAGGCTCTCGACCCCGCCGAGGGATTCGGCGAGTGAGAAGTACTCGAGATCGGAAACGAACTCGCGCACGGCATCGTGACCGCCTTCCAACTCGATACTGACGATCGCGCCAAAGCCGGTTTGCTGGCGGCGCGCGATGTCATGGCCGGGGTGGCTCGGCAGGCCGGGGTAATACACACGCTTCACGCCGGGCTGCTCGTTCAGCCACTGCGCCAGGCCCATGGCGTTGCGGCCATGGTGGTCCAGACGCGCGTGCAAAGTGCGCAGGCCGCGCAGGGTCAGGAAGCTGTCGAACGGAGCGCCGGTGATGCCGAGGCAGTTCGCCCACCACACCAGTTGCTCATGCAGCTTGGCGTCCTTCGCCACGACCGCGCCGCCGACGACGTCGCTGTGACCGTTCAGGTACTTCGTAGTCGAATGAACAACGAGATCCGCTCCGAGGGTGAGCGGCTGTTGCCATGCGGGCGACAGGAAAGTGTTGTCCACGACAATCAGGGCGCCGCTGGCCTTGCCGAGAGCCGCAAACGCTTCGATGTCGGTAATGCGGAGCAGCGGGTTGCTTGGCGTTTCGATCCAGAGCAACGCAGTCGGCTTCGAGAGCGCGGCACGAACTGCGGCCTCATCGCCGAAGTTCACGAACTCGACTTCGCGCTCACCGCGCTGATGCCAGGCGTTGAACAGGCGATAGGTGCCGCCGTAACAATCGTGAGGAGCCACGATCCGCCCTTTCGCCGGAATGAGGTAGCCGCACAGGGTGATCGCCGCCATGCCAGTGGCAGTCACCACCGCGCCGACCCCGAGCTCCAGATCGGCGATCGCCGCGCCCAACAGGTCGCGAGTCGGATTTCCGGAGCGCGTGTAGTCGTAGTTGCGCTTCTGGCCAAAGCCGCGGAAAGCGAACGTCGAAGTCAGGTGGATGGGGGGAACGACACAACCGGTGGCGTCGTCACACTCGAGTCCTGCTCGAACGGCCTGGGTAATCTGGCGTGGGCGTAACGGCTTTGCATTCTTGCTCATGCCACACCTCCGAGCGCCACAGCGAATATTCCGCGCAATTGATCCGACTCCTTCAAGAAAGCGTCATGGCCATAGATAGACGAAATTTCGTGCAGCTTCGCGACCGGCAGGCGCGCGGCGAGACCGCGCAGGTCCGTCAGCGGGACGAGTTGGTCCTCGCGGATCGCGATGATGGTCGTGGGTACGAAGACGCGGGTCGCATCCACGTGATGCAGGTCGATCGATTCCGACAGACACAGAATCGCCTCGGGGTGGTTCCGCTCGGCGAAATCGGTGCCACGGGCAAACAGGTACTGCTCGACCGGAAAAGCGAAGCGCTCGCCGTCCCGGGTGGGTGCAGCATCGAAACGCGCTTCAAACTCTTCGGCGCTTCGATAAGTAGACATCGCCAGGGCGCGCGCGAGCTGCAGGCCGTCTTTGGGACGACCGCAATCGACCGCGAAGCGCAGGATCTTCCGCTGCACGCTACGCCAGGCAGTAGCCATCGGGTGCGTGCGGTCGGCGGCGCCGATCACAACCAGGCGGCTCACGCGTTCGGGATAGCGCTCGCCGAAAGCGAGGGCGACCATGCCGCCGTAGGAGCCACCCACGATGGCGCGGAGTGACTTCAGGCCGAGGTTGTTGAGAAGGCGGACGAGGAGCTCTGCCTGATCGTAGGTGGAGATGTTGGGAAAGGCCGATCCGGCGCCACCGGCCGGTCCCGTCGTCTCCGCGCTGCCGCCGAGGTAATCGAAACTCAGTACGCGGAATCGGTCGGCATCCAGCGCTTGCCCGGATCCGACGACTTCCGACCACCAGCCCTGCTTTGGATTCTCCTGATCGAATACGCGCCGGTTCGCGGAGATGCCGCCGAGGGCGCACACCACCGGGGCATTCGCAGGACCGGCCAGGCGCCAGGCGATCCGAATCCCGCTCAGGCGGCCGCCGTGATACAGCGAAACCTCGCCGGGCACGTCCAGGACCCCTTCCCGCACGACCATTTCGGGTGCAGGAACGGGCGCAAGATGCGCTCTGTGGGCGACTGGAAGGGCTTCGACTGAGGCGTTCATGAATGCTCCGCAAACCTTTGGCACGGTTCTCACCGTCCCTGCTGCGGAGCGCCTACCCCCTACCAGGGTAAGTTGTTGCGTCCATCCTAGCTTGGCGGGAACGCCAAGTCTGAGGCTACGCAGACCGCTCATCTGTCGGTTCCACCCTCCGGCTTACGCCAAAAGGTCAAACCTGCAGGAGTTGGCACCTTTCCAGAGTGGTTAAGTCTGGCGGTTGCCCCGGCGTCTAAGGGCCTTATCCCTCAGCCGGTCTCGATGAGTAGGCGAAGTCTAGGGTGCGTTGGCGCAACACGTCAAGGTGGGGGGCTGAAGCGACGCTCCCGGGTGTGACGCGGTCGCCGGGATGCGCTCCTCTCCCACCCCCACCGCCGCCCACTGCCCCGCTGGCCAGCCACCCTCCCTCATGCTAATGTACTAGCGCGCTATTACATTGAGACAGCATGAAGACTCATCGTAACGTCAGTCCACGCCAGGAGGCTCTTGCCGAACGCAATCTGTGCGTGGCGGTTGCCGCACTACGCACGCCCGAGGAGGTCCGCGCGTTCTTCCGCGACCTGTGCACCCCCGCCGAGCTGCAGGCCATGGCGGATCGCTGGGCGGTGGTGGATTACCTGAAGCGGGGCCTGCCCTATCGTGAGATTCATCGGCTCACGGGGGTGAGCGTGACGACGATAGGCCGGGTTGCGCGCTTTCTGGGCAATGGCAACGGCGGCTATGAAGTGGCGGCGCAAAGGCTCGAGGAAGCCAAGCGCGAGCCTGCGACCAAACGTGTGGAGGCACCCCGCCATGGATGAGATGAGACTCAAGCTAGCCGTGCAGAAGTCTGGACGGCTCACCGAGCCCTCGCTGGATCTGCTCACCCGCTGCGGACTGAAGCTCTCGCGCGGCAAAGACCAACTCATGGGCTTTGGCGAGAATATGCCGCTCGATGTGCTCTTCGTCCGCGACGACGATATTCCAGATCTCGTGCAGGAAGATGTCTGCGATCTCGGGCTCGTCGGCCTGAATGTGCTGGAGGAAAGCCGGCTCGAGCTCGCTTCCCGGAATCTCCCGGCCCGGTTCCAGCAGGTCCGTACGCTCGACTTCGGACGGTGCCGGCTTTCGATCGCCGTGCCGGATGGAGTGTCGTTCGAAGGGCCGAGCTCACTGCGAGGCAGGCGCATCGCGACGACGTATCCCTACATGCTCGCGAGATACCTCCGCGATCGTGACATCAAGGCTGACATTGTCACCCTCTCGGGCGCCGTCGAGATCGCGCCGCGGCTGGGTCGTGCCGACCTCATCTGCGATCTGGTGTCGACCGGCTCGACGCTCCAGGCGAATCACCTGCGGGAAGTGGAGACCGTGTTGGAAAGCCACGCGGTGCTGATCCGCACGCCTCTCGAGCTACCGCCCGAGAAGGATGAGTGGGTACAGCGGCTGCTGATGCGCATCGAAGGCGTGCAGAGCGTCCGTGAAAGCAAATACATCATGTTGCACGCGCCTCGCTCCGCTCTGCCCGAAATCCGCAAGCTGCTACCGGGCAGCGAGTCGCCGACGATCATCCCTCTCGAGGGCCACCCCGACAAAGTTGCGATTCACGCGGTATGCCGCGAGAACGTCTTCTGGGAGACACTCGAGAGCCTGAAGAAGGCTGGAGCGAGCGCGTTGCTCGTGCTGCCTGTTGAAAAGATGCTGGCCTGACTCATGCGAATTTTCGATTGGAATAGTCTCACCGAGCGTGAGCGGCGCGTGGCGCTGGCGCGGCCCGCCCTTGAATCGCGGGCTGACATCGCGGCGACGGCACTTGACGTCATCAACACCGTTCGTGCCGATGGCGATAAGGCGCTGCGGGCTTATACGGAGCGTTTCGATGGCGTGAAGCTCGAATCGCTCGCGGTCGCGCCCGAGGAATTTGCCGCCGCCCGTAAAGAGCTGACGGCGGTTCAGATTGCCGCCATGCAACGAGCGATCGATAACGTCAGGCGATTCCACGAGGCGCAGGTTCCAAAGCCGTTCGCGATGGATACGATGCCGGGGGTCCGCTGTGAGCGGATCATTCGGCCCATACAGGCGGTGGGACTTTATGTCCCGGCGGGGTCGGCACCGTTACCCTCGGCCGTAATCATGTTGGCGGTGCCTGCGCACATTGCCGGCTGCCCACGCAGAGTGCTGTGCACGCCGCCGAACCGGCAAGGGTATGCCAACGCCGCGGTGTTGGTAGCGGCCGAGTTGTGCGGCATCGACACGGTTTTCAAGGTGGGCGGCGCACAGGCGATTGCCGCCCTCGCCTACGGATCTGGCAGTGTCCCGAAGGTCGACAAGATTTTCGGGCCGGGTAACGCGTGGGTGACGGCGGCTAAACAGCTCGTATCGAATGATCCGGCTGGCGCCGCGTGCGACATGCCAGCGGGGCCGTCCGAGGTGTTGGTTATTGCCGATGATACCGCTCGCGCGGACTTTGTCGCGGCTGATCTCCTCGCGCAGGCCGAGCACGACGGGCAGGCGCAGGCGATCCTGCTTACGCCGAGCCGCAAGCTCGCGGAAGCCACGGCCGCCGCGGTCCAGACTCAACTCCGCGGGCTTTCGCGACGCGCGATCCTTGATAAGTCGCTCGAGTCCAGTCGGTGCATCGTGGTGTCGGATCTCGACACGGCGATGCGGGTTGCGAATGAATATGCGGCTGAGCACCTCATTCTGGAGGTGAGTGAGCCGCGCCGTTGGCTGCCGCAGATCTATAACGCGGGGTCCATTTTCCTTGGCGCCTGGTCCCCGGAACCGATGGGAGATTATTGCTCAGGCACGAACCACGTTCTGCCGACGTACGGGTACGCGCGGACGTACAGCGGATTGTCGGTGCTCGATTTCGTGAAGGGCGTGACCGTGCAAGAGTTGTCGCCGGCAGGCTTGCGAGCGCTTGGGCCGACTGCCGTTACGTTGGCAGAGCTCGAAGGGTTGGATGCGCATGCGAACGCCGTGACGCTGCGCTTGAGGGTGTTGGACGCGGAGGCGGGAGCCGGCGGCGCCGATGCACGGGCGAGCACGGTGCGGGCATGAGCTGGGTTAGCGAAATCGCCCGGCCCGATATCGTGGCGCTGAAGGCTTACGAACACGCCTCCTGGGAGCCCTCTCTCGAGCGCCTCCACGCAAACGAGTTGCCTTGGCGCGCGGCGGGCGACGAGTCGGTCGCCGGTCTCAACCGCTACCCGGAGCCACAGCCGCACGAGCTGGTCGAAGGGCTAGCTGAATTATACGGCGTGGCGCCGGAGACGGTGCTCGTTGGGCGCGGTAGCGATGAGGCCATCGATCTTCTCACCCGCTCGTTCTGTCGCGCGGGTCGCGACGCGGTGGTTGTGTGTCCGCCGACGTTCGGCATGTACGCCGTGAGCGCTCGCATCCAGGGCGCCGAAGTCATCACGGTTCCGCTGCGAGCCGACGAGGGTTTCGCGCTCGACGAGCGCGCGGTGTTGGAACGATGCACGCCGGATGTGAAGCTGGTGTTCCTGTGCTCCCCCAACAACCCCACCGGCAACCTCCTCGATGAGCAGGCTATTCTGCGCCTCGCAGCGAAACTCGCCGGCCGTGCGATAGTCGTGGTCGATGAGGCCTATATCGAATTCGCGCGCAGCGTGAGCCTTGCGAGGCACCTGCCCAAGCTGCCACACCTGGCGATTTTGCGGACGCTTTCCAAGGCGCACGGTCTTGCCGGTGCGCGCTGCGGAACGCTCATCGCCGACCCCGAAGTGGTCGCTTTGCTTCGTAAGGTGATCCCGCCTTACGCGATTCCACAGTTGACGCTCGAAGCCGTGATGCGACAACTGAACCCGGTGGAGCTGGCCGAATCGCAGGCCAACATCGAAGTCATCCAGTCCGAACGGCAGCGGCTCAGGGTCGCTCTTCCGAAATTGAAGCGAGTCGCGCGCGTCTGGCACAGCGATGCGAATTTCATACTCGCGCAGTTCGATGATGCAGGAGCGGCTCTGCAACTCGCCCGCGACACGCGCTTGTTGGTACGCGACGCCCGGGGCTATCCGGGCCTGGGGCAGGCACTGCGCATTACGGTGGGGTCCGTCGTACAAAACAACCGACTCCTCGAGGCATGGCAATGAGCACGCCAGGAGCTACCTTATTTATCGACCGCGATGGCACGCTCGTGGAGGAACCGCCTGACGAGCAGGTGGATAGCCTGGAGAAAATCCGCTTTCTTCCTGGCGTATTCGCAGCCCTGAACGAGCTCAAACGCCGCGGCTTCCGGTTCGTCATGGTCACGAACCAGGACGGCCTCGGGACCGCCTCGCTACCGCAGGCCGCGTTCGAGAAGCCGCACCAATTCATCCTGGAGGCGTTCCGCTCCCAGGGCATCGAGTTCGAGAAAATTTTCGTCTGCCCGCATTTCAAGAGCGACAACTGCGCATGTCGCAAGCCTAAAACCGGCTTGGTCGAGCAATTCATACGGGACGGCGGCGTGGATCTCGCCACGAGCGCAGTGATCGGCGATCGTGACACCGATCTCGAGTTCG
>Ga0210388_10003546_pt1 | contig 12230 bp, 10 predicted proteins | sample IncBWC19OmetaG_FD_155485 | JGI IMG/M metagenome (GOLD analysis project Ga0210388, IMG submission 155485) | Forest soil microbial communities from Barre Woods Harvard Forest LTER site, Petersham, Massachusetts, United States - Inc-BW-C-19-O ... | reverse complement strand
GCCGCGCGGTTTCTTTTTTCCATGCCGGAGTCTCCTGCCCGCGCCGGATCAAAAATGCCGAAATTTGCCGCCGTTCGCTTTCCGAAAGGGATGCGAGACGCTGCTTGAGATCCAATAAGGCGACCGCAGTCATGAGCGAAGACTATTTACCGCAAATCGGATGGTCAAGATTAACTCCACCGCGTCAGCCATATCACAACAACACCAGCGAATCGCGGTGGACGACTTCAAGTTTTTTGCGGCCGGGGAATTTTTGGGCGATGGCCGTGCTGTCCTGCCCGGCAATGGTTCGGGCTTCCGCCGCGCTGAATTGCACGACCCCGCGCGCAATGGGTGTACCGCTTGCGCCGACAATGGCCACCACGTCACCCGATACAAACGCGCCTTCGATGCCGGTTACTCCCTTCGCCAATAAGCTGCCACCCTTTTCCCGCAGCGCGCGCTCGGCTCCGGCATCCACGCGGACATTGCCGGCGGGTTGCTGGAACCACGCAAGCCAGCGCTTCCGCGCATCCAGCGGAATTTTCTCAGGCACAAAAAACGTGCCCACGCCCGTGCCGGCCAGCAACCGGGACAGAATCGCAGCATCCGCGCCACTGGCGATGATGACCCCGCAACCCGACCGCGCGGCGATTTTCACCGCCGCAAGTTTGCTGACCATGCCGCCGACCGCCGTCACACTCTCCGTGCCGCCAGCGAGCGCCTCAATCTCCGGCGTGATTTTTTCCACCACCGGCAAAATCTTGCCCGTGCCCTTGCGGTCGACCAAGCCCGGCGCGGTCGAAAGTAAAATCAACAAGTCGGCCCCCGCCAAACTCGCCACCAGCGCCGAAAGCGTGTCGTTGTCGCCAAACTTCAACTCCTCGGTGCTGACGGAGTCGTTTTCGTTGATGACGGGGATAATCCCGTCCTCCAAAATTTCATCCAACATTTCCTTCACTGCCAAGTGCGGGCCGCGCGGGCCAAGGTTGTCGCGGGTGTAGAGCAACTGCGCGACAGTAAGACCGAAGGGATTGAACGCCTTCTGCCAGGTATCAATGAGTATGCCCTGCCCGACGGCCGCACATTTTTGCACCGAGGTCAACTTGGCCGGTCGCTTCGTCAATCCCAGCCGCCCCATGCCCAAGCCCACCGCGCCGGAGCTGACAATCAAAACTTGGATGCCCGATTTTTGCAAAGCCGCCACCTCCCGCCCCAGCGCCATGATTTTCTGCGTATCGAGCTGTCCAACCCCGGACGTAAGCACCCCCGTGCCGATTTTCAGCACAACGCGGCGGACACGACCAGGCATCAGGGACATGGTTAGTGAACAGGGTTGAAATTGTTAAAAATTCTTTCCACCAAATCCAGCAATGCAATACCTCGCGAGCGACTTGCGCGGCACAGAGATGGGACAGCCGATTCAGGCCATTCTAAACCTTCATCAACTCCGCCTCTTTGGCGGCGAGGTGTTTGTTGAGTTCGGCGATGAATTTGTCATGCTCAATCTGCATGTCCTTTTCGGCGCGTTTCAAGTCATCCTCGGTGATGGTCCCGGCGGTTTTGGCTTTTTTCAGGGCGTCGTTGCCCTCGCGGCGAATGGTGCGCACGCGCACGCGGCCTTCCTCGGCCTGAGTATTGGCAACCTTGGCCAGGTCCTGGCGGCGCTCCCGCGACAGTTCCGGCACCGGGCAGCGGATGAGGTCGCCCTGCACCAACGGATTGAAGCCGAGCTTGGCAACTTGAATAGCCTTCTCAATATCGCGCAGCAGGCCCTTGTCCCACGGCTGGATCACAATGGAGCGGGCGTCGGGCGTGGTGATGGCGGCGACTTCCTTGAGCCGCATCTGGCTGCCGTAGGCCATGACGTGAACGGACTCGACCATCGCAGGCGTGGCCTTGCCAGTGTGCAGCGTGGCGAATTCATGCAGGGTATGGTCGACCGCCTTGGTCATGGCGGCGCGGGAATCGGCGATGATTTTTTTGGTGTCCATAAAAAGAAGAATAAAAATAAATAATGAAGGATCAAGCATGGGCAAATACCAAGCCTTCAGGCTTTCATTTCACCATCGTGCCCAAACTCTGCCCCATCACCGCCTTGCGGATGCCGTCGGGGTCGTCGAGGTTGAAGACGAGAATGGGAACATGATTGTCCAGGCAAAGCGAAAACGCCGCCGAGTCCATGACATTGAGTTGCTGGCGCAGGGCGTCGAGGTAGGACAGCGTGGCGTATTTCTTCGCGTCGGAGAATTTTTTCGGGTCCTTGTCGTAAATGCCGTCCACCTGCGTCGCCTTCATCAAAATTTGTGCGCCGAGCTCGGAGGCACGCAACGCCGCGGTCGTGTCCGTCGAAAAATATGGGTTGCCCGTGCCGGCGACGAAAATAACAATCCGCTCGCGCTCCAGATGGCGCAGCGCGCGCCGCAAAATATACGGCTCGGCCACTTTGTCCATCGGGATGGCCGTCATCACGCGTACTTCCACGCCGAGCTTTTCCAACCCATCCATGAGCGCGAGGCCGTTGATGACGGTTGCCAGCATGCCCATGTAGTCACCCGTGGCGCGGTCGGTGCCCTGGCTGGTCATGCCCTTCAACCCGCGGAAAATATTGCCTCCACCCACCACCACTCCCACCTGCACACCGAGGTCGTGCACCTCTTTGAGCTGGCGGCAAATGCGCTTCAGAATGGCGCTGTCAATCGGGTCGCCGCTGGCGGCGTTTTTCAACGCCTCGCCACTGAGTTTGAGGACGATGCGGCGGTATTTCGGCTTGGCCGCCGAACGAGAGGGAGCAGGCTTCATGCAAAAGAGTGTAATGCCGGGAAATAATGGAGGCGTCAATCCCGCGTCGTAGTGACTCACTCTACGCCTCCCAACGCGCCCACAGCGATAGCGGCAAGCGCCGCGCGCCCGGGGCGGTAGCAGTGAGGGCGAGTTCGCCGATACTTATTTTACCGGGGGTGGTGCGCATCATTTGCTCGACCACATTGCCGAGCATGATCGAGGAGGCTTCCAAATTATACAGCGTTAACAGCACAAATCGCGGTTTTTCGACCAAGGCCTCCCGGCAAAGCGCCAGTAATTCCGGCAGGCCGATTTCGACTTTCCAGATTTCCCCGGCGGGACCGCGGCCAAATGACGGTGGGTCGAGCGCCAAAGCATCATAGCGCACTCCGCGGCGCACTTCGCGGCGGACAAATTTTACCGCGTCATCCAATATCCAGCGAATGGGCGCTTTTTCGAGGCCCGATAGAGCTTGGTTGTTTCGCGCCCAAGCGACCGCGGGTTTCGACGCGTCCACATGCGTCACCGCAAATCCTGCGGATGCCGCGGTCAGCGTGGCTACACCCGTATAACCAAAAAGATTGAGTAATCTGGGTGCGGACTCGGCCGATTGCGCATGCCCCGCCCCGCTCTGCTTCGGGCCGTGGGCGTGGATAAATTCCCAGTGCGGTGATTGCTCGGGAAAAACTCCGAGATGTTTCGAGGTATCGGTAATGCGCGCTTGTAACGTCAGCTCGCGCCAGCGCATCGTCCATTCGCGCGGTGCGCCGGGAGTGAGCCGCCACGGCATATCCTCATCATGCACTGCCTGCGCCTTCGCCCATTCGGACTCCGGCAACGCTGGCTCCCACCATGCCTTGGGCTCGCCACGGATGATAACCTGGGAACCAAAACGCTCCAGCTTGCGCCGCCGCCCCGTGTCGAGCAAGGCGTAGTCCGGCCATCCGCTGGTGAGGACTTTGATTTCCGGCAAAGTCGGGCGTTCAGTCATGAGATTGGATTATTCGACCGTGACTGACTTCGCCAGGTTGCGCGGCTTGTCCACATCGCATTTGCGCTCGCAAGCGATGTAATACGCCAGCAGCTGAATGGGGATGGTAAACAAAATCGGCTGGATGGCCTCGTGGGTGTCGGGCACGCGGATGATGTCGTCCGCCAAATCCTCGGGCAATTCGTCGCGCGGCGCAGAGGTAATGCAAATGACCGGCCCGCCCCGCGCGCGTACTTCCTGGATGTTCGAGATGAGCTTTTTCAGCATCTCGCCGCGCGGCGCAAAAAACACCGTCGGGCAATCCGCGCTGATCAACGCGATGGGGCCGTGCTTCATCTCCGCCGCCGGGTAGCCCTCGGCATGGATGTACGAAATTTCCTTCAATTTGAGCGCGCCTTCGAGCGCGATGGGGAACATCGCCTGCCGACCGAGGAACAAAAAGTCGCCCACCTTTGCATATTTTTTGGCAATGGTTTTGATATTATTCGCCTGATCAAGCACCTGGCTCACGAGGCCGGGCACCGTGCGCAAAGCATCCACCATGGCCCGGCCCTCGGTAAAACTCAAATCACGGGCACGGCCAAAATACAGCGCGAGCATTGCCGCCAGCAAGATTTGCGAGGTGAACGCCTTGGTCGACGCCACGCCAATTTCCGGCCCCGCATGCTGGTAGATGCCGCCGTCCGTCTCGCGCGCAATGGTTGAGCCAACGACATTGATGATGGCCAGGGTGCGAAAACCTTTGCGCTTCGCTTCGCGCAGGGCTTCCAGCGTGTCAATCGTTTCGCCGGATTGGGAAACGACCAGCACGAGCGTATTTTTGTCGAGCGGCGCATTGCGGTAGCGGAATTCGCTCGCGTACTCCACCTCGACCGGGATGCGCGCAAAACGCTCGATCAAGTATTCGGCAACAAGGCATGCATGCCAGGCCGTGCCACAGGCGCAAAAGAGCAACCGGTCCACATGGCGCAATTGTAGCGGGTCAATATTCAAACCGCCAAATTTCGCCGTGCTTTGGTCGTCGGAAAAACGTCCACGAATGGCATTTTCGAGCGCAATGGGCTGCTCGAAAATTTCCTTCTCCATGTAATGGGAAAAATGTCCCAGCTCGGCCTGTTCAATTTCCCAATCCACCTTGGCAATGACCGGATCAACCGCTTCATCGGCGATGGTGGTGATGGTAAAATCATCTGCGGTTAGGTGCGCCACCTGGCCATCGTCGAGGTAGATGACATTCTGGGTGCGGCCAATGAATGCGGAGACATCCGAGGCAATCATGTTCTCACCGACGCCCACCCCGACAACCAGCGGCGAGCCCTTGCGCGCGCCGACGATATGCCCGGGGTAATCCGCACAAAGCACCGCGATGCCATAAGTGCCCTCAACGTGCAGCAGCGCCTTGCGGACGGCGGTGAGAAAGGGATTTTTGCCGCCATTGCCGTTGACCGGCTCTTTCTGGTAATGGTAGGCGATGAGGTTGGCGAGCGCTTCAGTGTCTGTTTCGGATTGAAAGGTGTAGCCGTGGTTTTCGCAGAATTTTTTGATGCCCAGGTAATTCTCGATCACCCCGTTGTGGCATAGCGCGAATTTGTGGTCGGAACTGACGTGCGGGTGCGCGTTCGCATCCGTCACGCGCCCGTGGGTGGCCCAGCGGGTGTGGGCGATACCCGTATGCGCTGATTTGCGCACGCCCGCGGCGGCGCGGGCCAGCACCTCGACCCGCCCGGCCTTTTTAATCACTTCGATACCATCCTTCACGTTGACGGCGAGGCCCGCAGAGTCGTATCCACGGTATTCGAGGCGTTTGAGGCCTTCGAGCAGGATGCCGCTGGCCGCTTGTTTACCGACGTAACCAATAATTCCACACATAAGAATTGCCAAATTAACCCAAACCCGCTGACTTAGGCAAGGCCCGATGCGCTCTACCCCGCGCTTCGCCCGACCCGGTCTCGTCTCTGGCTACTCCCTGCGCGCGAACTTGGTTGCTTTGCTTTCCCCTCACGGCAGAATTCACTCTTTAACTTTAATTCAACCCCCCATGACCCCTCGCGTAATTTCCATCATCATGGGCGGTGGCCGCGGCAGCCGCCTCCATCCGCTCACCAAGGACCGTTGCAAACCCGCCGTTCCGCTCGGGGGCAAATATCGCCTCGTGGACATTCCAATTAGCAACTGCATCCACTCCGGCTTCAATCAGATTTATTTGCTCACGCAGTTCAACACCGCTTCGTTGCACCGGCACATTCAATCCGCGTACCAGTTCGACCCGTTTGACAACGGCTTTGTTGACATCCTCTCCGCCGAACAGACGCACGCCAGCGAACAGTGGTATCAAGGCACCGCTGACGCCGTGCGCCAGAATCTCCACCACTTCCGCGGCGCGGACAACGATTTGTTCCTCATTCTTTCCGGCGACCAGCTTTACCGCATGGATTTCCGCGAAATCATCAAGCAGCATCTGGACACCAAGGCCGACATCACGATCGCCGCCAAAGCCATGCCCAAGTCGGAAGTCCATGGCCTCGGCGTGATGCGCGTGGCGGAGGATTTGACCATCACCCAATTCGTCGAAAAGCCCAAGGATCCGAAAGTGGTGGACAGCCTCGTGGTCGGCGCCAACGTGCGCGCGCGCATCAAAAACGCGCAAGCCGACCAGCAATACTGCCTCGCCTCGATGGGCATTTACGTTTTCAGCGGTCGCGTGATCAAGGAAGCGCTGCAAACCAACAACCTCGACTTCGGCAAGGAAATCATCCCCGGCATGCTGGGCAAAAAGAAACTCTACAGCTTTGTGTTCGACGATTATTGGGAAGACATCGGCACAGTGGGCGCGTTCTTCGAGGCCAATTTGCTCCTCACCACGGAAAACCCGCCGTTCGATTTATACAATTTCGACCGCCCGATTTTCACCCACCTCAATTATTTGCCGCCACCCAAGTTCACCAGTTGCACCCTCAATCAAACCATTGTCGCCGCGGGCAGCATCATTCATTCATCCAAAATCAGCCATGCGATTATCGGGGTGCGCTCGCTGATTGGCGAAGGCGGGAATTTCGAGCGCGTCATCATGATGGGGGCCGACCAATTTGAAACCGAGGAAGACCGCCGCCATGACCGTGAACGCGGCATTCCTCCCGTAGGCGTAGGCAAAAACTGCCACATTCGCAATGCGATCATTGATAAAAACGCGCATATTGGCGACAACGTGAAGCTCTCGCCTGAAGGAAAACCCGACCTCTGGCAACAGGGCGACCTCTTTGTGCGCGATGGCGTCATCATCGTCGCCAAAAACGGCGTGGTGCCCAGTGGTACCGTCGTATAATATTTCCGCAACTCCGCACCCGCGCCGCACGTGCGGTACCAGGGCCACATCAAGTCATGAAAAAGGGTAAGCCAGGCCCCGGAGCAACCAAGGACAATAATCGCATTTCATCGCGCATCTTGGCGATTTCCCGACAGACTTGGGTCATTGCGGGCGCACTCGCCATTCTAGGGTTTTGGATTTACTACCCGGCCATTAATGGCACCTGGATTGGAGACGACACCCTGCTCATTTCCCAAAACAGTGTGGTGCATGATTCCTCCGGCCTGTGGAAAATCTGGTTCGCGCCTTCGCAGGTGGATTATTTTCCCTTGTTGACGTCGGTGGATTGGTTGCTCTGGCAGATATTCGGCAACCACGCTTTAGTTTTTCACTTAGTCAATGTTCTCCTGCATATAGCGTGCGGGCTTTTACTCTGGCGGTTGTTGGCCCAACTCGGTGTGCGGCTCGCGTGGCTGGGCGGATTGCTCTGGGTGGTGCACCCGCTGGCCGTCGAGTCCGTCGCCCAGGCCGCGGAATTGAAAAACACCCTGTCGCAATTTTTTGCGCTGCTCGCGCTGATGTGCTTTGTGGTGTGGAGCGATTCACGCACTGTGGAAAAGGCAACAAACCGGAAAAAAAAACGCCGGGTGTATATTGTGTCATTGATGCTGTTCGTGGCCGCGATGTTATGCAAAAGCTCGGTGGTTATGCTTCCGCTCGTTCTCTTGCTCTATGTCTGGTGGAAACGCGGCAAGCTCGACCGCAATAGCATTGAAGTGACCGCACCCTTTCTCGCCGCCGCGCTCGTGCTCGGTCTCGTCACGGTTTGGTATCAAATGACCCAAGGCATCGGCGACGAATTTGTGCCCGGCGGGGGCATCGCCACACGCATTGCGCGCGCGGGTTTAGCCATCGGGTATTATTTGTGGAAATCCGTCGTGCCGGTCAACCTCATGCCCATGAATCCACGCTGGCCGGTGGAGCATCCCACGCTTTTGCAATTTTTACCCTGGCCCGCGTTGGCCGCAGGGTTGGCGTGGTTGTGGGTCAAGCGCGCCACTTGGGGACGCCATGTTTTGCTTGGGTTTGGCTTTTTTCTCCTGAATCTCCTTCCCGTCCTCGGTTTCGTGACCATGGCCTATATGTGGATTACCTGGACGGCCGACCACTTCGCGTATTTATCGCTCCTGGGAATAGTCGGCCTCGCCGCAGCAGGTGCGGACGCCGCGTGGTTTCGCTGGGAAAAATTTCATGCGATTTTTGCCGTCGCCGCAACGGTACTCGTCGGCTGGCTGGCATGGTCGGCGCATGATTACGACCGCGTGTTTCATGATGAGGAATCACTCAACTTGCGGGCGGTGCAGGCCAACCCCGATGCCTGGGTTGCGCATTTGACGCTCGCGGAAATGTACTCCCAGGAACACCGCCTGAAAGAAATGCAGGATCACTATAATGCCGCGGTGGATATCCAGCATCAGGCCATCTCCGCCAACCCAGCCGACCCTGTTGCCTATTATCAATTGGGCCTGTTGATGAAGGAGCAAAACCGCGTAGATGATGCCTATGCGCAATTCAAACAAGCCGTGCTGCTGAAGCCCGACTATGTCGGCGCCCACGCCAACCTTGGTTTTATCATGTATCAAATCGGACGCGTCGAGGACGCGAAAAACGAATTCACTCTCGCCCTGCGCTTTGGCAATAATTCGGCGGAAATCCGCTATGATCTAGGTTACATCCTTTCCAAGCAAGGCCAGTACGCGCAGGCCTTGCCGCATCTACAGCAAGCCATCGCCCTCAAGCCCGATTACGCGGAAGCGCATTACACCCTCGCCCAAACCTACCTGCTGCTCAACCGCCCCGCCGACGCCCTTGGCGAATACGAAGCCGCCCTCGCCCTCCGCCCTGACAACGCGGCCCTGCGCGATCTGGTCAACAAGCTGAAGCAAAGCACCGGCCAAAAAAAATCCTGATACTAAGCCTGTGCCAGCGCCTTCTTCACCAATGCCTCGGAGGTTGCATTGGGCCCCAAAACTGACTGTGCGCGGCGCGCGGCTTTGTCTGCATCGGGGGCTTTGTAGCCGAGCGCCATGAGCGCGCCGACTGCATCCGTGAATACCCCGCCGTCCTTGGCCGCATTTACGGAAACATCCGCCGGCAACACCGCTGCCGCCCCGTCGAGCACCTTGTCGCGCAGCTCTATCACCAGCCGCTCTGCCGTTTTTTTACCAATGCCAGGACATTTCGACAACAAATCAACATTTGATTGCGCAATGGCGGACTTCAAGGTGTCCGCGGAAAGGCGGCTGAGCAAATTCAACGCCGTCTTCGGGCCAATGCCGGAAACTTTTTCGACGAGCAGGTGGAAAAAATCCCGATCCTCGCGCACCGCAAATCCATAAAGTTGCTGGGCGTCTTCGCGGTAAACGGCCACGGTGTGGAGCTTCACCTTCTGGCCCACCGCAGGCAGGCGCTCCGCCGTGGTGATGGGGATATTCACTTCATAACCCACCCCATATGCCTCCACCACCGCCCGCAGCGGAGTGCATTCGACGAGCAAGCCTTCAATCGAAACGATCATGGATTTGGATTCGGTTATTCCTTCAGACCGAGCACGTCTTCCATGCCATACAAGCCGGGCTTTTTGCCTTTGACCCAAAGGGCGGCCCGCAGCGCGCCCACGGCAAAAATCGCGCGCGACGAAGCCTTGTGCGTGAGTTCCAGCCGCTCGCCATCTCCGGCAAACATCACGGTGTGGTCGCCCACGACATCGCCACCGCGCAGCGCGTGCACGCCAATCTCGTCCTCCGGTCGCGCGCCCACCAAGCCGTGCCGCCCGTGTTGGACTTGCTCCGCGCTTAGGCGGCGGGCCTCGCGCACGATATCAATCAGCTTCTCGGCCGTGCCGCTGGGTGCGTCCTTTTTGTCGCGATGGTGCATCTCGACAATTTCGACGTTATACCGCGGCCCCAGCGCCGTGGCCGCCCGGCGCGCTAGAAAGTTGAGTAAATTCACGCCTACCGAATAATTCCCCGCCCAGACGATGGGGATTTTCTTCGTCAACGCCATGATTTCCTTGCGCTCCGCAGGGGTATGCCCCGTCGTGCCGATGACGACCGGCACCTGACGGGTCACGGCCAACTTGGCCAGCTCATAAGTTGCGTCATGCGAGCTAAAGTCCACCACGACATCCACCCCGGCCAATCCCGCCGATTTCATGGCGTCGCCGGCATCATACCGGCACATGACCTCAATCCCCGCGGCGGGCGCGGCGGCTTGGATGGCTTGGCCCATGCGGCCTTTGTAACCGTTCAGTAGTATGCGGAGAGACATGGCGTAAAAGAGATAGTCCGCCAGAATGCACGGCTTTCCGGCCTGAGGCTAACCAAAAATGACGCCCGGATTACCGCAAAGACGATTGACCAAACCCCGCGAGCAGCCATGCTGGTTCCTTTTATGTTCGGCCCCACCCCCTTTCGCGACATCTTCCTCGTCGCAGGTTTTGAACTGCGTGAAATGCTGCGCAGCCGCCGCGCGATTTTGTTTGCCGCGATGTATATGCTGGTGGCGGGCTTGGGCTCGTACATTTTTGTAACTATTCTGAATAAGGTGCAATTTGCGAATCAGTCTGCGGTTTCGCAAGCAAATGGGGAGCGCAATCGCCGGTCGTTTCTCTTTGGCGGGCCGCAACGGCCCGATCGTCCCGGCCCCGCCTCCACCAGTAATCCGGCTGCTCCGGGGAGCACTGCTTCCAACCCGGCAACTTCTACTACCCCGACCACAAGTACCGACACGGGTGCCGCCGCTCCACCCAGCACAAATGCTTCCGCTTCTGGAGCGCCGTCACCATCCCCATCACCACCTGACCAGATTACCACCACAACGACCTCAACTAAACCTAATGAAAAGTGGCTGTTTGAACACAATTCCCCTTTTCGCAACATTTTGAGCAGTAGTGTGGACGGACAGTCTGCCATTGATTTTTTGTCGGGTATGCCAGCGATTACTTTGTTTCACATGTTCATTTCGTTGCTGATAATGCCACTCGTGATCATGCTCACTGCCTCGGAATCCATCGCCCAGGAAATACAAACCCGGGGTGTTCGTTTTGTGGGCTTGCGCACCGGTCGTGTGGAATTTGTCCTCGGCAAGGTCTTGGGCCAGGGAGCAACTATAGCCGGAATGACCCTGCTGGCCGCCGCGATCTGTATCGCTATGGCCGCATGGAAACTGGGGGATTTTGAATTCATGCCGACCTTGTCCGCCCTGCTGCTTTTCTGGCCGCGCCTTCTCGCCTACTGTGTGGCTTATCTCGGGCTCGCGGCCCTGTGTTCCATGAATTCGAGTTCCACCGTGGCATCGCGAACTTTTTCCATCATCGGCTTGGTTTTTTTGACCATCACACATTATTACGCTGATGTTTATCTGTTCTTCCTGCCCGCCGACAGCATCCAAGCCAAAATGTGGCATGCGATTGATTTTCTCACCCCTGTTTCCCATCGTCTGGACCTGTGGTATCCAGAGCCAGGCCATTACCTCGGGGCGATAGCCAGCCTAGTATTCCTCGGCGGACTCTACACTGTTATTGGTTTAATCTTCTATCGCCGGAGGGACCTGTGAACATCGCCTCGGCCACCGCGCCCGCACTGCGCCTCGAAGGCGTCAGCAAAAGATATGGTCAGACTCACGCGCTCAACAGCCTGAATCTGGAGGTTCCGCGTGGCTCCATCTTCGGCCTGGTCGGCCAAAACGGCGCGGGTAAAACCACGGCTTTTGCCGTGGCCTGTGGATTTTTAAAGCCCGATAGCGGCACCGTCTCTATTCTCGGTGAAGGACCGTTTAATGCCAAACTCCACCGCGGCCGCATCACCGCCCTGCCGCAAGACGCCGCCCTCGGCCGCGATTTGACGCTCGTGGACCAGCTCAACTACCTCGGTCGCCTGCAAGGCGTGCCCCGCTCGCAAATCAAAAGCGAAGTGGACCGCATTTTGCAATTGGTGGATTTGACCAGTCGTGCCAAACACCGCACGAAAACCCTTTCCCACGGCATGTTGCGCCGCCTCGGCATCGGCCAGGCGTTTTTGGGCAACCCCGATCTGGTCCTGCTCGACGAGCCCACCAACGGCCTCGACCCACGCCAAGCCAACGATATCCGCCAATCTCTCGCCAGCCACC
>Ga0210388_10003545_pt1 | contig 12235 bp, 11 predicted proteins | sample IncBWC19OmetaG_FD_155485 | JGI IMG/M metagenome (GOLD analysis project Ga0210388, IMG submission 155485) | Forest soil microbial communities from Barre Woods Harvard Forest LTER site, Petersham, Massachusetts, United States - Inc-BW-C-19-O ... | reverse complement strand
CGACCCCGGCCGCGATCTCCTCGGTGGTCGACATGCCGGTCGAGATGATGAGCGGCCGTCCGGTCGAGCGCATCTTCTTGAGCAGCGGAATGTCGGTCAGCGACGCCGAGGCGACCTTGTAGCAAGGAGGCTGGAACGACTCCATGAAGTCGACCGACTCTTCGTCCCAGCAGGAGGCGAACCAAAGGATGCTCCGCTCGGCGCAGTGGCGGTCAATCTCGGCGTACTCGCGCGGTCCGAACTCCATCTTGCGGCGATAATCGATGTAGGTGAGGCGTCCCCAGGGGGTGTCTCGCTCGATGTTCCATTGATCGCGCGGGACGCACTTTTCAGGCGTCCGCTTCTGGAACTTGACCGCGTCGGCCCCCGCCAGGATCGCGCCGTCGATGAGGCGCTTGGCGACATCGAGCGATCCGTTGTGGTTGATGCCGATCTCCGCGATGACGAAGACCGGCGCCGAGGTGCCGATCCACTTGTCTGCGATTCGGACGCGCGCATTTTCATGAACGGAATCCGTCACGACTGTTGATCGAGGCATCATCGGACCTCCTTCTTGAGTACGGTATTCGGCTGCTGGATTTGGACTTGGGATTGGGACCTCAGATCGAGAATCCATTCCGCGAAGTCGCGAAAGGCGCCGCAGCCGCCCGGCATCGCGCAGCGATGGTGCGCGCGGCGCAACACGGAGGGGACCGCGTCGAGCGGGGCGCCGATGAGGCCCCGCTCCGCCACCACGGCCATGATCTCCTCGTCGTTGACATCGTCGCCGATGTAGGCGATCTCGTCCTCGCCTACCCCGGCCCCCTCGAGGAGGCGGGGCAGAAAGGCCCTCTTGTCGGCCACACCGAGGTGGCAGTGGCGGATGGCCAGCTTCTCGGCGCGGCGCGCGACGATGGCGGAGTTCTCGCGGGTGAGAAAGGCGGTCTCGATCCCCTGGTCGCGCAGGCGTTCCACCCCCATCCCGTCGCGCACCGAGAACCGCTTGAGCGCCTCGCCGGTTTCGGAGAAGAAGATCCCGCCGTCCGTGAGCACGCCGTCGACGTCGGTGATCACCAGCCGCAGCCGCGCGATCCGCCGGAGCAGCTCGTCGCCGAGGAGCGGCGCCCAGAGTCCCTTACCGTTTGCACTCACCATGCGGTCCACCCTCCGTCGACGGTCAGATCGGCGCCCGTCATGTAGCTGGAGGCGTCGCTCGCCAGAAAGACGATCGCGCCCCGGTATTCGTTCGGCTGCGCCATCCGCCCGAGCGGCGTGCGGCTGGCGTAGGCCTCGACGAAGTGGGGATCCTGTCCGGCACAGGCGACGCCGCCCGGTGAGAGGCTGTTGACCCGCACCCCGCGGTCGGCCCAGTAGGTCGCCAGAAAGCGGGTGAAGGCCAGCACCGCCCCCTTGCTGGTGGGATACCCCGCGCTCTTCCAGAAGGTCTGGCTTCCGTCGGGTTGACGATAGATCCGCTGATCGGGCGCGACGTGCCCGTAGGTGGAGGCGATGTTGACGATGCTGCCGGTGCGACGCCGCGCCATCTCGGCGCCCAAGATCTGGCAGGCCAGGAAGGTCCCCGTCACGTTGACCTCCAGCAGCTGGCGGAAGCGCTCGACCGGGAACGTCTCGAAGCGGGTGTCGGCCCCGGAGCCGTCGGGGGACTCGACGCGCTCGTTGAGCGCGGCGTTGTTGACCAGCACGTCGAGGCGATCTTCCGTTCGCAGGATGGTGTCGCGCAGCCGCGTGAGCGAAGCGGCGTCGGTGATGTCGGCGGCGAACGCGCGCACGGCCAGGCGCCCCTCCTGTCTCAACTGCCCTTCGACGTCGGCGCAGGCCGCCTCGTCGAGATCGGTGGCGATGACGGTGGCGCCGGCATCGGCGAGCGCCCGGCAGTGTTCGCGTCCGAGCAGCCCGGCCGCGCCTGTCACCACGGCGACCCGCCCCGCCAGGGAGAAGGCTGGTGCCGCCGGGCTAGAGGTTGGCACCGGTCGGCTCCTGGTTGGGTTCCCGGGTGGAGATCTGATTGGCTTCCTGGGCGGGAGGCTTGGGACGAAGATTGAAGTTGGTCGTTTGACGGAAGGTCGGCTCGACCGGGGTCCCGCGCAGCGAGGCGATCAGCGTCCCCCGCTCGACCACCTGCTTCAGCGCCGCCAGCGCCTCTTGGTAGACCTTGAGCAGGTACGACACATCGTCGTCGGTGTGGGCGGCCGAGAGATTGTGAAACCCGCCCCAGAGAACGCCCTGCCGGATCAGCTCCTGCTGCAGGAACGACTTCATGAAGCGCGGCTCCAGGTTCTTGGCCGGGCCCTGCGCGGTGAAGGTCACCAGCGTCCGGCAGCCGTACCCGACGCAGCGGGTGAAGGGGACCTCGAGATCGTCGGCCAAGAGGTTGAACCCGTCGCGCAGGCGCGACCCCAGGGAATCGAGCAGGGCGGGGACCTTGCGTCTCCGCAGCTCGCGCAGCGTGGCGTGAGCGGCCGCCAGCGAGAGCGCCTCGCCGCCGAAGGTGGAAAAGAAGAAGACGTCCTTCTCGAGCAGACGCATGACCTCAGCCCGACCGGTCAAGACCGAGAGCGGCATGCCGTTGGCGACGGCCTTCGAGAAGCAGGCGAGATCGGCGGTGACGCCGAACCGTTCCTGCGCGCCACCGAGCGCCAGCCGGAAGCCGGTCCACATTTCGTCGAAGATGAGCAGCGTTCCGCGCGCGGCGCAGAGCTCCTTGAGCGACTGTAGAAAGTCGGCGCGCGGAGCCTCGAACGTCGTCGGCTCCAGGATCACGCAGGCCACGTCGTCGTCGAGCGCGGCCTCCAGCGCCGCGAGATCGTTGTAAGCGAACGTGTAGGTCAGTCCCGCCACTTCATCCGGAATGCCCAGGCGGCGGTCGGTCACCGCGATGTACCAGTCGTGCCAGCCGTGGTAGCCGCAGCAGAGGACCTTCGAACGTCCGGTGTACGCGCGGGCCAGCCGGACGGCCGCCGAGGTCACGTCGGCGCCGTTCTTGGCAAAGCGGATGTTCTCCGCGCCGGGGACCAGGTCATTGATTTGCTCGGCGACCTCCACCTCCAGCGCGTGCGGAAGCGAGAAGGTGATCCCATCGGCCAGCTGCGCCCGGATGGCCGCGTCGACCACCGGATCGGCGTAGCCGAGGATCAGCGGGCCGACCCCCATCGTCATGTCCAGGTACTCGTTGCCGTCGACGTCGACCACCTGGGCCCCCCGGCCCGAGCGGAGAAACTTGGGCGCCACGCCGCGCACGTGCTGTCCCGCCCCCTTGGCCAGCGTCTGCGTGGCACAGGGGATGAGGCGCCGCGCGCGGGCGTAGAGCGCGTCCGAGGCCGCGATCGAGGGATCGTCCAGGTTGAAGGTCACTCGGTTGACGGTCATGGCGTGCTCCTCCCGTTCGAGACCGAAGGCAGAGGCTCGAAGTGGACGTCGACCACCTCGGCGGATCGGGACGCGGCGATGCGATGCCGGTGCGCGCGGCGGAGGCGCTCGGAGAGCTTCGCCACGCTGAACCCTTCGTAGTCGAGGACGTCCGGCAGCAGAGCGGGGCGAAACCAGCGGGCGTCGAGCCCGAACGGCAGCACCGGGACGGAGAGCCCCCGCCGAACCAGAACCTCGCAGACGAGCTGGTAGATGCCGCCCACCAGCAGGTGGTCCTCGACGACCACCAGGACGTGGCAGCGCGTGGCGGCCTCGACGATCGCCTCTTCATCGACGGGGGCGATCGTCCGCAGGTTGACCAGGCGGGCGTGGATCCCTTCGCCACTCAGGATGTCGCAGGCCTCCTTGACGTAGGGGACCAAGAGACCCGCCGCCAAGATGCCCAGGTCGTGCCCGTCGCAGAGCACCTCGGCCCGCCCGAGCTCGAAGGGCGCGTGATGAAGGCGAGTCGCGGAGGCGTTGAAGCGGACGTAGGTCGGTGCCGGGCTGGTGAGGACGTCGGGCAAACCGGCCAGAAGCTCGCTCTCGTCCGCCGGGCAGAAGATCTGCATCCCCGGGATCGCGCGCATCACCGCCAGATCGTCGATCGCCTGGTGCGTCGGCCCGTTGGCTTCCGACAGAAACCCCGGCACGCCGCCGATCAGCTTGACCGGCAGACCGGCGATGCCGACGTCGTCGCGAATGAACTCGAAGGCGCGCAAGGTCAAGAAGGTGGCCAGCGCATGGACCACCGGAATTCGCCCGCGCAGCGCGAAGCCGGCGGCCATGCCGATCATCGTCTGCTCGCAGATCCCGACGTCGATGAAGCGATCCCCGAGCCTCTCCGGCAGGTCACGAATCGCGGCGCGGTTCTCGGCGGTGAGCACGACCAGCCGCGGATCGGCCAGCGCCAGATCCCCGAGGAGGCGCGAGTAGGTCCTGTCGTTGGTGACAGCGACGGTCATCTCACCACCAGCGGCTCCGAGGTGAGCGTCGCGGGCGACGATCCTTCGAGCTCCTGCAGCAGCATTTGCACCTCCGCCGGGGACAGATTCACGAACCAGCGCTCCGCGCGCCCCTCGAGGCTGGGAAGCCCCTTGTTCCTGATCGTCTGGGCCACGATGGCGGTGGGGCTCCCCGGGCGCCGGGGCAGGGTGGCGAACGCCTCCCCCAACGACGGCAAGTGATGCCCGTCGATCTCGCTGACCGCGAAGCCGAAGCTGGCCAGCTTGTCGGCCAGCGGCTCGAGCGGGATCAACGACTCGGTCGCCAGGTTGGCCTGAAATCCATTCCGGTCGACGATCACCACCAGGTTGTCCAGGCGCTTGGCCGACGCCACCAGCGCGGCCTCCCAGACCGACCCTTCATTGAGCTCGCCGTCGCCGACCACCACGAACACCCGGGAGGGTCCGCCGGAGATTTTCGCTTCGAGGGCGATGCCCATTCCCACCGAGAGCAGGTGTCCCAGCGATCCCGAATGAAACTCGACCCCCGGGATCGCCCGGTTGGGATGCCAGTAGAGGTGATCGCCGGTCGACAGATGGTTCGCCAGGCGCGCGGTCGGGAAGTATCCCAGCTCGGCCAACGTGCCGTAGAGGGCCGGGACATCGTGCCCCTTCGAAAGAAGGAGGTAATCGCGCGTGGGATCCTCACGGCGGGCCGGCGAGGTCCGCAAGACGTGCGTGTAGAGGTAGACCAAGATGTCGGCGCAGGAGAGAGAGGCCCCCAGGAAGCACCCCCCGCCGGTGGCCATCCGGATCGCGTGCGCGCGAACCCGGCGGGCGATCCGTTCGACTTCGGCGAAATCGGTCATGGCGTCCTCGCCTGCTCCGTCGGCGCCTGGTCGCGCGGACGGAGCGTGTTCAGCTCCGCGGTGTGCTCGGAGATCCAGCTGCTTCCGAGGTGGCGAGCGTTGAGCGCGCGGACCTCAGGATGCGCGTCCAGATAGGCGACGATCTCTTCCGCCGAGAAGGCGGGCTGGGTGGGCCGGTAGAGCGCCGTGAAGACCTCGGCGATCAATTGAAAGTCCTCCTGGTAGTCCAGCGTCAGGCGGTGCGTGGCCGAGAGGTCGCGTCCCGCCGGCCAGGCCACGTTGCCCAGCGCGAATCGCTCGGGCTGGTCCCAGATGAATGGCGTGGTGTGCTCCCGCTGAAAGGTCCGGGTCGCCAGGCACCAGGCCTCCTCCAGGACATCGACGCGGAGAACCTCGACGTCGTTGCCGTCCGGCCAGGTGGGCGGATGAAGATTGCTGACGAAGGCGAGGTGCGGATGGTTGCGCCGAAAATGTCCGACCACCAGATCGATGGCGCGCGGATCGATGAGGGGACAGTCGGAGGGAATCTTCACGATGGCGTCCGCGCCGCGGGCGCGGGCCACCTTCAGATGGCGATCGAGCAGATCCGTGGGGTGACCGGAGAGACAGAGAACCCCGAGGTCGGCCGAGAGCGCGCGAATCGGCTCGTCATCAGCGAGAGAGGTGGTCGCGACGACGACCTCGTCGAGCTCCCGGGCCGCGGCGACCCGCTCGAGCATCCACGACAGCACCGGGCGGCCGGCGATGGGCAGGAGGACCTTCCCAGGAAGGCGGGTCGAACCTGTCCGCGCCTGGACGATCCCGACGACCTTGAGGCCGGGACCTCCCACACGGCGCGGAAGTGGTTCGGGCGCCTCTGGGGTCGCCTGTGGCTCGAAGCGAGGGTGAGCCCCGTTCGTGCTGATCATCGTGCCCCAATCAGTTACGGCAGTTCGCCGAGGTTCGGGGAAACTGATCGGTATCAGTGTGGCAACACGACGTCATGATGATGACCGTTGGCCAACGGTCCCCTTGCAACGATGACAATTGCTTGAATCCCCGGTCACGGTCATGCTTCGCCCCGATGACTTCCTCGAAGATGATGACGGTTGGATTCGTGCTCCTGGCCAGCGGCGTCTCGGCTGTCGCCGGTGCAGCGCCGGCGGCGGGCGATCCGCCGACTCCCCCCAAGGTCCCCGCGGCTCTGGCCGTTCCCGCAGGCGCCAAGGTGGTCGCGCGTTTTCACGCGACCGGCGCGCAGGTCTACGCTTGCACGAGCGCGGCTGGTCTCTACAGCTGGCTGCTCGCCCGTCCGGACGCCACGCTCCTCGACGCCTCCGGCGCGGTCGCCGGAAGCCATGGCGCTGGCCCGAGCTGGAAGTTGAAAGATGGCAGCGCCGTGGTCGGCAAGAAGCTGGCGCAGGCTGCCGCGCCTGAGGCCGGCGCGGTCCCCTGGCTCCTGCTGGGCGCGACCTCGACGTCGGGGACGGGGCAGCTCACCGGCGTGACGTTCGTGCAACGGGTCGCCACCAAGGGAGGCGTCGCACCCGCGACCGGCTGCGACGCGACTCACGTGGGCACCGAGGTCCGCGCCAACTACAGCGCGGACTACTACTTCTACACGGGCGGGGCGGAGCCCTCGAAGAAGCCCTGACCAGCGTCGCGATGCTCGGCGCGATGCTGAAGGGACGGCTGGCGCTCGCGACGCTCGCGCTCGGGACTGTCTCCCCGTCCCCTTCAGCGGGGGCGGCCGGCGCCGTCGCACAGACGCCGGCTCTCGCGCCGGCGCCCGCCGAGCTTCCCGCCATCTTGGCCGCCGTGCGTGCGCCGGGCGCTCGCGCCGTCCTGGTCAACGTCTGGGCCACCTGGTGCGATCCCTGTCGCGAGGAGATGCCCGCCCTGATCCGTTTTTATCGCGATCACCGGGCAAACGGCCTGCGCCTGGTCCTCGTGTCGGCGGACGATGAGGACGACGGCGCCCAGGTCGCCCGGGTGCTCGCGGCGGCGGGGCTGCCGGCGGACACCCTCTCCTTCATCAAGCGCGGCGACGACATGAAGTTCATCAACGGCCTCGACCGAAACTGGAGCGGCTCGCTGCCGGCGTCGTTTCTGTTCGACGGGCGCGCCCGCAAGCGCCATACCTGGGCCGGTCCTGTCACCTACCGTGATCTCGAGCGAAGCACCGCCGGTTTGCTGGCGGCGCCAGCGACACCCGAAACCAAACGAGCAAGGAGAAAGCCATGACGTTCGCACCTTTTGTTCTGGCGACCGCGCTGTCGATGGCGGGGGTGCTGCCCATCGGCAAGCCCGCGCCGGAGAGCAACATCAAGATGAAGAACGCGGTCGACGGAAAGTCGATCTCGATCGCCGACGTGAGCGGAAAGGCCGGCACGCTGGTGATCTTCACCTGCGATCACTGCCCGTTCGCCCGCGGCTGGGAGGGGCGCATCGTCGAGCTGGGCAACGCCTACGCGAAGAAGGGGATCGGGGTCATCCTGATCAACGCCAACGATCCCAGCCAGCACGAGGAGGACGGCTTCGCCGGCATGCAGGCCCGCGCGAAGAGCGCCAACATGCAGATTCCCTACGTCGTCGACGAGACCTCGAACGTCGCCCGCGCGTTCGGCGCCACGGTGACGCCGGAGGTGTTCCTGTTCGACCGTCAGGGCAAGCTGGCCTATCACGGCACCGTCGACGACAACCTCAAGCAACCCGACCAGGTGCAGAAGCACTATCTGAAAGACGCGCTCGACGCCGTGGTGGCGGGTAAGGCGCCGGCCCTCCCCGAGACCAAGAGCCTCGGCTGCGGCATCAAATACCGCCCGTCGTCGTAGCGCCCGCGCAACGGCCGGTTGCGGCCGGCCGACCTCAACCGTAGCCTAGGGCCGTGCCTCGACGCCGGCCTTTCGCGCACCAACGCCGGCCCTCCGTTCCCCAGCGCCGACCCTGGAAGCGCTACGGGGGAGCCATCGCCCTGACCGTTCTGGTCGTCCTGGCGCGCCTGGCCCTCGATCCGGTGTGGGGACGACAGCACAACCGCCACCTGGTTTTCCTTCCGACGGTGATGCTGGCGGCATGGTTCGGCGGCTTCGGTCCCGGTCTGGTCTCTGTGGCGCTCAGCACGCTGGCCCTGGGGCACTTTTGGACGGAGCCGGTGTCCGGATTCCACGTGAACTCGGATCTCGTCCTCTTCTTTTTCGTGAGCGTGGCGGTCTGCGAGCTGGTCGAGTCGCTGCACCTGGCGCGCGCTCACGCCGACGAATCCCGGCGCGCGCACGAGCGGGTCATGGAGGTGGTCGTGCACGATCTCCGCAATCCGCTCACGGCGATCAAGGCGACCTCGGAGGCGCTGCAGAACAGCCCCGACCTGGAAGCATCGGTGCACCGACGTCTGAACATCATCGATCGGGCAGCCTCCCGCATGGAGAGCCTGATCCGCGACCTGGTCGAGGCCGCCCAGGTCGAGCACGGCGATCTCCGCATCACGATGCAAAAGGAGAACGCCCCGTCGATCGTGGAGGAGGCGATCGAGCTTCAGACGCCGCAGGCACGGGAGCGGGGCGTGATGCTGGAATCGAACGGGCCGGGCGGGACGATCCTGGTCAACGGGGACCGAAATCGCCTGCTTCAAGTGCTGGGGAACCTGATCGGAAATGCGCTCAAGTTCACGCCGGAGGGGGGGCGGATCACCGTGCGGATCGATGTCCGGGACAACGATCGCCTCGTTCGGTTCGTGGTGGACGACACCGGCCCTGGCATCAAGCCCGAGCATCTCCCGCACGTCTTCGAGCAGTACTGGAAAGCAGACTCCAGAGGAACTGGGCTCGGGCTCTACATCGCCCGGAGCATCGTGGAGGCGCACGGCGGAGAAATCGGCGTCACGAGTCAGGTCGGCCGCGGCGCCTGTTTCTTTTTCACCGTTCCCCGGGCGCCGTAGCGCGGCGGCCTCACTCGCCGTCGAAGTCGCCCGGCAGGCCGGTCCCGTCGCCCTTGTTCGAGATGTTCCCCGAGGGGACCGGATAGTCGCCGCTGTCCGGGCTGGGCGTGCCCAGCACCCCCGGCGGGATCCCGTGATAGACGATGTCGCCACCGTTGCCGTTGTGGACGCCGCCGTTCGCGACCAGCACCCCGTCGTTCTCCATCCAGTTGCAGGTGTTTCCGTGCTCGCCGTCGCAGTTGAGGAAGATGGAGATCTCCTCCTGATGGTCGGGGAACGACGCCACCAGCCCCTGCACGCCGTCGTTGCGCCCGCTGCCGCCGGTGGCGCCGTCGCCGCCCGAGGCGTCCAACATTCCCGTGGTGGCGACGAGGAGGTTCCCCTTGCACACCTGGACGGCGTTGTTGTTGTTGTCGGTGAAGAAGTAGATCATCCCGCCCTCGCCGCCGATGCCGCCCGGGTCGGGCGCGTCACCGCCCCGCACCGAGACCGTCCCGGCGATCGTGGCGTCGCCGTCCTTGGTCCAGAACCAGACGTGCCCGCCGCCGCCCGCGGTTCCCATCCCGCCGGAGGCGCCGCCCTCGACGGTGATCATTGCGGTCGTGTCGATCATGACCGCCCCGTCGGTCGGGATGAGCTCCATTTGGACCCGTCCTCCGTCGGCGCCGTTGCCGCTGCCGCCCACCATGATCGATCCGCCGCTGGCGTCGATCTCGCCGGTGACGTGAACGCTGCCGGTGCCGGGATCGGTGCGACCGCTGCCGGTGAGGAGGCCGCCGGTGCCGGGCGCCGACATCGAGTTGCCGCCGCGCAGGTCGATCGCCATCGGCCCGGCGATGTTGACGTCGCCCGTGCCGGGTTCGGGGGTGACGGTGCCACCGGCCCCCGCCGCTGCGATGCCGTCGCCCCCGCTGGCGACGAGCGGAACCAGGAGGGAGATCGTCGGAGGCGGCGCGGTCTCACCGACGTGAACGGCGCCGGCTGCGCCACCGGCGACAGCTCCACCCGGCGCGGCCGCGACCGCCGGGCCGCCGCGCCCATCGATGATGCCGGCCAGGGTGACCGCCCCGTTGGCGTTGATGGTCAGCGCGGCGGCGGCTCCACCCTGCGCCGAGCCGGCGCCTGACGCGGTGGCGGCGCCTCCGCGCAGGTGCACCGTGCCGGCGACGCCGACGGTCCCGCCCGCCTGCAGCGTGAGGCCAGCGGCGGCGCCGCCGCTGATGGGGCCGGCCCCGGCGGCGTTCCCGCCGGAGGCATCGACGGTGCCGGTGATGACAATCGCCTGCGTGGCCGCCATCGAGACCGCGCCGGCCGCACCACCTGTGCTCGGGCCGTCACCGCCGGCGCTGGACAGCCGACCGGTGACGACGATCTGGTTGGCCGAGACATGGATCGTGCCGCCCTCTTGTCCGGCGCCGCTGGCACCGCTGGCGTCCAGCGCGCCGGTCAGATAGAGCGTGCCGCTCACTTCGAGATCGATTCCCTGCCGCGCGCTCCCGAGGTCGGCCGTTCGCAGCGTCCCGGTGAGGTAGAGATTGCCGCCCACGGTGATCTTGCGAACCGTGTCCGTGCCACCGGTCGCCACGCTGCCGTCGAGCACGGCGTCGCCGGAGACGGTCGCGTCGGCCGCCAGCGCGGAGGCGACGATCTCCGTCGCGCCGGCCGGGGTGGCGGGGACCGAGGGCGCTGCGACCGCCGGCTGGGCCGGATCGAAGTCGGTGTCGCCCGAGGCAACGAAATGGACCACGCCGCCCGGCTGCCCCTGACCGCCCGCTGAGAGGGCCGTTCCCCCCTGAACAGTCAGCGTCGGCTGCGTCAGCTCGACCCATGGGCTGGCGCCGCCAACGCCATTGGAGCCGCCGACCCCGGTGGGGGCACCTGCGCCGCCCGAGCCGCTGGAGCTGCCCGCGCCGCCGGTCCCCCCACCGCCTCCGACGGCGGCGGACCCTGTCCCGCCGCCGTCGGAGCTGCCTCCGCTGCCGGAGATCGAGCCCGCATCCGCGCCCCCGCTCGAACCACCCCCGTTCGTTTCGTTGGCGGGGATGGTCGAGCTGTTGCCGCAGGCGAGGCCCGCAGCGGCCAGCGATCCGAACACCACCAGGAGGCGCCACCGCGCGCCGCCGCCGTTCTCCGCCACCGTCGAGCCCGTCCCAAGCGAGGTCAGTTTCATCTGCTCCCCTTCGTTCTCAGTGGGCGTCCACGCCGTGGGCGTCGAGGCCACCGTCCGTGCCGCCGTCCGTCCCACCGTCCGTCCCACCATCCGCGCTGCACCCCTCGTCGATCTCGCCGTTGCAGTTGTCGTCGATTCCGTTGCCGCAGATCTCCATCGCGCCCGGGTGCACCGCCGCGTTGTTGTCGTCGCACTCGTCGCACCAGCGGTACCCGTCGCCGTCGGCGTCGGTCGCCGCGCCGGCCACGCCCCGCTCGCAGTCGACGAAGGTCTGCAGGTAGGCCGCGCGGCTGGCGATCACGTCGTGCGCCGCGCTGGTGGCCTCTTGAATGTCGGCGGGGGTCGCCCAGGTGTGCGGATCGGTCGTCGCCGCGTCGGAGATCTGCTGTGACCAGCTGTCGATCCAGCCCTGGATCTGGCCCACGTCCCACTTGGCCAGCAGGCCGGCGATCGCCTCGGCGTACCTGGCGCGCCAGCTGGCGTCGGCGAAGACGATCATCCATTTGTCGCCGGGGATCGGCGCCGGCACGGCGCGCGCGTACCACCAATAGATCGGGTGGTCGGTGGCGCCGACGGTGTCGAACAGCACCAGCCAGTCGAGCGTCGAGTCGAGGTCGGTGGAGAGAAAGACGTAGCCGGCGGCGCCCTGGTCGTAGAGAAGGAAGTTGTGCGAGCCCCCGTAGTAACCGTCCGAGTCGTTGAGCAGCGCCTCGGCGGCCCAGGTGGTGAGCGAATCCGGGATGTCGACGATCGCTGCCAGCGAGGTGAGATCCTTCGCGCCGTCGAACTGCATGAGGCGCGTGTAGTTGGGGCTCGTCTTGTTGGTCTCGATCTCGGCCGCCCCCTTCCAGAGATCGCCGGAGGGATTTTGCGGAAAGAACTCGGCCACCACGTGGTTGCCCACGTTCTCTTCCAGCGCATCGAGGCCGTA
>Ga0210388_10003544_pt1 | contig 12236 bp, 10 predicted proteins | sample IncBWC19OmetaG_FD_155485 | JGI IMG/M metagenome (GOLD analysis project Ga0210388, IMG submission 155485) | Forest soil microbial communities from Barre Woods Harvard Forest LTER site, Petersham, Massachusetts, United States - Inc-BW-C-19-O ... | reverse complement strand
AAGATCACCAAAACGTATGCCGTCCGTTGCAGCACGTTGTATGAAGTCTCTTCCGCGCTGCCCGGCGGCTTGCGTCGCAGATACTGCACTATGCGTTCCCTATACGCGCGCCAGTTCCAATCGCGCCGCTTCGGAATCAGATTCTTCAGGAAATGCCCGCTTACCACTCCGTAGATTCCATACACCAGCCCCGTCAGCACCGCGACCCACGCGGCTTCAAAATGCAGATACCGGCTCCATCCATTCTGATCCGGCATCACGTAGTTGTATTTCGTCGGCACCGTATCGCGCGACGACGGAATGGGGATCACAAAGAGCGGCTTCGTGTTCACGTTTCCCACTTCGCCCCAGTAGAATCTCGGATGCGAAATTACGATCTCCACGCCCGTTACCAGCAGCGTGATGAAAGCGATGAAAGTCAGCCAATGTGTCGCGCGCACCACTCCTGAGTGGCGACAAATCTTCGTCCTTTCAAGCTGTAGAGCCGCTGGCACGCCGCCAGAGTAGCACGGATCGCGTAAAAATGGCTCGTTTGATCGCTCTGGCTCCTCTATGTAGAATTCAGCCCACAAACTGGGCCTCGCCGTGTAATTCTGTGGAGCAGCACATGCAGTCAAGAACACGCGACGATTCGAAATCTCAGCCCATCTGGCGAACGACCCCACCGAGGCTCATCGCCATCTTTTTGCTGGCTGTCTTCTTCCTCTTTGCCAGTTTCGGATTCGTATACGACGGCACGGGCATGGGCCGTCAGTCCGTCTTGCATTTTGTCCTCTCCGTGGTGCTCACCGGGCTCTTCGCCATGTCCTTCCTTGTGGCGGGCCTTTACTTTCGCCGCCGCTGGTGGATCGGCGTCCTGCCGCTCCTCGTTCTCCAGAATATTTGCATGAATCTCCTCGGCCGTTGGCTGCCGGACGCGCCCCCGCTTACTCAACTCGATCCCATCCAGCTCAACACCTTTCATCACCGGCTCGCCTTTGACGGTGTGGCCGTAACCATTTCGGTCGTCCTTGGCTACATGGGCTTCATCATCGTCTCGGTTGCCGAAGCCCGCCGTCGCATCCGGATCGAAACTGAAAAAGCCGCGATTGAAACCGAACTGGCAGCCGCCCGCGAAATTCAGCGCATCATGGTTCCCCAGGAGCTGCCGCCGGCTCCTGGATACGCGATCGAAAGCATCTACCGCCCTGCGGCTCAAGTTGGCGGAGATTTTTTCCAGGTCATCCCACTCGGAGACGGCCAAACCCTTGTCGTTATTGGAGACGTCAGTGGCAAAGGGCTCAGCGCCGCCATGATCGTCTCCATGCTCATCGGCATGTTGCGCTCCATCAGCTCCATCAGCCGCGATCCCAGCCGGATTCTCACAGAGCTCAACAACATGCTCTTCGAGCACAAGCACTCTGGCTTCGTTACCTGCCTGGCCGCGCGCCTCGATCCCTCAGGCCGCATCACAATCGCCAACGCCGGCCACCTGGCGCCGTGGCTCAATGGCGATGAAATCGCGTTCACCGGGTCCCTGCCGCTCAGCGTCGTTGCATCGACCACGCCAGAGCAAGTCGTCCTTGAGATGTGTTCCGGCGATCGCCTCACCCTTCTCACCGATGGCGTGGTCGAGGCGCGCGACCCACAGGGAGTTCTATTCGGCTTCGACCGCACCCAGTCTGCGTTGCGCCAGGATCCATCCCCGCTCGCACTCGCCGAGGCCGCGATTCATCACGGACAGGACGACGACTTGACCGTGATCTCCATTCTCCGCACTGATTGACGAAACCGCCCACTCTTCCGTCAGCCCCGCATTTCAAATGGGCTCGCCGGAATCGGTCCTCGAAATCCGCGCTCGTCAGAATCCCGGCTAGTCAGAATCGCTCACCGCGCCATCCCCTTCACCAGCGCCTCCCACTCGGCTTCGAGTGTTGACCGGTGAAACCCGCGGCCAGCTTTGCTGTACCAGTAGTCAGCATTTGAAGCTGCACCTTCCTTGCGGTGCAGGTAGGCGTGAACCGCCATCGCTTCTGGCGATTCGAGATCGTCGACCATTCCGTGCGCGCGCGCCCAATCGCCCTTTGCATCCCACCACAGCGCAGCAAGCGGAGCCGGCAAACTGCCCGGAGGTTCAGCCGATTTCAACGATGTGCGAAACTCGTCAATCGTCATAATCCGCTTTTACCATCCAAGCTCAACCCCCGCAACCCAGCTTTTTCTCATCCCCTGTGATTCCGATCACTGCCAGCCTAAATTTTCTCTGATTAAAATTAATTAACTTTCCAATGATTTGTGAGAAGGGTCCGCCAGGGGGCCTCGAGCGCATCGGCGTTCGATGAGGGCTGTGCATACCAGCCCATCTCCCCTTATTCCCGCTGGTCAAGTCAGAGGAATGTCTGAACCCAATCTCCCCCAAACCCACAATTGCGGCCAGAGGCAATTTGGCCTTATACTGAATTGCGACCAATACGGTCGTATTTCCTGCCGCCCCCTCCGTTTCGGGCGGCTGCACGGGGTTTAACAGGTGGGTGTGCTAAGTGAATTGACGGTCGGCGAAAAGGGAGTCCTTGTGGCCCTCGACCTGCCCGAAAATGTCCAGAACCACCTGATGCATATGGGCTTTGTGCCTGGGGCCGAAGTGACAGCCCTGCGCCGCGCACCCGCCGGCGATCCCACTCTCTATGGCATTGACGGCATGGAGATCGCGCTCCGCCATGAAACCGCCTCAGCCATCCAAATTCGCCCAATTGAGATTCGGTCCGCCGCAACCCAGGCCGCCACAATCCAGCCCAATGCAGTCCAGCCCAATGGAATCCGGCCCGCCGAATCCCAGCCCGCCAAAATTCGTTCCTCTGAAGTAACTACTGCCCAACCCAACCACGAATCTCCAGCCGCTCCCAAGCGCGGCTCCGCCATTGCTCCCAAACTCGCCGAGGCTGCGCGATGAATGCCTGTTGCGATCCTCCCGTCTTTGAGCCTCCCGCGGCGTCCGCTGGAAGCTCGCTCCGCACCGTCGCTTTGATCGGTCCGCCCAACTCCGGCAAATCGACTCTGTTCAACAAGCTCACTGGTCTGCGCCAAAAAGTCGCCAACTATCCCGGCGTCACCGTTGAGCAGCGCATGGGCGTCATGGCCGGCATTGGCCGCAGCGACCTCACGCTCATCGATCTCCCGGGAATCTATTCGCTCACCCCTTATTCAGAGGACGCGCGCGTGGCCGTGAACGTGCTCCGCGGCCGCATGCCCGGCACGCCAAAGCCTGACGCAGTCCTGCTCGTTCTTGACTCGCTGCACCTCACGCGCCAGCTCATGCTTGCCGCGCCAGTGCTCGACGTCGGCCTTCCAACCCTCGTCCTTCTTAATATGTCTGACCTCATGAAGTCGCGCGGAGGCCAGATCGACACGCTCAAGCTTGCGGGCGAACTCAGCGCACCTGTCGCTCAGATCAGCGCCGTCCGCGGAACCGGCCTCGGTTCGGTGTCGCTGTTTCTCAACCAGCAGAACGGTCACGGCGAAAAAAACAAGCCCCTGCTGCTACCCGTATTGGGCAACGCGGCCAGCACGCACACATGGGCCGCGCAGGTCAGCCGCAACACCGGCTACAAGGCTCCGCTCTCGGCCGAGAACACGCGCCGGATCGACAATGTCCTCCTGCATCGCTTCTGGGGACCGTTGCTTTTCCTGCTCGTCGTCATCGGCGTCTTTGAAGTAGTCTTCGCGCTCGGCCAGCCGCTCTCCGATGGCTTCGGCGAACTGCTCGCCCGCGCCGGCGAAATCGCGCGTCCGCTAATTCCCATCGCCTGGCTGCAATCGCTCCTGCTCGACGGCGTGTGGAAAGGCGTCTGCTCCGTGCTCGTCTTCCTGCCGCAGATCCTGCTGCTGTTTCTCTTTATCGGAATTCTCGAGGACACAGGTTATCTCGCCCGCGCCGCACTCATCGCCGATCGCGTCATGCGCACCATTGGACTCAACGGCAAAGCATTCATCCCGCTGCTCTCGGCTTATGCCTGCGCCATCCCGGCCATCATGGCCACGCGCACCATCGAGAACAAGCGCGACCGCCTCGCCACCATTCTCGTCACGCCGTTCATGACATGCTCCGCGCGCCTGCCCGTTTATCTGCTGCTCATCGCCGCCTTCATTCCCAACATCTACTTCCTCCACGGAGTCATCGGCCTACGCACAATCACCATGCTCAGCCTCTACGTGGCCGGCTTCGTCGCCGCCTTCACCACCGCGCGGCTGCTCAAAAGCTCCATTCTCAGGTCGAGCGATACGCCATTCATTCTGGAGCTGCCGCAATATCGCATGCCCACGCTCTACTCGCTTGGGCTACGTTTGATGGACCGCGCGCGCATCTTCATGAAGACCGCCGGAACCATCATCGTCCTTGTCACGCTCGCGCTCTGGGCACTTGCGCATCTGCCTGTCATTCACACGGCAACCGGCGCGCTCTCGGCGCCGCAACTGGCCGACTCGCTCATCGGCCGCCTTGGCCACTTCATCGAGCCTGTCATCGCGCCGCTCGGCTTCAACTGGAAGATCGGCATTGGACTGCTATCGAGCGTGCTTGCGCGCGAGGTCATGGTCAGCACCATGGGAACGCTCTACGGCGCGGATCCGAGCACGCAGGCGCTCAACCTGCAAACCGCTCTGCACCACGACATGACGCTCGGCGGCGCGCTGGCGCTAATGATCTTCTTCGCCTTCGCCATGCAGTGCACATCGACCATCGCAGTCGTCCGGCGCGAAACTAATAGCTGGCTCTGGCCCGCAGTACAGTTCTTCTACATGCTGGCAATGGCTTACGGCGCAGCGTTCGCGGTCAATCATATTGCGATGGCGATCTGGGGCTGAAAAGCAGTTCGCAGTTCACAGTTCGAAGTTCGCAGTTCGAAGTTCCCAGTTTTCAGTTTTCAGCCGTCAACTCTCAGCCTTCGGCTCGTCTCAGCATTTGGCTCGTCAGACGCGATGTCAGCGCGACAACAGCACGCGCTCATCGTCTCCTCGCCGAGTAGTGGGTTGGCTTGGATATGCTTTGAAGGGGCACGACTTCAGTCGTGCCGTATATTGCGTCGAATGAATGAGGGCTTTAGCCCCTGAGGGAAAAACCCCTCAAATCGACCCACTAACTCTCGTCTAGCTTGGATATGCTTTGAAGGGGCACGACTTCAGTCGTGCCGTATATTGCGTCGAATGAATGACGGCTTTAGCCCCTGAGGGAAAGACCCCTCAAATCGACCCACTAACTCTCGTCGAGCTATCCGATTCCAAGCGCGGTTTTCCTTGGCCTGAAATCACGCTTCATTTAGAAACGTGCGACCGCCAACGAGTATTCCGAATCCCACTCCCAGACATGCGCCTGACGATATGAGCTGAATCCTATCCACCAATCGCATCCCACTGATGCGCGGATTGCTGAAGCTGTTCATCAGCGGAATCAATCCGAAGAGAATTAAAAATACAGAAACACCCAAGCGCCTTTTGTTCACGCAAACCTCCCAGGAAAAGCAATTCCCAAAGCATACACCTCGCGCTTTTCCACTTACTGTCAATACCTACAATCCATAAACCGCTGCATCTAAGCCACTTCCATTTGCCGAAAATTACCCCTGTTGGGACTACCCTTCAATTAAGGCCAACAGGCGGCAAATTCATGAGCAAGCAGAGCAAAAACACGAGCAAGAAAGGGAAACCGGGCCGCAAACCTGCTGCGCTCAAAACAACTGCGCCCCGCAGCCGCCGTAAGATCGCTCCAGGCCTCGGCGCTGACCGTCTCCGCAACTCCGTCAACGTCATCCTCAACGACGAGTCCGACCGCATCGCACGCGCCCTCGTCGACAAAACCATCGCCGGCAACATGAGCGGCGCGCGTCTCCTCGTCGAGCTATCCGGCGCCAAGCACCCACCCGTCGAGCCTGAAGAAAAAGATAAAGACCCAGAAGACGGCCTCAGCCTGGCCGAGATCCTCATGTCCAGGGGCCAGTGGGTCAAAAAAATAGAGGAATTTGACAGAAATCCGCCTTTCCCCGGCGAATCCCTCCAGTCCTACCACGAACTGTGTACTACCTCCCGCCTCCCAAACCCGAAACGTAAAACCAGATGCAGGAGTAGCTCCGCCACGCGGCGATCAGATCATCAAAACTTACGGTATTTCTTCCGTTACTTTTCCAATTTGGTCGAAACGCTGCGAATCCCGAATCGAGACGGAGGCCCAGAATTTGCTCCTTGACTCGATTGCTTATAGACGCGTATATACATGTATATTGATGGCAGGGAAGACAAATCCGAAGCGACGCAAGCCTCAAGTAAGGCGGAGCGGAGTGCCCCTGATGGTATACCTGGAAAAGCAACAAGCCGGGAGGCTAACGAACCTATCCCGGGACCGGAGGGTCACCAAGACCGCCATTGTGAAGTATGCGGTGGACAGGCTTCTCCTCGACTTGAAGAACGGCCAGCTCGATCTACCGCTCGGGCTCGAAGGAACAAGCAAGAATTGACCGCCACGGACGGGTTTGGGGACACAGAATGAAACCAACTCTTGCATCATTCTTCAGCGGTATTGGCGGCTTCGATCTTGGGTTCAGACGCGTCGGCTTTGAAGTCTCATTTCAGTGTGAAATCGATTCGTTTTGTCTCTCCGTCCTCGAAAGGCACTGGCCAAATGTCATCAGGTTCAAAGACATCAAAGAAGTCCAAGCAGCAAATGTCCCTACTTCAGATGTTTGGGCCGGAGGATTTCCCTGCCAAGACGTCTCAGTGGCGCGAATGGGCCCGCGAGCTGGGCTTAAGGGGAAGCGATCAGGACTCTTTTTTGAGTTTGCTCGCTTACTTGGAGAGTGTCGCCCCAGAGTTTTCATCATCGAGAACGTTCCGGGCCTTCTCTCTTCCCACGGCGGACGAGACTTCGAAATCGTCCTTCGAACGCTGGCCGGCCTCGGGTATGGCGTGGGATGGCGTGTGCTTAACAGCCGGTACTTTGGAGTCCCCCAGTCACGTCAACGAGTCTACATTGTCGGGTGCGATAGAGACCGGCGAGGTCCAGGACAAATACTTTTTGAGTCCGAATGCGGCTCGCGGGATATTGCGAAGAGCGGACAGAATGGGGCGAGGCCTGTTTCCCCCTTTAAGGAGAGCTTTGGGGATCCTGTCAAAGGCCCCGTCGTCGCCGGACTCGCCTACTGCCTCTACGCCTGCTCGGCCCGCCACACAGGGACGGACTGGAGCCGCAACTATGTCTCGTATCCGCAAGGCAAAGTGAGACGGTTGGTACCGGTTGAGTGCGAAAGACTCCAGGGATTTCCGGAAGACTGGACTCTCGTTGACGGACCGGCCAAGTTTTCGAAGGACACTGACGAGCCGCGGTATCATGCCGTCGGAAACGCAGTCACGGTGAATGTCGCGGAATGGCTCGCGAATCGAATCTGGAATTACCTCCAATTACAACTCCCCGGGAACCGAGACGATCAAGAATTCCTGACTACGCCTCCGCAAGCATTTGGAGATAGATGGGATTTGGGCGTTGATCAACGGCTTGAGGAAGTCTCTGCGTAGGTACGACTCCCGCAAATTGAATCAGATGGCCAAGGCTGAACTCGGGTCGCTCTTCCGAGATCCTCGTGGCGACATCTGCAGGAATTTCAATCGAGTAACTGCCGCCTGATTCCCGGATAACGACTAGCCCCTCGTCGAACGCCCAGTGATGAAGCTTACAGAGACAAAGCCCATTTGAGACGACATCCAGGTCATATTCAGCCCAAGGCAGGATATGCGCCGCGTCCACTCCCGGGACTGCATTTATGCTCGTTCGAGGAAGGTGCACACCGCAAACAATACAGGTCGAATTGTAAGCATCGCGAACCGTCTGCCTGAATGTAGCGCTAGCGGCACCTCGAGCATTCGCCCATCGCTTCCAGTCCTTCAACACTCTTCGGCGAACCTGCGTCTCATCCGGATCGATCTGGCTGACCTGTATCGGAGGAGCCGGAGGAGCAGCAGCTAGAGATAGCGCTTTTTCAAGGTCCTCGAGCACATCAGAGTCAGCGCTTCGATATAGCAAGCCGAGATCCTCCGCAGACTCCGTGACCTGAGTCTGCAACGCGGCGACTATATCCTCTGTCGAGGTTTGAACCGGGCCACCTCCCCGAGCCCCCGCTCGGTGCTGATTCACTAGGGCACAAATTACAGCAGGCAGTTCCTGAGAGCGCTCCCATATCACCTCAAGACGAGCGCGCCTTTCTGCGAAGTGAAGGACCTCAGCGTGATAGCTCATATTTCGGAGCACAATCTCTTGAACGGGCAAAATCGCAGCACCATCGACAAGCTGGACATTTTCAGAAATCTCCACATGCTCGATCGCATAACGATCAGCCCGAAGTATCGGAAGCCCTCCCGCCAGATTGTTGTCTTGGCGAACTGGATGAGGCATTAAGAGAGCAGCGGCCAACTGCCGCTGCACCTGCATATGCGTCGGAATGTTGTGGATTCTACGAAACCGAGGCTTTCCACCTTGATGAGTCAGACGAGTATCCGTGTTGATAATCCAATCATTTCCCAAGTCGAGGACGATGCGAGATCCGACAACATCCACAGCCCGTAAGCCGCTTGTCGTCTCGCCGCTTAGCTCATACTCCCCACGGCCTCCAATACTTCTCCGCGAGATGCGCATGATCGCCCTCTTTGCGACTGTCCCATTTCAAGGAATCTTCAGCGCTAATATTACCAAAGGGGAACCGAGCAGCCTTCGTTAAAGCGAGCCCACCAATTATGCATCGGCTATGCATCGGCGCCCTCGACAGGCGGACGTCCACCATCGTTGACTCAATCAATCCCGCCCAACGCTCAGAAAACATGCGACGAATTAAGAGCGCCAACACCAAGCCCGAGATTCTCGTCCGAAGAATTGCGCATCGAATGGGATTCCGGTTCACGCTTAACCGCAGCGACTTACCTGGCAAACCGGACCTCGCCTTCGCAGGCAGACGAAAGGTAATCTTCGTTCACGGCTGCTTTTGGCACCAGCACACGAGTTGCGCCGATGGAAGAGCGCCCAAGACCAGAACCGAGTATTGGATTCCAAAGCTCAAACGTAATGTCTCCAGAGATGTAGCGGTGCGGAAACAGCTCACGAAATCCGGATGGAAAACCTTGGTTATTTGGCAGTGTCAATTGAACAACGAAGCCTCAATCGATCGAATACGCGAGCGAATCCGAAGATTCCTCACGCAATGATCCGGCTGGCCTCCTTCCAGCCGTCCTGCCATCTCCGCTAACCCAGCTAACCCGCCGCCCCGTATACCTCTTCCTCCACAGCTCCTGCTCCACCAACTCCATCGCTCGATCCTCCAGCGACCGCTGCCACGGAACCAGCCCATACACCAGATCGCATTCGAGCGCCCGCGCCATCTGCTCCAACCGTTCCAGACTGATCTTTCTTTTCTGTTCCGCGCGCTCCGTCTGAAACACCATCCTCGGCGAAAACCTCATCGCCTCCGCAATCCGGTCGGCCGGAAATCCCACCGCCATTCGCATCGCCCGCAACCAACCCTCCTTCGGCCGCGGCTGCATCTGCGCCCTCCGGTATGGCCGCACCCTCCGCTCCAGCTCCAATCTCGCCCGCTCCCGCATCACCCTCAACATGGCCCATTCCTCTCTACTCTCTACTCGCTACTGGCTACTGGCTACTGGCTATTTGCTCTCCCTGTTACTTCGGTCCCTGTCTTCTCGGTCCCTTGTTCCCTTGGTCCCTTGGTCCCTGCTTACAAAACCGCGCAAAAAGCGCCGCTTAACGCCTCACAACGTGGAGTTGTCTGCTGTATAAGGCCATCATGCCTGAAGAGTGCGAAATTATCGGCAAACTTAACCAAAGAAATGTGAAATTCCAAGCGACCATTTCGCCCCATTTCGGGAAATTACTTGGTCAACCACTCAACGATTCGCGAAGCTTTAAGCGACCATTTCGGGCTTTTTGTGAAACTTTAAGCGACCATTTCGCGGGGTGCCAGTCGCACAAAACCGAACATTTCGTGCAACTTGAGCCGCGGCGGCGCGGTCTTCAAAAAACACGGCCTCAGCCCGAGCCTCACCTCAAAATTGGGCTTGAGTTCCAGCCAAACAAACATCGGCGCGCGTCCCCGAGGAACGCGCGCCGATGTTGGGGGAGAGGTTAGCTTTTGGGCCCGGATTCTGCGAGTCTCGGAGTTCTCGCTTAGTCCAGTCCCGTTAGTAAGCCTCCCGTAAGCTAGTCCAGCCTGGTTAGCAAGTCCAGCCTTACTCCCGTAACAAGTCACTACCGCTGGCGTTAGCAAGTCGCTGCCGCTAGCGTTAACCATTCACTGCCGCTAGCAAGCCCAGGCTCTAGTTAGTCCGGCCTAGCGATGTCCGCCGTGGCCTCCGCCGCCGTGGTAGCCGGGGAGTCCGTGTTCGCCGCCGCCATCGTGTCCGGCATTGCCGACATGGCCGTGGCCATCGCGCGCTTCATTGGCGCGGAAGTGGTTGAACTGCTCATCGCCGCGTGCGGGGAACGGTCCGTGATAGCCGTGACGAGGATCGAAGCGGTTATCGACGTGGCCATAGAAGCCGTGAGGGCCGTGGAACCAAGGGCCGGCTCCGATGAAGATTCCGTCGGCAAACCAGTCGGGCCCGTAGTAGCCGTAGGGCGCGCATTCATACGGAGGATAGTCAAAGTAGCCGTAGGGGCAAACAGGGGCCACTCCGATGCCGACGCCTACGGAGACCTGGGCTGCTGACACGGAAGGCACGAAGCAAAGCATGGCAATTGCAATCGCCATAAACGCAAAGACTTTAACCTTGGACATGGTTCCTCCTTTGGTTCTTGTACCTCTTGGTTTGAGGTTCGGGGCGCGTGGAGGGTTGCATGGAAAATAGGGATTAGTGGTTAGTGATTCGTGTTTAGAGGCACTTAGGCGGCCGGCGGGCGGAAATTTGACGCGCGGCTGGGTGGCTCAATTGGTGGCGGGCGGAGAAGATTTTCGCTGGGTCGGTGAGGCCTCCCACCCATCGCGCGATGAAGCCGCACGATGGATGGGCTCTCCCCTTCTTAAACTAGCTTGCTTTATCTATCTATAATGTCCTGCCCCTTCCGTGGCAGAGACGTCGAAGACCAGAGATCAGAGATCAGAGATCAGTGGTCAGAAAAACAGAGAACAGTTGCTTGTTCTCAAAAAAACTTTCCGAATGCGATCAAACATTCAAATCTTGAAACCCGATTGCCTAACTCATGAATCCGAGATAGGGGTCGGTGCCGAAGTTGCCGAAGTTGGGAAAAACGGTGCGGATCTGGCTGTCGGAGAGTCCGAACCAACTGGCGAGCGTGCCGGCGTATTGTTCGACGGCAGTGGTGGGGATAAGTCGCCCTGCGCCGAGGTCGTTGACCTGATCGACGCCGACGACGGGATATTGGCCGTACATGTTCTGGCCGTTCACTGCGCCGCCGACAACGAAGTGATGGCTGCCCCAGCCGTGATCGGTTCCGTTGGAGTTGGAGGTGAGGGTGCGGCCGAAGTCGGAGATGGTGAATGACGTGACGTTGTTGCCGAGGCCCATGCCGACCATGAGGCCATCGAAATATTCGAAGGCTGAGCCGAGCTGGGTGAGGAGCTGGGCGTGTTGCACGGCCTGGTTGTTGTGGGTGTCGAAGCTGCCGAGCTGGACGTAGAAGATTTGGCGAGTGACGCCGAGCTGCGCGCGGCCGGCGATGATGCGGGCAACAGTCTGCATGGAAGTGGCCAGCGGATTGTTGGCCAGCATGTTGGTCATGGGGTTGAGATACTGCGGTGGATTGGCTACGCCTCCCACGCCCGCGGGGGCCATTGCAGTGGCCAGCATTGCCTGCGCCTGCATGGAGCGATTGATGACGATCTCGTATTCCTGCGAGAAGAGATTATTTTCGTCGGCAGTGAGGATTGAGTTGAGCGGATTGGACGCGGCAGGCACGCCGAAGGGCGGGTTCTGGAGACCGTAGATGGGAATGGGACCGGCGGAGGTGACGTTGAGCTGAAACGAATCCTGGCCGGAAAGAAAGAGCGCGTTGCCCGAGGTGGAGATGCAGGTGAACATCGAATTCGAGTTGAGGTTCATGGCCTCGATGGCGTCGGCGACTGCTCCACCCCAGCCGACGCGCTCGCCGCTGCCGAGATTGGCGGCGATGGCCTGCCATGCGGCGGTTTGATCGAAGTGCGAGAAGAGCGAATCGGGGAGCGGGACGGAATTCGCGTTGATCTGCGTTTTGGTGG
>Ga0210388_10003543_pt1 | contig 12238 bp, 15 predicted proteins | sample IncBWC19OmetaG_FD_155485 | JGI IMG/M metagenome (GOLD analysis project Ga0210388, IMG submission 155485) | Forest soil microbial communities from Barre Woods Harvard Forest LTER site, Petersham, Massachusetts, United States - Inc-BW-C-19-O ... | reverse complement strand
TACGCGAAATGGGGAATGGGAACTCTATATGGATGCGACCCAGCGGGGGGCTTTTGATGTGATTCGGAGCCCATGGTGCCCCACCGATATCGAACTTAGCCTCATACGCGGCGTGCGCGAGGAAAAGCGCAAGATCGCGGCGACTGCCGGCTAACACCCGTATCGGCACTCGTATATAAGCAAAAACGCTCGGGCCGCCTTTCTACAGCCCTTACCTGATTTGACTCGAAGCTTCCATAGCAAACAATAGGTAAAAGGAGTCCTTATGCCTTCCTCCGTTTGGAGAGGCTCTATTGTGCTTAGCTTAATCTCGATTCCGGCTCAGCTGTATGCTGCCGCCCGGAGCGATAAGACTTATCTCCATCAGATTCATAAGGAATGTAATTCCCGGGTGCGACAGCCGTTGTTCTGCCCCACGTGCAACCGATTCGTGGAGCGCGGCGAAATTATCAAAGGTTATGAATTTGACGAGGGACAGTACGTGCTCATGGAAGATAAGGAAATCAAGAAGCTCGCGGCTGGTTCTTCCCGCACGCTAGAAATCCTTGCCTTTACGAAACTGAGTCAGATTGATCCGATCTTTTTTGATTCTTCTTATTTCTGCGTAGCGGATGATAGCGGCAAGAAGGCGTATCAGTTGCTCGTCAAAGCCCTCGAGGACACGGAGACAGTCGGGATTGGCAAACTGCTAATGCATCAGAGGGACTACACCGTTTTTCTGCGCGCTTATGAGCATGGCCTGCTGCTTCACACCATGTATTTTTCAAACGAAATTCGGCGGCTGCCGCAATACGGTGTTATTGAGGCCGTTGACTTAAAACCGCAGGAAGTGAAGCTAACTGAGCAGCTCGTCAAGACCATGACGGAGCCATTCAAGCCAGCCAAATACCACGATGAATTCCAAGACAAGCTGCGCAAACTGATTGAGGCCAAGCAGCAAGGCAAGATCATTGAAGTTGGCAAAGAGCCCGACAGGTCCACGGTTATCGATATTAAGAGCGCGCTTAGAAAGAGTCTCGCCGCTTCGTCTTCGAGCTCAAGAGAAAAGAAAAAAGGTAACGGAAAAGCCAAGAAAACCGGGCAGACGGTGCGCAAGGCCAGCTAGCAGCTTTGCGGCCGACACGACTGAGAATGATTGGCTGTTCAGTCTTGGAGCTTGAACCTACTGATCCAGCGTGGCTTCGAATGAGAAATCAGGGAGAAATAAATGTCGAGTAAGAAGAAAAAGCTAAAGGCATCGGTGGGAAATCCATCTTTGCTTGAATCTCTTGCTCCGGACGAAGATATCCTTCAGGTGGTGATCGAGACACCGAAAGGCAGCCGGAACAAATATGCATTTGACGAAAAGCAGCGAGTGTTTGGGCTGAAGAAAGTTCTTCCCGCAGGGATGGAATTTCCCTACGATTTTGGCTTTGTTCCATCGACGCTTGCCGATGATGGTGACCCTACGGACGTGCTGGTATTGATGGACGAGCCTGCGTTTCCCGGCTGCGTGTTGCAGTGCCGGATCGTTGGAATCATCGAGGGCGAGCAGGGAGAGAAGAAGAAACTTGAGCGGAATGATCGCGTTGTGGCGGTGGAGAAAGAAAATCACAGTTTTGCGGATATTCATCACATCAAGGATTTGGGCAAAACTTTTTTGCAGGAATTGGAAGACTTCTTCGTTAACTATCACGAGTTGAGCGGCGAAAAATATCGAATACTGGGCGCGAAGGGACCAGCAAGTGCCATGAAGCGGGTCAAAGATGGTATGCGAGCATTCAAGAACAAATAAGCACGAGCACAAGAAGCTGCGCCGGGCTAAGCCTAGAGCTTGAATTTGGGAGGGCGCGGTCCGCGGCGTGTAGCGCCGAGCACCGGAACGTATTCAAGAGCCGATCCAGTGGAACAGCAACGAAGGAGCAGGCCTCCGCGGCTCATATCTCCACGACCGACAAAGTCACTGGGAAAGAGTAATCGCTCGCCAAAGACCTCCAGCAACGGCTGTGTATATTTTTCAGTGGCAATGCTGCCAAGTAAAACAATCTGAGTTTCGGTGCCCACGAGTTCTCTCAAACCGGCTGCATCGCGGCCAAGGGGTGTTCGATACTCGTAATTTGTGGGGTCCACATTTGATGCGGAGATAGATTTGAGCCTGGCCAATGTCATCGGTTCTTGAGGCACAAGAAGCCCCGACGTCGCGGTGATGATATGCACTCCTGGGACTCCCGGCGGCGGATTCTTAAATCTCTCCGCGTAGGCCAGCTTGCCGCGAAAATATAAACCGCTAATGAAGCTGAAGATTTCTCCTAGAGGAACGTTGGAATTCCGGAGGCGCTGCGCGAGTTCGAACTGCGCATTGGCACTGAAAAGCATTCTTGCCCGGATTCCGTTGGAATTTGCCGGCGAGAGCAAGAAAATCCTATGTGGCCCGGACTTTTCCCGTTTTACTCCAACCAGCGCCTTTGGCTCCGGAGAATGTCCCTCGAACGTAATTCGCTTTTCAGCCAAGCTGTAGCCCCGCGGTAAGAGCCTCTCTCTATCGACAGCTTTTACATATACATGGTTTCATGTAAAGCAATTATGTCTCGAAGGATATCTAATGCCCTGCGGAAAGTGTTTGTGGGAAAGTGATGAATAAAGTTCCCTTTCGAGTGTCCCCCATGCTGGCGACATTGGTAGATGCCCCATTTACGCGACCCAATTGGATATTTGAAGAGAAATATGATGGCGTGAGGATGCTCGCATATAAAGAAGGTACACGCGTGACCCTCATCTCAAGAAATGCGATCGATCGAACGGCCCGTTACCCGGAAATCGCAGCAGCAATTCAAAAATTTAAACCAAAGACACTTTGTATTGACGGTGAAGTAGTTGTGTTCGATGCTAAGGATATTTCGCGGTTCCAGTTGTTGCAGCAGGGCAAAGGCCGTCCTCAGTATGCTGTCTTTGATTGCCTCTACTCAGACGAAGGCGATTTGAGAAAAAAAGCGCTCTCCCAAAGGCGAGCAGCGCTCGAACGAATAATAAAGCCATCTGCACGCCTCCGATTGTCAGCAATCTTGTCGGATGACGGTCTGAAGGCGTTTCAGATTGCATCGAAGCGCGGTTTTGAGGGTGTAGTGTGCAAAAATCTTGCATCTACCTATGTGGAGAGGCGATCCAAGGAATGGCTGAAAGTAAAAGTTCATCAGGAAGACGAGTTCGTGATCGGCGGCTTTACGCAACCCACAGGTTCGCGACAGTATTTTGGGGCTTTGCTTTTGGGAGTCTATTCTCGCAATAAGCTTCTCTACGCCGGAAAAGTCGGCACGGGCTTCGACACGGAAATGCTGGCTTCGCTTCATCGGAAATTTCAACCATTAGTTAGATCGAAGTCTCCTTTTGCATCTGAGGTGCGCGAACGAGATGCGACGTTCCTGGCTCCAAAACTGGTAGCTCAACTTTCATTTACCGAATGGACCAAAGATGGAAAGCTGCGTCATCCAGTCTATCTTGGGCTGCGCGATGACAAAAAACCTACGGAAGTGACTCGGAAGGAGGGTTAAATGCCGTCAGCAACAAAGACCATGCCAATAAAAGTGTCGAATCCCGACAAGGTATTTTGGCCCGAAGAGGGGTATACGAAATTAGACCTAGTCACATTCTATCGAGACGTCTTCCCTGACCTTCGTCCTTACGTCAATGACCGCATTTTGACGTTGGAACGCTGCCCGGACGGCATGAACGGTGCGTGCTTTTACCAAAAGCAGAAGCCAGAAAGCATGCCGGCAGGAACTCCAACAAAGCGAATCGCAAACGATAGAGGCTCTTCTGCTCGAAAAGCAACAGACTACGTTGTGGGCGGCTTGCTCGCGACACAGCTTTCTTTAGCCAATCTTGGATGTATTCCCATACATGTAACCGGGAGCAGGGCCAAAACGTTTCCCAAGCCCGATTGGATTTGCTTCGACCTGGATCCTCAATCAGGAAAGTTTGCAGATGCCGCAAAAGCCGGCCTGCTAGCGAAAGCTGTGTTGGATGAGCTCGACCTTGTTTCTTTTCCTAAGACATCCGGTAGCCGCGGGTTGCATATCTTTGTTCCAATCCGAGTGGGCCCCGAAGCCAGCGAGGTACTGAAGTTTGCGGAAGAATTTGTGGCGCGCCTCGCCGCGGCTTATCCGAAGCAATTGACAGTGGCACATGCCATTGCGGATCGGGGAGCGCTGGTCTACCTGGACGCTTTTAGGAACGGCTCCGTGCAAACAGTCGTGAGCCCTTATTCGGTTCGCCGAAAGCCACATGCCCCTGTCTCGACTCCCCTGGCCTGGTCGGAGGTCAAGCCTTCTCTTAATCCGTCGAGCTTCAACATCGGGAATTTTAGCGTTCGTCTTAAGAAGAAGGACCCGTGGAGCGATTTTTTTAATAGCCGGCAGGCGCTGAAACCAGCGGCGGCACGTTTGAAACAGTTATAAGATCTCTCAGCATTCGTCGTTCATTGATGCTCGAAAGTCCCCGGGGAGGAACGATAGATGTCACTCGACAAATATAAAGAGAAACGGAATTTTAAGGTTTCGCCGGAACCTTCGGGAAAGCCACATTTTGGTGCAAGTTCAAAGAGTCATTTGCTTTACGTCATACAGAAGCATCGCGCAACACAATTACACTACGACTTTCGGTTGGAGTTCAAAGGTGTGCTGCTTTCCTGGGCAGTTCCTAAAGGACCTTCGCTGGATCCTTCCGTTAAACGATTGGCGATGCAGGTGGAGGTTCATCCAGTTGAATATGGAAGCTTTGAGGGAGTTATTCCGGAAGGCGAATATGGCGGCGGCACGGTAATGGTGTGGGACAACGGCGAATGGGCTCCGGAGAGCGACGACGTCCAAGCAGCACTTGAAAAAGGCGATCTGAAGTTTACTCTCGAAGGCAAGAAACTGCAGGGGTCTTGGGTGTTGGTGCGAACGCGTGGTTTTGGCAGCAAGGCAGATAAATCCTGGCTATTGATCAAACACCGCGACAAATATGCATCGGACAAAGACGTAACTGTCTCCGAGCCGCGTTCCGTGTTAAGTAAACGGCTGCTTGCAGACATCGCTCGGGACAACGGTGGAGATGTTGAAAAGGCCGCAACGGGCGATCCGCAGAAAAACGCAAAAACCAAGGTGGCAAAGCCCGGAAAAACTGCGACCAACAAAAAACAAACGGTGCGGCGAAAATAGTAACGGAACGGTTCGTCGAAGTGGCCGAGGCTCGCCGATCAGAGTTGCGAGGGCGTTTATTCAAGTCGGTTGACGAATTACAACGGGAATCTGCCATAGCGCAGCATTAAGAGGCTAGCTCGAAATGGGACCGCTCATCTTTCGCTTTGTCGTGGGTGGCATCATAGTGTCCGCCTTTTCGATTCTGGGAGACGTTCTTAAACCGAGGAGTTTTGCAGGTTTGTTCAGCGCTGCGCCTTCTGTAGGGCTGGCGACCTTAGGGCTAACCATCGTGACGGAGGGGAAGCTCTATGCCGCCCGCGAAGGCCGCTCGATGATTGCCGGTGCCGTCGCTTTCTTTCTGTATGCCTGTTTGTGTATTCACCTTCTTGTCCGGAATAGATGGGGCGCGATGGCGGCCAGCGTCTTTTCCTTTTCTGCGTGGTTCGTTGGGGCTTTTGGATTGTGGTTTCTGGTTTTGAAATGAACTTTCATGCGCATTCACTTTGACTTCTCCGCAATCCGGAAAATCCGCTGGTACGAATACGCGGTGCGTTTCTTATTTGGGGGTGCAATCACGGCCGCCACCGGTCTTGTAGCCAAACACTTTGGGCCGGTAGTCGGCGGACTGTTTCTCGCATTCCCAGCAATTTTCCCGGCGAGTGTCACGCTTGTGGCGAAGCACGAGAAGGAGAAAAAAGAAAAGGTTGGAAAGGACGGCACCATTCGGGGAAAGGACGCCTCCGCGCTGGATGCGCGCGGCGCCGCTATGGGGACATTCGGCTTGGCATTTTTTGCGATAGTTGTTTGGAAGCTTCTTCCTGTTTGGAATTCAGTGGCGGTCTTGAGCCTCGCCGTCTTGTCCTGGCTCATCGTTGCAATATTAATTTGGTACGCGGAACAACACCGCTCGCCCTGACGGATCTCAGATATTCAGATATATAGAGAGCTGTTTTATCTCGCCTGGCAAGCCTTCTAACTTCTAAGCTGTTCGCTTCCCGCTAAACAACTGCATGATGATGGAGATGACGGCCAAAATCAGAAGGATGTGAATTGCGAATCCTGCAGCATGATAGACAACAAAGCCGCCGATCCATGCGAATACCAACACGAGCGCCAACAAAAGCCAAATGAATCTCATATCGCCTCGCTTTCAGCAGCAAACATACTTTGAGAGGTCACTGTCCGTAATCAGGTAAAAGCCCTACGGAGCTGCGAGGGTCAAGGTATGCAGGCCGCTGTGATCAGCGAACCACGAATCGTCAATCACTACGTGCGACCAGGCTAACCCACTTGCTGCGTAAACCTTATTCATACTGGCGTATCTGAGGATGAACAATTTTCCGGTTCTAGTACATTCCAAACTTCCGAAGCTGATCACCGATCGGTTGATAAGTCGCTTCCTCTTATAGCCTTCCAAAAAATGTGCGGATTGGCAAAGCTATTGCCTATGCAAACAGTGGCCGCCCCGTGGATAGAAACCCAGCAACTTGGATATCGTCGCCCTAGGAGAATGTTTATGAGTTCACACCACTTGATTGCTGGGGATTCCCCCACTGAGCATAAGCCTCTCCATCGAAATGAATATGCTTCAGAAAGCGAATTGGAAATTCGCATAAAGAACCTGGATAAACTCGTGTATAGCGTGCATTCAGCGCTCCGTCAGGTTTTCTTCTCGGGAAAACCTCGTGCTCTTGACCTCATGAATGATCTTCGTGTGAAGATCAAAGCTACTGACAATAAGCTAAGAGTGGCAAGGCTTCTGAGCGAACCTGCGCGTGGAAGCATGCTTTTAACAGTACGCGATTCTCTGAATGAACTTGAAGAGACCATTGCAGCTCATTTGGATGTGGAAATGACGTAGCGCTCCAGATTTAGAACTTAAACTGCTTAATCGGTTCCAGCTGCGTTTAGCGAAGTGATTTTCCTTATGAATTCCTTATGGTTTCCTTATGCGCAGAAGAGACCTGCAACGATACGATGGGATATGGCTTCCTGGATGTTGCGCTGCATAGGATGCAAACGCGCCTTCATACACTCCCCGATTGTTGACAAGCGCCTATCTGACTATCTCTCTCCTAGAAAACCTGATTTTCCCGCGGACGGGTCCGAGATGAAGTGCCCGAATTGTGGGCACACTGCTCTCTATCAACGCACCGATCTCACCTATCAGGCTTAATTGGGATTAATTTGTGGCTTGTTCGCCCGGCGCTGAACGGCCAAGGTATTCTTGCGCCGATTCAAACGCCTTCCATGGAAGAATTTTAGTGAGAATCGGCCAAAGAAGTATCTCAAATATAAAAAGCGCCCGGCTCTCGCGAACCAGGCGCCTTTTGTCGTGCTTATCGCCAGTTTTCTGACTGTTTCCAGATCACGGCTGCGACGGTGGTTTCGCCTTTGCAGCTTCGATCTTGCTCTTCAACTCGGTCTGCTGATCAGGCGTCAACACGGCGTTCACCTTGGCCAGCGTGCCTTCATGCAGCTCCTTCATTTTGGCTTTTTTCTGGTCATCGCTGAGCGAAGTATCGCCGGACACCGTTTGGTACTTGGTCCTCGCATCGGCGAAGATATCCTTTACCTTTGCTTTCTGATCATCCGTAAGATTCAGGCTCTCTACGGCGGCCTGCAGTCCACCTCGCATTCCCATCTGTTTACCTGAGGCTTGAGGTGCGGATGCATCCTGTGTCTTAGCTAGAGCCACGGGTACGGTCATCGCCGCAACCATGCCCAGGGACACCAAACCGCCCAATATTCTTTCGATTTTCATTACAATTCTCCTTAGGTTCATTTCTGGGCTGAGTGGAGGGTGGGGTCACTTCACTAGTACCACAGATTGAGTCGTTGGCAAAACTGCTCGACTATCGTTCAGCTATCGCTCTTACCCTGCCAACGGGATCTGTAACGGCGGGAGCGAAATTCGTCACGGATTCAGGGCATGGTGATTATGTTCGAGGTACGTGAAAGCGAGCTCCGCGATATCGTAAGAGTCTTCCTCGGAGAAACCGCCAGAAAGGGCGTCCGACGTCATGGCCGCCACAATCTGTGAATCAGTCAGGAGCGTATCGCGATAGGCGCTGATGTATCGGTGTGACATCCCCATCGCCGTATTCCAGATTTTCTCTTCAATTTGTTGTGGGACTGCGGCCATTTTTTCACCTCCCAAGAAGATTTGAACAACTTAGCTCAAAACTCTATTCGGAAAGGCCCATGCACGAGCTTGGTTCGGCATCGAAGAAAGTGTCGCCACGCAAAACGGCGTCCACTGCCTCAAGCAATTTGTCAGCGCATTCGGCCTTAGGAACAAAACCTCTTGCGCCGATCGCGCGCAGAGAATCAAGCAAAGTTTTGCCATCGTGCATCGACAGCATCAGTATCGGCACGTCGGGCATAAGTTGGCGAATTTCAGTGGCGGCGCCCAGACCGCTGAGAACTGGCATGGCCTGGTCGAGAATAATCAGATCCGGGTGTAACTGACTTGCTTTATTAACCGCTTCCCTGCCGTTAACTGCCTCGCCGCAAATCTCGAGGCCCTTCCTGGATTCCAATATCGAGCGAACTCCTCGGCGAACAATTTCATGGTCATCAGCAATCAGAACTTGCATAGGGCCTCGTGGGACATCCATCCGTCACTATCCAATTTGAACGTGCATGTCTGGGCCGTATATAGGTGGAATGCTGTAAATGCTGTTCTAAGGGAACTGTTTGGTTTCTACTTCAACTTTCGACGTTTCTTACAGATAAGACCCGATAGTTGTATCCGCGCTTGTTCGCTAGCCTAGCGACATTGCCTCTGAAACACCCCCTAGAGCGGGCGCTTATCTGGACATAGGCGCCCGCCTCGCTTTTGATCCCCAAAACCAGCCGGCAAATTGACGGACTGCACTACAAAGGAGCCTTGAATACAGCAACTGCCTTATGGTTCCGAATTTCATGAATGGGTCACACTTATCCTGCAACTGACCACCACAGCACAACGAGGGGGTCGCAGATGTCAAAACCATTTCCAGGTCCCGGATTGGCGAAATTACTTGCCGAGAATTTGACAAGAAAAATAGCGAAAATAGCTTCGACTGGCTTCCTGTTTTTCACGTGGATGTTGTTGATCACGACCATTGGTTCCCCGATTGTTGCCCAAGAGAGTAATCACATCGCTCCGCAAGCTTCAAACCCTGAGAAAAATGCGAGCTATTTAGTGCGGGAAATTATCGAGCACGAAATTGACGCCCAAGCGCAGGATAAGTCGTTGTGGTGCTATCGAAAGCTGGAAGAGAAAGATGGTGGCCCACGACGATTGCTTATGGTGTGTCAGGCAAAGGGCGCACAGATTGAGCGACTATTGGCCGTGAACGGCAAGCCGCTGGATGAAATCCAACAAGAGACGGAAAATCAAAGGATTCGAAATTTGCTCCACAGCAAGCGAGAACTCCAAAAACAAGAGCGACAACGGCAAGAAGATGGGAAACAAGCGACCGAGTTGCTAGAGCTAATTCCGGACGCTTTCGTGTTTCGAATAGAACAAAAGGATGGAAATAAAATCAAAGTGAAATTTACGCCGAATCCAGCGTTTCATCCTTCAGGCCACCAGGCGGAAGTTTTTTACCACATGGAAGGCACATTGACTCTAGACTTAGATCAAAAACGCCTCGCGGAGATCAGCGGACGTTTAAAAAGCCCAGTAAAGTTCGGCGCCGGATTACTGGGTCACCTGGATGAAGGTGGAACCTTTTTGGTAAAACAACAGGAAGTAGGCCCGGGATATTGGGAAATGACGACCATGGATGTGCAAATGAGCGGTAAAGCCCTCTTCTTTAAGACGATCGATGTGCGGCAGAAGGAGAGCGACAGTGAATTCCAGGCGGTCCCTGCATCTGCCACGATTGAGCAGGCTGCGGAGATGACCAAAGACAAAACTATAGCCGCGAGTGTCCGAAAGTAAGCGCCCGACAAAGTAAACGTGGCGAACGACATCAAGACTATCTCGAATTGTTGAAAGGCCGCAGCGGCTGGACTTGAACAATGCTCGCAATTTGCTGAGCGGAGACACCATGAGTGGACGGCAGCCGATACAACACAAACACTAAGAGTAAGAGCGCTACAGAAAGCCATTGAGAGGTAGAAAACGGTCCCCAGAAGAGACGATCAAGGTCGCCGCGAAAGAATTCAATGAAAAATCGCCCGACTGCGTAGAACGAAATAAACGTCAGAATTAATGCGCCTGAACGGCGTCCGCGGCGGCTCAAAAAAATCAGAACAAAAAAGGTAATTAGCCCTAGAAGGGATTCGTAGAGTTGTGTGGGGTGAAGGCGAATGCCGAGTGGCGTGCCCGCAAGTTGGGCGGCAAGTGGATTCGTGAAAGCAACGCCCCAGGCTAGACCTGTAGGTTTGCCGTAGTTGCAGCCAGACAAAAAGCAGCCGATACGAGCGAGACAAACGCCAAGCGCCAGTGAGGGCGCGAAACAATCCGCGAGAGCCCACAAAGATACGCCACGGCGGACAGCAATAAAGCAAATCAAGCAGAGAGCACTGAGGAAACCGAATAAAAACGTGCCCGCTTCGGTCACCAGTGGTTCAAGCGATCTCCAGTAAGCGACTGGATCGATAGCCACGTGCAGAAGCCGCGCCATGACGAGAGCAGTGAGGGCCGCGAGCGAGCCTGCATAGTAAACAAACCGAGGATAAAGGCCGTGATTCCCCGCCCGGTAGACTGCGAGCTTCACTCCCGACAACACGGCAATAGACATCATCAGCCCATAAGCAGGCAGCCAAAAAGGTCCGAGATGGATGAGGGGCATCATGACACGAGCTTCTCAGCGTTTAGGCGGATTGTTGGATGCGTGCAAGCCGCCGGGCAGGGCGTGTCCGAAAGTATTGCGATAGAGGGGAAAAATACGCGCAAGGATAGTCTTCGTTGGCTATCCCTGCGCGGTGTGCGGGGAGTGTCGTGCGTGCGCTGTTGAATTAATCGCGTCATCGCAAAATGCGTCTGCATCTAGTTCTAGTTAACGGTACCCGTGACGGCTATTCCTGCTGGTGTCGTGCCGCCCGTTGGAACGGTGGCCGTGCCGACTTGCGAGAGCGTTCCGTTCGTCAAATTAATCTTGAAGATGGTGATGTCATTTGAGCCGGCATTTACGCAGTAGAGATACTGGCCGGAAATATCTACCGCCAGTGCCACCGGTCCTGTTCCAGTGGAAGCGACGGGTTCGCTAGTAGTATTGAACGCCAAATCTCCGACGGCCGGACTGATCGTATACGAGAAGATTTTATTCTCCACAAAGTCGCTGACGAATACGTATCTCCCAGAGGGCTCCACAACCACTGAACTGAGCGCTGACCCAACCGGTAGGAAGGGCTGCGGACCATTCACCACCAAATTGCCGCTGCCTTCGGTAATAGTGAATTCACCCAGTGTTCCGTCGCTCAAATTGGCGACATACGCATAGCGCCCGCTTGGGTCTACGGCTATCCAGTTTGGTCCTATACCTTCCGAATTTATGCCGGTGCTCAGTGTCTGGAGAGATCCTAGCGGGAACTCGATCGAGTATTCACCAACTGTATTTGCCGTGCTATTGGCTGTGTACAGATATTGGCCTGTGGGGTCCGTGGTTATGAAAACCGGGCCCGCGCCGGTTGTAACTGCCTGTGCACCGGATGTAAGCGCGCCCGAACTATTAATGCTGAACTTCCAGATGGTTGAATCGGTCTGATTCACGTTATACATCCACGTTCCGGAGAGGTCAGGCGTCAGCCAGGTCGGCCCGTTCCCCGTGGGAGCCGGCGTCCCTGATGGACTTAGTACCCCGCTCGAAATGCCGTACTCGGAAAGCGTTGGGACTCCGGATGCGATCGCAGAATTGGCGACGTATGCAAAATCGCCGTCTGGCAACACCGCAACTCCCTTGGGGGCCGTGCCCGCGGATACTAAAGATCCTGGGGCTAGAGCGCCGGTCGAAGGAGTGATGGCGAACTGCGAGACGTTGTTGCTCCCTGTATTCGTCACATACAGAGCTTTGGGCGTGAAAGTGAGCGCACTGCTCCCCGAACTCAAAAGCTGGCCGGTAATACCGAAACCCATGGTTCTA
>Ga0210388_10003542_pt1 | contig 12240 bp, 8 predicted proteins | sample IncBWC19OmetaG_FD_155485 | JGI IMG/M metagenome (GOLD analysis project Ga0210388, IMG submission 155485) | Forest soil microbial communities from Barre Woods Harvard Forest LTER site, Petersham, Massachusetts, United States - Inc-BW-C-19-O ... | reverse complement strand
GTCCGTCATCGCACAGATTCGGGGTGACGAACATGAACTTCGGCGTGGTCTCGATGCGCTGCAGGTCTTCGTAGAGATGACCGGAAAAGACATCGGGGCTGCCATTGGTGTCGACGGCGACGGTGCCGAGCGGCACCACGTGCCGGTTGCAGTGCTGCGGGCGGTCGATCACTGAATGGAAGTACACGAACGGCGCGTGACGGTCCGCGTACTGGTCCACGATCGGGCTGCCCTGGGCGGTGTTCGTCAGGTCGGGGGTGCCGATGGCGGGGTGAGCGCAGTCCGTGCCGCCCAGCGGGTCCGGCGTACCGAAATCCCGCGAGGGGTCATTGCCCATGTCCTCCGCATATTCGCGCCACATGATGCGGTCATGGTCGTTCCACTCATGATTGGCCTCGTCCAGCTGATCGCCAATCGTCCGCGCACCGTGCGTGATATCGGTGGGCTTCGGAAAGACGCAGCCGTCACCGACCACCTGGCCGGCAAACCCGGGATCGCCGGTCACATCGGCGTCCGTGCCCGGCGTGATGTCCGTAAACTGGCCGACGACCGGCGGCTTCGCCAGTGAAGCCGCGTCGATGCAGTCGCTGTTCAGCGTCGCATTGGTCTCCTGACCGGAAACTTCCGCGATATAGTTGCCGAGACTGACGTGACTGGTCGCGTAGTAATTCTGAATCAGCTCGCCCTGCTTCAGCAGTGTACAGTTCAGGTAATTGGCATTGCCGGGAGGCGGACTGGCCGGGCAGCCGCCGAAAGTCACATCCTCACTCTCGTTTTCCAGATTGATGACCAAGATGTGGTCGATTGCGCCCGGTGGCGCTGCGGCACGGATGTAGTCATGGTCCCGGTCGGCGTAGGCGGCGAGCGGCAGCAGCAAGGCCAGCAGTGATGCGGCAGCCCCATAGTGGCGCGCTGAGTGCATGACGGTCATCTTAAGTCTCCCCGGCAATCTGTAAGTGAAAGGTGCGACGCCGGAGAGTAGCGAAGAATTATGGCACCGAGGTTGCAGTCATTTGCCGACGCAGAAGCTGGCTAAGACGAGATAACGCGAAGCCACGATGGGCGGCTTGAGCCTGCCGCCCGCGCGGCGCTTAACGGTGCACCGCTAACAGGCGATTTAGCACGGAGTTCAGAGCCTGTGTAACGCGCAAAGCTTGTGCCCGTCAGGATCACGAAGATAAGCCAGATAAAGTCTACCCGCGCTGCCTTCGCGCACGCCCGGTGGGTCTTCACAGGTAGTGCCGCCAGCAGCAAGGCCAGCCGCATGCCAGGCATCAGCATGAGCCGGCGACGCGGCAGCGAAACCGATCGTCATACCATTGGCGCAAGTTGCGCCCTCGCCATTGATGGGTGTTGTGACTAAGAAAACCCCGGTGGGCGTGCGATAAAGGATCCTGTGTCCATCGACTCTTGCGGGCGGCACGCCAAGCGTACCTAGTAGAGAGTCATAGAAACCCTTCGCGCGCTTAAGATCATTGGTACCGATCATGATGTGGGAAAACATTGACTCTCCTTATTCTTTGCGAATCGGGGGCATGTAGTATACCGATCCGCTACACCGTCGAGTCTTTCGCCGACGGAGCAGAATTACTAGCTGCAAAGGGAGCCTGAACAACACCCAGCGTGGCAGGTTGTACTTGAAATCCTGCTGAACGGGAGATGCGCCCTTAGAAGTTATATTTGACATCGACCCCAATGGTTCTCGGCTGGTTCGTCACGACTCGCTCGAGCGAAGGGATGGTCCAGGAGAAACCGGTGGTGTTGATCCCGAGTTCAGCATGCTTGTTTGTAAGATTATCGGCGAACACGTAGCCCGACAATTTGTCGCCGATCAATCCGAAGCGCAGCCCCACGAGATTGTAAGAGGGTAAAGTGGCGTAGGTGTACTCGATGTCGGTCGATTCACCCACATAGGAATTGTTGACCCGTGCCATGAACTTGTAGTGCTCCAGTACCGGTGTTTCGTAGGTCAACGAGGTGGTTTCGGTGTACTTCGGAACGTTGAGTATGTTCAAGCCACTGGTCAAGGGCGGGTCGACTGCCGTCACCGCTGCGTTCGCCGACGTTATCGTCGCATGGGTGTAGGTGCCGCTGAATGCCAAGGTTAACTCCGGCGTCAAGAGCGCCGTGAGCTCGATTTCAGGGCCGTAAGAGGCCGCATTACCGGCGTTCACGGTCAAGGGATATCCGCACGGCTGATTGACGATTTGTTGTACCTGCGTCCATTTGATGTAGTAAACATCGGCATTCAAGACCAGACGGCTATCCAGCATCCTCGCCTTCTCGCCGATCTCATAGTTCCAGGTATAGTCCGGACCGTAGGTTTCGGGGCTGATCGTACAGATGCTGCTCGGGATCTGTTGATTGATGCCCCCAGGGCGGAAGCCGCGCGCGATGGTGCCGTAGACGGTCAAGTCGCGGTTCGGTTCGTACGAGAGCGTGGCCTTCGGGTTCGCGCCGCTGTTGGAGGTTTCAAATGAATTGAGGGTGACGCCGGCGTTGCCCGAGTCCGTGGCAAAGCCCGAGGTTTCTTCATCGGCGTTGCTTTCGAACTTGTAATAGCGCACGCCGGCCGTCAGCTTGAGGGTGTCGGTGAGCGCGTACGTGCCCTCGCCGAACGCCGCGTATTGCTTGAGGTGATACGGATTGTGCGCCTGATAGATGATGCCGAGTGGATTGGCCGCCGCGCCGCCTGCCGAAATGAATGCCAGCGGCACCGACGCGTTGTACTCGGTGAATATGGACTCGAACTTACTGAAAAAGAGACCCCCGATCCATTGAAGCCGACCGTTGCCGGTCGAGGCCAAACGAACCTCCTCGCTGAATTGCCGCGTCGAATCGGTTTCATTGAAGGGAATCTGATAAAACTCGGGGATGCTCGCACCAAACAGACCCACCACGCTGTACAACGCTTCAGAAACATCCGAGGTTTGACTCTCTCCGCGCGAATAATAGGCGGACGCCGAGGTCAGTTGCGCAAAGCTCATGTCGTAAGTGATGGTCACACCATACATCCGGAATTCATCGGAAAACGGCTCGAAATTATTAAACGGCTGGTAGTGTGCGGTCGGGTCCCCCGGCGGTAAATCATATTCGTTATAACCACCCATGGTGATTTTCTGGTACATGGCCATCGCGTCGATCTTTAGCGCGTCGGTGGGCTGCGCGAGGAAGGCGACGCGGCCACTTTGCAGACGTTCCCAATTGATCCTCGGCACGGTGGCCTCCGGCGGCACCGCCGTCACATCACCGCGCGTGCAGCCCGGCCAGCCTGGCCCGCAAGGGCCCGGATTGGTCGGTACCGGAAAGTTCTGGCCGAGAACGTATCGCGTGATCCACCCATCGGTATATTTGTCGGTAAGCACCACGCGCATGGCGAAGAGGTCATTGATCAGCGGCACATTCATCATCAGATTGCCGCCGCGATTGAAGCCGCCGCCGTCCATCCCCGCGGCTGTGGCGTCGACCGTTCCCTCGAGAGCGTTGAGCTTCGGCGCGTTGGTCACGAGTTTGATGGTCCCGCCCATGGAGCCTGAGCCGTAGAGGGTACCCTGCGGTCCACGCAGCACTTCCACACGATTGAGATCGAACAGGTCCGGGTCGATGACTACTTTGCCGTTCAGGGCCGCAGCCGGCGGTGTGAGCGGATAGTCATCCAGATAGAAGCCCACGGTCGGCGATGAACCGCCCGAGGAGGACAGGCCCCGCATTTCCAGTTCGGTCTGTCCGGGTCCGGCCGTGCGCATCGAGATGCCTGGAACCGCTTGAATGATGCCATTAAGATTGGTGATGCCCTGTTGCTGCATGAGATCCCCCGACAGGGCCGTCATGCTGATTGGTGTGTTTTGCACGGTCGACTCGCGCTTCTCGGCGGTAACGATGATCTCCACGAGGGCATCACTTCGCTCTGCCCGACTGCTTGAGGTGTCGGCAGGGTCTGCCGAGGCTGCGCGCGCCGCAAGCACAGCGGTGGATATCAAGAGCAACGAGACTCGGTTGAAGGCTTTCATTGTTTCATCCCCGCGAATTATTAATTGGTCTAGGGAAAGCTTTTTGTAGCAGTTCTAGGGCTGCGGTGTAAACAACAAACGGCGTTGGTGCCGCGATGGTGCAGCACTGATCTCATCTGCACATTTCTGGTGCAATGCTAATCTCTTGGATCGACTCGTTCAAGGCGCGAGATAGCGGTCGAACCATTCGGGTAACCGGCGCCTAAGGTCCAGGATGTGCGCCGGCTGCTGGATGAGATGACCCTCGCCGGAATAGACGTGCAATTCCGTGGGCACCTCCACCGAGCGCAGTGCATGCCAGAATTCAAACGATTGCTCGGCAGGGACCTCGACGTCGAACTCCCCCGTGTACAAAAGCGTCGGTGTGCGCACGCGCTTGATCGACTCGAGCGGAGACACTGCCCGATAGATGGCGGGATCGTCATACATGGAGGAGCCGAAGAAAGGCAGCATCCACGTGTCGACGCCGTTCAGGCCGTAGTAACTGATCCAGTTTGAGATGCCGGCGCCCGCAACGGCGGTACGAAAGCGATCTGTGTGCGTAACCGCCCACATCACCATGAAGCCGCCGTAGCTGTGCCCGTGGATGCCGAGACGTTTATCATCGATGGGTGCGATTTTCTCCGCAGCGTCGACGCCGCGCATGATGTCGCGAAAGTCGCCGCCGCCTAAGTCTCGGATATTGGCGCGCGAGAATGCGTTCCCCTGTCCGAAGCTGCCGCGCGGATTGGGCATGAACATGTAGTAGCCGTGCAGAACCCATTCGTGCACCGTCGTATACAGTGAGTAGTCCGTGCCGAACAGCGGCAATACGGCGGCACTCGGGCCACCGTGGACATGGACGATCATCGGATACAACTTGCCGGCCGGCCGACTGGCCGGGCCAATGAGCCAACCCTGTACATCGAAGCCATCGCTCTTCCATTGTACGCTGTGCACGTCGAGGTCTACGGCAAGCGCGTCATTATCATGGGTGATCGCGACCATCTTCTGTATTGGGCCCGCGATGATTTTTGGCGCGTGACCGAAATCTTCGACTACCGCGGCGCCCACGACGGAGTCCGCGTTGAGCGCGACGCTACTTTCCGCGGCGTTGGCCGTGACGGGTTCGCTCCACAGCGTCCGCGTCGTACGCTTGCCGGCATCGACCGCAACCAACGCCGCGCGGTCTACCATGATCGCCGTGCCATAGAGTTGCTTGCCGCGCCAGAGAATCGAATTGAATGAACCTCGGAAGCCGGGCGTCAGACTCACAGGCGTACCGCCACCGAAGGGGACCTCGTAGATTTCGCCGCCCAGGGGTCCGAAATCGCTCATGATGCCGCCGACGAAGACTGCACTCTTGCCGTCGGGCGCCATGCGCGGCATCGACATCTGATACTTCGCATAATCGGGCCCGACGATCTGCCGTGGTGCGCCCTTGGCAAGATCGAAAGCATCAAGCTCGGCGAGCCACCAATTGTTGTCGCCATCGCCCTTGGCGGCGGTCCCAATGAAGCCCTTGCCGTCGGGCGTCCAGTCGTACTCATAGATAAAGGTGTCCTCGGGAGTGATCAAGGACGCCTCGCCGCCGTCGATGGGCACCACGGCAATTCGCTGTTCGTCCGGCGCTGCGCCGATATCGCCGACCTGGGGCACGCCGGCCTCGAGCGCGCCGATTTTTTTCTTGGCAGCAATGGTTGCGAGTACCGCCAGCGTTCGACCATCGGGCGAGAAACGCGGCGTATTGGCGACACCGTTTACGGTGGCGAGTATCTTCACGCCGCCTTCGCGCGCCAACAAAATCTGCACGGTACCAGCAGTGCTATCCGTTGCGAGAAGCGCGAGTGCCTTGCCGTCCGCCGACCACGCAAGGCCGCTGTAACTGCAGGCCGCGCAAGGATCGATCGATTTCAGCACATGCCCATCGCGCGCGGATCGGACGATGACGGGACCGTGCAGCATCTCTGCACTCGTAAACGACTGCTGGTTCTCGATACTGGCAAGCTGGTCACCGGCCGGCGCTAAGGCCAGCGATGCATACGTATGCACAGGCGGTGCCGGCGGCGCGGCTGCAGTGGGATCGGCGGATGCGGTTAAGACGACAGCGAGCGATAAAACAGTCAGCATTGTTATTCGTCCCGGCAGAGGCGGCGCAATAAGGTATGAGTTTAGCCAGTTGCTACGGGGCTAGCCACAAGCTTGGTAAACTGTCTCCAACGCAAAGGAAACTCTAGCGAGGTACTAGCGATTGTCCCTATCCTCCCCCATCGCAGGTGTCGACCCTCTATCGACATCCAGATGTACTGCACCCTTTTTATCAATATAGGATAGGTCACCTGTGAAACCTTCTAAAAGCCTCACTCTTAAGGCTGTTACGCTGCCCCGAGGTATAAATGATCCGGCGCCGCAGTTTTCTCTTATCCATAGCATCTTCGGTCGCCATTGCAGTCTGCCTGGCAGGTCCTGAGCTGCTGATGGCGCAAAGCAAATATGAGTATATGTTCGTTACCGGCGACTCCGAAGATTCGCACTTCAACCAACCTTACATCGATGTTGAAGAATGGCGTGCTGAGCCGGCTGAGGTTCCGAATATTTTTGGACTCACCACACAGCGCCAGGGAGCCCCTCCGATCCAAGCGCGCCATCTCTACGTTCATGGTGGCTTCAAAGGAACCGACACGAAGTTCACGTTCTACTTCCCTCCTAAAGAACAATATGTGGGGCGCTTCTACCAAGCCACCCACCAGCTTCTGACCAATGAGAATTCGACGCCATACAACGTGGCGATGACGCTCGCCGCCGGCGCCTATGTTGTGCAAACCAATATGGGCGGCTCGGAGATCGCCCGCTCGGCGGAGCTCAACGTTGCTGGCGGCACCGACCCGAGCATTGGCAGCTACCGCGCCAATGCCGCGGCGGCAAAGTATTCGCGCGTTGTCGCGCAGCGCGTTTATGGGAGCGCGCACCGGCCCTATGGCTATCTTTACGGCGGCAGCGGCGGCGCATTCCAAGTGATCGACAGCGCGCAGAACACCTCCGGTATTTGGGACGGATTCATTCCGTATGTGATGGGCGACCCGGTTGCCAACCCGAGCAACTTCTTGGTCCGGGCCCATGCTCTTCGGGTGCTGAAGCTCAAATGGCCTTCCGTCATGGATGCTTTCGAACCGGGCGGTGGGGATGCGTATCTGGGCCTCACCGCCGAGGAGAAGGTGGCGCTCGAGGACGCAACGCGCTATGGATTTCCGCCGCGGGCGTGGTTCAACTATGTGCCGCAAGGCACCGGGCCGCTTGGCTTAGTGGCCGCCTTCGTACCGTTGCTCGATCCCACGTACTTGGACGATTTCTGGACCAAGGCGGGCTATATTTCTCCAAGCTCATCGGCCAGGGCGGTGCGCATACAAAGCTCAGCGACCGTGGTTCGTGTGATCGAACAGCCTGCGCCTACCCCGTTCGTGATGGGAACGCAACTCGAACTCTCAGGCGTACCTTCCGGCGATCTGACCAATATCGACCTGATCGGCACTAGCGGCGAGGCCAAGGGCAAAAGCGCGCCCATTGGCGCGGTGAAGGGCAACATTGTCTCCTTCGCTGTTGGCGCAAACCCCGCCGTCGTGCACGGTTTCCATGTGGGCGACACGGTGACGATCGACAACTCGAAGTATCTCGCGCTGCAGACTTATTACCGGCACTCGATTCCGAAGCGCGGATCGGTCTTTGACTTTCCCCCGACGTACGATTCTTTCCGTAACGCCGATGGCAGCCCTAAATATGTTCAGCGCGAGATCATGGTGGGTTTGCAGCAGAACGTGATCAATATCGGGGCCACCCAAGGCCAAATCCACGGCAAGATGATCGTGCTGCAGAGTCTCATGGATGGGGATGCGCTCCCATGGGGGGCCGCTTGGTACCAAACTAAAGTGCGCGGCGCCCTGGGCGCCGCCTTCGACGACAATTACCGTATTTGGTACAACGACAATGCGCAGCACGTCGCGCCAACAACTGCGTTGCAGATGACTCACGTCATCAGTTACCAGGGCATCCTGGAGCAGGCGCTGCGCGATCTCAGTGCGTGGGTCGAAAAGGGCGTGGCGCCTCCCGCCAGTACCAGCTTCACGGTGAAGGAAGGGCAAGTGCTTGTCCCGCCCAGCGCCGCGGCCCGCAAGGGCATTCAGCCCGTCGTCGATTTGAAGGTCAATGGCGGGGTGCGCACCGAGGTTGCCGTCGGCCAGCCGGTGACCTTCACGGCGACCATCGAAACGCCGCCCGGCACGGGTTCCGTGGTGGCTGCTGAATGGGACTTGGAGGGCACGGGCGAGTATCCGATACCCGGGCAGCTCAGCGATCACAGGTCGGCAAGAGTCGCCGTGGCGGTCAGCCATGCGTACACGCGTCCGGGCGTCTATTTCGCGGCGATCCGCGCCACCTCGCAGCGCGAGGGCGATGCGGAAACGCCTTACGCACGGGCTCAGAATCTTGGCCGCGTGCGGGTCGTCGTTAGGTAAGCGCCGGACCAAGGCGTGGGCCGCTTGCGCTCCGGCAGGTGTTCCTAAATCAACATTCTTTCCACCTCATCCACCGCCACCTCGTCCCGTCCCGCCTCTCGGCTGCCACCGTTGCGCGGCAACCTTCTGTCCTGCATCCTAGGGCCCGAACGGATAAAAAACACTTAAGGCGTCCCGTGACCGAGTCGAAGAACGCGGTCTTTTTAAGCTATGCCGCGGAAGACGCTGCACCGGCACAGCGGCTCTGCGCGACATTGCGCGCCGCCGGCATCGAAGTGTGGTTCGACCAGAGCGAGCTTCGCGGCGGCGATGCCTGGGATACGGCGATCCGCAAGCAGATCAAGGATTGTTCCTTGTTCATTCCTTTAATCTCCGCGAACTCACAGGCTCGCGCCGAGGGCTATTTCCGGCTTGAATGGAAGCTCGCGGTGGATCGCTCGCATCTGATGGCCGCTGACAAGGCGTTCCTGTTACCGGTCATGATTGACGACACCCATGATGCGGACGCGCGGGTGCCAGATAAGTTCCGGGAAGTGCAGTGGACCTCGCTTCCCGGCGGAGAAACGCCGCCGTCATTCGTCGAGCGACTCCGTCTTCTACTATCGGCCGCCGAAGGTCCGGCGCCGGCGCCAGTCCGATCGGCATCCAGCGCGTCGATTCCGGAAAAGGCCATCTCGGTCCTACCGTTTATCAATCACGCCGGTACACCCGACCTCGATACGCTTGCCAAGTGCCTGGTGGAAGACCTCGCTGGCCAACTGGCACGCACGCCGGGTTTTCGCGTTGTCGCGCAGCCAACGGTCGCCGCACCGCGCGCACGCTACGTGATTAGCGGCAGCGTGCGCCAGCAGGACTCAGGGTGTGTGCGTGTGGCCATACAGATTATTGAAGGTGAGAGCTCTCAATATGTTTGGACAATGCAGCAGGATCTGGTGGTGCCTTGCGCAACCCGCGAGGTCGATGACTTCGTAGCGGGCGCGACTGCAAAAATAGAGCAGCAGCTAACCCTCGTGGAGGCGCGGGAGAGTCACAAAGGAACTGCGCACGACGCATGGAGCAAGCTGCGACAGGCGAATAGCGCCCTATTCTCGGCGGGCTGGTCCGAAGAGGCGGTCGAATCCGCGGTGCATCTGTTTCGCGAGGCAATCGCACTCGATCCGAAGCTCGCGCTGGCACGCGCGCAGAAAGCGCTCATCATGGCGCTGGCATCACAATGGGGATTGCTTCGCGGCGATGATCTCCGGGAAGAGGCGCGTGCCGATGCAGAAAAGGCGCTGGAGCTGGAGCCAACAAAATCGGAGGTGTTGGGGTGCGCGGGCTGCGCTCTGGCAGACCTCGGCGATACGGCACGGGCTCTGCCGCTGCTCGAACGTGCGATAGAAGAGAATCCAAACAACGCGCAGGCTTGGGCCGCGCTGGGCGCCGCCCAGCTCCTGTGCCGGCAATACGAAGCGAGCATCGAGTCGCTGCGGCGGGGGCTGCGAATCAGCCCCACCGACTACCGGCGATCGGTATGGCTTACGGCACTCACCCGCGCTCTCATCCGCGTAGGAAAACTCGACCAAGCGCTCGCCGCGGCACAGGATGCATGCCGCGCCGACGCGAAGTTCTATCCGTCGCAAATCCTCCTCGCCGTGGTCCTGACGAAGCTGGGCAAGGAGGCAGAAGCTGTGAAGGCGCTTATAGAGGCGAGGCGCATCCGCCCGCGGCTCGCGATCGGGGAAATCCGGCGCTGGGCCGGTCAAGCTCTAGACCGACACGCCGCATCACTCGGACTTTAAAGAGCGTTGGCGACAGTGTGGCTACGCGTACCGTCGCTTGCGCCGAAACACCGTTGATCTACCCAAAGGGGGAACACGGAGGCTCGAATTCGACATACCAGTCGAATATTCTTCAGGCTCCGTGTCCGCAAGCGTTCTCGCACTGGCTTACGCCAGCAATAAGAGCACTGTAACGCCGGTGGCAGCAACCGCCAGAAGCCCCTGCCCGACTCGGCTAATAAGATGAATGGTGTCCATGCGAATGCTCCGTTATCTGATCTGATCGAACAGGTAACAGAGTGCGCCGCCTGTCGATTCACAACAAACCGAGTATCTGACCAACTGTTAAGAGAAACTTAAGGGCCGGCACATCCATGTCCCGGCGCTCGGCCGGTCCGACGAGAATACCCATCTCGTCGGCAAGGCACCCGGCCTCGCCGCCCTAAACCGTTAAGTACGTCGACTTATTTCAACCGGTGCATTTGCTAGTGTTGCGCGGTGAGAACTCCGATCGCGCGCAACAACGACTTCAAGAAAGCCATGACCTCGATCGTGCTCACCGCCGGGGCAGCGCTGGCCGATGCAGAGCGAACCATCGATAAAGCCGGGAGTCTTAGTCGCAAGCAAACCCAACAAGAGTTCAAGCTCGCAATCGAGTTCTGCCAACTCCTCCTGGAGCCTGTGAGCCCGTCAATTTCCGGGTTCGCCGAGAACTACTGTCGAAAACACATATCGGTCGCGACCCAATTCCTAACGCGCGCTTTGGCCGTGCATAACCCCGCCAGCGCAGAAAGCAAACGGCTGGTCCGCATCGGCGGCCTGATTGAAGAAAGCCTTAAAACAAATCTTGACGCAGAAACTGCCACGCTCTGCTGGTTCGGTGACGATAACGATACGGTTATCCGAGAATTGGAGAAACACAGCTTCGGCTGAAGCCCGCTACTTCGCCGGCATTTGTGCCAGCATCTTCGCGCACTGCTTGGCTACTTCAGGCAACGCGCACCACGCCATCCTTAGGGTCGGAGGTCAGCCCGCCCCCGCTGCGCACCATCGTCCTTGGCTGGTCAGCCCAGCCCGCACTTTATCAACCACCGTCCTGTCTACGGTTCAGCATAGATCACCGCATGTGTGTGACCCTTCATGATCTTGGCATCCTCGGCCTTAGGAAGGGGCGTGACCTTCTGACCTTCGGGAACAGACTCGGCGCGCATAAAATCCTCGAATCCGGGAGCGGAAAAAACGAAGACCAAGCTTACCGCGTCGGTCCCGATATTGGTCACGGCAATCCAGGTGTTTGCGGGGATGAAGACCGTGGTGCCGCCATGCACTTCCCGCACCATATCACCCAAGCTCACCCGCGCTGTCCCGGTCTGCAGCAAGAGAATCTCGTCGGAGCCCGGGTGCCTGTGACGCTCTATTTTTTCGCCAGGGGGCAAGTCCTCGGTTCCGAAGACCAGATGCGACGAGCCCCCGTTGCGCCGATCGACCTTCAAGATAAATGGACCAGGTTGCTCCTCCAAGCCTTCGATCGGTCGCCAGATGCGCCGCTCGCCCTCGTTCTTTTCAAGAATCAAAGGGGTGACCTTGCTTGCGTTGAGCGCTTGGTTCGACGTCACAGAGGGTGCGCTCGTGGCGACAACCGCCAAAATCACGCATACTGCCAACGCCAAAAGAGGCGTTCTCATAGAGCATTTCCTTCTGAGATGGTACGGGGATGTTTTTTGCGCAGCGGCCAGGGACGGATTCACCGCGGCCCGGAACATGACTAGTATGATCACCCCTCCGGTAGGTTCATCTTTTTTAAGAACGCCTGATACCGCAGATTCCCATTCAGCGAGTTCAAATAAGGCTCGCCCTTGATAGCCCACAAGTAAGGGTCCTTCTGCCTGAATGCCCGTTCCAGCCAGGGAAATGCGGCGTCGCTCTCACCTCGATAGGCGTGAACGCAAGCGATCAAGTATGCCGAGTCGGGCGATGCAAGCT
>Ga0210388_10003540_pt1 | contig 12241 bp, 13 predicted proteins | sample IncBWC19OmetaG_FD_155485 | JGI IMG/M metagenome (GOLD analysis project Ga0210388, IMG submission 155485) | Forest soil microbial communities from Barre Woods Harvard Forest LTER site, Petersham, Massachusetts, United States - Inc-BW-C-19-O ... | reverse complement strand
CCGAAAGGAGACAAGCTCATGTCATACAGCATAGCGACGTTGCTGATCCGCAATCTTCGCGACGTCTTCGGTGAAAACGATCCAACGCGCCGGCGCGCAGCCATCGATGAGCTCTACACCGAAGATTGCGTGTTCTTCGATCCCAGCAAAGGAGTCTACCGTGGCCGGGACCAGATCGACCGCATCGCGGGCACGATCAAGGCTACTCACCCAGACTTTCGATATCAGCCAATTTCCGAACCCGCGGAATCGGGCGATGGCGGGCTGGTCCGATGGATATCAGGCCTTCCTGGTGAGGCGCCGGCTTACTCCGGGACTGACTTCATCATCGCCCGGGACGGTCGGATTGCCGCCCTTTATCTCATTTTCGACAAGCAACCCTAAGCTGGAGCGAATTTTCCAGCACGCTCGAAGCAACTTCATCGCGACCCTTTTAAGAATGACGGGAGTATAGGTTATGCAAATCGGAATCGATAGTTTTGTAGCCGCAGTGCCGGACACCCTGACAGGTGAGAATCTCGGCCTGGAAGATCGCTTGAGCCACCTCCTCGAAGAAATCGAGTGTGCGGATCGCGTCGGGCTGGACGTCTTTGGGATTGGCGAGCATCATCGGGCGGAGTTTCTTGATTCGGCGCCAGAAACGATCTTGGCCGCAGCGGCAGTCAGGACCGAAAGGATCCGTCTCACCAGTGCCGTCACCGTTTTGAGCGCGAATGACCCCGTGCGCATATTTCAACAATTCGCAACCATCGATCTTCTCTCACGCGGACGCGCCGAAATGATTGTGGGACGCGGATCGTTTGTCGAAGCTTTTCCTTTGTTCGGCCTCGATCTCGACGATTACGATTCTCTTTTCGCGAGCAAACTGGAATTGCTTCTGAAAATCCGAGAAAACACGCATGTTCATTGGGCTGGCGAACACCGCGCGCCTCTTACGGGGCAGGCAGTGTATCCACGGCCCTATCAGCGGACTCTTCCGATCTGGCTCGGCGTGGGCGGCACGCCGGCTTCGTTTGCGCGCGCCGGAACACTCGGCCTTCCGCTGATGGTGGCGATCATCGGCGGTGAGCCGCGCCGGTTTCGCCCCTTGATTGATCTCTACCGCGAGGCGGGCCGTCGCGCCGGTCATCCTTTGGACCGGTTGAAGGTCGGAATTCACGCGCTGGGCTATGTTGCGGATACCGATCAGCAAGCCGCTGACGAATTCTTCCCAGCCTACGCCCGGTCTTTCACCGAAATTGGCAAGGAGCGTGGCTGGCCTCCGATTACGCGTCGTCAGTTCGAAGCGCTTCTTGAGCCGGAAGGTGCATTGCTCGTCGGCGATCCTCGAACGGTTGCTGACAAGGTCCTCTCGGTCAGTGAAGCACTCGGAGGAATCGAAAGACTTGGCTTTCAAATGAGCATCGCTTCTCTACCTCAGGCGAAGCGCATGCACGCAATCGAACTGCTCGGAGCGGAAGTTGCGCCGGCTGTTCGCGACCATTCACTAGAAGTTTCTGTAGCGAAGAAATAGGCGCCAGACTCGCCAGCGGCAATCCGGGAGAAACACCCTGTCGAACAGGCTCAATGGGCTCCGCGATTTGAACGAGGAAATCAACCATTTCTTGCTGTAAAACAGGCGCGCTTTGCCCACGTGGCAATTTATCCTTGCGAACCTGGATGAATCCTGATTCTTGTGGCTGGAAACTTTTTGGGCTACGCTAAGTGCAACTTCAGACAGCATAGGAGAATACCGCATGAGCGAACTAGCCCCTTTGCAATCGGTTTTGCCGTGTTCGCAATGCGGACGGACGTTCGCACACTCTGACATGGTACAGATCGCCGGGAACTGGGTGTGCGGCGATTGCAAACCCGCCTACTTAAGCCGGGTAATGGCCAGCGGCGTCGCAGTGGTATCGCCAGGCAGCTGGCATTACGGTGGATTTTGGATTCGTTTTGGCGCACGCATGATTGATGGCCTTGTGTTGGGCGTGCCTCTCTTGATCATGTTCGCCTTGCTGATCCCAAGCATCCTCAAGACGCAAGGCGACCCTACCAACCCAGCTGTTTCGGCTTTCCTGGCCTTCGGTCTTACTGTTTTTCTAGTCTATTTCCTTCTTGTGATTTGTTACGAAGTTTTGATGCTGAAGTATCGCGGTGCAACCCTCGGAAAAATGGCCTGCGGCTTAAAAGTCGTGCGTGCGGACGGCACAGACCTGGGTTGGGGCGTGTCCTTCGGACGTTTCTTCATGTGGAATATCGTCACCAGCGGTATCCCCTATTTGAATTCCATCCTCATGCTGATTAGCGCGATCATGGCCGGGACGGACAGCGAGAAACGAGCGCTGCATGATCGAGTGTGCGACACGCGGGTAGTCTACAAGCAGAGCATAGCGTGAGTTTCAACGTCAATCTTTTCACCCCTAATTTGGGTGACTCCAGCAAGACTGGCTCCACTACGAGCAATGCCAGGGTTTTGTCACCTGCTAAACCCGGGACCGCGACCTGCCCGGGTTGTAGAGGTGATGTGGCACAAGCCGCAACGCCGTACGGATGGCAGAATTGCCCGTACTGCGGAAAGAAGCTGCAAATCAGTATCTGGTCGGTAGTCCGCCCGAACACAAACGCCGCCGTTGCGCTTTCGGACCAGGCAACTTGTTTCTTTCACCCGGAGAAGGCGTTTCAGGCTTGCTGCCAGCGGTGCGGCCGCTTTGTGTGCGCGCTGTGCGATTTGCAATTGGGAGCAGAGCACATTTGCCCCGCATGCTTCGAGCGCGGCCGCGGCAATTCCGGCGCGGGCGCTGACGCCAGTAAAGCGGAATGGCGGCATCGGGATGTGCTCTATGATTCGATTGCATTGACCGTCGGGTGGGGCTGGATTCTGTTTTGGCCGACGATTGTCGCCGCGATTCCCACCGTGATCGTATTGCACATAAAGTATCGGAAGGCACCTCGTTCCTCGTTGATTCCGCGGTATGGCTGGCGTTTCTGGATGGCTTATGTGGGCCTCGCCTGGCTTCCGGCGTTGCTCGCAATGGCGTTCTTGTTTCGTTCCACAGGGAGGCGATAATTGGAGAGCGCTTTTCGGAAATTATCGCGCGTAGGCAGCCTGACTGGCGGGACCAAGTGGTACCTGAGCGATGACTGTTTGCTATCCGCCAAGCGCGTGATGTACTCGATCGAGTACCGGCGATTTTATCTGCAAGACCTGGAATCGATTGTGGTCTGGCCCAGCAAGGTGTGGGTGTGGCGGATGATCGTTCCGGGGGTGCTGTTTGCCCTTCTCGGTTATGCGTTTTGGCAGTGGGTTAGTTTAACGACGGGCGCAATCGTCGGCAGTATAGGTCTCGCGTGGATAGCGTTAGAACTGGTGCTCGGGCCGACAGCAAAGTCGCGCATTTGCACCAGTGGCGCAAGCGTTGACCTTCCAGTGGTGCAGCGTACGCGGCGAGCGCACAAGGTCCTTGCCAAGATCGACGCGGCGGTTCGCGCCGCCCGTGGCGTCACAGCGCAATCAAGCGCTCCCCCGATAAGCCCCCAACTGGCGGAGCCCTCCGTCCCATCAGCCTCCGGAGGTTCCGCGGCCCCTTCCATTGTGGACGCCACACAGACGAATGAGTCCTGAAAAACCAGCCGCCAACCTCGACAAGCAAGCTTCGACGCGCCTGCGCCACGCTCGCTGCTTGTTTCATCCGCTGCGCGAAGCCGCGGCGCGATGTCCGCACTGCGGAGGAACATTCTGTCGTGAATGCGTAACGGACGAGGAAGGAAAGCTGGCCTGCCCGCCGTGTCTTCGCCGGATGGCTCGTCCGCCAGCGCCGAAGCCGTCGATGGCCCGTCGATTCCGGCAGTTTCTTTCCGGGATTGCCGCGCTTGCCTGTCTGGTAGCGTTTTTTTTCCTTCTGTTGCGTTGGAGAACAAATACGCCGGAGCAGCATTTGAACTTTGACGGCGTCACGCAAGCAACGCCGCCCGAGCAAAGCCATGACTGAAACGGCTCGGGCTCCGCTCGCTCCGCAACACGCCCACTCAAGGGCGCCACGCTCCCGCCGGAGCGGACTGAATTCACTCGAAGCGCTGGAACGCGGGTTCGCACTCTTTCGGTCAACGTTCAGCCGCGAAGCGTGGCGCTACTACGCAGGCGCCGCGCCTTTCGTCTTTGCATTTATTCCGATGTGGGTGGCCGACGGCCAGATTCGCTTATCCACCGGGGCGCTCCTGTTGGAGGCAGCGCTGCTCGCTGGTGCATATCTATTGCGAGCCTGGATGGTTTGCAGCTACATGCAACGCGTTCGCGAACGCGCGTTTGCCACACCGGTACCGAAACAGGTTGGCGCGATCGAGCACGCGGCAGCTCTGGGGCGTCTGCTCGCATGGAAGATCACTCTGAGCGCCGCTGCGCTCGCCGCGCTACCAACACTCGCAGGTCTGACATGGCTCTATACTGCAACCCAATTCGCCAGCATCGAAGCTCGAGAGGATGGCTCGGAGAGGCATACCATTCGTGGCTGCATAGCGCTCTCGAGTCAATGGTTCGGCGGCGGATTGCTGCTCTTCTTAATGTTATTTCCCCTCTGGATCGCCATCTCGCTAAACGGCTTGATCGTAGCGCTGATTGTTCCGCAGCTTCTGCACTCAATTCTCGGAGTGAACACTCTTCTATCTACTCCGATGGGGATATTTGCGTTGATCCGCAGCACGGCGTTCTGGCTGGCGTTGTTCGCGGGCGCCTGGTTGGCGCTTGATCCCATCGTCAAATGTTCTTTTGTCGTTGTTCATCAGCATTTGCGTTCAAGACGTGAAGGAGACGACCTGCGCGGATTACTGGCGAGCCTGCCGCGCGAGCAGAAGAGGAAGGCGCAGATGATTGCGGCGCCTGCGTCTGGCAACAATGCGGCGACCGGCGCATTGATCGTCCTGGGCGTGGTTCTGGCCTGTACTTTTCTGCCGCCGATTGCCCGCGCGGAGCAGGCGCCGCTAACGCAAAGCAGAGCGGAGTCGCCGCCCAATCCGGCGCGTCAGTTACAGGTCGAAAAATTGCGACGCGCCCTTGACCAGGAATCGCAGCGCGCGATTTATCGTTGGCATGACGCCGAACACCCGAATCCGCCCACGTGGTTTGACAGACTTCTAGAGAGGATCGGGAAGGCGACCGGCAGTGCATGGAAGGCAATCGCGACTTTCCTTCGCAAATTGTGGCCTCGTAGTCCGAATCTTTCGCCAGAAACGAAAGGCCGAGGCGCTTTCCGGATAAAGGATCTTCGGATATGGCTGGCTCTCCTCGCGCTGGCAACTATTGCCACGGGAGCAGTGCTCTTCTGGCTGCGGCGGCGACGCCAGGCGGCACCGATTTCTATTCCGCTGTCGATCGCTCCGCTTCCCGATCTGAGCGAAAGCGCAATAGCTACTGAGCGGTCCGAGGACGAATGGTTCGCGCTGGCCAGCAGGTTGCAGCAGCAAGGCGAATTGCGATTGGCAGTGCGTGCGGCCTATCTCGGTTTGCTGGCGGGATTGGCGCAACGCGAATGGCTGACGATTCGCCGTGATCGCACGAACCGTGAATACCTCGACGAGTTTATCCGCCGGTGGCGGCGGCGCCCGCAAGCAGCGCTCGAAGCGCGCGCGGAAATCCCCGAGCAACTTCGGAGCGGCCTGCGGCGGTTCGATGGCGTTTGGTACGGGTCTCATGCGTTGACGCCAGAATTGGTCGCCGCGTACCAGCGAGATCAGCAGGAGTTGCTTAGCCATGTCTGAAGGCAGGTCAGGCAAAAGCTTGGCGCTGGATTGGCGAGGTCCCCTGCTTGCCGCCGGAATTTTTGCCGCAGTATTTGCGGTTCTGCTGCTCATGGCGCATCAGAATCAATCGAATACGACCGATATGGGATCCAGCTTACGCGAGGACCCGTACGGCACGAGCCTGTTGTTTGATTCCTACGCGCGCGCTGGTTATCGGGTGGACCGCAGCCAGGATGAAGATTCCCTGGCCGATCAAGATGCGTCAAAGACCACTGCATTCTTTATCGGAGGCTTCGGCTTCGGTTTTCCGGAAACCGAAGGCGAGAATAGCAGGGCGGCGGACAAGTTTCTTGCGCAACTGGAAGATTTTCTCTCGCGCGGTGGGCGCGTTGTGCTGATCGAGCACGCCGGAAAGCTGCGATCCAAGTCGCAGGGCTGGGAAGTCGAAAACAATTGGAGCCATCCGGATCAGCCGTCGAGCCCAACTTGGGTTTCTCCCGATCTGAGCGTGATGCCCACGGGCAGTGAAATGATGTTTCTCAACGCTAGTATCCCTTGGCTCAAAACAGACTCGCACTGGACCGCGCTCTATTCGAGGACTGTTGAGGGTGATGTAAAAACGAAGGGCTCCATGCGGGTCTATATGGCAATGCGGAAAGTCGGCAAGGGAGAACTCGTCGCCGTTAGTCAGGAATGGTTCCTGGTGAACGAAACGATCAAGAACTATCCCAACCCCGTGTTACTGGATTTCCTAACTGGGGAGCGCCCAGGGATTTGGGTCGACGAATCCTTGCACGGACTGCAACAGGATAAGGGTGTGCTTTGGCTGGTGCAGCGATACCGATTGCAGCCGGCGCTGATGCTTTTCTGGGGCGCTCTGCTGGCGCTGCTTTGGAGCATGAGCGGTGATTTGATGCGGCGTCCGGCCCGCGACCAGATCGCGCAGATCATGCGGCACGGCGAAAGTGCCGGAGTTGCCGGGCGGCGCCTTCTGCAGCGTAGCATTGCCACGGAATCCGTCGTGGCGGAATGCTGGAATCAGTTCCGGCGCCGCTCGCCGCAAGACGCGCAAGCCATCTCCGCGGATCCACGTTTCAGCCAGCGATTGCGCGCCGCGCTCCAGTTGCTGCCGCTGGCAGGGTACCGCGAACTCAGCCAGTTGATTGCGGAACGCCGCGCATCCGCAAAAGGTCTGGCTCATGTTGGGCGCCATACGGCTGACAGCTCCACGAATTCAGAGAAGAAGATTCCCGAGGAGGAACGGTTCGCATGAATGACACACCAACATCAAGTTCTAGCGGTCAAGCACCGCCAGCGAATACGGAAGCAAGACAGCCAGGGTCCGCAATGATCACTAGCAGCGCGCGGCGTGTTCGCGAAGCTTTGGGCCGTGTGATTGTGGGCCAGAACCAAGCCATCGATCTCGCCATGGTGACGTTGCTCGCTGGCGGACATGCGTTGATCGAGGGCGTCCCGGGCGTCGGCAAAACGCTGCTGGTAAAAGCGCTTGCGAGCGCGGTCGCCGGCGAATTTCAGCGCATTCAATTCACGCCGGACTTGATGCCCGCGGATATCACCGGAACGAGCGTTTTCGACTTGAGAACGCAGGAATTCCGTCTCGTGCGCGGCCCCATTTTCACAAATTTCCTGCTGGCGGACGAGATCAACCGCGCGCCTGCGAAAACGCAATCGGCTCTACTGGAAGCGATGCAAGAGCGGCAAGTAACGATCGATCGCCAGAGCTGCGCGCTGCCATCGGTGTTCGTGGTGTTCGCAACGCAAAACCCCATCGAGCATCAAGGTACGTATCCGCTTCCAGAAGCACAGAAGGATCGCTTTCTCGTAAAGATTCGCATGGGCTATCCGGATGCGCAGGAAGAGAACGAACTTGCGATGCGTGTGGCTGCAGGCGAGGCCCCGGAGCGGCGATTGGCCGAGGACCTACGCGCCCCAGTATTGCAGCCGGGTGAACTTGAACAGCTACGGGCAGCCACTTCCCAGGTGCGCGTCAGCGAAGCGATGTGCGGCTATATCGTCAACGTGGCCCGGCAGACTCGGCAGCACGCCTCCGTCTGGGTTGGTGCGGGGCCTCGAGCGACACTCGCGTTGCTATCGGCGTCGCGGGCTCTCGCCGCGCTCGAGGAACGCGACTTCGTCATTCCCGAGGATGTGAAAACGCTCGCTGCTCCTGTACTGGAGCACCGGATCGTCCTGCGGCCGGAGTTCGAGATGGAAGGCGTTGAGATTCGCGAGGTAATCAATGCGGTGCTAGAGGAGGTCGAAGTCCCCAGGTAAACCGCTTGGGCCATACACTTAGCCAACGAGAGCGGGGAGCAGGCGAACGAAATGCCGATGGCTGGAGATAACAAGTTAGTGGTCGAAGCGCAAGGTGTGGCTATCACCGCGGAATTCCAAGCAACCGCGAAGCCACCACGCCGCGGCCCGGATTCGTTCGATAAACTCGCGCGTCGGATCATGCTTCAGCCGGCGGGGAAACTTTTCAGTCCCGCAGGAACGCTCGTGTGGATGATAGGACTGCTTGGTGCTGTGGCGTGTATTACGCCATGGATCGCGCGCGGATGGGTATGGTTCGTGCTTATCGCAACAAGTGCGGCGCTGCTGGCGGGATATGACGCTCTGACGCTTTGGTTCACTCGCGATGAGTGTGCACCCGTTCTATTGCGTCCAGAGAAGGGCCTTCGGGGACGCGAGGGGCAAAGCATTCCGATTCCCCTCGCGCTTACAAGTTCCGGCAGGCATCAACTGCGGAGTACCGTGCGCGTAGCAGTCATGCCGGCAACATCGGAAAGCGAAACCGCGCTTCGAGTGAATAGTGCTCCTCAAGAACTGAAGCTCGAGCAGCCAGAGCAGGACGCTGCAGGTTCAGTGTCGACTGGGACGGCGCCTGTCCTTCTCTGGCCGTGGTCGCCCGAGATTGCTTTATTGAAGCGCGGAGTGTGGCCTGGTCCGCGCGTTGGCGTGGAGCGGCGCTCGCAGTTCGGGCTCTGGCAATTGCGACAGTGGTTCGATTCGCCGGAGCCGGTGCGAATCGAACCGGATTTGCGGTCAGGGCGACGCGAGATTCTGCGAAGCCCGGTTTACCGCTCGCTGGTGGCAGCGCGGCAGACACCGTGGACCGGACACGGGCGCGACTTTGAACGGCTGCGCGATTATCAGGCTGGCGACATGTACTCGGAGATCGCATGGAAATCCACGGCGCGTCGAGGCACACCGGTTACGCGGCTCTTCCAATGGGAGCAGAAGCAGGAAGTATATTTTGTCTTGGATCAATCGCGGTCGTCCGCACTCGCGCTTGAGGCAACTGCCACCAGCGGCAGCGAGGTCCCTGCGGACAGAGCGCCGCGACGGGTCTTGGACCTCGCGACGGAAACGGCTTTGGTGGGTGCGACGGTGGCTCTGGAAGTCGGCGATGAATTCGGTCTCGTGACCTTCGCGGATGAGCCGAAATGCTGGCTGCGCGCAGGAAGCGGTCAATCGCATTTTCATCAATTCCGCGATCGCCTTTTGAATATCGAACCGTTGCCGACAACCGCGGATTACGAAGTTTTGTTCAGCGAAATACGATTGCGGCTCAGGCGGCGCGCTTACCTTTTGTTGCTCGCGGATTTGACGGAGCGCTCGGTTTCAGACTCGCTCCGCCGCGGAATCGGCCAGCTCCGCTCGTCACACGCCATCTTGATGACAAGTATTCTGCCGGCTCACGCGCGGCCAGAGTTTTCCCCAGGGGAGGATCTGCACACCGACCAGGATGTGTATGCATCGCTCGCGGGTGAAAAAGAGAATCAGCGGCTCGGCGCGCTCGCACGGCAACTGCGTCAATTGGACGTGCAGCTCCGCTATGTTCCTGCGGAGGCATTCCTGCGGACGGCTATCGAAGGGTACCTGGAAAGCAAGCGGGAGCAGCGACTGTGATTCTGGATTTGGAACGATTTCAGGCGCAGGCGAGGCCGCGTTGGAACAGCCTCGAATCGCTGCTCTCCGTACTGGAAGGCCGGACGAACCGTCGGATGAGTCCGGAGGAAGCGGAACAACTGCAGGAACTTTACACGCAGGTCGCTGCGGACTTAAATCGCGTCACACACGGGGCGTTGGTTCCCGAACTCAGGCAATATCTCGAGCGGCTGGTGGCTCGAGCCTATGCTGAGCTCTACTACGCTCCGCCGACGCGCTCCGAGCTCTGGCAATGGCGCCGCTGGCTGAGAATTTTCACGGCGTTCCCGGAAGCATTCCGGCGCCAGGCCCGCTACTTCGCCCTGTCGGTGCTGATCACAACTTTAGGCTGCGCCATGGGTGGACTAGCGGTGCGTTACGATCCTGCCTCTTTGGACGTGCTGCTTCCCGCCGATTACCTGCGCGATCCCGGCAAGCGCGTGCAAGCAGAAGAGAAAGGCGAGAACCGGCACCGCGCCTCGGCGCAGACGGAAGCCGCGTTCTCTGCACAGCTGATTAGGCACAACATCGACGTAGCGCTGCTCGCGGCAGCGCTCGGCGTTACGTTTGGCATTGGGACGGCTCTACTCCTCTTCGAAAACGGCGTGCTACTCGGGGCCGTCGCGGTTCGTTATACGCAACAGGGCTTTGGCTTATTTGTCGCAGCCTGGCTCCTGCCTCATGGCGTGTTCGAAATTCCGTCCATCTTGATCGCGGGACAAGCGGGATTTTACTTGGCGCGCCTTCTATTGCGCCGGCGCGAAGATCGCGATGTGCGTCAATCCATGCGCGAGTGGTTGGTGTTGATAGCCGGACTTTCCCTGATGCTAACGTGGGCAGGCATCATGGAGGCGTTTTTCTCCCAGCATCACGAGCCAGAGCTCCCGTACGCCATCAAGGTTGCGATTGCGGGAGCGGAACTCGTGCTGCTCACGGTATACCTGGCGGTGATCGGGCGAAGAAACACCAGTCCCCGTTTGGAGGGCAAATGACAGATGCTCGTCCAATTCGCTTGGGTACTACCGCCGAACTGACCATTGCCACGCCGGAAGGCGTGCTCTTTCGATTGCCCTTGGCGGGTCCCGCTTCCCGGCTCTACGCGATGTTGTTCGATATCGTGATCGTGCTCGGTACGGTGAACGGATTAGGGTTGCTGGTTTACTGGATCTTTTCGAAAGCGCCCGGATTCGGAGTCATGGTCATCACGCTCGCGGAATTTGCTATCGGTTTTGCTTATGGCGCGTTGCTGGAAGCCTTCTGGAACGGACAGACGATAGGAAAGCGCCTCTTTCATCTGAGGGTAATCGACCAAAGCGGACTTCCGCTGCGCATCGAACAGGCCTGGGTGCGGAATCTCATGCGTGTGTTCGATGCGCTTCCGTTCGCCTACCTGATCGGAGGAATTTCCGCACTCAGCAATCCGCTGATGCAGCGCTTTGGCGACCGCGTAGCGGGGACTCTCGTCATTCGGCAAACCCCCTTGGCCGCGCCGCGAGAGGAATTCTGGGCCCGCCAAAAGTACAACTCCTTTATGGATCATCCTTCCATCGCGATGAAGCTTCGCCGGGCAGCGACGCCAGAACTGGCCAGCCTGATTCAAGATGCGCTGCGGCGTCGCAACGAACTGGCGCCCTACGCCCGTCGGGAAATCTATCGTGAACTGGCGAACTATCTGCAATCTGAAGTCTCTCCCTTCCCCGACGACCTCGTTGAAATCCTCAGCGACGAGCAGTACTTGATCAATGCGGCAGGCGTTCTGTTCCGGGATCAACGACTGAGCTTGCGCAATTAATTCGTCCCGCCGCGGCGGGGTTACGTTAAGGAACTGCTTTTTATTGTGTCCTGTATCGGACAGCTATCCCAGGCCCTTCAGCGCATACTCGCTGCAAGCTAGAACACCGACAGAGGAGTTCGCGATTTCGGAGGATCACTTGAATCTAACAACCAAATATCTCAGTTTTCTGTTTCTCACTGCGGCTCTAACGGCCTCGGTGGCGCCCAAAGCGGTCGCTGCTCAGGAAGTGGTCGTGCGGGTCGATCATCCGCGCTATTACGACCGTAATCATCGTGACTACCATGAGTGGAATGACCGTGAAGACCGCTCCTATCGAGTCTATCTTGGCGAACATCACAGGGATTATCGTGAATTCAACCGAAATAGCCGCCGCGAACAGAGCAATTACTGGAATTGGCGCCATAGCCACCCGGATCGCGACTAGTTCCATCATTCATTAGAAAGATCAAATTCCTTCCTTCGCGCACAGTTGCGCGAGGGAAGGCTTTGGTTTTTCCCTCTCTTTTGCTCGTGAGGATACGTCTTCCTCTATAAATTGCCTGATCGACACAGCGGAAAGGAAATATATGTCATTCGGACTCTATGCCATTGGATTCGGAATCCTCATCATTGGCTTGATCTATGGCGCTTTTCTCCTGCATTTACCGGCACACTGGATCGTCGTTGGAGCCATCCTGCTCGTTGGAGGTGGCATTCTCTCTGGGGTCAAAGCCACGCGGCAGCGAGATACGGCGGCATAGCCACTCTTACCGATTGGTTGTTTGAGGATAATTCCCTTCC
>Ga0210388_10003539_pt1 | contig 12241 bp, 12 predicted proteins | sample IncBWC19OmetaG_FD_155485 | JGI IMG/M metagenome (GOLD analysis project Ga0210388, IMG submission 155485) | Forest soil microbial communities from Barre Woods Harvard Forest LTER site, Petersham, Massachusetts, United States - Inc-BW-C-19-O ... | reverse complement strand
CGCTCCGGGCCCTGTCCCAGCGGCTGGATCATCACGCGTCCATTTTCATCGAAAACCCGATACGTTCGACGATACTGGGCGTAGGAATCGTGCATGCTTGGTGGAACTTTATCCGCCAGCAGCACGAATGTTCCTCTCAATTGCTTGCCCTCCGCGGTTGAAACGGGATTGCCCGCCAAAGGCGCATCCGGCTGCGCGGACGGCTTCGGAAGTTCCGGCAAATTCAGTTCCGCGCGTGCCAGGGCTCTCCCGATGGCGTACGCATTCTGGCCTTCGGTATTCGTCAGAACGACAACAGTCAGTTGATCTTCGGGAAAATCGTACAAACAGCCACTGTATCCGAACAGAGACCCGTGCTGGCCGACACTCCGATGGTCGTCCTCATGATTGAGCGTGAGGGCCAGGCCGTAGTGCATCTTCGGATCCTGCGCGCTCATATGCTCGGCTGGACCCTCGGCTGTGGTCATCATTTTGAGCGTCTCCGCCTTGATGAGTTTGCTGTCTCTTACCGCGCGCCAAATCGCAAAAAGGTCGCCGACGGTACTGCAATAACGCAGATCGGCGTTATACGCCATATCATTTTCCTGCGCCGTCACATAGCTCGCCCCAACTTTGCGATAGCTGTGCGACAGCCCTGGCGTCAGCGTGAAATCATCGCAATACGTGGTGGATTTGATACCTGCTGGACCGACGATATTCTGCTGCATATAATCTTCGTAGCTTTGCCCGGTGACGCGCTCCAGTATGCTGACCAGAAGCTGGAAGCCCGAGATAGACCAGTCCCACTTGGTGCCCGGCTCATTCACCCAGCGCTTGCCGGAGTAGAGCGCCATCACTTCGTCCAAGGCTTTGGGCTGGCGGGCGGTGCCATCGATAGGATCGCCGAGATAATGGTAATCCACGATCCCGGATGTATGGTTCAGCAATTGCCGCACGGTTACGCGATGTCCTTGCTGAGGAAATTCGGGAATGAATTTTGAGATGGGATCTTCGAGAGATATCTTGCCGCGCTCCACCAGTTGCATGATGGCGATTCCGGTGAGCGGCAGCATGGGCCCCACGACATGATAGACCGTCTCGTCTTTGGTGGGCGCTTCCAGGCCGAGATCGGCGAACCCGTATCCTTTATGGAAAATGATCCGGTTTCCGCGTGCCAGCAGTACGGAAACTCCCACCACTCTTTCCTGCGCGATGACCTTTTTGGCGGCGGCATCCAGCTTCTCAGCCGAGTCTTGGGCAAAGATCGGTATCACCCACAGAAGCAATTTGGCCAGCCGGGTAACAATCATGGCGATGGATTATAGCAGGACAAGGGTTGGCGGAAGAGTGGGGCAGGCGCTTTCGCCTGCCAGGCGCGTGTTAGCGCACTCCGCGGCCGCTCACCAGATACACGGCGAAAGTCCCCAGCCAATGGCCGCCCTCGTAGTGCTCGCTGCGGATGCTTTCAAGTCCAGCCTGCTTGAGCTTCGACGCAAGGTCGAGGAACGGCTTCCGGCGCGGGTCGGAGGTTGGCAGCTTCGACACGATGCCTTCCAGCATCCAAGCGCGGCTGAGATTGAGGCCGGCCAGGTGATAGAGTTTGCCGTCCGTAAAATCGGTGACGCGCGTGGGTTCAAGATCCACGGCGGGAAGAAAATCGGTCAGCCAGCTCGCGAATTCGGCGGCGGGCAAAATACGGCGCACGGCGTCGGCCTCAGCCAGGCAGGGCGAAAGAAAATCTTCTCCTGATGGTTCGTATGCTACCGGGCAATTCCTATCTTTGAGATAGTAGTCGCGAGCGCGTGATTCCAGCAACCGCTCGAATTCGGTATTCGATGTTATGCGCGCATAATCCAGCATCAGGCCCATGCTGAAGGCCGTGTTGTTATGTTCCCCGGTTCGAATGGGATGTTCCAGCTTGGGGAGCCAGTGGGCGATATGAGCGGCGGCTGCCAGTTCCAGCGGGTGCAGCGCAGCGGACCAGTGCCGGGCGTCTACATCAGTGGACTCTTTCAGCTCGGCGGCGAGCTGCAGCACCCAAGCCAATCCATAGGGGCGCTCGAAACCAGCGCGCCCTGGCGCCTCCAGATACTCCACTTCCTTGGCGATATGGGCCGGCGTGAGACTTTGCGCCAGCGCGCGCCGGGCGTCCGAGGCAAACGGCGCTTGGGGAAACATGCGGAGCAGCCGCGCCAGCAGCCAGTGGCCGTGGACCGACGAGTGCCAGTCGAAGCAACCGTAAAAGGCCGGCGTGAGCTCGCGGGGCGGTTTCACGTCGGCGTCGGAGCTGAGCGAATGCGCGATTTTGTTCGGATATTCCTGATGAACGCAGGCCAGGGCCAAGCGGGCGAAACGCTCAGCCTGAGTTTGGTCGAACTCGGAATTTGCCATGAGTGATCCATTCAGAAGAGCAACGACAAGAGCTGCGCCTAACAGCCGGGGCATGTGTGTATGGTAGCGGAGCGAAGAGTTGAAGATCGTTGGCACTGTGGAGGGCCCAACTGTATGGGGCCGAACAAAAGGGTCTGGAACTCCGCTCCGTTTGGCGCAAAACGGATGAAACCACTTCCTAATGGACGAATCAATCCTAAAGGGATTCCGTGTCTCTACGTTGCTACCGATGGTGAGGGCAGAATTAAATTAAGAGATATGGATAGATATTCAAAAAGGAGTTAACAACATGAACGTCTTCAGCGTGCGATTGGCGCAAACGGGCGGTCATTTGACGATTCAAAGGCCGGACGCCCTCCAAACTTCTGCGTTCAGTAAGTGGATAGCAACCCGATGGGTTGTGTCTCCCTTGCTCTTGGGGCTGCTGCCAGGGATTGCGCTTGCTGCAGGACCGGTCATTACCTCGGTGAGTTCGATTTCGCCAACGCCAACCCAAACCATAACTATCACAGGTACTGGGTTTGGGACGTTAAGTCCGTTCAACGGCGACTCACCTTATATTCGTATCAGCGATGTCACCAGGGAGTGGAATGCCGGTTCTACCAGAGATCCCGGGTCAGACCTCGTCACGCTCGACGTAACTTCATGGACAGATACACAGATCACGGTGGCCGGATTTACCGGAGATTACGGCGCGCCACCGTACTCAGTCCCGTACAACTGGACGCTTAACAGCGGCGACACTGTGGATGTTCAAATCTGGAATGCTCAAACCAGCGCAGGGCCCGCTCAGTTTACGGTTGTCGTGGGTGCGTCAGCTGCGGGTCCGGTGATAACCTCAGTGAGTTCCATTTTGCCGACGCCAACCCAAACGATAACCATCACAGGCACTGGTTTTGGGACGTTAAGTCCGTTCAACGGCGACTCACCTTATATTCGTATCAGCGATGTCACCAGGGAGTGGAATGCCGGCTCCACCAGAGATCCCGGGTCAGACCTCGTCACCCTCGACGTAACTTCATGGACAAATACACAGATCACGGTGGCCGGATTTACCGGAGACTACGGCGCGCCACCGTACTCAGTCCCGTATAACTGGACGCTTAACGACGGCGACACAGTTGATATTCAAATCTGGAATGCCCAAACCGGCGCAGGGCCCGCTCAGTTTAACGCTGTCGTGGGGGCCCCTGCGACCACGTTCACTACCTCGGTGACTCCGGATTCCGGATCCGGCGCCAGCCAGGTCTTCGCCTTTCAATATTTGGACACGAACGGCTATACGCACCTCAGCCTGGCGTATGCCGGCTTCGGCCCCACCGCTTACGGGGATGAAAACACCTGCCGCTTGGAATACGTGCGCGCTTCCAACCAACTGTATTTGAAGAACGACGCTGGCACGGCGTTCCTGGGACCAGTGACGCCAGGCGGCGTGGGGACTCTCTCGAACAATCAGTGCTCGGTGAATGTGGGCGCATCGTCCGTAACTGGTTCAGGCGATATCCTTACGCTGAGCCTCCCTTTGAGTTTCACGCCGGCGTTTGCTGGAACGCAGGGGATTTTCATGTACGCTGACGATCGAAATGGTCAGACTACCGCGGGCCGGCAGCAGCGGGGAACCTGGGTGGTGCCTTAGATAATTTCGTGAATGCTGTAGAGTTTCGCCAGAGCTGCCTGATCGCCATTCATGACGGCCGACGTCCAATCTTTCAACGGGACGAAAGGGTTCTGAGCGACAGCAGGGAACCGTAGAAGCATGATCGCTTCGTGATTCAGAAAACTGCTCTTGCCTGCCTTAAAACGGCCAAGAACGGCAACGTTGGGCGTCCCCTCTTCGGCAAATGTCGCGCAACTCTCGCGGAATCCGTCGAGGGAAGTAATTTGGTAACGATGGCACAATTCGCCGATGTGGCCGCGCGCATCCAGCGCTTGGACATCACTCATGAGACGAACGCGGACAGCATGTCCATCCTCAACGGCAGGAATTTGATATGCCGGCCCCTCCGGTATTCAGGTTGCGTGGCCAGGCGGCACATCGCAATCATCTTGCCGGGATTGCCGTGCGCGGCCTCCATCACCTTATTGCGAAAATCATTCAGATCGATCGAGTCCAGGCGAAAAATACGCGCCGCGTGCTCAAACAGCTCGATCGATTCCGTGCGTGACAGCGGCTTCATCTCAATTTTCTCCCGCGGGTCCCACAGCAGTTTGCGCACGTAGCCGATCCAATCCATCGATCGAGCTGTCACAATCAGGCTGGCGCCGGGAATATGATACAGCTCCTGCAGGAAGCGATACATTCGCGGATCGCGGCTTTCGAGATCTTCCACAACCACCACTGCGGGGTTGGCGCGGAGAGCATTTAGCACCAGCGGTTTGAGGTGCATGCTGGTAGCCCCTGCGGCGCTCGAATAACGCAGAGACCGGCAGCCAAGCTGTTCGGCTAAGCACACCAACAAGTGATGCAAAACAAGAGGCTGTTCCACGCGCACCACGCGTTGCTCCGATCCAGCGATGCATTCCTCAAGAAATCTCGTTTGCCGATGCCCGCAGGACCAATAATCAGCCGGGACTGGCACGACTTCACGGCCGCCAACAGGGCTTTCACCTCATCCCGGCGTCCGAGCATGGGAATCCACTCAGGTGGTTCCTTCCGCGGCAAGTTTTTTCTCCACTCGGATCATCTGAACATCGGAGGTTGCCAGCAAGCCCGTCTCCATCATTTGCGCGACAACCGGAATCAGCCGCTCGATATTCTCCGGCGTGTCCACCACAGTGATCAGCACCGGACGGTCGCTGCGGACCAGGTGCGCCTTGTGCAGTCCCGCCGTTTAGCCGTAGCCTTCCAGGCCAAGAAAAACAGAGGCGCCCGCGATTTTCACCTCCCGGCACTTGGCAACGATGGCTTCGTAAAGCGGCTTGCCGCGAAGGCGATCGGCTTCCGAAATGTGAATGCGCAGAATCTTAGCGGCTTGAGGCGGGCGCATCCGGACCCTCCGTTATTTTCGAACTCCGTACCAACCGAACCATCTCAACGTCCGAGATCACAATCAGCCCGTCTTCCAGCATGTCTTCGATGGCCTCGGCGGCGGCGGTGATCTTTTCCGGACTGTCGATTACCGACAGCATGATCGGCATATCGCGCGACACGTGAAAAAAACTCTTCTTGTGTTGATGGCCCTTGGCGCCATAGCCGAGAATCCCGCGATACACCGTAGCGCCGGCGATTTCCAGCATGCGCAGCCTCTTGACAATTGCATCGTAGAGATGTTCGTCGTGCCACTTGTCCGCTTCACCGATAAACACCCGCAGCATCTTGGCCGGACCGTCCTTACGTTCATGCGGGAGCTTGGGCTCCGGCTTCGACATCTTGCGGGCATTTTTGACGACGTTGGTGTCTTGTACCTCAATCAGGCCATCGGAAACCATTTCATACAAGGTGGGCAGAACCTCTTCCACTTTCTCCGGCGTGTCGACGAATTCGATCCGAATGGGCAGATGGTCGGCCAGCACTTCCACTTTGGGCGTGTGCAACATCTGATGCGAGCCGAATCCTGAGAATGCGCGGGTGGCCGTGGCGCCGTTGACTCCCTTGTGCATGAGAAAAGTCATGATGGAATCGTGCAACGCCTGCATGTGATGCTGCGTGTCTTCGTTGATGAAGATTGTGACTTTCTTCGCCGGACCTTTGTTCAGCATTTGGCCTCCTTTATCGGCGGGCTGTCAAAAGAGCGCCCATCCACACACCTAGATAACCCAACGCCACGCTGCCGGTCAGATAAAACATAGCCATCCAACGGGCGCCGTCGCGCACCGATTGGAAAATCTCGTACTCGAAACTGGAAAATGTTGTGTATCCACCTAGAAACCCCACCACCAGAAACAGGCGCCAGTTCGGATGGGGATTCAGACGCTCCGTCAGCAGGGTCATCAACACTCCAATGAGAAACGATCCACTGACATTTATAAACATCGTGCCCAGCGGAAATCGTCCTCCGTACTTCAGCATGATCCACGAACCAGCCACGTAACGAGCCAGCCCGCCGATTCCCGCTCCGGCCAAAACCACTAGATATCTGTCCAATCGACAATCGCTCCGTTTCTATCATGATTCAATTTCACCGATCGGTTCTCCGTAGCTCGATTCTCTCAATTCACGCTCCTTTTCCGGTAGCAAGTGCCGAGGCATGAACCGCGCATTCGCAATGGCGGTTGGAATCACCGCGCTTCCGATCACCGTTGCCACCAGTTGCGAATATTGGCCCTGGTCGATGATGCCGTGATTCAATCCGAATAAAGCGGAGATGGTTCCAAACGTCAGGCCCGTAGACATCATCAAGGAATAATAAATGCCATCGTGCCCGCTGTAGCCAAAGGCGCGAACCGTGGGAAGCAGGCCTGCCAGTTTCGTAATCATCTTGGTAAAGAACAAGACAACGAAGACCAGCGGCGCGGCTACCAATACCGGAACCGAGACGAAACTGCCGGCCCGAATGAAATAAAACGGTGTCAGCAGGCCGAAGGTCAAGGTCCGCAGTCGGCGGACCAGCAGATGATCTTTTCCCACCGTGCCTGCCAGCACCATCCCGATGATGTAGGCCGGCAAAACCGCCTCGCTACCGGACCATACCGCCAGGCTTCCCAATCCAAACAGCAAGAGCAGCAGATATTTGGTCTCTAGCTCAGAGACCCGTCCCCCGTAGCGCTCGAAGAACCAGCTAGTGATGGACGGGAGAATGAGAAACAGAACGATGCTTACACCGGCGAAGATCAGCGTCTTCCTGGTGAAGGGCGAGAAGATCAACCCCAGCGCAAGAACGGTTCCCAGATCGTTGATGAAACATGCCGCCAGGATGGCCTTGCCGTAAGTAGTGCGATTGAATCCCAGCTCCAGCATCACGGCATAGACAACCGCAACGGAAGTGGTGGAAAGGGCCACTCCCGCCAGCCAACTCGGCCGCCACGCCCAGTGGAGAACGTAGTGGGCCACTAGCGCGGCGCCAAGAAAAGGACAGAAGAATCCGACCAGACCGACCACGGATGATTCCTTCCATTTCGCGCGGAAAACATCGGGATCCAGCTCGGCGCCGGCCAGGAACGTCAGCACGATGGCGCCGGTCCCGGCTAAAAATGTTATCCAGGGAGCTTTTGCGCCCAGCGCTTCCCCGCCCGCCAAAGCCCCAATCGCCAGCTGGGCCACGGTTCCGACCACGATTTCAGAGAGCGCGGTTGAGACTCTCAGCCAATTAGCAACCAGAACCGCGACCAGCGCGAGGAATAACCAAAGGGCCGCTACAAACCACACTTGCTCCATGCGAAGGCTCCTCTTCAATCTGTTTTGTGGTTTGCTGCAGGAACTGGAACCGAAACTCCCACAGCGAAACCACTGTAGGAGTCATTGGCCGTATAGGAACGGCGTTAAGCGAACTCCACCGCTAAATTCAGATTACAACAGAGATTTCCGGCGGGCAAGCAAACCCGGTCATAGGTAGGGCAAACCGCACGAACATGTACTGAACATGCAACTATACTGGAAGCATGACCAAGATGATTCAGATTCGCAACGTTCCAGCGGAGCTGCATCGAAAACTGAAATCCCGCGCGGCTCTGGAAGGGACCTCGCTATCGGACTATCTGCTAAATGAAATCCGGCAAGTGGCCGAGCGTCCCACGCTCCAAGAACTGGCTGAACGTTTGGGAACCAGAACCCCGGTGAACTACGGCATTTCGCCGGCTCGAATGCTTAGAGAGGAGCGAAGCCGGCGGTGATCGTCGTGGACGCCTCGGCGATCGTCGAAGTTTTGCTTAACACCACGACTGGAGCCGCGCTTCGTCCGCATTTACTTCGAACGGGCGAGAGTCTACATGTGCCGCATTTGACGGATGTGGAGGTATTGCAGGCATTGAGGCGCTATTCAATCGCCAAGGTCTTGGACAGGGCGCGCGCGAGTGAGGCCTTCGACGACTATGCGGCCATGCCGCTCAATCGCTACCCGCATTCCATTCTGCTGCCACGCGTTTGGGAACTTCGTCATAATCTGACGGCTTACGACGCCGTCTACATTGCCTTGGCCGAAGCCCTGCGCGCGACTTTGGTGACCTGCGACCAAGCGCTGGGCTCTGTTTCGGGCCACAATGCGACAGTCGAAATATTCCGACGCCCTGTCAGCGGAGATTGAATTTCTTTATCTTGTATCGCAAGGTGTCCCGTGTGATTCCCAGCAGCACGGCAGCGCGGGTTTGATTCCCCTCGGCCTTCTCCAGGGCTCTCACCAGCAGACTCTTCTCGGCTTCTTCCAGGCTCACGTCAAACCTGTCTTCGGTCGCCGGCGATGGCGTCGCGGCCGGTGGAAAATCGGCGTGGGCGGCGGGCAAGATCTGCAGGCTGGATGTCTGGATCCAATCGGATTCCTCCAGCACCATGGCGCGCTCGATTACGTTGCGCAACTCGCGCACGTTCCCGGGCCAATCGTATCCCAGCATTATCGCGGCAGCTCCGTGCGAGAGGCCCTCCACCGCGCGTTTGAACTTGGTGTTGTAGTGCTTCACGAAAGTCTCGGCCAAGGGGATGATATCTTCCCTGCGATCGCGGAGAGCCGGTAGCAGCACCTGAATAACATTGAGCCGGTAATAAAGGTCCAGGCGAAATTTCCCGTGTTCGATGGCCTCGGTCAGCTTGCGGTTGGTGGCCGCCACTACGCGGACATCCACTTGAATATCCCGTACTCCGCCCAGACGGCGGAAAGTCTGCTCTTCCAGCACCCGCAGCATTTTCGCCTGCAGCACCAGCGGCATCTCGCCCACTTCATCCAGGAATATGGTGCCGCCGGAAGCAACCTCCAGGATTCCGGCCTTCGGAGCGCGGGCGTCGGTGAAGGCGCCTTTTTCGTAACCGAACAACTCGCTCTCCAGCAATGTCTCCGGAATAGCTGCGCAATTGATGGCCACGAACGGCCCGTCACGGCGCCGGCCAAAATGATGGATGAACTGAGCCAGAATATCTTTTCCAGTTCCGCTTTCACCCTCCAGCAGAATGGTGGAAACTTCGCTCTCGGCCACCCGGCGGGCGAATTTCAAAACCTGTTTCATGGAAGACGATGCCGCCACCATCTTGAAGTCGCCCAGGCCCACGATGCTTTCACCGGAGTAATCCGAAAGCCGCCGGCGTTCACCGGTATCGTTGCCGGCGCGCCCAAAAACCACCACCGCTCCGGAAACTTCTCCGCGGTGGTCGCGAGTTGGCGCAATGCTTCCGGTGATAGGCCGTTTGGCCCCGCTGCGGTCCACCAGTAAAGCGCCATGGCCAACTTCTTCTACCGTCCCTTCGCTGAGTACGCGCCACAACGGGGTATGCAACTCTTCTCCCGTCACGCTATCCACTAACGGAAAAACCTCGCGTATCGGTTTGCCCACCGCCTCTTGCGCTTTCCACCCGGTCCAAGCCTCGGCGGCTGGATTGAAAAGCGTAATTGATTCGGGCTTGTTCACCCCAATCACGCCCTCAGCAATGGCGCGTAACGTGGAGGCCAATAATTCCTCCTTTCCGCGGACCTTCAAGTCCTCGCGGTGCTTGTGCAAAGCGATCTCGATGGCGGCGTAAAGCTCAGCTTCCTGAAACGGTTTGGTGATGTAGCCCAAAGGCTCAGCCAGCTTGGCGCGCGATAGCGTGGAAGTATCGGCGTGCGCGGTGAGATAAACTACCGGAATATTGAATCGCTCGCGCAGGATGCGTGCCGTTTCGGTTCCATCCATGTCCCCCCGGATGCGAATGTCCATCAGAGCCAAGTCCGGAGGATTCTGTTCCGCCTGAGCGATGGCGTCGGCCCCGCTCGAGACCGAACCCGTTACCGTATAACCCAGATCCGTCAGAATGTCGCGCAGGTCCTCCGCCGTGATTCGCTCATCTTCAACAATTAGAATTTTGGCGGGCATGTCATCTCCGCATGGCGTCTATGCCGCGGCCGCGAACGTGAGCCGGACCTCGGTGCCGGCCTTAGACTCCACTTCGATCTTGGCGCCAAGCTGTTCGGCCAGCGTGCGCACTAACCGCAATCCCAAAGTCCTCGCTGTTACCCAATCTATATCACTTCTCAAACCGATGCCGTTGTCAGCCACCACTAACCGGGCCATTCCATGCTGGGGCTCCCGCAGCTCGATACGAACCTCGCCCTCACGGCCCTCCGGAAATGCGTATTTTAGCGAATTGGACACCAGTTCGTTGATTATAAGCCCGCACGGCACCGCGGCATCCATGCCCAGATACAGCGCATCCAGTTCGGTCCGAAGATGAATACGCTCCGCCACCACACCGTAGGAATGGAATAAATGCGACGCCAATTGCCGGATATATTCAGGAAAATCGATCCGCGATAGGTTATTCGACTGGTACAAGCTCTCGTGCAGCAAGGCCATGGAATGTATCCGGTTCTGGCTTTCCTGGAACATCTTGCGCGTCACCTCATCGGTGACTACGCGGGATTGCAGACCCAGGAGGCTGGACACCACCTGCAGATTGTTTTTCACCCGATGGTGAATTTCCTTGAGCAGCGCTTCCTTTTCCCGGAGCGAGCTCTTGATTTTATCCTCGGCCGCCACGCGATCCGTGACGTCGCGCAGAATAACGGTGTACATATGCCGGTCCTGCACGTTCACTTTCGAAATGGAAGCCTCCGCGGGGAATTCCGTGCCGTTCTTGCGCCGCCCCAGAATCTCGCTGCGTTCGCCCATGCGGCGCGCGGTTACCGGCGAATTCGCGAAATTCTGGAGATGCTGGCGATGCACCTGGACCAAACGGGCCGGTAGCAAGACATCCAAAAGTTGCCCCGTGATCTCCTGCGAAGAATAACCGAAGATCCGCTCGGCGCCCTGATTAAACAGGATAATCCGCTGCTCGTCGTCTACCGAGATGATGGCGTCGTCGGCGAGATCGAGAATCTTCGCGAGTGGATCTGGTGAAGTCAAGAGAGAAAGCTGATTATACTCTTTTAAATTTACATCGGTGCATTCTTGAGACGGTTGGGTGTAGAGCTTGGCCATGCCATTTTCCTTCCGGAGGCCCGCGTTCGCGCAACCGCCACGGCAAAGCGATTCGAAGGTTACCACCATCGATCGCCTGGAAAATAACCAGGTGTCCAGCCCTATGCCAGCCTATCTGCTGTTCAAAAGTGCACCGGAGTCGCAGTCTGTCGTCCACCAGTGTACAGGTTTGGCGGCTGCGAAAGCTCCCCGCCACCCGCTGCGCCACCCTGTTAGGGTGGACTAGAGATGTCGGGAATCCGGCGGAGACAGATTCAAATCAGTGGGATCGTGCAGGGCGTAGGGTTCAGACCGTTCGTCTACAAACTCGCCCAGGAACTTCGCCTTCACGGTTACGTACTGAATTCATCGGCAGGCGTGACCATTGAAGTGGAGGGTGCCGATGCGGAACTGGAATGCTTCGTTCGCCGGCTGCGGAACGAAACTCCCCCGTTGGCGCAAATCGAGGATGTAGCAATTAGAACACTGGCCCCGGCCGGCTATTCGAGTTTTATCATTCGCGAAAGCGTAGACGAACCTGGTAAGCTTGCGCCGGTTTCGCCGGACGTATCTACCTGCGATGACTGCCTGCGGGATTTCCGCGGCGCCGGCAACCGGCGGCACGGCTATCCGTTCACCAACTGCACCAACTGCGGCCCGCGCTATACCATCACGCGGAAAATTCCCTACGACCGACCTTTGACTACCATGGCCTGTTTCTTGATGTGCGAAAGGTGCCGCGCCGAATACGAAGACCAGACGGACCGCCGTTTTCATGCGCAGCCTAACGCGTGCCCCGAGTGCGGGCCGGCGCTCTGCCTGGTATCGCGCGACGAACTGGAAGCGCCGCTGGCTT
>Ga0210388_10003538_pt1 | contig 12242 bp, 7 predicted proteins | sample IncBWC19OmetaG_FD_155485 | JGI IMG/M metagenome (GOLD analysis project Ga0210388, IMG submission 155485) | Forest soil microbial communities from Barre Woods Harvard Forest LTER site, Petersham, Massachusetts, United States - Inc-BW-C-19-O ... | reverse complement strand
GCAGCAGGTCATAAGAGGCCCGGAATCGCGGATGCTCCAGCACCCGCAGCGCCCGCCGTCCGCGCGGATGCTCCAGGCGCGGCTGCAAGGCAAACATCTCGCGCACGCCCAGCGCAAAGCGACGCGGAATGGCGATCCGCGATTGCGCCTCGCGCATGGCCTGGTCACAGGCATCCAGGATGGCCCCGGTCTCATGCCAGTGCTGCGGCGGCATGGCCTCGATGATGCGGGCAATGGGCCCGTACAGCAGCAGTGCGAACAGAAAGGTTGGCGCGACCGGTTTGTCGGCAGCCACCCGTTCGTCGGTATTGCGCAGCCCCTGCAACAGCAGTTGTTCCACCAGGTTGCCCGGGTAGGCAGCCGCATAGGAATCCACGGTGGGCAGGATCGCCGCCAGCAGCCCGCGCCGGCGCAGCACCTCGTAACTGCGCGCGCCGTGTCCGGTCAGAAACAGCTTCAGGGTCTCATCAAACAAACGCGCGGGCGGCACGGCGCCCAGCAGGTCCGCCAGCTGTGCGATGGGCGCCGCGGTCGCCGGCTCAATGCTGAAACCCAGCTTCGCCTCGAAGCGCGCCGCGCGCAGCATCCGTACCGGATCTTCGCGATAGCGCGTCTCAGCATCGCCGATCATGCGCAGCGTGCGCGCGCCAATGTCCGCCGCACCATTCACATAGTCCCAGATCGAAAAATCCGCGATGTTGTAGTAAAGGGAATTGGCCGTGAAGTCGCGCCGCCAGACATCTTCGTCGATATTGCCGTAGACATTGTCGCGCAGGATGCGTCCGGACTCATCGAACGCCCGGTGCGTGTCCGCGGACTGATCAAATGGATCGCGTCTGCGGCCTCCATACCCCTGCTCCACCACCGGCTCCTCGGCTAATTCCGAAGGCTCGCCGAGAACTCCTTCATCATCATCGAGGTCGGGTATCGGTTCCTCCGCCTGCGATGGCGCGCTGGAGGCACGGAAGGTCGCAACTTCGATGGTTTCGCGGCCGAAGAACACATGGGCCAGACGAAAACGCCTGCCGACGAGGCGGCAGTTGCGGAACAACTTGCGCACCTCCTCCGGCAGGGCGTCGGTTGAGACATCGAAGTCTTTGGGTTCCAGGCCCAGCAACAGATCCCGCACACAGCCGCCGACGAGGAAGGCCTGAAAGCCGCCTTCCCGCAGTCGATACAGCACTCGCAGTGCATTCGGCGAGATATGCGCACGGGAAACAGAGTGGTCGGACCGCGGGATAATCCGGGGCTTTACGGCCGCTGCCGTCGGGTCAACAGGTGAGTTCAAGGAGTATGGCTTCTAGTGCTTGAGCAATGTGTACAGCTCTCTATAATACCGCGCTCTCGCGCCAAGGCTTGAAACCTCGCTCCCTTCGTCTAGAGGCCTAGGACATGGCCCTCTCAAGGCCAGTACACGGGTTCGAATCCCGTAGGGAGCGCCATTAAATCAATGACTTATGATTTTTTGGTGGGCATAGGATGAAAATCGGATGAAAGGTTTCGCGAGCCTTTTGGGGGATTTGGAGGCATTTCATGCCGAGTTCCCGAGCTCCCGGACCCGCTTATCCGGGCTCTATCCAATGTTGCCGACCCTGACGTGCAAGTGGACCATGCCAATTGCACTGCTTCCGTTTGTCAGCTCTCGGTCCAGTCCTCAAGCCTGAGGCCATCAATGCGGGAGAAATCGCGGGTATTGTGCGTAACGAGAACCACATCGATCTCCAACGCGCCACCAAATCAATGACTTACGGTTTTGTGGTTGGCACGGGATGGACAACGGACGAAGCTCGCAAGGGCGCCCTGAAGACTAGATAGCTCGGTTCGAGCTTGTAGCCCAAAGCTCGATCAAAAAATATTCGAGGCCAACGCGCCTCAACGGCTTTCTAAGCTCGACTTTTTCGTTTTCCGTCTTTGTTACTACTATGGCGTCGTGCCTACAAAGTTCTTGATGAACATTTTCGTGTTTGATGCTGATGTCGGTCAGCGCAATGATTACTGACACGTCCGCCTTCAATATGAGATGAGAATCCTTACCCAATACGGCGTACCGGTTGACCGCGGCAGAAAATTGGCCGCGACGCGTCATGACATTGAGGTCTTTGACGACTTCAGAGACGGGCGTGCCAACAGTCAGAACATCCCCGGAGAAGGTCAATGCGGGGGACTGCTTATCCAGAACGGCGATGCCCTGCCCCACCGTATCGAGCAGCAGACGTCCTTCGATGATCGCGAGTGTCCGATCGACATTCGGAAATATCGAGAAGGCTCCGCTTTGCGTCACTTCCGCCATGCTGATGCGCCAGCCGAAATCGTCAAGTCCTGAGCCGGCCGGGAAGGATGCGACTTCAAACGTTATGCCGCCTCCGTTTTTCCAACGAGTCGGCCGCCGATCTGCCGTCCTGACAACTTGCACTGTATAAGGCCTCCAGGAAAACCCGGTGTTCGATCCAAGGGTCAGTCATGGCTGCCGGTGAGGCTCGGTAAGCCCACGCCGGAGGCGGCTGCGATCACCTCACCTCGACGCACCAGAGCAATGGCCTGCTTCATGTCATCGTGCATGTAGCGGTCCTCTTCCAGCCGCGGTACGGCTGCACGCAGGAGCTTACGGACCGCTTCGAGGGGAACGCTGGATGCAAGGGAGCCGTGAAAGTCGCAGCCCTGAACCGCCGTCAGCAGCTCGATTCCGATGATGGCGGAGAGGTTCTCCGTCATCGGCATGAGCCGCCTTGCCGCGTGTGCGGCCATGGATACATGGTCTTCCTGGTTGGCCGAAGTCGGGATGGAGTCCACGCTAGCCGGGTAGGCGCGCTGCTTGTTCTCCGACACCATGGCGGCGGCTGTGACTTGTGGCAGCATGAATCCGGAGTTCAGACCCGGGTTAGGGGTCAGAAAGGCGGGTAGGCCGGAAAGCGCAGGATCAACGAGCATCGCGATGCGTCGTTCGGTGAGAGATCCGACTTCGCAAAGCGCGATCGCCATGGCATCGGCCGCCATCGCCACCGGCTCCGCGTGAAAATTGCCACCGGAAAGCGCCTCGTCCGATTCCGAAAAGATCAGCGGATTGTCCGACACGGCGTTTGCCTCGGTCCCGAGGGTCGTGGCCGCATAGCGCAGCAGGTCCAGCGCCGCGCCCATGACCTGCGGCTGACAACGCAGGCAATACGGATCCTGCACGCGCGGGTCGGAGACCAAGTGCGAAGCTCGGATCGCGGAGCCCGCCATGAGGTCACGCAGCGCAGTTGCGGTTTCGATCTGGCCCGGATGTCCTCGCAGGGCGTGAATCCGGGAATCGAAGGGGGTATCAGACCCCTTCGCGGCTTCGGTTGCGAGGGCGCCCGTTACCAAGGCGCTCTGGAATGCCGTCTCGATGTCAAACAGCGCCGCCAGGGCGTAGGCCGTGGAGAACTGGGTGCCATTCAGAAGCGCCAGGCCTTCCTTGGGGCCGAGAGTGCGGGGCGTAAGGCCCGCGAACTCCAACGCGGTAGCCGCGCAGACGTGTTCGCCGGTCCCTAAAACGACTTCCCCCACTCCGATGAGAATGGCTGCGAGATGCGACAGCGGAGACAGGTCACCCGAGGCACCGACCGAGCCTTGCGACGGAATGACCGGCGCCAAATCGTGAGCGAGAAGTCCACTCAAGAGCTTGATCGTGTCGGGATGTATGCCAGAGGCGCCTTGGGCCAGGCTCGCCACCTTCAGGGCAATCATCAGGCGGACCACCGCCTTTGGCATTGGCTCCCCGAGCCCCGCGCAGTGCGACAGCACGATATTTCGCTGCAGGGTCGCAAGATCCCCGTCTTCAATACGCACACTGGCGAGCTTGCCGAACCCAGTGTTGATCCCGTAAACCGGTTCTCCGCGCCTGAGGATTCGAGCCACGGCGGCTGCACTTTCCGCTATGCGCGGCGCGCATTCAGGATCCAGGGAAGTACTCGCACCCAGGTAGATCGCACGCCATTGGCTAAGCGATACATGCCCCGGCTTAAGAACAATGTTGCTCATTCGCCTCTCCAGACTCTCGCGTGCAGCGCGCTGGTCTCATCAAGTAGACAATCTCGGCCGCACATTTGATGTTTCCACTTGCACGGCAGCGCTGCTGACGACCGTCAGAAAGGACTGCAACGGCGAGGCACCCGGATTACACCCGGTTACGCCGGCAACGGGTGGCAACTGCCGCTCGCGAAACATCCGTCACGGCTTGAACCGCCCTTCAATCTGATAGCGGCTGCCTGGATGCACCAGGCGAACGTAGGTGATGGGGGCGCTGCTATTGGCGGTGCGACGCGTCACAATCAAACAAGGCTCAACGGGTTTGATCTTGAGCAGCTTCGCTTCACGCGTGGTCGGCAATCCCGATTCAATCGAATACTCCGCCTCCCACACTGGGGCAACCTCAAGAAGATAATGCGTCGGTGTCGTGCGGGTAAAATCCACGGCGAGATAGTCAGGGGCGCACGCGGGATTTACGTATCGGTCTTCGAGTTGAAGCGGCTCGCCGTCCTCGTGATGAACAATGACTGTGTGGAAAACAAGAGTACCTGCGGCAAGTCCAAAATGCTCGGACAGTGTGCGCGGCAGCCCCTCCTCCTGCGCCAAATGCACCTCCGCCCTATGCGTATGCCCACGAGATGTTATTTCTTCATGTAGATCACGTATCGTCAGAGTCGACGATACCCGATGAAGTTGCGCGGCAAATGTCCCAGAGCCGCGCACGCGCTCCACTAATCCTGTTGACTGCAATTCACGAACCGCACGATTGATTGTCATGCGGCTAAATCCGAATCGCCGAACGAGTTCGGATTCAGAGGGCAATTGACTGCCCGGCAGCCAACGTCCGCGCTTGAGTTCGTGCTTCAAGTAATCGACTACAACCATGTAAGGTGCCGATACGCTGATACGACCCTTCCTCAATGGCATCCCCCGCCGCCGAATCACTTTCGACTTTCCAATGCGCGCAAGCTCGACACCTGTCATGGTCGTGCGTCCCAACTCAATTGCCCACTGGAAGCTGAGTACTTGAATTGTTCATCGCGGCCAAGATATGCGCGCCATCAGTAGACATCCCGTCGATAACGTCCACTCCGTGCGAGCTCATCGAGCCCATCCGCGCCAAGTATAGCTGCCAATCGCTCGCTGACTGCGGGCGCCATGCCTCGGAGGCTACCGCAAACAAATATCGACGCGCCGCGCTCCGTCCATGCCAGAACATCGGCACTCCGCTCGGACAACCGATCCTGGACGTAATAGCGTTGAATCTGGTCGCGCGAAAACACCAGATCGAGTTGTTCGATGTAGCCGTCGCGCTTCCATGCGCGCAGCTCATCCCCGTAGAACAAGTCCCGGGCCTCATTGCGCTCACCGAATATCACCCAGTTGCGACGATGTCCGAGACTCACGCGGCGCTGTAAATGAGCGCGGACGCCCGCAATCCCGGTTCCATTGGCGATCAGGAGCATCGGCCGGTCATCGTCGGGTCCGTGGAAGGAGGCATTTCGGCGGACACGCAATGGGATTGATTCGCCCATTTGTATCCGCTCCGTCAGAAAGCCGGATGCAACGCCCATGCGCCCATCCGCAAGCCGCATCTGCCGAATGAGCAGGTCGATGCCACCATTTGTCGTATTGGCAATGGAGAATTCACGCTGGATAAGATCGTGCGGTTCGGAGCGGAAATCATTCCAGGTCACGCCGGCCAGGATCTGAGCGATGTCGCCAGCCTCCCAATCCGCGAATCCGTCTTCGGATTTGAGTCGCAGATGATATGCGGCGCCCCCGGCGCTACCTGGATTGAGATGACGTCGTTCGACCAATCGCCACGGCCGGAACGGCACCTCGTTCAAAGTGAAGTCGTCAACTCGACCGGTCAGCTCCCCGAGATTGCGGGCCCACCGAGTGAGCGCCGTAGGATCCCGGTCGTTTACATAGACACTATCAAACATTCTGTGCGCCCCGGCCGTTGACAACCAGCGGTCCACACTATCGGCGAAGCTGCAGTAGCTGCTGTACTGTCGATCACCAAGCGCGAGCAACCCGTATCGCAATCCCGGGAGCGGTGCTCGATCGTGCATCATTCGCCGCTTGAACACCTGCGACTGGTCAGGGGGATCGCCGTCCCCGGTCGTACTGATCACAAACATTGCAGTGGTTGCTCGCGCGAGATCTTTCGCCTGGACGTCGCCGAGATTGCGAACGACGACCGGTCTGCCGGCGGCGCGGATGGAATCGGCTGTCTTATTGGCCAGAATCTCCGCGGTACCCGTCTGGCTGGCGTGCACCACCAGGATGCCTTCTTCAACGACTGACTGAGGAGGGGTACCGTTCGCCACAGGTCCGCCGTGTAGCCTCGCCGTACCCCTCCCCTTCATAGGACCGCCGGCACCCGGGAATGTCGGAATGATTTTATTGCGCTGGAGCCGCCGGTAGCTGATCACCAATGTGCTGAGTGCAATGAGGATTCCCGGAATCGTGACCGCAAAAAGGAAGAAATCCCACAGCGGCCGGCGGGTCAACAGCCAGTTCAAATCCACATCATGGATCGCGACCACAGTCCACCGATCCACGCGACCGATCCGGTCCAGAATTCCAAGCACCTCTCCGGACTCCGGATCGATGTGAAACCAGGTCGCCATCCGGTCGTCCAAAACGACGCGCACCACGGGAAGCTTCTTCTTGAAGTACGCGCTGTGCCAATACTCGTCGCTATGATCGAGGTAGGTCGTCGATACGACTTTCGAATCCGGAAGCATACTGCGAGCGGCCTGTGCCAGTTGCGCCGTCGACAGCAGCGCCGGGGCACCCGTCAAGGCATCCACCACCTTCGGCTTTGCGGAGACCCGCTCAAGCACTGCATAGGCTCGCCCGCCCACGTAGCGAAGTGTGGCGCGTGATGCCTCAACCCCAGATGCCTGGAAGTTCGCCAGGGCACCGAATGGGAACGTTGTCGCCGAACTACCCGCATATCGCTGGTATTCGGAATTCTCGATTTCGCGCTGTTCGAGAATTCCTCCGGGATACATCGTCCAGAAGCCAGAGATGAGCCACAGCGCGAGGGTCACGCCTCCGACTATGCCGGTCACGTGATGCCATTTCATCCAGCCGGTGAATGGCGTCCAGCTGCCATTCGTGTAGCGGGAACGCAGTCTCATGCGACTAATGCCGATCCACAGACCACTGATGGAGACGAGGATGGCCGCGCCTGACACAATATAAATGAGCCAAGCCCACAGGCCCGTGTGCGTGTACCGCCGGATCGACTCGAAGTACAACCAATGCGGGATGGCCCCGACCCAGTTCAGCATTCGCTGGGTGCGCGTGGTGCCCAGTACTACCTCTCCGGTATGTACGGATACGTGAAACTCCGAACCTGCCGCATCATTGAGAGCGATCACATGAAACGGACGTTGGTGGTTCCAATACCCCGTCATCGTCCACTGATCGCTGTCTACGTCCGCCGCCTTGATCGTCGCCTGCGGAGCCGCGAGCTGCGTCCGCACGATCGCCAGCGCTTGATCCGCAGTTACGCCGCTCACCGGCTCGCCGGTATCGGCTGCGGCCGTCAACGTGCTGCCGTCCCAGCTCTCAATCCGGTACACAGGTCGTCCCGCCGACATCTCCAGGCGCATCTCTTTAGGGTATGTAGCCTGATGAACCGCCGCGAGTCCCTGCGCTGGCGTTACGTGGACAAGGCTCCAGGTGATCGGCGTCAGGTACTTCAGTTTCTCCGCAGCGCTCATCTTGGGGAAAGGGACATAGGCCAGCACCAGGCCTGAGATGAACCAGGTCATCACCATCACGCACACGCCGATGCCGATCCATCGGTGGATGGTGATCACAACCCGCTGAAACCGCTTCCCGAACGAGATGCGCTCGCCCGGCAGCGGCCGCGCGGAGCGCTGCCGCTCGCGAATTTGCGGCCCCGCTATTGCTATGGATCCCGATTCAACCTGTGCCATTGAAGCCCCCTCCAGCGACTGCACCGTAAGCCACTACGTCCGTGCCTTAGAATTGGTACGTGTAGGCCACTCGCAACGTCCGCGGCTCTCCCCGGTCCTGATACGTGTAGTTACTGCCGTCGGCGTCCCTGACGCCACTTCCAAGTCCCGTTGCGTATTGTTTGTCGAAAAGATTCACGACAGCGACGTCAACATGCTGGTGGCGGGCAGTGTCAATGTAGTATCGGCCCGAGAGATTGACGACCACGGCGTTGCCATAGGTCTCCGTACCATCCCACAGTCCGCTGTAGGTTGTCGTACCAAAGTAATTGACCGTTATGCCCGCGCTCCATGGCTGCGAAGTTGGATTATAGTTCAAGCCCGCCTTGGCCACTTCCTTCGGGACGCGGGCCAACTGCTGTCCGGTGCTGGGGTCCTTGGCTGCCGCATACGTATAGCTCAGGTTCAAGGAAAAGACGCTATCAAGGGTGGCATTGAATGTGGCCTCGCCGCCCCGCGTTATCACCGTTCCCGGCACGTTGCCAAAGACTGCCTGATCGGTTGCCGCGTCGAACGAGGCGTAGTCGATCAAGTCCCTGACTTCCCGGTAGAACCCGATGAGTTCCCAGTTCGCCTGCAGAGCATCGGATCCCTCCGAGCCTCCGACAGAGAAATTCGTGTTGGTGCCCTTCTCTGGCTTCAGATTCGGATCGCCGCGCTCGTCATTAGGATCATTCGCATACAGCTCTTCGTCGGTCGGCAGTCGAAAGCTCGTCCCGGCCTCGCCACGAACGAACACATGCGGATTAAAGTCATATTCACCGGTCGCCGTCCAAATTGTAGCCGATTGGCCGTCACTTGGTACGTTGTAACGCAGACCTGCGGACAATTTCAATTTCTCTGAAAACTCGCTCGATGTCCGGACCTGCCCGAACACCGCGTTCGTCGATTCCGTGTGCTTGGTGATGACCAGTGACGCATCGCTTCCCGCGTATTCCTGCAGGTCGTAGCCGGCGAAGTATTCGAGAGGCCCACCGGGCTTGATCTGAGTCAGGACGTTCGTACCGTAATCGTCGTATCCCCACGGCGCGTGGTTGTAGATCACATCAATCGTGCTGGACGGTGGAATTGTGTTGTATTCCTGCGTGACATAGGACTGCCACAGGTGGTAGTAGGACTTGATGAACATCTGGAAAGTGTCGCTGAACTTCGCATCCAGCTTCATAGTCGCCAGATCCTCCGTCCGGTCATTGAACTCATCGTAAGTCAGGAACGGATTCGCGTAATCCAAGGTCGCGTTGGTATGCTGCTCGTCGGCGGTTAGGCGAATGTCATCGGTGAAGTTGTAGGCGTATTTGATACCCTCCGTCAGAACCTCGTACGGCCGCTGATGATCGGTGCCGCTTGGCTGGTAGTCCTGGTCTCGAAAGGGCTGAAAACCATCCGATCGATCTGCTGATATGTACGCGACGAACTGGCTGTTTCCCACTGAATTCCGCGCATAAGCGTCGGCGTGCTTGCCCGTGTTTGTGTCGCCGGCAATCGTTACGGCGCCATCTGCCGTGTTGGTGAACGACTTGGTGACGATATTCACGGCTCCGGCGATGGCCTCCGTGCCGTAGAACAGTGCCTGCCCACCTTCGATCACCTCGATGCGCTCGATTATGGACGCCGGAATCGTATCAAGGGGCGTCGTGCCAGCGTATAGCCGATTGTTGATTCGAACCCCGTCCACCATCCAAAGTATGTCTTCGGTACGTGATCCTTGCAGGGAGGCGTCCACATAGTCGAACGGTCCGTTCTTCGGATTGATATACAGACCCGGCGCGAGAGCGCCAAGCGCCGCCGCGACGTCCGTGTAGCCGCCTTCGGCTATTTGCTTGGCAGTGATGATGTCGACGCGCGTTCCATACTTGGCTAGCTCCTGCGGAATCTCTTCCTCGAGCTTCTTGGCGCTGACCGTCACCTCCTGCAGATCAGTGGCAGTTGCGGCCGGCGCGGCGCCTGCATCGGTCTGCGACCATGCGGGCATGCTTACGACGCCGCAGATTGCGCAGATACCAATGAGATGAGTGTTTTGGAGAAGGCGGAAACGGGACATGCAAACCTCCCAAGTAGATAGATATTTTTATAAGTCAGTCTTAAGGAACAACGCACTCGATTCGCACTAGAAGTTGTCTATACAGATCTGTATAGGCAACTTGTACCACAGCCTTTTACCGTGTGTACAGGCCAGAACCGTTATGGTGCAATCGCCAACGAAACAGCACCGAAACGATGCGCCGCGGCAATCGGCACTAGCGGGGCCCCGGAGAGACGAACTGCCCTAGCAGCATGAAGTCCCGGCAGATCGGCCTGCACGGGCCAGAGGGCAACAGCCATTCGTCAACGCGTACTCGTAGATTTGAAGTGAGTTTGAATGAAGATGACCATGCGCTGCCTCGCGTCGAACCCATGCCAGGGTTCGACATTCGGCATCCCGCGCCAGCTTCCCGACAGCGGATCGTGGTCTTCGCGAGGGTACTGGACCAGCTCGACCGGGACTCCCATTTGACGCAGGGCTCGATACATCACGAGGCTTTGACCCAGGGGATCGGTAGTGTCACTCTCGCCCTGAATGAGTAAGAAAGGTGTCTTGGCCTGTGCAACTCCGGACAGGGGACTTTGCCGCCAGGCGTCCTTCATGTGTTGCCAGGGCAATCCGAAGAACCAGCGATCGTAATAGGGGTCGTCTTCGGTACCGTATTCACTTTGCTGATCGATCACCGGCGCGCCGCTGACGATGGCCCTGAAACGATGGGTCTTGCCTTCAGCAAAACCGGCCATTTCGCCGCCATAGCTGTAGCCGATCAGGGCGAGCCTGTCGGCGTCGATGGGGTAATGTGACACGACGGCATCGATCCCGGTCATGATGTCTCGAAAGTCAGCACCGCCCAGATCGTTCTTGTTCGCCGCGGCGAACGCGACGCCATAGCCAGTGCTGCCGCGCGGGTTTGGGCGAAGAACGGCCCATCCCTGGCCCAGAAGGAAAGAAACAAGCGGGCTGAATGCGTCATGCCACGCTTCCGTGGGACCGCCATGGATGTCGACGATCAAGGGCACTTTGGTGCTCGCCGCCTGCGGCGGCAGATAGAGAAGACCTTCGACGGCGAGACCGTCATTGCGCCAATGAACCACTTCCCGGCGCACCGAAGGCCACTGGGCGGGGGGCACACGAGGGGCCGGAAGCGCCCGCTCCGTTTCCCCCAACCGATCGGCGTAATAGAGCGTTGGAGGTTGATCAGCGCCTTCCCCAATCCACACCCAGCCAGTATGGGTGGCGTTGGTCTGAAGACCAGTCACCACAGGGCTGGAAAATCTCAACGCGTCGGCGGCATGGCTGCTGCGGAATCGCAGGTAGCCGCTCTGGGTGCCCTGATCTGCAGCTTGAATCACCTCATCGTTGTCCACCACTATCGGATCCCGTTCCACGAGTGCCGCAGATTCCCCCGCCGATATGGTGCGTAAGGATCCTTCCTGCGATTCCCATTCGTAGAGATCCCAATATCCCGGCGGTGTGTCCCTGATCGCTTGCGCTACGAAATAGAAGCGCGAGCCATCCCGGGACCAGGTTCCAACCTTGACGGTCTTCGGTACTGAGGTCAGAGGGCTGGCGTGCTGCGGATCCGACCGCTTCAAGAGCCACGCGCTGCGGGCGGGCTTCAACGTGCCGGCGTGGTTGGGACCCTCGACGATGGCAATCAGGCGCGCGCCGTCCGCCGCCCACGACACGGTGTCGACGTCCGTTGGCACCGAGGTTGTGGTGAGCGCACGCGTCTCGGTGTCGAGCAGATACAGCCGTTTGCCGTGTAGATCGTGATCGACAAGGACGGCGTCGGCCTTCGCGTCCTTTTGCTTTTTCTCGCCCGGAGTTTCCGGATCCTTGGCAATGACGGCGATGGTCTGGCCGTCGATGGCGGGATAATAAGACTCCACGTCGATCGCCATTTTATTGTTGGGTTCTGGGACGTTTCCGGCCGCGCGCGGCGGTACGGCATCCTCAGCAGTGGAGGCGTCGACGCTCGGCGAAATCGAGAGATCAAAGACGACGGCCTCACCTCCCGTCATCGGAAGTCGGTACAGTTGCGTGTGCTCCGTTCGCTTCGCGAGGAACAGAATACTGTCACCGTCCCCGAGCCACTGGCCATCGTGCTCGCCGCCCTTGTCCGCATCGGGCGAGAAGGTGAGTTGACGCGCCGTGTTGAGCTTGAGATCCACCACCCAGAGATGGGTGCGCCCGCCGTCGGCGGTCGGGTCAGTCACCTGAACCAG
>Ga0210388_10003537_pt1 | contig 12243 bp, 8 predicted proteins | sample IncBWC19OmetaG_FD_155485 | JGI IMG/M metagenome (GOLD analysis project Ga0210388, IMG submission 155485) | Forest soil microbial communities from Barre Woods Harvard Forest LTER site, Petersham, Massachusetts, United States - Inc-BW-C-19-O ... | reverse complement strand
TTCCCAAATGTTATTGGAAGATGGCGACACTATTTACTTTGCTGCGTTAGATGAACTTAGCTTTAACTCTATACACTATGTAAACGGGCATGTGGATTATGAGGCATTCAAAGCAAAAGACCTAACTATTGAACACAGTTTCCAGACCGATAATGATGCGCTTGATATCTATAAAAAGATAAAGAATCGCGGAAGAATAAATTTCAAGAAAGGAACAACGCACCATATGCAATATGTAGTTAAAGACTTTAATGGTAATACTTCTATAGTTCCATTTACTATAGAAAGTGAGAACGAAGCAACGCCAATGTTTCATGATAGCCTTATATACAATGCAACTGCACACTATCGTAAAACCTTTAACTACCAGGCACCGGGTATTCAAGTGCAAATACCTGCACTGGCATTGTTTGAAGATATGCGCTTCCGCTGCGTGACCGATACTACCAACATTCATGTTATTTCTTCGGTATATAGCGTAGGCAATAAATACACACCGCTCAACAGCGCTTTTACTGTTAGTATAAAACCTTCTGCTCCATTGGCCGATTCTATATTGCGGAGGGCTGTAGTTGTACAAATTGAAGGACGCCATGCCAATGCACTTACTACTGAAATTCAACAAGGCTTTTTAGTAGCACACCCTAAAACATTCGGAAAATTTGCCATTATGTTCGACCCGGTAAAGCCTGCTGTTAAACCAATAAATATTTACAAGAACAAGGATATGAGCAAGGCTTCATCAATAGAATTTGAAATTACCGATAACCTTTCTGGCATTGCAACTTTCAACGCTTGGGTTGACGGACACTGGATATTAATGGAGTTCAATCCTAAGAAAAACCTCATCTACTATACCTTCGATGAGCATGTAGGCACAGGCAAGCACCACTTAAAGCTTGTTGTAGTTGATGATGTAGGAAATACGAATACTTACGAAACCGAGTTTAGCCGCTAATAGTTTCTATAGGAGCAAGTACAACTTCATCGGTCTCATACTTCAAATTATTTATGATGAAGTCCTGACGTTCAGGAGTATTTTTACCCATATAATAGCTTAACAGATCGCCAACAGACCTGTCTTGTCCAATAATAACAGGCTGCAGACGTATATCGTTACCGATAAAGAACTTAAACTCATCAGGTGATATTTCACCAAGACCTTTAAATCGGGTAATCTCAGGCTTGCCACCTAATTTTTCCATAGCGGTCCTTCTCTCCTCTTCTGAGTAGCAATAGAAGGTTTCTTTCTTATTCCTTACACGGAACAAAGGTGTTTCAAGTATATATACGTGTCCGTTCTTCACCAGGTCGGGGAAGAATTGCAGGAAGAAAGTAAGCATAAGCAAACGGATGTGCATACCATCTACATCGGCATCGGTTGCAATTACAACGTTGTTATACCTAAGGTTCTCCTCTACGCTTTCTTCTATATTCAATGCACTTTGCAACAAACTGAACTCTTCATTTTCGTACACTACTTTTTTGGTGAGCCCGTATGTATTGAGGGGCTTACCCTTTAAACTGAACACTGCTTGTATATTCGGGTCGCGGGCTTTAGTAATAGAACCACTTGCGGAATCACCCTCGGTAATAAACAAAGTAGTTTCAAGCCTTCTTTCGTTGTTATCGTTATAGTGCACACGGCAGTCGCGCAGTTTGCGGTTATGCACACTGGCTTTCTTAGCTCGTTCTTTGGCAAGCTTTTGAATACCTGCCATAGCCTTGCGTTCTTCTTCACTTTGGGTGATCTTCAGCAATAAGGCTTCTGCAACAGCTTCGTTCTTGTGCAGGAAGTTATCAAGTTCCGTTTTAATAAAATCACCTATATAGGTTCTGATAGAAGGACCTTTCGGCCCCATATCCTGTGAACCTAATTTGGTTTTGGTCTGCGATTCAAAGATTGGCTCTTCTACCTTTACACTTAGCGCTGCTACAATAGACTTGCGTATATCAGCCGCTTCAAAGTTCTTTTTGTAAAACTCACGTATGGTTTTCACAATAGCCTCACGGAAAGAATTTAAGTGCGTTCCACCTTGTGTAGTATGCTGCCCATTCACGAAGGAATAATATTCTTCGCTATACGCCTGCTTACTGTGTGTCATTGCCACTTCTATATCTGCCCCTTTCAAGTGGATAATAGGATATAATATCTGGCTATAATTGATATTGCGTTCCAATAGGTCATGTAACCCTTTTTCCGATTCTATTCTAATGCCATTGAACTTAATACGCAATCCCATATTCAGGAAGGCATAGTTCCAAAGCATACGCTCAACGTGCTCTGTTATGTAGTGGTATGGCGGAAATATAGAGTCATCGGCCTGGAAAGTGATTATAGTTCCATCTGATTCATCTGAAGATGAAACAGCATGATCCTTTAATACTTCACCTTTCTTAAACTCAATTATCTTGGTTTTGCCTTCGCGAACGGACTGTACCTTAAAGTAACTAGACAATGCATTTACAGCCTTTGTACCTACACCATTCAATCCCACTGATTTCTTAAACACTTCTGAATCGTACTTAGCCCCTGTATTGATCTTAGCCACACAGTCGAGCACCTTGCCTAAAGGTATACCACGGCCATGGTCACGAATGGTAACAGTCTTATCCTTTATAACTACCTCTATTGTTTTACCAAAGCCCATTGCGAATTCGTCAATGGCATTATCTATTACCTCTTTTACCAATACGTAAATACCATCATCCTGCGATGAACCGTCACCCAACTTACCTATGTACATACCGGGACGGAAACGGATGTGGTCCTTCCAGTCAAGCGACCGTATACTGTCTTCGTTATATTTTGCTGCTGCCATAATTTTCTTTAATCGCTATGCAAAAATAACACAAGCCCTGTTAGCTGAACCACCCTGCTGCCCAATGTTATTAACAAGAAGTTAAGAACTAAGAGGTAAGAATTAAGAATAGCTCAACCACAAATAATATGAATGGCACATTAGCTTAATAACAATCTATTAAGATTTTAATAACAAATCCTTTTTATCAAAACACTTAAAGCACGGAGTAGTAAAAGTATTTTCGCGGCTTCATTTCATTCGTATTCAACCTTTTAACTATTGGTATAATTTGTGAAAAAGCAATTACTTAAACTTTCAACCCTCCTTGCTATTGGAGGAATGCTTTATTTTTCAAATATTGAATCAACTAATTCTCACGTAGCAGGCGCTCCGGCGTATTGCTCAGGCTCACCTTTCGATGGTGGACTTGTTAACGGTTCCTGCCGTCAGAGTGGATGCCATGACTCATATGTACAACAACCGGCTATTCCCGGAGATATTATAACCAATGTGCCCGATTCAGGCTATACCCCCGGCACTACTTATACTATCACCTGTGTTAGCAAGCGCCCGGTTTGTAAATACTTCGGTTTTGAATTCACTACTCAGAACAATGCTTCAACAGGTGCTGAAGTAGGCACATTAGGAAATATTGCAACATCGGGGATGGGTGGAACACAACTACTAAGTTCCAGTGGGGCGGTTTGGGTAACCCATGTTTCATCAAGCACATATAATGGCGGAGTTGATTCCTGTATATGGTCGTTTACCTGGAAGGCACCTAATCCGGGTGTTGGAACTGTGCATTGCTGGGCTGCATTTAACGGAGCTGTACAAAACACTTCAAAAAAAGGCACTTATGTATCTTTAGATTCTATTCAAATACCTGAATTTGGAGTTTCGGGCATTGGTACAATTACATCACCATCCATTCACTTCTCAGTTTACCCTAATCCTATAAAAGACTTTTTCACTGTAAACTATACCTTAAACAACTCAACCCAGGTAGAAGTTAATCTATATTCTATAGATGGGAAAAAGATAACAACTCTGCTTTCAGAAGCAGAAACCAAAGGAGATTATAGCAAGACATTACAAATCCCGGATATTGGAAAAGGAGTTTACCTTGTAGAGCTTATAGAAGGGCAACAAGCGTCTTATAAAAAGATCTTGGCTGAATAAGTATATAGTTTAGCTATTCAATTATTACCTTTCCGCTTGATATCAGGCTACCGCTTTCAGTAATAACCCTATAGAAATAAATACCTGCAGGTTGGTTTGTTAAATCTATTGAGAATTGGGAATTAGGAATTGAGAATTGCTGGTATACCTTCTCTCCTAACACATTATAGATTTCAATTGTAGGTTTTCCATATACCTCTGATAACTGAATTGTAAACTTTCCATTATTAGGATTTGGAAACAGCTTGGCTGAAGCATCCGATCGAATATTATTTAATCCAGTAATTACTGAATATATATTTTGAGTAGTGTTAGTTACTACAGCCTCATTATAATCAAAATATATATAGCCAGTATTTTTTATAACTGTACCTCCCGGTAATCCTGATTTTGGTTTTACGCTGTATTGAATAAAGCCTGTTGAGCCTTTTTGATTACCTATACTATCTGCCAGATTAATATTAGGGAAACGCACCATAAGTACATTCCCCGATAAGTTTACAGTATTCTTATTACTGTAATCAATCAATTGGAATGTTTTCATATCCAAATTTTTATCCAAGGTGTCGGTTATTAAAATATTAGTTGCAGCTGCATTACCTGTATTTTGAAAATGAATAGTATAAGTAAACCAACCGTTATAACCGGGAGCAACACTTACAGGATAAGTTTCTTTTATGTTCGGGTCGTGTGAGTTTACTACACCATAACAATACTGGTAAGTATTATTGCCCGGGTTATTATCTACACCGGGTGTAACATTTACACTTACACATATAGTATCGCCCGCTATTGCTGTTGTGTCTGTATTAAATAATAAATTAAAAGCGGTAAGATTGTTTATAGCTCCATAATCAGCTATTGCATATGTGTATATGTTACCGGCTACTGAAGGTGTAAGTGCTCCAGCACCTGGTCCAACATAAGTAACAGGTCCCGATACAATTATCTGTACCGTACCACCAATTCCAGAAGCACAATTAAGATTATACCATTGAGACATATCTCCTGCGACTACGCTTAAGCTATGTTGCATACCCGGAAATACCAAACCATTGGTACCTACTGATTGAACTCCAACATCGAAACCTGATTTACACGTAAAAGAAAAATCCACATTTGTATCTATGCTTTTCAATACTAATGTTGAATCATAACCAGGATGAGAACACTGTACCATAAATGGCATTCCGGTAGTATCTACCACTACGCTATACTTACCAGCACTATCATAAAAATTATACACCCCATTACCTGCTGAGTATGTCTGACTCAGTAAATTATTATTACTATCATAAAGCTGAACAGGAATATTACTCAGATTTACATCCCCGCCATCCATAATACAATCACTATTCATATCTTTATAAGTATACCCTACAATACCTTGTGATGAAGGGCATCCATTTGAATTGCCCGCTGCACATAGCGGGTAAGCCAATGTACCCGTAGTCATACCAGCAACATAATTAGGCAAGCAAGTGAAAGGGTTGGGAGTAAGGAAAAACAAATTAGAATCGTTTAAAGAAGTAGGAAATAAGGGGAAACATGAAATACTATTATTCTGGCATTGAAGCTGAATTAATCCATTTGGTAGTGAAGGAAGGCTCGTTAATGAATTATTCTCACAATATAAAGAAAGAAGCCCTCCGGGCAAAGAAGGGAGACTTGTTAATTCATTAAGATAACACCATAATGAAGTTAGTGTTCCGGGTAAAGGAGGAAGGTTTGTTAATTGGTTAACGCTACAATCTAAAAACGTTAGCGTACTTGGTAAAACCGGAAGACTAGTTAAGAGATTACCTGCACAGGCCAATGTTTGCATATTTCCAGGTAATGTAGGAATAGTTGAAATTTGATTCGAACTGCAATCCAGATATGTAAATGATGCAGGCAATGAAGGAAGGCTCTTTAACTGATTATCATAGCATCTTAAAGCTACAAGCGTATTAGGTAAATTTGGAATACTATCAAGCTTATTTATATAACACCACAAAACCTTCAAAGAACTGGGTAACTTATTCAATACAGTTAATCTAGTATTTCCACAAATCAAAGTATCAAGGGTATTTGGTAAAGCAGGAAGGCTTGTTAGCCTATTTGTGTCCGTTGAAGGAGAACCACTGCCGCAATCTAATGTTATAAGTGATTTAAAGTACTGTACACCTGTCAGATCTGCAATACCCATATTTTCAACATCTATCCGACTAAGAGTAGTCACAGCAGTGCTAGTAGTATCCATTTGGTTGCCACTCATTGCCGATGGTACCACTGTATTCAGGTAAGCTGCAAAATTGGCATCGGGTATGGTAACAAATTGTGCGGAGAGGTTGAAAGCTAACAATGAAAGACTAATTGTTGCAATTAACTTGTAAAGTTTTGTCATGGTGTTTGGTATTAGAGTGGATTTACCAAATATTTGAAATCGATATAAAGATAGTTATTCTTCTAAATAAAAACAAGCCACATTGAGTATATACTACAATTGATTGAGTAAACCGTTAAGATGGTTGAGCGAAACGAGATATACTATTTTACCAAATCCTCACTCTCAAGCTATCTGGCCTCCACATTTTTATATATTATTTACAAGAAAGCCTAATGAGAACCCGAAGGCCTTTTATTAATAGAATCGGAAATACTCTTGGTCATAGTATCTAGCAATTGTTTTTCAATTTTTAAAATTTCATCTCTTTTATCAGCACTTATAGTTGAAGATGGTTTTAAATATTTGGGATTAATAAACACCATTGAAAATAATAAGTTCACGCCTATTATAATTGCCCATATAGATTTCCGTCTATTCTTATCATTTATTATTGGACCAAGTTTATAATTAGTGCCCATATTAGCTGAAGCCATTTCCCTGAAAGCATTAACATCTAAATCTGTAAACGCATTTTTAGGTATAAAATATGCTTGCCTGCGTCCCATATAAATTAACAGCCACTTCTTCAGTTCAACTACTTTTAAAATTGCCGACCATTTATATTCATGCTTAAATGATCCATCTTCACTAACAATACTTATTGAATCTTTTGTAAATTGATACTTTCTTTGAGCAAATAAGTTTTTTGAAGATGCTCTTTTCACTAAAAAATATGAAATAACTGGTATGCCTACACATATAAACGACCATACTGGAAATGTCGTATCAGAAAAATCACCGGATGGAAATATTAAAAAACTATATCCTATAAAGTTTATAAACTTTACAAAAAGCATGATTAACTCAAATACCGAAATTCCAATAACAAAAGGGTTTGTGTAGAGTGAATACAATGTAACTTTATAGACATCCTTTATGTCTAGTTTCGTTTCAATTGTAATCTTTTCCATTCTATTAAATAAACCTGCGCAGTTTAAATATAAATGCGAATATTAAACCTTACCAAATCCTCACCCTAAGGCTATCAGGCCTCCACATTTTATCGCCGGGCTTAATATTAAAAGTTGTGAAGAATTCTGGCATATCGGTAAGCGGGCCTATTACACGGTATTCTGCCGGAGAGTGTTCATTGCTCTTAACCTGGTTCGCAAGTGCTTCAGGCCTTGTATTTATCATCCATGCATAAGCATAACCAATAAAGAAACGTTGGTCCGGATTTAAGCCACCAATAATCTCTTTGTCCTTATACTGCTTGGTTTGCTTAAACGCTTCGTAGCCAAACATAATACCACCTAAGTCGGCAATGTTTTCCCCTTGTGTCATTTCTCCATTTATATGCAGGCTATCTACTACCACATAGCTATTGAACTGTTTCACTATCATTTTAGTTTTAGCATAGAACTTAGCGCTGTCTTCCGGTGTCCACCAGTTGTGCAGGTTACCAAACTCATCGTATTTGCTGCCCTGGTCATCAAAGCCGTGAGTCATTTCATGTCCGAAGGTTGAACCACCAATTATAGAATATAGCAACGCATCGTCAGCAAAATGATGCTCATAGCCCGGTATAATAATGTTACAGCCCGGTACTACAATTTCGTTATTACTTGGGTTATAATAAGCATTGTATGTCTGTGGCTCCATATCCCATTCGGTGCGGTCAACAGGCTTACCATATTTACCAATCATATAATGGAACTCCCATAGGTTAGCGTTCATTACATTCTTTACGTATGATGTCCTGTCTACTTTCAATGAACTCATATCCTTCCATTTATCAGGATAACCTACCTTCATTATCATTACATCTAACTTGTGCAATGCTTTTTCTTTCGTGCCCGGGCTCATCCAGTCAAGGTTCTTAATGCGGCTTGCATATACAGCTTTAATATCCTTTGCTATCTGCATTAACTTCTCTTTAGTTCCTTTTGGCAGATAATCGCTAACATATACTTCACCAATCAGGTCACCAAGTGAACCGTCTGTTTCTTCCACTGCCCTTTTCCACCTTGGCTTAGGTTCTTTCACACCCAACATGGTAGTAGCGTAAAAGCTGAATACTTCCATATAGGTTTTATCATCAACATAGCTAGCTAAGCTTTGCATATAATGCAACTTCAAATAATTCTTCCAATCTTCTAATGGGAACGATTTGAAGTAACCATTAAGCGCTGTTAAAAATTCAGGCTGGCCAAGGATTACAGAATCAACATTTGTAAGTCCAACTGATTGAACATATAAGTTCCAGTCGAAATTTGGCATCATGCTGATCAATTCCTTAAATGGAATCTTCTTATAATTCTTTAATGGGTCGCGTGTATCTTCTCTCTTTCTTGATGTCTTTGCAATAGTGGTTTCCAACTTCATAAGGTTATCAGCAGCCTTCATAGCTTTTACACTATCATAACCCATAATTTCGTACATATTCTTTACGTGCTTCACGAATTTCTCTCTTACCATAACTGCACGCGCATCCATATCGAAATAGTAATCACGGGTTGGAAGGCTTAAACCACCTTGTGAAATATGAACAGCATTTTTACTGCTTAACCTTTCATCTTGTCCTACTTCAAAATCAAAAAATGGTCTGCCAGAAACAGTACTGATATAAGCAGCTACTTCTATAAGCCCCTTCATGTCTTTTATGTTCTCAATCTTATCAAGGTCAGGCTTAACATCAGTAATACCGTTCTTGTTAAGTGTTACACTATCCATTGCAGTGTAAAAGAAATCACCAATTTTTTGTTTAGCACTTCCCGGTTCCGCATTGGTAAGTTTGGCACATGACATGCACAGGTTATGTATCTGCGCATTGATAGTATCCTGTATGGTTTGAAAAATTCCGTTTTGTCTTTCGCTGTTCGGTATAGGGTTGTTCTTAAACCATTTGCCATTTGCAAACATGAAGAAATCTTGCGCAGGGCTAATAGTTGAATCTATATGGGATACCAGCTCATCTGGTCCGGTTGATTCAGTGTTCTTTGGTTGATTATTGCAAGAAGATAATAATGCGATTGCTGAAGCAAACGATAAAAAGACAATGTACTTTTTCATGTTAAATAATAAGTGAATATGTTTTGGTAAGACACAGTAATGAATGTAATGATAGTGAAATTACCCATTCAGAGATATGCAAAAAATATCAATAATTATAAACACTACTTATCCATTAATCCTCTAAATGCCCGAACTTACCTTTGTTAAGATCATCGTAGGCTTGTAATATTTCCTCTTTGGTATTCATTAAAAAAGGGCCATACGGAACAATAGGCTCGTTTATAGGTTCTCCGCTCAATACCAGGAATATGCTGTCTTCCAATGCTTCAATAGTAATGGTTTCTCCATCATTTTTAAATAATACAAAGTTGTCAGTCGGTGCATCCTCTGAATCATTCACTTTCACTTTTCCTTCAACAATTAGTATCCCGGTATTGAAATTCTCTGGTAGATTAATCATCAGTTTAGCACCTATCTTTACACGTGCATTATACATTTGTATAGGTGTGAATGTATAGGCAGGGCCCTTAATTCCATTGTACTCACCCGCAATTACTTCCAACACACCTTTATTATCAGGCAACTGATATTTACCCATTTGTGCATTGGTAATGCCCTGGTATTTTGGCTTTGACATTTTATCTTTTGCAGGAAGGTTTATCCAGAGCTGTACCATTTGAAATAGGCCGCCTTTTTTACTGAATTCCTTTTCGTGGTATTCTTTATGCAATACTCCAGATGCAGCAGTCATCCATTGTACATCGCCCTGGCTAATTACGCCGCTATTGCCGCTACTATCGTGGTGAGCAACTTTACCCTCGTATGCAATAGTTACAGTTTCAAATCCACGGTGAGGATGTACACCTACTCCACGCGGGGTATCGGTTCCCGGAAAGTCAATTTTGGAATTATAATCAAGTAGAAAAAAAGGACTCATTCGTGAAAGACCCATATTATAGCCACCCGGAAAAAAATTATGAACCCTGAATCCATCGCCCACCATGTGGGGTGCAGGTGGCGGAAGTATCTGTTGAATTGATTTTGTTTTCATATTAACTGTATTACAATACAAAGTTAGCATAGTTATTCCCTCAAAAAATTGCAGTATCGTTTAGTATACCTTACCCACCCTGTCCCTCCCCCAAGAGGGAGGGTGCTATGTCTCCCTTTGGAGGGAGATTAAGAGGGAGGAATGAAGTTATAATAGATGTTAATTATCCTTAAAGAATAGTGAATTTTAGTATCTTGGTCGTATAGAAAAGATAAAACGTACAATGGGTAGAGAAAAGAGATTATTGAAAATTACAGGTATTCTTATGGCTGTGTTCTGTAGTTATTTGGTTCAGGCCCAGCGCAAAGCCAATACAGTACTTAGGGTATGTATTCACGTGAATACAAAGCTCAAGATTAACGGTGAAGAAAGAACATTTTTAAAATCAGGTGACACACTTAGGGTTTACTTTAAACATAACAAAGATGTACCCGATACTATAAGTATATATAGCTGCAATATTCGTAAAAACACATTGATATTCCCAACCAAGCCTAGCGATCTGATAAAGGATTGTATCCTTGACCTTGATGAAGTGAGCCCAAAGACCGAACACGCAGAAATGATAAAGGCTATTGATTCACTTGCGGCATCAAGCATTCTGAACATCATTAACGATATGGTATTTGTTAAAGGCGGAACTTATTTGATGGGAATAGATGATACCAGCAGTGAAATTATTGAAGGTGGAGAAGAAGCAGAAAGGCCACAACATAAGGTAAGACTGAACAATTTCTCTATATCTAAATATGAGGTAACACAAGCGCTGTGGGTAGCAGTTATGGATAGCAACCCATCAATCAACAAAGGAAACTATATGCGCCCGGTTGATCATATTAGCTGGTATGAAGCGCAACGCTTTATTGATAAGCTAAATAAGATGACAAATCACCATTTCAGAATGCCAACAGAAGCTGAGTGGGAATATGCTGCTAAGGGCGGAAATATGAGTAAGGGATATGGATTCAGCGGCAGCAATAATGTAGACGAGGTTGCTGTGTATTATACTGAAAGCGGCAGCCATACTGTTGGGACAAAGAAGCCTAATGAGCTTGGCATATATGATATGTCAGGCAACGTTAGTGAATGGTGTTCAGACTGGTATGGGCCTTATTCGAAAAAAGACAGCCTTAACCCTAAAGGGCCAAAAGAAGGGACACTAAAATGTTTGCGGGGTGGTAATTGGGTGAATCATCCTGAGGCTTGTTACATTACCATACGTGGTGCAATAGCCCCAACAGTGGCAGATCAGTTTATGGGACTGCGCCTGGTAATGGATGTTAAATAGGATATCTTCGATTGAAAAATTGCGTAACTTTGGTATAATATAATTTAGCCTACTATGATACGGTATATTCTTTCCACATTTTTAGTGCTTGTAGTGTTTTCGCTTGCTGCTGTTGCACAAGATAAGGATCCGGTTATATCCATAAAAGGACAAGTAATAAAAGTAGATGCAGCAGTACCACAGGGCGATACTAAAGCAGTTACATTCAATACAGTTGCTGGTAGTACGTATTACCTGATTGCTGATAAAGACGAAGCAGCAGCACTGGAAAACTTAAAGAAACATCCTAAAGAGCCTGTTAAAATTTCAGGCAGTATAGAAGATAAGGATGGTGTAAAGTGCTTTATTGTTAAGAGTGTTATCTTTTTATAAAACATTCCTCTACTCCATCCCTATCAGTTAAGCCTACTTATTCCTTAGACTTTTTTGCTTTCTCATCCAACAAGTTCTCCAGCTTCTTCAGTTTCGATTTCCAGAAATTGTCAAAGTAATCCAACCATTCCTGCAATTCATTAAAGCCTTCTTGCTTTAAAAT
>Ga0210388_10003534_pt1 | contig 12245 bp, 6 predicted proteins | sample IncBWC19OmetaG_FD_155485 | JGI IMG/M metagenome (GOLD analysis project Ga0210388, IMG submission 155485) | Forest soil microbial communities from Barre Woods Harvard Forest LTER site, Petersham, Massachusetts, United States - Inc-BW-C-19-O ... | reverse complement strand
AACTGTCATGGTTTCCTCAGGGTCGGTAAATCCATCCGTGTAATTGTGCAACGGGAAACGGCGTTTCTGGAAACTACCCAAAACCCTGGAGCCCTCGCTTTCTCCAGGATTCAGCAGTCAAGCGATTGAGTCTCTCCACATCCCGCGCATCGGGTTCGGTCCCGCCCTCTGAGATGCAATTGACGTTTTCCGCACAACGATCCAACACGGTACCGATCCACTTGGCCCATAAACCGACTACAGGACAACTGCTCGCTAGATGGTTCACGAACTGCTAAGTATCCGAGATGCCGACTACACAGCCAGGTGGAATCTCCCGACAACGGAGATTAGTAAAACACTGCGGCGTTTCCCGGTACGAAAAGCGAAGCAGGGAGAGCCCAGAACGGTGGCTCGCGTCTTCCACCAGGCGGTCACCGCCTAGAACTGTTGTCCATCCGGATCATGGGCAGGGTGAGAACGACTCGTCTTTAGACAAGTGAGAAGCCGCCATCGACAATCAGGTTCTCGGCATTCACGAAGCTGCTGTCGTCCGATGCGAGAAACATGACAGCTTTCGCGATCTCCTCCGGCTCACCCGTTCTCCCGGACGGCGTCTTTGTGGCCGATTGCGCGGCGTACTCTTTGATTTGGTCGTCGTTCATCCCAAGACCGCTGTAGCCAGGAGTAATGACAACGCCCGGACTGATGGCGTTCACTCGAATCCGGCGAGACTTCAGGTCGTTGGCCCAGCCGCGAGCGAAATTGCGAATGGCGGCCTTCGCCGCTGAATACATGCTGAAGGAATCCATGCCCATGCTCGCAGCAATCGAGGAGTTCAGGATGATCGAACCTCCATCTTTGATCAGGGGCAGCAGTTTCTGGACAGTGAAGACCACTCCCTTCACATTGGTGTCGAAGATCTGGTGGTAGTGCTCCTCCGTGACTTCTGCGATTGGAGCGAGAGTTCCAGCACCAGCATTCGCAAACACAATGTCCAGGGAGACCCCTTTCGCTTTGATTGCAGCGACCAATCGATCAAGGTCATTGAGATTCGAGACGTCGCCTTGGACGCCAGTTCCTTTAGGTCCTATCTGTGCAACTGCAATGTTCAGAGCTTCTTGACGCCGTCCGGTGATGAAGACGTCGGCGCCCTCATGAGCAAACAACTTTGCGGTCGCTAAACCGATTCCACTGTTTCCGCCCGTAATGAGAGTGGTCTTTCCTTCAAGTCTTCCCATATCTATCCCTTTCGAAATTAAGACGTCTACCGTTGGAAGGTCCGCCTGAACCCGCACTAGCACCAGGTTCCGAACTGACCACCCCGAGGATTTGATGTGTCGGGCGCTATCGATTGTGTGTCCAAACATCTGGTTTTATCCGGCCAAAGGCTCTGCGACCGAATTGCTCAAATACTTGCGTTGTTCACGTACGACAAATCTGCGTAAGCAGATACCAAGACCGAAAGTTGACTCTGCCGGCGATACTCTGTGGGAGTTCTCATGGTGAGTCTCCGAAAGATGCGAGCGAAGTGCTGCTGAGTCTGAAAGCCACATTCCGCAGCGATATCAATCACTGGGGATTCCGATTCCTCCAGCAGCTTTTTCGCCTTGCAGATTCGGAGCCGCAGCAAATACTGGTGCGGCGAGGTTCCGGTCGATGATTTGAAGCGCTGAGAAAAGTAGGCGGCGCTCAATCCCGCCTCGCGCGCCAATTCGGAGAGCGTTATGGTGCGGGAAATGCGCTCATTTATGAAGGCGAGGACACGCCTGAATTGAGAGGGCGATAAACCCTCTTCTCTGGATGCGTCCAGCAGCATGCACTCCATTTCCGTTCGTGTCGGCGGGGTAAGAACTGCCTCACCCACGGGAGACGGCGATTCGAGGAGATTGATAGGAGTGCGCCTCCCATCCTGCTCAACCCAGGCTGGGCCCGGAACCAGGTTGAGCGATGCCGCTCGGTCAACAGTTGCAAACTGAACTTTGAGACCGGCGCCTCCACGACGGAGAATCACCCCAGATGCAGCGCTTGACGCTGAGATACCTTCATGACTCTCACGATCATCTTTGCGCTCCTGGGTAGACCGGTAAGGCGTCAAGCGCGACGAAGACATGTCAGTGTTCCGATCTCGTGACCCATCCCACGGCGACACTTCACCATCTCGGGATGATCCCCAGTTACGCCCTTGTGAAATTGCCGCGTCTTCGCTGTTCATACCCGACCCCACATTCAGTTTTCTCCGCCTGCAGTTTGCTCCCTGAAAACCCACTCGCGGATGTACGGTGAACAATGCGCTAATTCAACGCCCTTTGCTTCACACAGTCCCAAGAACCGAACCACCTCAACATCGACGAGTGTTACCTCTTGCAGATCAAGGACGGTTCCCCTTGTGCGGCCGTCCATCTGCTCGCGTAATTCCTCGATATCTCTGGCCTGAATCCGACCGCACAGCTTAAGAACAGTGCGTGCTCCGTCGAATATTTTGACGATTCGCAAGGTCATGGAACTCTAGATAGGCACGCGGCGGGCCAGATGTAAGCTATTGATTGTACGTAAGTTCACGCGAGTGAAAATTTCTGATTCTCAGAAATTTCTGGATTTCGGCAGCATCTCGATGTCTGAAAGAGCAACTCGCCCAGAATTGGGCCTCATTGGGCAATACGAATCACTTAGACTTGAAGCGGTTTTTGTTGATCCCCAGGATACTGATCCTCGAGTCAAGAGTTTGACGAGGAATTCCGAGCTTGGCAGCTGCCCCGGATAGACCGGCAATCCGCCCGCCCGTCTCAGCAAGCGCTGCTTCAATTATTTCTTTTTCTCGATCAGAGTCTAGGCGTCTCAGTCCTTTTTCGGTTATATCCGACAATGGTGATTCAAAAGGATGCTTTCGTTCTAGCCAGCTCTGATCTACCCAGAAAGTATCGCCGTCGCTCAAAACAACGGCTCGTTCGACCACATTCTGTAACTCACGAATATTCCCCGGCCAGTCATAGGCCTGAAATAGTTCCAAAGTCTTCTTTCTTATATTTGTGATCCTTTTCCCCACTTTCTTCGCATAGCGCTCAACCAGGTACTCTACTAATACCGGAATGTCATCGACCCGTTCCCGAAGTGGCGGAATCTCAAGCGGAAAGACATTTAGCCTGTAGAAGAGATCTTGCCTGAAACTTCCCGAGCCGACAGCAGCGTTCAGGTCACGGTTAGTCGCTGCCAACACCCGCACGTCCACTGAAATCGCCCGGCTTCCTCCTACGCGTTCGAATTCTCGTTCTTGGAGCACCCGCAAGAGAGTTATCTGAGTCTCGGCCGGAAGTTCTCCAACCTCGTCCAGGAAGAGCGTTCCCTCATGCGCCAGCTCAAATCTTCCCAAACGTCGCTGTGTAGCTCCGGTGAAGGCACCCTTCTCGTGCCCAAAGAGTTCCGACGCGATCAAGGATTGTGGAATCGCAGCACAATTCACTCGGACGAATGGGCGAGTTGAACGCTTCGATCGATTGTGGATCGCGCGCGCAATTAATTCCTTTCCTGTTCCAGTCTCCCCAAGAATTAGAACCGTGGAATCTGTGGGCGCCACCTTAGCCACTTGCGATAAGACGCGTCGGAGTGCCGACGAGGAGCCGACGATCTCCTCGAACATTGATGCCTGATCGACCTCTTCGCGTAACGCAATGTTCTCGTCCCGAAGTCGCTGCTCAGCCTGCTTGCGATCGTCAATGTCGGTCGCTGTGGAATACCAACGTGTTAGACGTCCCTGTTCATCTCGTACCGGGTTCCGGCGCCTGAGAAACCAGCGATATTTCCCGTCTTTTCCGCGAAGACGTACTTCGAATTCGTGCGGGAGCCCTCTCAACAATTTGTCTTGAGTTTCGCGAGCCACGCGTTCCCAATCATCCGGATGGATATTCTCAGGACAGTCTGTTTTCTGCCACTCCTCGAGAGTGAACCCCAGATAATCGAGCGCCATTTGATTGGCATACAGCCGAGTTTGATCGCGATCAGGGGCCAATACAGCGATGTACTGGGGCGTAAAATCCAGGATCTGTCGAAGCTCCGTCTCGCTTCGCCGGATATTGTCTTCCGCCTGCTTTTGGTCTTCAATGTCGGTGAGCAGCGTATACCAGCGGACGATATGGCCGTGGCTCTCACGTTGTGGCAGGCGGCGCAGCAAAAACCAGCGGTATATGCCATCAGCACGGCGAAGACGAACTTCAACATCAGTTGGTTGGCCGGTTTCGATTGAAGTCCTCAACGTGGCGATTACGTCAGGAAGATCGTCGGGATAAACGGCGTCGGAAACAGCCCAGTTCTTCAATTCTTCAAGCGGCTTACCAAGATATTCCAATGTTTGATTATTGACGAATTCAATTTCGCCACTCGCCGTCAAAGTAGAAACAAGGCCGGGAATACTGTTAACGATCTGACGAAAGTTCTGTTCACTGGAACGGAGTTTGTCTTCAGCACGTTTGCGGTCTTCTATATCGGTGAGGGTGCCGTACCATCGAACGACGTTTCCCTGCTCATCCATCAACGGCTCAGCACGATACATATGCCAGCGATATTCTCCGTCAAACCTCCGAATGAGACGTTCGCCTTCGCCAGGCTTCTTTGAAGTTGTGATGTCACGCCACTCGTCTACGGCGTCTTGCGAATCCTCAGGATGAATCGCAGTTCTCCAACCCCATCCCCGTCCCTCCTCGTCGGAGAGACCGGTATAGTCCATCCAGCGCTGATTGTGGAACTCCGCGAAACCGTCAGGCAGCGCGCACCAAGCCATTACCGGGATTGTGTCGATAATGGTTCGAAGGCGTACTTCTGACTTAGTGATCTCAATTAATGCGGCCTCCAACGCCGCTTTCGCCCGACGCTGCTCAGTCACATCTATCGTCGTGCCGACGAACTGCACCACATCACCGTCTGAATTCATCACGGGATGAGCCACGATTCGAATATTTTTGGTCGACCCGTCAGGAAAGAGTAGTTGGGAGTCGTAGTCGATGTCAGTTTTCTCTCGCATCGATTTCTCCGCCGCTGCCATCAAGCCTGCCCAATCCTCGGTCGACTGGAGTGCCCGGTCTTCTTCAAAAAGTGGTGGGCCCTGCGATGGATCACGTCCGTGGATCCGACACATCTCTGCCGACCAATATGCGGGGCCTGGCCGATGAACATCCCAGACGAAGCTACCCGAGTGGCTTAATCTCTCTGCCTCAGTCAGATAAGCCTCGGTGCGCCGTAACTGCTCTTCGTTCAGGCGTCGCTCAATTGCGATACCGGTGATGTCGCTGGCATTTTCAATCAACTGCAGGTTGGCGGCGCTGGGGCTGCGTGGCTCACGACTATGGATAGAAAAAGCGCCGAGGGATTTGCCTTCACGAGTGAACAAGGGGCGCGACCAAGCGGAACGAATTCCATAGGGCAACACGCGGTCGCGATAGTTTTCCCAGATGGGATCGGTCAGGATGTCGGTTACATACACCGGCTCCCTCCGATAGACGGCTGTGCCGCAAGACGCGCCCTTCGCGCAAACTTCAGCGCGCCCCATTTGAGCGATAAATCCAGGAAGACTTGGCGCTGCTGAGCAATGGAGATACTTTCCGTCTTCATCGAGAAGCCAGATGGTGCAGAACAGGCCATCGCCTTGAGATTCAACCAAACGAGCAATGATCGTCAGAACTTCAGGCAGCGGAGATCCAGCAAAAATCAACTTTAGAATGTTAAGTACAGACTCGGTTGAGAACAAGCTTGACGCGTTCTGTAAACTTTCAACTCTAGATTCGACCTGTGTGGGAGACTTCGGATCTTCGAAGTGCTTCTCCCCAATTCCAGCTGATCCTGCGTTATCGGGTCCTGCCATCGCAAAACTCCAATCAGCCGTGCCGCCGTTCTACTAGAACGGTACTCGGCATTTTTTGCTTTGTTCATCCTGACAAGTCAGGGATCAGCTCCAATCTGAACCTCTTACTGGCTACTGTAAACATCTGATATCGTCCAATACCTTGGAAAGGTCAAATCGAAGCGTCATCCGGCACCTAGATCCAGTTCGAGCATCGTGCTCGTAAGAACGGACGCGGAAGGGCCAGCACGCATCGGCCGCCGCACGTCCGCATCTTCTGATGGTGATTTTATCGCTGTGGCCTACGACAGTTTGCAGACGGATCGATCCAACCCCAAAGTTCTGGACACACACTAGCCGCCTGCCCTCTGTAGAACAAAAAGGTCGGACATACCGACCCATTGGAGATGGCCCATGGTCACTAACGGAGCCAAAGACTGTGGTTCGCCGTTTATCCGAGATTGCTCGCAACAATGAAATGGGTACTGAAGCTCTTTCCGAAGACTTAAACGGGAGGCGGCAGCAGAAAGGCATTACGAACCGTGTGGATCATTAAACAGGCCTTGAGTCGACCGTATACCTTCATCATTCTGGCGTTGCTCATTCTGATCTTGAGTCCACTGATGATCCTGCGCACGCCGACCGATATCTTCCCTAACATCAATATCCCGGTCGTTGCGGTCGCCTGGCAGTACACCGGTTTGAATCCGGAAGAGGTGGAAGGGCGGCTCACGACTCCGTTTGAGAAGACAGTCACCACACTGGTCGACAACATCGAGCATATTGAGTCGACAACATATAACGGCCAATCGGTGGTCAAAATCTTTCTGCAGCCGGGCGCCAGTCTCGATACAGCCAACGCGCAAGTTACCGCTGCCTCACAATTTGAGCTGCGCCAGCTTCCCCCAGGTACGCTTCCGCCAGAGATTATCAACTTCAGCGCGGGCAGCGTGCCGATTCTCCAGTTGGGTGTTTCCGGTAAGGGACTGAACGAGCAGCAGCTAGCCGATCTGAGCACAAACGCTGTACGGCCCCAGCTCGTGACCGTGCCTGGCGCAGTGCTGCCGTCACCCTATGGAGGCCAGAGCCCGCAAATCACCGTCAGCATGGACCAGAACAGGATGCAGTCGAAAGGCGTTTCGCCGGGCGACCTGTTGACGGCCATGAACAATCAAAATGTCGTAGCCCCAGCTGGGACCGCGAAAATAGGCGCTGAGGAAGATGACGTCCGCACCAACGCAGCTCCTCATACGATCGATGAATTGGGAATGATGCCGATCAAGGAGGTCAACGGCGCAATCGTCTATATCCGCGACGTCGCAACCGTCAGTAATGGCGCTGCATTCCAGACCAACATCGTGCGGCAAGACGGTCACCGCGGTGTGCTGATCAGCGTGCTTAAAGCCGGAAATGCATCGACGTTGAACGTTGTAAAGGGAATACGGAGCCTGCTACCCCGCGTGGCGCAGATTGTTCCTCCAAACCTCAAGATCACGCCACTAAGCGACCAGAGCGTATTTGTCCGCGGGGCTGTCTCCGGAGTAATTCGAGAATGCGTTATAGCGGCCGCCCTTACTGCCCTCATGATCCTCCTGTTTCTGGGCAGCTGGCGGTCTACGCTCATCATCGCCGTTTCTATTCCGCTCTCCATTCTCAGCTCGGTGATCGTCCTTGGCTTAGTCGGAGAGACAATCAACACGATGACCCTTGGAGGGCTCGCTCTGGCGGTCGGTATCTTGGTTGATAACGCAACCGTGACCATCGAGAATATCGAGAGATTCCTCGAAACTGGCCACGGGCTGCGCGAGGCGATCGTTGATGGCGCAACGCAGATAGCGGTCCCAACGCTTGTCTCTACGCTCTGCATCTGCATCGTCTTCCTCCCGATGTTCTTCCTTCAGGGCGTCTCCCGATTTCTTTTCGCGCCGTTAGCGGAATCGGTAATGTTCGCGGTAATCGCCTCCTACATTCTGTCGCTTACACTCGTGCCGACGCTCGCCATGTACTTGATGAGAGCCAAGCAGACTGGAACAAGCAAAAATCCTCTCGTTCGCTTCCAGCGCGGTTTCGAGAATTTGTTTGAACGCTTGCGCTCCGCATATCAACTCCTGCTGACGAAACTTGTCATCTCGGGCAAGGTCTTTATTCCCGTGTTCCTCTGCTCTTGCCTCTGTGCTTTCCTGTTGCTTCCGTTCCTCGGGCAGGATTTCTTTCCAAACGCTGATTCCGGCGAGTTCATTTTGCACGTTCGCGCCAGAACCGGAACGCGCATCGAAGAGACTGCACGTTTGGCCGACCAGGTCGAAGCATCGATCCGGAATAAGATTCCGGCCAAGGAACTCAATAACGTCCTCGACAATCTCGGTCTTCCCTACAGCCCATACAACACGATGCATTCCACCTCAGGTCTTGTCGGCGCAGAGGATGGCGACATCATGGTCAGTCTGAATGAGGGGCATCGTCCAACCGCGGACTATGTACGAGCGTTACGGAGCGAGCTTCCTCGGGAATTCCCTGGAACCCATTTTTACTTTCTGCCGGCCGATATCACGACGCAGACGCTGAACTTTGGCCTGCCGGCTCCCATTGACATTCAGTTCCAGAGCGACGATGTCGAGGCAAGCACCCACGAAGCAACTTTGATGCTTGAAGAACTACGACAAGTTCCGGGTCTCGCCGACGTGCGAATACAGCAGCCGACGGACTATCCAACCCTCGACGTACTTATGGATCGGACCAAGGCAAAGCAAGGCGGGTATACGCCTCGCGATGTGTCGGACAGCATGCTAAACACCTTGAGTGGAAGCTTTCAGATCACGCCTATGTTCTTCCTCAACTACAAAAACGGCGTAACTTACAATCTCGTCGCGCAAACTCCGCAGTACCACATGGATTCTCTTCAAGATATTCAGAATATTCCGATCACTTCATCGATCGCAACGTCGCGCGCAACCCCGGAAGTACTCGGAGATTTGGCATCGATTCAACGCGGCCACGAGATGGCCATCGTATCTCACTACAACATCCGTCGCGTAATCGACATTTATGGCGCGGTTCAGGACCGCGATCTCGGCGCTGTGGCAAAGGACGTGGAAACCATTGTTCATCGGCACGAGAAGACTCTGCCGCGCGGCATGTTCGTTTCCTTGACCGGCCAGGTACAGACAATGCGAACGTCCTATACATGGCTATTGGGCGGCCTGATATTCGCCATCATCCTCGTTTACATGTTGATCGTGGTGAACTTCCAGTCATGGCTGGATCCGTTCATCATCATCACCGCACTGCCGGCAGCACTAGCCGGCATTGTCATCTTTCTCTTTCTCACCCACACGACACTTAGTGTGCCAGCACTGATGGGCGCCATCATGTGCATGGGCGTGGCTACCGCGAACAGCATTCTGGTCGTCTCGTTTGCCAAGTCGCGGTTGGCAACGCATGGCGACGCAATTCTCGCGGCCATTGAAGCGGGCGCAACACGCTTTCGCCCTGTCTGTATGACTGCACTGGCCATGATCATCGGCATGATCCCGATGGCGTTGGGGCTTGGTGACGGAGGCCAGCAAAATGCTCCCCTCGGGCGCGCCGTGATTGGCGGCCTGCTCTGTGCAACTGTCGCGACGCTTATCTTCGTGCCTTCGGTCTTCGGCCTGCTTCATGGCTCAGGAAAGAAACCAGTCGACCCTAAGCTGCGCGAACACGATCAACAACCATTGCACGCGTAGGCTGCAAGGATCTGTGTACAAGCTGCCGAGAGCCTGAATTGGAAGCAAAAAGAAGGGAGCCGAAGCCAATGCAACAACAAGACGGAGTTAAAGACTCAATGAATCACTCACTGGATGTCGACACGCCCGAACAAAATGACCACCACGGCCACGCAGCTCAGACCGCGCAACCCATCGTTGTCGATCCTGACCGGAAACTCGGGAGGGGCCCGGCTATTGGCGGCATGCTTGCGGCTCTTCTGCTCGGCGTCTTCATCGCTAAAGGCGTTCGCACGCGCGTTCATGCCGAAGAGACGTTGACGACGACTACCCGGCAGGATGCTGTCCTCTCAGTTGCCGTCACGTCGCCGATCCCGGGGGCGGCGGCGCAGGAGATCACGTTACCCGCGAACACAGAAGCCTTCATCGACACACCCATCTATGCCCGCACCAGTGGATATTTGCGTAAGTGGTATGCCGACATAGGTACCCATGTCCATGCCGGACAATTGCTGGCCGAGATCGAGACGCCAGAGCTCGACCAACAGGTACAGCAGGCGCAATCAGACCTGGCGACGGCACAGGCAAACCAGCAACTTGCCCAGATTACTGCCGACCGTTGGACGAAACTTCTGGCCAAGAATGCGGTCTCAAAGCAGGAAACCGATCAGGCCACGAGTGACCTCAACGCTCGGCAGTCTGTGCTCTCGGCAGCTGAGGCTAATGTGCGCCGATTGCAGCAACTGCAAGGATTTGAAAAGGTATATGCGCCGTTCGATGGCGTGATCACCGCCCGCAACGTCGATATCGGAGCGCTGATTCAGGCGGGAGACATCAACTCCCCGACGCTGGAGCTGTTTCATATGGCCTCGACGGACAAGTTGCGTCTCTTCGTTCCCGTCCCTGAGGTATATGCCAACGAGGTGCACAACGGCGACCACGTGGCAGTCACCGCAGACGCGCTTCCGGACGAGAAGTTCACGGGGACGATCGTTCGCAATTCAGATGCGATCGACATCTCCAGTCGAACCCTGAACGTTGAGGTCGATGTCATCAATGCCGAGCACAAGCTGTTTCCGGGCCAGTATGCGTTCATTCATCTGCCCATTCCCCCTTCGACTTCGTCCATGACGCTACTTGCAAACGCTTTGCTGTTTCGGAAGGAAGGATTGCGTGTCGGCCTTGTACGAGACGGCCGTGTACAACTTGCTCCAGTGCAGATCGGGCGGGACTATGGGGCCAAGGTTGAAATCACCTCCGGGCTTGCCCCTGCAGATCAGGTCATCCTCAATCCACCGGACTCGCTCGCACAGGGAGAGCGCGTGAATGTCGAGAAGGGCGATGCGGAATGAGAAGGCTATTGACCTTCACGATTGCGGCAATGCTTCTGCCTCTGTCTGGCTGCATGATCGGACCGAAGTACAAGACGCCTGCTGCCATTACGGCGCCGTCGTTCAAGGAGACGCCGCCGCCGTCCTTTGCCGAACGGGATGGATGGAAGCCAGGCCAGCCAAGCGACACCAGGCTCAAGGGTGACTGGTGGACCCTATTTCAGGACGCGCAATTGAATGAACTGGAGGCTAAGGTCGATAGTGCGAACCAAACGCTTAAGGCGGCGGAAGCCGACTTTCGCGCGGCGCGAGCGCAGATTGGCTACGCGCGTTCAAATGAAGCACCTACTATCGGCGTTGCACCGTCAATCTCCGCGGTTCGGGACTCTGCAAATGAACCGTACTTCTCAAGCACGCTCGCGAACAAAGGCGAGGGCAACTTTGCTCTACCAGTCGATTTGGACTACGAAATCGATCTGTGGGGCCGAATTCGCCGTGGCGTGACCTCGGCCCGGGAGCAGGCTCAGGCCAGCGACGCGGACCTTGAAAGCGCCCGGCTCAGCCTTCATGCTGAGCTCGCATTGGACTACTTTGGATTGCGCTCGGCGGACGCGCAAGAAAAATTGCTCGATGACACCGTGACTGTATACAAGAGCGCAGTGGAACTTACCCAGGACCGATTCGAAGGCGGTGCAGCGCCTCAATCGGACGTGGCGCAGGCCAAAACGCAGCTTGACCAAGCCCGCGTCCAGCGTACCGACATCGAGGTGCAGCGTGCGCAATCTGAGCACGCCATCGCTGTCCTGATCGGTAAGCCTCCCGCGGAGTTCACACTACCGCCTCTTCCCCTTTACGAAGCTTCCCAGGCCATGCCCGATATCCCCGGAATGATGCCGTCCACGTTGCTGGAGCGTCGCCCCGATATCGCTGCAGACGAACGCAGGATGGCTTCCGCGAATGAACAGATCGGTATCGCCCAGGCGGCTTTCTATCCCACACTCTCGCTGAGTGCTATCGCCGGTTTTCAAGGGACGTCAGCACTCAGCTGGTTCAACTGGCCAAGCCGCTTTTGGGCTGTTGGACCAGCGCTTTCTCAAACCATTTTCGACGCTGGTCGCCGCGGCGCCACAAAGAACATCACCGTCGCTCAGTATGACGCTACGGTAGCAAATTATCGTCAAACGGTCCTGACAGCGTTTCAACAAGTAGAGGACAATCTGGCGGCTTTGCGCGTACTCGAAAATGAAGCGCAACAGCAGCATGAGGCCACGGCGTCGGCGGAGCAGTCCCTCGATCTCTTTCAGACACGGTACGAAGGTGGAGTGGATACATATCTACAGGTCGTTACCTGGCAAACCGCAGCGCTCAACAATCAACGCAATGACATCGATATCCTTCAGC
>Ga0210388_10003530_pt1 | contig 12246 bp, 3 predicted proteins | sample IncBWC19OmetaG_FD_155485 | JGI IMG/M metagenome (GOLD analysis project Ga0210388, IMG submission 155485) | Forest soil microbial communities from Barre Woods Harvard Forest LTER site, Petersham, Massachusetts, United States - Inc-BW-C-19-O ... | reverse complement strand
ATTGTAGGTGCCCGGCTCCACGTTCACCGTGCCGCCGGCGAGGACGCTATTGACGCCTTCCTGGATGCGTGCGACCGGACCCGTCTGCACACTATACGCGGACACATAGAGCGAACTGAAATCGCCGTGGAAGCCGGACGTGCCCGGAGCCGTATCTGTTCCACTGCCCAGGTAGGGCGTGAAATCCGCCACGCCGGTGGTAAGATTTGAGATGGTGGTATCGCTGGTCGTACCCCACCAGTTGCCGGAGGCATTAATGATAGTGGCGCTCAAACTGGTGGCAAAATACGCCTTGGGATCTCCATTGTTGTCAAAGGAACAATTGGTCACCGTCATCGGCCCTTGCGCGTCAACTGAAAAAGCCAAATTCGTTCCCGTCACCGATGCAGGGTTGACGAAGAAACATTGGCTGACATTCACTGCCGCCTGTACTTGGCTTGCAATCCCGATGCCGAAGTTACCGCCGCCCACCGGATCAAAACCGTTGCCCGCGAGCGTACAGCCACTGATATTCGCGATGGCATTTGCTCCGTGCGCATAAATACCCCGGTTGGAATTCGTGGAGATCACGCAATTTACGATGGAAACCCGCTGCCGGAGGCCGGAACCGGTTGACCAATCGCTGACGTCTATACCTGCGCTATCCGAGGACACCTTGCCAACGCCGGTGACGGTCACATTCGTGATCGTGCCGGTGAGTACCGCGGAAGTGGTCGAACCGGTCGTGTAAACATACACACCCGACTGCGGGTTGCCGTTGTTGCCGTAAAATCCGGAGATGCTCAAATCGCTCAAAGTGAAGGTGCCGGCCGAGGGGCCGCCGGAACCGTTGTTAGCGACAAATACACCTAACACCACTCCGGTGATGGAGCCACCCCGCACGGTCGTAGGAACACTCGCACCCAGAGAGTAAAGATTATAACCAAAATAAGCGCCCGCGACATTATTTGATTGAATCACCGGTGACAGCGTGCCGGTCACACCAGTGATGGAAACACCGACCGTATTACCCACCTGATTGGACACGGTGATGGTGTTGTTCTGCAACGTGAAGTTATTGCCGGGGGAAGTGGCCAGACCCGATGCGGTGACACCGAGCGTCGCGGCATTGATGTTGTTGTTTTGAACCGTCACACCGACATTGCCGGCATCCACCACGCCCTGCGCGCCATTCAATTCCATGCCGTCCACAGTCACATTGGGCGAGGTGATGGTGAGGGCATTCCCGGCACCCGCGTTGATCATGCTTTCCGTTCCACGAGCGCCAAAGCCGGCGATGCCCGCGTTGGCACCGACCAAAGCCAGCGGTTTGCCCACCGTCACACTCTCAGGATACATTCCCGCCGCCACATTCACCGTGCCATTGGCGGCCACGGCATTCACACCGCCTTGAACCGTTGCAAAGGCATTGTAGCCGATGACATAGGTGCCGGCGCCGGCATATGGCCAACTGACGAATGTGTTGGCGGCCAGCCCGGTGTAATTGCTATCCACAAATACGGCCGCCGGCGGAACGGTGCCGACCGTGAAGTTAACGGGCGAAGAGGTGCCGCCAGCGGGGCCGGGATTTACCACTGTCACCGCAACCGTGGCAGCATTGGCAATGTCGCCGGTTGAAATGGCGGCGCTAAGGCTGGTGGATGAATTGAAGGTGGTGGGTTGCGCCACTCCGTTCCAATCCACGGACGAATCCGGCGTAAATCCGTTGCCGGCAACGGTCAACGTGAACGCAGATCCGCCAGCGGCCGCAAAAAACGGATTGAGACTGGAAATAGAAGGCGATGGATTACCGATGTCAAAGCCGTCGCTGGTGGCCGAAGTCAGGCCGGGTGCCGCGGCCGACAGTGTATAACCCGATCCACCGTCAACGGTGATCGCCAGGTCGTTGTAGGCGGCCGCACCCGACATAGAGAGTTGCGTGGTCGTACCGCTCAAAACACCGTGACCGGTCGGATTATGAGCAATCGCAACCACGATGTTGGTGCTTACCCAAGTCGTCACGTGGCCATAGGCGTCTTCCGCAGAAACGACGGGCTGCGGTGAAAGCAGGTTGCCCAGCGCCGCACCCCCGGGTTCGCCGGTGAAGACCAGTTGTGTCGGCGGGTTGTTGGTGGCACTCACGTTCGGTTGGAATCCAGCGATGCCGGGTTGGGTATCTGATCCACTGGCCAACCAGGGACCAAAACTGACCGCTCCACCAACGCTGCTGCCGGTGCCATAGGGATTGGCCGTGCCAGACGGACCTGAAGAGGTGCCCCACCAGTTGTTGACCGCAGAAACCGTCGGACCGGGGACATCCGAAATATTATTCACGCCATAGACGTCGCCCGAGAAATCGTTTTTCGAGATGATACCCATGGAATTGAGCGGATCGTACACCTCCACGCCGAACTGGGAGGCGGTCACGCTGTTATTAGCGATGGTCGCCGCGCCCTGATAGATCAGGATGCCGGAGGCATCGGCCTGAGGGTCGTTACCGGCGAGCGTGTACGTATACCCGGAAATGGTATTATCCTGGATTGTCGCAGTAGCGCCGAGGACCACGATGCCGTTCTGGGCGATATAGTTGACCGGTCCGGATCCCGTAACCGTGTTGCTGGCAATGGTGGCGGTCATGGTTGCACCGCGGATATCAATGCCGTTCTTTTGAATATCAGAAACAGTGCAATCATCCACCGTGAGCGACTGCGGCGTGGTGTCCGCATAGGCGCGAATACCGTAACCGGCTTGATTGCCGTCAATCGGGTTATCACGGAAGCCTTGGATCGTCAGGTCGTAGATGGTGCCGCCTGCCTGATAATAACCAACACCGGCAAACCGGTTGTTCGCATTGCCCAAGCCATTGCCGTTGAGCGTAAAATTTTCGACCGTGGCATTGGCCGTGTTATGGACATACACGACGGGCTTGATGGTAGCCGGCGTATTGTCCGTGAATGAAAGCGAGAGTGTGGCTGGAGAGTTAAGCACGGTTCCCGCACCGGCACCGGTGAGCGTGATGTCGTGCGTGATTTCAACCTGCTCGGTGAAGGAGCCGGCATTCACATTAACAGTTCCAGTCGAGGTGACTGTGTTGATACCTTCCTGAATACGTCCGGTCGCACCAGTCTGCGCGCCGAGCGCGGAAACATAGAGCGAGCTGAAATCACCCTGGAAGCCAGGGGTGACGAGGTCAGTGTCCGTTCCGCTGCCGAGGTAAGGCGTGAAATCCACCACACCGGTTGTCAACGCTGCAATCGTGCTATCGCTGTTCGTTCCCCACCAGTTGCCGGAGGCATTGAACGTGCCCGCGGATTGAAGCGCCAGCAAGCCGGACGGGTTGCCATTGTTAACAATTGAGTTGTCCGTCACCACCACGTTTGGTCCCTGCGCGGAAGTATTTCCGGCGCCCTGAATGGCTGTCACGGTATAGGGAGCGGTCACCTGGGCTGGATTCGCGATGAAGCAGTTTTGTACGGTCAATTGCGCCCTGTTTTGTGCAATGATGCCATAGCCATAATCATCCGTGCCAAGGCTGCCGCTGCCATAAGGGTCAAAACCGTTCCCCAGAACGGTGCTGCCGGTGACTGTGAGCACGGCATTCGTACCCGTCACTGATATGCCACGGTTTTCGTTGGTTGAGATATTGCAGTTGACCACGGAAATGTTCTGACGTGCGCCCCCGTTGTCGGTGGTAAAGTCCGCCAAATCAATACCAGCACTGTCACCACTGATCTTGCCGGAGCCGGTGATGGTCACATTGCTGATGGTTCCCGTCACCACCGCCGCGGTGTTCGGAGTTGCGGTGTAAACATAAACACCCGCGTGAAAATCAACGCCCGCCGCCGCCAGCGTGGGATAGCTGCCGCTGAATCCGGAAATGCCGAGGTTGTTCAAGGCAAAAGTACTGGGTAACGGAACGCTGAAAGGTGCCGGGCCGGAATTAAGCACAGCCACACCCTGCATCACACCGGTGAGATAACCGCCTTGCACGGTCGTCGGCACACTGGCAGCCAGGTCATAAAGCAGGTAACCGTAGAACGCGCCGGCAATGTTATTTGATTGAATGACCGGCGACTGGGCACCGGTCACGCCCAACACGCCGATGCCTGCGGTCGGAGTGGATCCAGACAGTTGGTTCGACAAGGTGATGCTATTGTTTTGCAACGTGAAATTAGCCGTCGCCGTTGTAGCCAGTCCGGATGCACTAACACCGACCGCCGAAGCGTTGATCGCATTGTTTTGGACGGTCACATTGATTCCGCCCGTAGCGACCACGCCTTCCATACCATTCAATTCGAAGCCGTCCACGGTCACATTGGTTGAGATGATGGTGAGGGCATTTCCGGCACCCGCGTTGACAATGCTTTCGGCCCCGCGCGTGCCGAAGCCGGCAATGCCCGCGTTGGCACCAAGCAACGCCAACGGCTTGCCCACGGTCACACTTTCCGGATAGGCTCCCGCCGCCACGTTCACCGTGCCGTTTGAGGCCACGCCACTGACACCGCCTTGAACGGTGGCAAAGGCGTTAAAGCCGATGATGTTCGTGCCTGTTCCGCCATTGGGCCAGGTCACAAAAGTGTTGTTCGGCAAACCAGTATAGGCGGCATCCACATAGGTGATCGGCGGCAAAGGTGCGGCGGTGATGGTGCCATTGTACACCGACGTAAATGTATAGGCATAGTTCGCACCGCCGTTGCCGTCAGAGACGGTTCCACTCGGGGTCAAAGTTTTGTTATTCGTGCCAACGTCCGCGGTGGTATAGGCCTGAACAAAGGCAGCCGTGTCACCGGATTGTACTGAACCAGCCGTAACCGATGGAACCGCGCTCGAATTGGTCGTTCCGTCAAATTGCTTGCTATCCACCGAGGCCGTAACCGTGATGTTGGTCTTGGCGATGCTCGCGGTCGTGCTCGCCGTGGTGTTGGCCAATAAATAGTTCGCCGCATCCGTGCCGGTGATATTGATGCTGCTCACGCTTACCGCCTTGCTCATCCCCACGTTCCTGTCCGAAAAACTCGCCGAGCCGTATCCGTCGGTCACCAAATCGCTGCCGATATGATTGTCTGCCAGCGTCACCGTCGCCGTCGTCCCGCCGTCGTAATCCTTATTCACGCCCGTCGCCGTTACGGTCAATGACGCCTGCGTGATGTTCGCCGTCGTGCTCGCGGTCGTATTGGCCAATGAATAGTTTCCCGCGTCCGTGCCATTGATGTTAATCCCGATCACGTTCACCGTCTTGCCATTCGCCACATTCTTGTCCGAAAAACTCGCCGAGCCGTATCCGTCGGTCACCAAATCGCTGCCGATATGATTGTCGGCCAACGTCACCGTCGCCGCCGTCCCGGCATCATAAATCTTATCCACTCCCGTCGCCGTCACGGTCAGTGACGCCTTGGTAATATTTGCGGTGGTGGTCGCTGTCATGTTCACCAGCGTGTAATTCGGAGCGTCCGGGCCGCTGATGGAGATTCCGCTCACGCTCACCGTCTTGCCATTCGCCACGTTCTTGTCTGCAAAACTTGCAGACGAATTACTGTCGGTCACGTGATCGCCGCTGACCCGGTTATCTCCCAGCGTCACTGTCGCCGTCGTCCCGCCATCATACACCTTGTCCACTCCCGTCGCGGTCACCGTCAACGGTATGCCGTTGATCGTGAGGTTGGCCGGGCCGCTGTTGCCGGCGAAGTTATTGGCGTCACCAGCAAAGGATGCTATCACGGTGTAACTGCCGGCCGCTGTTGGAGGAGTAGCCGTCGGGCCATAGGTGGCGCTGCCGAGCGTCGTGCCCGAATAACTCAAGGTGTAGGCCAAAGTTTCCCCGCCGCCACCCGTTGCCGAGCCGGATCCGGCATGGGGCGTACCGGTATAGTTGAACGTTCCGCCCGCAGAGAGCACGGTGGGCGTGGCCTTGATGACGGTCAAGACCGCCGAATTGGTGACGGAATAACCAGAAAGGTTCGAGACAACCACCGTGTAGGTGCCCGCGTCAGAAAATCCCAGATTGTTCTTGCTGTAGCTCGATGAATTGCCACCCACGGGAAGGTTGTTCTGGTCATACCATTGATACAAGAACGGCCCCGTGCCGGTGACCGTCACGCTGAAGTTGGCAGTGCCATAACGGGCATCCGTCTGGCTGGCCGGGCCGCTGGTGATTTGCGGCTTCTGGACGAACAACAAATTGATGTTATTGCCGGACTGCTGGACGATGAAAGCGCCATTGCCCAAAGAGTTGCCGAACTCGCTTGTGTTAATAGTGAAGGCCGAGGAACTAAAACCTGAAATACCACCGGAGGCCGTGGCCAAGGTCCAGTAATTGGTCCCCGTATTATCAAAGTTCGCCACCGAACCACCCAGCGAATCGGGTCTGATGACAAACGGGTTGCCACCGGTCGCTGTGATCGTCAAGGTACCGCTGATATTCAAACCGCTGTAGTCACTGGAAGCATCCTCGATGAACCAGTCATAAGCACCGCCACCATTCCAGGTCTCGGACGCGGTATCAAGCGTCTCGGGATAGGAACCATCCAAGGAACCACCATCGGGCAGGATGGTGCCGCTGACCACCACATTCCCGGCGGTACCATCACCGAGCAAACCGCCGCCGGCATTGATGGTCACCGAACCGATGCCGGCATTGGCGGTACCGAATACGCCAAAATAACCGCTATTGATGACCGTATTGTTATAGGTATTCCCATTGCCCGCGATATCGAATTCGCCCGACCCGACATTGGTCAGGTTAAATCCGGCCCCGATAATCGGTCCGTTGATACCCAAGCTGCCGGCCAGCGAGCCGACGGTGGTATTGGTAGTAATGGTGAGGGTTGTACCCAGCGTATTATCGCCGTTGATGTTCAGCAAAGTAGCACCACCGCCGACACCGACGGAACCGTTTAAGGACACACCACCGACGACGGGCACAGTAACACCGCCAACCAGCGCGAGGGTGGCATTACTGTTTACGTTGAGCTTATTTCCAGAAGTGCCCAAGGTAAATCCGCTGACCGCCGCCTCCAAGGTTCCTTGTTGCAGCGTCAACGCACCAGAAAAATTATTAGCACCGCCAAGCACAACGGTTCCCGTGCCATTTATGTTCAATGGATGGGTACCGCTGATAGCGCCGTTCAAAGTCAAGGTGACGTTGGTGTCCGCATCAACTTCCACGGTCGAACTGAGGCCCGGCAAGCTGATGTTATTGGTCAGGGTGGTCCCATCAACGGAACTATGGAGCACGGTCGTACCCGAGCCTTGCGCGAGCACAATGGCGCCCCCGCCGCCGGCGGAATTATTGTTCAAGGTCAGGATGCCCGCCCGGTTTGTGAGATTGCCCGTGAACGTGTTTGCGCCGGACAAAACCAATTCGCCCGAATTGGTCTTGGTCAAGCCCGCGGAGCCGTCAATGGCCGAGGCGATGATGCCTTTGACCGACCCGGAATTTACGATGACGACAGCCGGGCTGGTAAGGGTCAAATCTGACCCGGTCAAGGTGTTGGTGCCGGATTGGAACACCACGCCGTTGGCAGATTGTGGAACGGTGAGTGTCGTGGTGTAACTTCCGGTTGCGTCGGTACCGGCGGAGAAAACCGCCGTGCTGCCGGTGAGCCAGTCAACGGCAGATGACGACCCGGTGGAATCGGTGGTCCAGTTGGCAGTGCCGGCATCCCAGTTGCCGGATGGCGTCGCACCGCCAGCACCGGGGGTCGAACCATTGACATCCCAGTAAAGATTGGCGGCTAAAACATTCTGTGAACACAATGCCGCCGCCAGCGCCGCCAGCGCAAAGCGCTTGGCGAGGGCAAACCGGGTTGGCGAAGTTCTACCGCCAACCGGCCTGTGATCAGCCACAGGGGCCATCTTGTCGAGTGCAGGAACGCGGTTGAAATTTTCTCTCAAGGAATTACGCGAATTATCCGATGTAATGGTTTTCATGAATCCGGTTCCGTTTCTTGATTATGCTTGCTCGTTGGGGGTTTTAAAAAAAGTGACCTTGTCCAACTTGATTACAACAGAAAGGAATGAATGCCGCCATCGGGCCGAGATACTGATTATACCCTAGGAATAAGACTTAAGCTGAAAGAGAAGCAAGGAATTGGTTCGGAAGAATCCCGATCCGGCTAGGGAGAATTAATATATGAACTACAAACGAAATAAAAAACCACCCCAAAAAGCACTAAGCAAATCAGAGTAAAAAGCATGACAAAAAACCGCATCTGTTTTTGATGAAAAGACAGACTGCGCTTCGGTCTTGGTCTTCGGACTTTTAAAGGCTGCTTAATAAAACCCTCCATTCATAACACAAACCAATTATACCCAAGCCTTGACGTACTCACCCACCACCTGGATTCCATTTTGTGAACAGTCAAGGCGACCAGCAATGCGATGATTTTACGCGGACTTTTGCGGCTACGACTTTGAACAAGCATTCGGCAAGATTGGTTGATTCAACTATTGTTGTTGGAGATGCCATCATTGCGGCACTTTGTTCTGCACCCATTCAATCGCCCGATGAGCCAGTTCCGATGCCGTTTTGACTCCGAGCTTGCGCTTGATATTTTCCCGATGGGTTTCAATCGTCTTGACGCTCAAGTTCAATTCACCAGCGATATCGGCCGTTTTCCGGCCGGCACCAATCAGTTGAAACACCTGCCGTTCGCGTACTGAAAGCGGCAAAGACAGTTGCGGTTGGTGGCCGGTATTCGCGGGTTTTCCATCTATGAATTTGTGCAGCAGACGGCCTGCTATTTTCCGGCTCAAATATATTTCTCCGCCCATCACCGTGCGGATCGCAGTCAGCAGTTCTTTGGAGGTTTCCTCCTTGGTGACCAAGCCTTGCGCACCCGCTTTCAAAATGGCTTCGGCATGGGAGGATCCGTCCAATTGCGAAAAAACCAGCACGCGTGTATTCGGATACCGCGAAACCAGGGAGGGAATCAGACTGGTTGAATCTGCGTCCTTGAGCAGCAAATCCAAGAGCAACACATCGGGCTTCTGCCGGTCAATTTCGGGAGCGATCGCAACCACGCTTTCAACCTTGCCGCAACAAATCAAATCATTCTGCCGGTTGAGCAGCCGCACCAACGCCTCGCCGACCACTGCATGGTCTTCCGCGACAAGGACTTTTGTTCGATTTGATTCCACCATTACACCCTTTTAAGACTTTTTGTGATTTAACTCTTTAGTTATAAAGAAGTGTAAAAAACGGCCCACGTTTGGCAATAGACTGCAAGACTGATTTTTTACTAGGAAATAAACCTAATTATTAAGTATTGTTCAAAATAACCCCTTAAGATTTGTTTGTTGGGAAATCTCCGCACTTTTGTCTGTACGGATTTCATTTCTTTTCCACACGGTCGCGCGGTGCACGAGAGCCGCCGCATCGCGCAAGCCTAGTTTGCGTTTAATGTTCTCCCGGTGCGATTCAATGGTTTTAAGGCTCAAGTGCAGGTCATTGGCAATTTTTCGGGTGCTTTCCCCTTTGCCGAGAAGTTCAAAAACCTGGAGTTCACGATCTGTCAATATGTCCATGGACGAAGGATTGGCATTATCAGCCTTGTCATGTGTCCCGGCCATCCGGCGAACTGCTAGTTCGTTGAGTTGCGAGCTGACGTAAATCCCTCCGGCCAGCACCTGGCGGATGGCGGACAAAATGTCATTGGTCGCGTTCTCCTTCATCACATAACCCTTCGCGCCGGCACGCAAAGTCCGCTCCGCGTAGGTCAATTCATCCAGCTGGGAAAGCACCAATACTTTCAATGAAGGGAAATGCGATTTGAATACTTTCAACAGCTCCAGGCCGTCGCCTTGACTCAACCGAAGATCCAACAAAACGAGGTCAGGCTTGAGTTCCGTCGCCGCCCGCTGTGCTTCGAATGCCGTGCCGGCTTCGCCGCAGCAGACCAGATCAGACGTCCGATTGATTAATTCCGCCAGTCCGGTCCGTACCAGCGGATGATCGTCAACCAACAGCAACCGCGCTTTGTTCACAGACTTTTGCATATGTTCCCTCTGATGCGAAACCTAAAACCAAAATTGCTCGAACCAAATCTTATTGTAATATACCTTGCCTCATTTTTGAACCATAAAAAACTTATTTGTTTAACCAACTCCCTAAAAATAGTTTGTGGCTTTTAGCCTTTAAATATCCAAGACATGATTAAGAAATTATATAAAATTGCTGCCTAAATAATCAATGGGTGGAAATACCCGTTTTCATTAATCAATGTCGTTTATCGGTTCGCCTTTACCGGGAGCCGAACGCAGAAAAAACCAGCCACGCCTGTTCTTCAATTTTTACCGGACATCTTTTAAAAATCCGGGCGCCGATCACAGATTCTATAAAACACTTAGTTATCGCTGCGGCGCGGTCATTTTTTCTTTCTACAAAAAATACTTCTATCACCATCCCCCTCAAACGCGCCGCGCCACGCACTGCTAAAAAACCGAAACCTTAATCGTGCCGCAGGGCCAACATATTCATTCGCGGCAGTAATTGTCTCCCCTAGGTGAAACACTCATTCCAAACCTGTCTACGCCGTTACCGGTTCGGGTGAAAAATTCTTGCGTTATCACGTGCTTTGATAAAAATTCTTTCGGCCATGAGTTTGCGAACGATCGACTGGGAAAAAATCAATGGGTGTCTGGTTCGACTCTACCGGGAGCTGGACGCAGAAAGGCAGCCGCGCCTGATGCTGAAAGTCTTAAATGAACTGGTGCCGACGGATAATTCGGCGTTAAACATCTTCACTCCCCCGCACGGATTGACCGCCATCACCCTGCCGGACGGCTTCGCCACCCAAGACCAGATACAGGCTGTAGGCAAGTACTCACAACAATCTCCATTCGGAACTTATTACCTCGCCACGCAGGATGCTTCCTGGCGGATGGAGACAGACTTCATGCCGACTGAAGATTTTCACAGGCTCGACTTGTATCACCATGCACTGAAGCCATTGGGTATTAACCATCAAATCGGCGGACTATTGGCCGTAATGAATGGTGTGCTGCATGCACTCACACTGCATCGCACCCATAAGCCATTCGTGGAGCATGAGCGCGCCATCCTGAACGCCATCCAACCACATCTCGTCAACAGCTACATTAACGCCATCGTCTACAGCCGCGCCAAAAATTCCGTAGCGCAAATCCAGGCGGCCATCGAGACCGCTCCCGGCGCGTATGGCTACTTTGATGCGCGCGGCAAGGTGTACTGGATGCAGGAACGGGCGAAAACCTGGCTGCAAGAATTTTTCCCCGCGGACGTGAAGCACAAGGGAAATATCCCCCACTCCGTACGGCAACTGCTCGACGAATCCATCAAGGACAACCTCGCGCCCAAGCAACTGGAAAAAATCCGCGCGAAGGAAATCCTCAACCTCTGCCTCGGTGCCTCGCCGGTCGGCGGCTGGGTTTTGCGACTGGAACGCAAAGCCAAAACGCTACCGCCAAATTTTTGTCCGCTCCCGCAGTTCAGCCGGCGCAAAAATGAAGTCCTTCAATGGATGGTGGAAGGCAAGCGGAACGCGGAGATTGCAAGCATCCTGCATCTCAGTCCGCGCACGGTGGAAAAACACGTCGCGGAAATCCTCACCGGATTGAGGGTCGAGAACCGCGCCACCGCCATCATCCGCGCAATGGAATTTTGCGCAGCGAAAAACCTTGGCCGGTGAGAATGGCGCGAAATGCTCCGCACTAATGAATTGAAAACGCGGATGACACTTTACCGACGGGCAGAATCCGTCAAGATGGACAAAGCCGGATCAAACCAACTAAATCAAAAAATTGTTGTACTCACCATCCTGTGCCACAGCTAACCAGTCCAAAGCCGGAAAGAATTAAGGGCGGTAAAACCCTGGCGCTGATGGCTGTCTTCACGGCTGTCTATTTTTACGCAGGCATGTTTGGACTCTCGCTCGTGTTTGCGAAGGAGAGTGTTTCGGCCGTCTGGCCACCGACAGGCATCGCGCTGGCCGCTACGCTGATTTGGGGTTATCGGTTTTGGCCGGCCATTTTCATCGGCTCATTTCTCGTAAATAATGCCACGAATTGCGCGTGGGTAACAAGTTTGGGAGTAGCGACCGGCGACACGCTGGAGGCGTTGGTGGCAGCCGGACTGTTACGGAAGTTTGCCAATGGCTTGAATTGTTTTGACCAGCCGCGGACGACCTTCAAATTTTTCCTGTTCGCACCGCTGTTCAGCACGATGTTGAGCGCGACTTTAGGCGTAATCAGTTTGGGTTATTTGCATCAGCCAAACTGGCAGCATGTCGG